>JADHED010000625.1_pt1 | contig 39137 bp, 37 predicted proteins | sample 8952041 | NCBI WGS metagenome assembly JADHED01 (sample SAMN16124423, study PRJNA663239) | bioreactor sludge metagenome | isolation source: sludge (control) | place: India:Bengaluru | collected 2018-09-08 | reverse complement strand
TCAAATTATACAGGAAACTTTAGAAGATATTATAATAAATGCAGAGACGGACAAACCGCTTACTATAGAAGAACGTGAAATATTAATCAAAAGGATATATAGCCAACTTGGTGAGGTGAATGTTCAGATTTTTGAAATGAAAGAAATACCTTGTGGCAATAACGGAAAATTCAGAGCCGTAATTTCTAAAGTAAAAAGAGTAAACCTGTAAATGATTAAGGTATTGACGGTAATTGGTACACGCCCTCAATTTATTAAAGCTGCGGCAGTATCAAGAACCATAAATGAACACGGCGGAATAAGGGAAGTATTAATACATACAGGCCAGCACTACGATGATACTATGTCGGAAATATTCTTTCGCGAGATGGAAATTCCAAAACCCGACTATCATTTTAGCATCAACACCAGTACGCATGCTACCATGACGGCGCAAATGCTGGAAGGTATAGAGCAGGCTATCCTAAAGGAGAAGCCTGATACCATACTTGTATATGGCGATACTAACTCAACACTTGCAGGTGCATTGGCTGCTTCAAAGCTACACATGCCTGTATCACACGTAGAGGCAGGGTTGCGCAGCTTTAATATGGATATGCCTGAGGAAGTTAATCGTATTCTTACAGACAGGGTAAGTAAGCAACTTTTCTGTCCTACAGAGACAGCTATACAAAATCTACAAAAAGAAGGGCTTGCAACGCCGGATAAATTGGTGGTAAATACCGGCGATGTGATGTACGATGCAGCATTGTACTATGCAAAGCAAATAGCACAACATTCTACTGTATTACAACAACTTGGTCTGGAGGATGATAAATATTTATTAGCCACATGCCATCGTGCAGAAAATACTGACGATAAAGCAAGGCTTACGGCTATAGTAGATGCCATCAATGAATTGGCAAAGCAATACAAAATAGTATTACCATTGCACCCGCGTACCAGAAAGATGATTGAACAATATCATCTTCAATTGGACTGTATAGTGATAGAGCCTGTAGGGTACTTTGATATGTTATCGCTGCTAAAACATAGCCACTTGGTACTGACAGACAGTGGTGGATTGCAGAAAGAAGCATACTTTTTTCATAAACATTGTGTAACCCTGCGCGATCAGACAGAATGGGTAGAGCTTACTACTGCGGGTTGCAGCACTATAACAGGTGCTAACAAAGAAAAAATATTACAAGCAGTAGCTGCTTACTACGATAAGGAATTTCATAATGGCAGTGTGTTTTATGGCAATGGTCATGCTGCAGAAATAATAACTAACCACCTGGCTTCAATATAGTGCCAAGCGTTTTAATACTTACACAATACTATCCGCCAGAAACGGGTGCCCCACAAAATCGACTCAGCAGTCTTGCAAAGCATTTGCAACTATTGGGTATGGATGTATCTGTACTTACTGCTATGCCCAACTATCCTGCTATGCAGATACAGGAAGGCTATGAGGGTAGGTGGTACATGAAAGATTCGTTTGAGGGAATTGTGGTGCATCGTTCATGGATATTTGTAAGGAAATCAAACAGTATAGCCATCAGGCTATTGAACTATTTTTCTTTTGTTTTCAGTGCGTTGGTTTGTGGCTTGTTCAAAATTAAAAAGCATGATATAATTATCTGCGAATCGCCACCATTGTTCTTAGGTATTACAGCAATTTTATTAAAATGGTTAATGGGATCCAAACTTGTATTCAATGTATCAGACCTTTGGCCAGAAAGTGCAGAGAAGTTGAATCTGGTTTCTAACAAGCTATTCCTGAAACTTGCATATTGGCTCGAAGCCAGATTGTACAAAACATCTGCATTGGTGAGCGGGCAAACACAAGGCATTGTGAACAGTGTGCAAACACGTTTTCCGAGCGTGAAAACATTCTGGTTGCCGAATGGTATAGATGCAGATAAGTTTGGCATAGCAAATGTTAGTTATAATTGGAGAGAAGAGCAAGGTTATAGTAGTGATGATTTTATAGTGCTGTATGCAGGTATATTAGGCCATGCACAGGCACTGGAGGTAATATTGAAAGCTGCAGCACTACTACGAGAAGAAAAGCGTGTGAAATTTGTACTGGTAGGGGATGGGCCACAAAAAAATTTCCTGTACGAATTGAAGGCCTCGCTGCAATTGGATAATATATACTTCCTGCCAAACCAAGGCAGGGAAGAGATGCCCAATATTGTTGCCGCTGTGGATGCAGCTATAGTGCCACTCAGAAATATTCCACTGTTCAAAGGTGCAATACCGTCTAAGATTTTTGAAAATCTTGCTATGGGCAAACCAATATTGCTTGGAGTAGATGGTGAAGCAAAAGAACTATTTATTGATGAAGGTAAATGTGGACTTTTCTTTACACCTGAAGTTGAAAAACAATTGGCTGAAAATATACGCATACTCAGCACCGACAGACAGCAATATACAGAGCTTAGCAAGAATGGGGTTCGTTATGTCAATGAAAAATTTGACAGAAAGATAATTGCTGAAAGATTCTATCAACAATTACTGCTATTGTAAATACAGTCTTGAATACACAACTGAGACAAGATATTATTGAGTGGGATGTACTAAACTGGTCGCATCTGATAAAACTATGGCAGCCTGTTTTAGATGCTTTGCCTCGAGGTAGCAAAGTGCTTGCTATCGGCGAGCGTAATGGTGGTTTGTCGTTATGGATGGCTTTACAAGGTTTTCAGGTAGTATGTACCGATAGACAAGGGCCTACACAACAGGCTAAAGATTTGCATAAAAAATACGGAGTTGATAATAAAGTAATATACCGCGATTTCGACCTTGTAAACACAAAGGATTTTGATACTATTTATGATGTCATTATTATGAAATCTGTATTAGGTGGTGTGAAAGAACAGTACGGTGATGCAGCGAGCCGCACAGATGCTACAAGGCAAAAAGCTGTTGACAATATTTACAAATTACTTAGCCCACAATGTATTTTCCTTTCTGACTATAATCTACAAGGAAATATTTTCTTAAGATTAATAAAACGCCTGAAAAACAAGCAGTCAGGTTGGTATTATTTCAACATTCATGAGCTGAATGATTTATGTAAACAATTTTCATTTGTTAAGGTGCAGAGCTTTGGTGTTATTCCATCAAAATTTTCTGTACCGATATTAAACAAGGCTGCATATATAATTAATTCATTTCTCTCGCAGCTACTCCCTCCCAACAATACCTATATAGCATTTACGACAGCCCGTAAATGATTTTAGCCTTAGCATAAGTGAAATAATTTTCTGATATTGCTACCTCATTTCTATGAAGAAAATAAGGTTTGCGGTAATTGGGTATGGTCACATAGGTAAGCGTCATGCTGCCATGATACAGCAGCATGAAGACTGCTTGCTGGTGGCTGTGTGCGATACCAATTCTTCATTAAAGGCAGATGTCCCTGAAGATGTTTCCTTTTTTGAATCTTTGGATGAATTGTTGCAGGCAGGTGTAGAGGCTGATGTTATTACCATTGCTACTCCAAATGGGTTGCATGCAACACAGGCTTTGAAAGCTGTTGATGCAGGGCATCATGTGGTTGTAGAAAAACCAATGGGACTGCATAAAAAAGAATGTGAGGCAGTTATTCATAATGCGCTTAACAGTTCCAAACAGTTGTTTTGTGTAATGCAAAACAGGTATTCACCTCCGTCAGAATGGTTGAAGCAAGTAGTGTTTGATGGTACGCTTGGCGATATATATATGGTGCAGGTGAATTGTTACTGGAATCGTGACGAGCGTTATTATAAAAAAGGCTCATGGCATGGTACTAAGGAACTGGATGGTGGAACACTGTTCACACAATTCAGCCATTTTATAGATTTGCTTTACTGGGTGTTTGGCGACATTACAGATATCAAAGCTAATTTTTCCTGCTTCAATCATCAGCATCTTACAGATTTTGAAGATTCGGGCGTTGTCAATTTCAGGTTTGTGAAAGGTGGCATGGGCAGCATCAATTTTTCTACCTCTGTTTGGGATAAAAACCTGGAAAGCAGTATGACTGTAATTGGCTCAAACGGTAGTTTAAAAGTAGGTGGTCAGTATATGGATAAAGTAGAATATTGCCATATCAAGGACTACGAAATGCCTGAACTAAAGCCAACCAATCCGCCGAATGATTATGGTCCATACAAAGGCAGTGCAGCCAACCACCATTATGTGATACAGAATGTGGTAGATGTATTGAAAGGTAAAGCAACCATCACTACCAATGCACTGGAAGGACTGAAAGTGGTAGATATTATTGAAAGAATTTACGATTGCAAAAACAAATAAGGTGAACATCTCGTTTTCTCCACCATACATAGATCAGGACGTGCTGGATGAAGTGATGAATACACTTCAGTCGGGATGGATAACTACAGGACCGAAAGTAAAAGCACTTGAGCAATTGTCTGCAGAGATAGCGGGTGTGCAACATGCACTCTGTGTTAACTCGTGGACATCAGGCGCATTGCTAGTACTGAAATGGCTGGGATTGCAAGATGGAGATGAAGTAATAGTACCTGCTTACACCTATTCGGCAACGGCATTGGCTGTATTGCATTCGGGCGGTGTGCCGGTAATGGTAGATATCAAAGAAGACTTTACCATAGATCCTGAAAAACTTGCCACAGCCATAACACCAAAAACAAAAGCCATAATAACAGTAGATGTTGCGGGCTTGCCATGCGATTATAATTGTATTAATAGTATACTGCAACAGGATAGTGTTAAACAAATATTTACGGCAACCAGCGACGTGCAAGAAAAGCTTGGCAGGCCGCTGCTGATAGCAGATGCTGCACACTCTTTTGGAGCTACCTACATGGACAAGCCTGCTACATTGGGAGCAGATATTACCATATTCTCACTACATGCGGTAAAAAATATTACAACAGCCGAAGGCGGTGTAATAGCTTTGAATTTGCCAGACGGTTTTGATAATGAGGAGGTATATAAATGGATGCGTCTGAATGCCATGAACGGACAAACAGCGGACGCTTTTACCAAAACACAGAAAGGCAATTGGCGTTACGATATTGTGAGTGATGGTCTGAAGATAAACCTGACAGATGTATGCGCTGCAATAGGCTTGGCGCAAATGCGGAAGTATAAATCACAGTTACTACCCGACAGAAGAAGAGTATTTGATCATTATAGTCGTTTCTTTAAAAATAAAGACTGGGCTATCATACCGCCATCTAAAGATGCTGACAGAGAGTCGTCTTACCATCTTTTCCTGCTTCGTATAAAAGACATTACCGAACCACAGCGCGATAAAATTATTCAGCTTGTGGCAGAGGCAGGTGCAACAACCAATGTACATTTTGTGCCAATGCCTATGCTTACTTTATTTAAGCAAAAGGGCTATGATATAGCCAACTATCCACAGGCATACGATAATTACCACAACGAAATTTCACTACCAATATATTCTCAATTAACCGATGAACAATGTACTTTTATCGAAGAACAAATTGAGAAAGCCTACATTGCCGTAGTGAAATGACCCGACTTTTAGATATACTGATTGCAATCATTAGCCTAATAATCTTTGCACCTGTTTTCCTTATAATAGCTATCTGGATAAAGCTGGATAGCGCAGGTACTGTATTCTATAAGCAAAAAAGAGTAGGGTATTTGGGGAAGGAGTTTTATCTCTATAAATTCCGCTCAATGTGTCTGGATGCGGATAAAACCAGTTTACTAACATACGGAGCAACAGATAATCGTATCACTCGTTCGGGTGCTTTCATACGCAAGTACAAGCTAGATGAGTTGCCACAGTTGATAAATGTATTAGTAGGGCAAATGAGTATGGTTGGCCCGCGTCCGGAGGTAAAAAAGTATACTGATTTGTATACGGAAGAACAGCGGATTGTATTAAGTGTTCGTCCTGGTATTACTGATGTTGCATCTATTACCTACTATAATGAAAATGCATTGTTGGAGCAACAAGTTAATCCTGAATCATACTACATCAATGTTATAATGCCCGATAAAATACGCCTGAATAAAGAATACATTTCCAACCCGAGTATTAGTAACTATTTCAGGATAATCTTTTTGACACTTAAAACAGCATTTAAATAATACCTATTTGGTTTTGATAGACTCGTAAGTAACGTTGTTGCTGGTAAATTCAGGCACCAGTTCTTTCATAATTCCTACAGTTTCCAACGTATAGTGCCTTTGTGCGCTTGATACCAGCTTGTCTACTTTGTCTTTGATAGCAGCGTAATCATACTCAGGTACTTTAGCAATCATTATCTTGTCGTGGTAAGTAGGTACTACGTTTTCGCTGTTATTCAGCAGCTCTTCGTATAATTTTTCACCTGGCCTCAAGCCTGTGTATACTATCTTAATATCAGTATCAGGCTCTTTACCGGCAAGGCGTATGATTTTTCTGGCAAGGTCTGCAATCTTTACAGGTTCACCCATATCGAATACAAATATCTCGCTACCCTGTCCCATAACACCTGCTTCAATTACCAACTGGCAAGCCTCTGGTATTGTCATGAAATAACGAGTTATTTCAGGATGAGTAACTGTAATAGGGCCACCTTTTTCAAGCTGTTTCTTGAAAATAGGAATTACAGAACCATTAGAACCTAGCACATTACCAAAGCGGGTAGTTACAAATTTTGTAAGCTTATTATTGTGTGGTAAAGCAATGTTATTGCTCAGCATATATTTGTAATAGCTCTGCGTAAAGATTTCTGCAATACGCTTTGTAGCTCCCATAATATTGGTAGGATTTACAGCCTTGTCTGTAGACACCATTACAAATTTCTCAACGCCATTTGCAACAGATAATTCTGCAAGGGTTTTGGTACCGAATACATTGTTCAGTACTGCTACGGAAGGATTGTCCTCCATAATAGGTACATGCTTGTATGCTGCTGCATGAAATACAACCTCAGGGTTATAAATCTCAAACAGATGCTCCATACGTGTACGGTCGCAAATATCGCCAATGTATGGTTTTACATTCACGCCTGAAGCTATTTCGCGTAGCTCCAGTATCATGTTGTGCATAGGTGTTTCGGCATTGTCGCACATCACTATCAGTGATGGCTTGTACTTCAATAACTGCCTCACCAGTTCACTACCAATAGAACCTGCAGCACCGGTTACCAATATCTTTTTACCCTTGAGTTCAAAGTGTATTTTCTCATTATCAATTCGTATTACTTCACGTTCCAGCAAATCTTCAATGTTGATGTCTTTCAGCGTATCAACATTCAGATTACCATCCAGCCATTGTTGCAGAGGTGGCACCTGCTGTACTTTTATGCCATATTGGAGGCACTTATCTACCAGATAATTAAGCTTCTCTTTCTTAATGTTTTTGTTGGCAATGATTAAGAGCTTTACATCGTCATTTCTCAATTTCTCGAAAGAGGCATCGTCACTGTTATAGATTGGTGTATTTTCAATCAGCTTTCCTGTTTTACCCAGCACATCATCTATAAATGCCACTACCTGCAGGTTGCCGTTGGGTATGTCATTTATTATTTTCTTAGCTTGATGGCCGTTTTCACCTGCATCGTAAACTGCTGCTTTTGTTTTAGCCCTGTCAAGGTTGTGCTTTTGATAATACTTGAATATATAGCGTACTAATAGCCTATAGGTTATTAAAGTAAAGTTGGTTATAAAGAAATTGATAACTACAACAGATATTGGGAAAAGATAAATGCCTTTAGAAGATTGTGTTATGATGAAGTTGATAGAAAAATAGAATACAGATGCTATAGAGTTAACAATCAATAGCCGGAAAGTATCTTCAATATTAGTATACCTGATGATGCCGGCATAGCTTTTCAATAAATAGAATAGCAGCGTATTTAGCGCCAATGAAAATCCTAATATCATTGACATATCATAGCGTGCTACATCTTCCAGATTAAAATTGAAACGTAGTACGAAAGAGAAGAATAAACACAGTTCAACGCAAAGCAAGTCCAGGACAAAGATTATCCAACGAGGTAAAATGCGTATTCTATAGTGCATAGTCTATTATTCTAGTAAGCAATAATGATTGGGGTAAACTTAGAGTGTAAGTTTTCAAGAATAGGTATGACAAATGTACTAAACAGATATTGAAAAATCCACTCATATTTGTTGGATTTTAAATATAACATTATCGTGCAATCCACACTTCAGGGTTAAGGCGTACGTTACTACGCCCAGTGCTTTTCCATATCTGTAAATTCAGAATGCTTTCGCCGTCTTCATTCATACGTACAACACCTATTTGTTGTTTTGTATTCACCTTCTGGCCTGTTTGTACATTAGCTTTAGCCAGATTGGCATATACAGAGTTGTATGCACCATGCGATATGATTACATTCCAATCTTTACCATCTATAGAAAAAACCTTCATAACAGTACCTTCAAAAATGCTTCTAACAGGTGCGTTGTGTGGTGTACTTATATCTACACCATAGTTTTCCATTTCTACTTTCTGTGCAACAGCATGGTGGTATTTACCAAAACCTTGCGAAACGAACCCTTTTTCAACCGGCCATGGTAAGCGGCCACGGTTATTTTCAAAGTTATTAGATATAGCGTTGGCTTCAGGAGTTAGTGAATAGTCATAGTTTTTGGGGACAACTGGCTTAGGTTGCGGATTGCTTGCTACAGTATTATTAGCTGCCGGCCTGCCTTGATTGGCATTGGTAGTAGCACGTTGGTTTTCTGCAGGTTTGCCTGTATTAGGTACATTATTATTGGTAACAGGTCTGTTAGTGCTATTGCCTGCGGCAGCCAACATGTTTGCTTTACGTGCTTCTTCTTCTTTGCGACGCTCTTCTTCTGCTCGTTTTCTGGCTTCTTCTTCTGCTTTTCGGCGTGCTATCTCCATCTCTCTACGGATGATATCTTCGATGGCCCTGTTCAACTGTTTAGAGGCACGCTTATCTTTTTCAATTTGTGCCATCAGTTGTTTTTCCTGTCCTTTCAGCTCTTTAACTACCTGATTGGTCTGATTTGTTTCTTTTTGAATTTCTTGCTTTTGCTTTTCCTCAGTACTCAGCAATTCATCCTTTTGAGATTTCTCGGTATTCAATACATCAATTTTCTTAACGATGATGCCTTGTGTAATCCTGATTTTATCAGCTTGCTGCTTGCGGTACTCGCGATATTTTTTCAGGTATTTGGCTCTGCGCAGTGCTTCGTTAAAGTCTTTTGAAGAAAACAGGAAAGCGAGCATATCATAAGAACTGCGGCTGCGATAAGCGTATCTAACAGACTGAGCATAGCGGGCCTTCAATACTTCCAGATTCTGTTTTAGTGTATTTACCTCTTTTGTAGAGTTTTCTATATTATTATTAATGTGTTCTATTTCTGCGTTGATGTTGCTGATAAGACGCTGGCGTTCTGCCAATTTACTTTGCAAGGCACGCAACTGCCCCATGGTGGCATTTTTATTTTGTTTGGTTGCAGCCAATTGCGCCTCTGTTTGTTTGATGGATTCCATGATGTTTTGCCTGCGCTTAACAAGATCTTCGCGCGAAGGCTGTTGCCCCCACATGCAAACGGGAAATAAAACAAGCAGAAATAAAGCAGTAATGCGCATCCAATCAGGGTCTTTTACCAAAGCAACAAAAATAACCAAATATCGCTGCCAACCGAACCATATTGGTTGTTTTAAGACGATTTTAGCCTTTTTTATTATAAAACGGCGGCTTTCACTTTTTTATACTTTCTTTGTTTTCTCAAATTACAGGGTATGCTGTATTCAATGACAGGTTTTGGCCGTGCAGAAGCTACAATAAATGGCAGGCAGGTAGTAGTAGAGATGAAATCGCTCAATGGCAAACAGTTTGATATTGTTACCAAACTACCACCTATTCTCCGCTCTTACGAGCTGGATATTCGTAATATGCTTAATGGCATATTGATGCGTGGTACTATAGACCTGACAATTGCCATCAAACAGGAAGGTGCATCTAAACCGATGGTAGTAAACACGGGCCTCGCCAAGTTTTACTACGAAAGCATGAAGCAGATAGCTACAGACCTGAAAATACCCGAGGATAATATATTGGCTACGCTGATGCGTATGCCGGAGGTAGTAGCAGCAGATCAGGATGTAATAGCCGAAGAAGAATGGCTACAATTGAAAACCGTAATTGAAACGGCTGCCAACCATCTGATGACACACCGGAAGAATGAGGGTAATGCATTGCACAAAGACCTGCACAGCAGGATTCAAAGCATTGAATCTTTGTTGCAGGATGTAATACCGCTTGAAACACAGCGTACAGAAAAAATAAGGAGTAGAATCATGCAATCGTTGCAGGACATGGTAGGTACTGATAATGTAGATGCCAATAGGTTTGAGCAGGAAATGATTTACTATCTGGAACGTATTGATATTTCTGAAGAAAAAACCCGTTTGAAACAACACTGTGTGTATTTTCATGAAACAGTAGAAAAACAAGGTACTTCAAAAGGTAAAGTACTTGGTTTCATATTGCAGGAAGTAGGTAGGGAGATAAATACATTGGGTTCTAAAGCAAACAATGCTGAGATTCAGCAGATAGTCATCAATATGAAAGACGAGCTTGAAAAAGCTAAAGAACAGGTTTTGAATATCTTATAATTTTGGACGCAGGTTCAAATACAAATAGTGCATGTTACGTACGTATATCTTAATATTTTCTCTTTTTGTGATCGCATTCAGTAGTTGTTTGTCTTCACCACATTATCAGAAAGAGTATGCTATACCACAGAATGAATGGAAGTACGATTATCGCCCTTCTTTCAAATTTGATATTACAGATACAAATGCGCGTTACAATCTGTATTTCCTGATAAGGCATACAGAAACATACCCGAATTCAAACATATGGATATGGGTATACACCAAAAAACCGGGCGACAGCACATTTGAAAAAACAAGGTTAGAAATACCATTGGCAGAGCCTGGAGGCAAATGGATGGGCAGGGGTATGGGTACTATCTGGGAGCAACGCTTGCCAATATCAAACGACGGAGATACAGTTATGCTACGTAAAAAAGGTACTTGGGAAATACGTTTTGAGCAAAATATGCGTATAAACCCACTGCCTGAAGTATTGCAAGTTGGGTTGCGCGTAGAAAAGCACCCGCTTCGTACCTTTAGTGGGCAATAGACTTTCTATACCCGATGCGTTTTTTTACTACAGTTCACTTATTATTGCTGGCATACATAGTAGCAGCACTTGTGTTTTGGGGTTTCAGCCTCAACAGGAAGAGTGTTGAAATTTACAATCAGGGCGTTGTTATCCTGAAAACAGAGGTAGATAGTGCGCAGTATCCTGAAATGTACAATTCGCGTATACAGCAACTGAAAGCTAAGCTGGGTACTGATGAAAAGCAGTATTTGGGAGAGGGTTCTACTTTTTTGTTGGTGATACTGATAGGTGCAGCTGTTGTGTATAGCTCTTTTCGCAGAAGCATCAGGCTATCAAGACAACAAAATAATTTTATGTTGTCTGTAACACACGAACTAAAGTCGCCGATAGCTGCTATGAAGTTGAATTTGCAAACCATGGAGCGGCACAAACTGGACGAAGAGAAAAAGACAATGCTGATAGACCGTTGTGTGAAGGAGGCCAATCGGCTGAATGATTTGTGTAACAACATGCTGATAGCATCGCAAATGGAAGGCAGACAATATGTGCCTGCAAGAGAAGTACTGCAATTGGATGAATTGGTGCTGAGCTGCACAAAAGACTATGCTGCGCGATACCCGGGTAGATTTATTGAAAACACAATTGATAGCTGTCAGCTGAACGGAGATAAGTTGCTGTTGCAAATGGCGCTGAACAATCTGTTGGAAAACGCTGTGAAATATACGCCTGCTTATAAGCCCGTAACGATAAGCCTGCTGTTGAAAAACAATAGCGCAATTGTACATATTGCAGATAATGGACCGGGTATACCCGATGCTGAGAAGAATAAGGTTTTCAATAAGTTTTACCGTATTGGTAATGAAGAAACCCGTAAATCGAAAGGAACCGGACTAGGTTTATATCTTACATCAAAAATCATCAAGCAGCACAATGGTAAGATATCTGTGTTGGATAATACACCTTCAGGCTGCATATTCGAGATATTGCTGCCGATACTAGTTTAGTCGGCTGCAGCCGTTTTATCCCATTTAAAAGTTTTGCGGTGATGCCTGCACATACCATATTCATGTAGTTTGGCTACATGCTTAGCAGTGCCATATCCTTTGTTATCTTTCCAGCCATATTGCGGATACTCAGTGTCTATTTGCAGCATGTATTCATCCCTATGTGTTTTTGCAAGTATACTGGCGGCGGCTATAGATGCATATTTAGCATCGCCCCCAACTATACATTGGTGGGGTATGCCAAGATAAGGTGTAAACCTGTTGCCGTCTATCAACAATAATTCGGGTTTTACAGACAATTTATCTACAGCGGTATGCATGGCTTTGAAGGAAGCTTTCAGAATATTTATTTCATCTATTTCTCCTTCGCTTATTTGAGCTACTCCCCAGGCTATTGCTTGTGCTTCTATTATTGGGCGCAACTTTTCACGGTCGGCTTCTGTAAGTTTTTTACTGTCGTTCAGCAATGGGTGATAAAATCCCTCGGGTAATATTACAGCAGCTGCAAATACAGGACCAGCCAAGCATCCCCTGCCCGCTTCATCGCATCCTGCCTCTGTTATGCCTTGCTGGAAATATTGTTTTAACTGTCCTTCTTTTGCCATGCGGTAAAAATAGGAAGTATATATAAAAAAATAAGAGCCCTATAAAGGGCCCTTCTGTATAAGGGATAAGAGAGAGACAGATTAAAGCTGAGTTGCAGTGTAAACTACATCTACAGTATAAGTACCAGCAGGGTAAGCGAAACCAGGAGTAGCATTGTATTGGATGCTGAAAGTTTGGTTGCCACCGTTGTTACAGTTTGTTAACAGGTTTTGTGCTGTTGCACTCAGATCAGCATAAGAAGAAGCGCTGAATGGAGAAGCGATAGAACCACCTGTACTGTTTGCAGGAACACGCAGATCAAGAACACCTGAAACCGGCATTACAGGAGCTGGTGAAGTAGTACCAGTATATGAGAAGTTTGCGTTGTTAGTTTTAACAGTTACGCCGAATTTTTTGTTTGAGCGTACTTTCAGTTCCTGGTTAGAAGAGCTAACACCGTTTGCATAATCATTCACTGTGTTGAAAGCCAGATTAACAGCAGCACCGGTAGCAGTACCTGATCCTGTAAAAGTCAGTTCGATTGCGTTGCTCAGGTTCAGATTAACTGTTTGCGTAGCAGTAGAAGCAACTTGTGCTTTTGCGGCGAAACCTGTGATACCTAGTGCGATGATTGCGATTACTTTTTTCATTGTTGTTGTTTGTTTTGTTATAAGTTTTGGTTGTTTGCTTTTGATGACACAAAGATGGGGCTATCGATAGGGTATAATGAAATAATTAGCGCTTGTTAACTCCAGCTTTACAACTGGTTAACAAGCGCTTAACAAATGGTGTTTTTATGAAGAATATTAAAAGTACAAATCTCTTATTTTACAATACTACTGGCTTCTTTTGTTGCTTGAGACAATTCACGAATCAACATCGGGTCGCGTTCTATTGCATTACCTACAACAACAATATTTGCACCTGCTTTGCAGTTTTCATATACCTTTTCGGGTGTGTGTATACCACCACCTACGAATAGTGGTATCTCAATACGGCTGCTTACAGTGTGTATCATTTCTTTGCTGATAGGGTTTTTAGCACCACTACCCGCATCCATGTATATGATATGTTTACCCTGCAGTTCTCCAGCCCATGCGGTACATAAAGCAATATCCGGTTTGTTGGCAGGTATTGGAACTGCGTGGCTCATGTAAGATACTGTAGTAGGAGTACCACCGTCTATCACCATATAGCCGGTAGATATAACCTCGAGCCCGCTGGCTTTTACTGCAGGGGCAGATACAACGTGCTGCCCTATAAGCAATTCCGGATTTCGCCCGGATATTAAGGACAGATATAATAGTGCATCAGCATACGGTGTTACCTGTGCCGGGCTGCCCGGGAATAATATGACAGGAATATCGCTTTCAGCTTTAAAACGTTGTATGCAAGCTTCCAGATTGTCTGCTACAACAAGGCTGCCGCCCATCAAAACATAATCTACCGCAGCATCGTTGCATAGTTTTGCCAGATGAATCATATCTGCAGGGGCTACTTTATCAGGGTCTATTAATACAGCAAAACCGCTACGGTTATGCCGTTTCATAGTAAGCAGATCCTGATATATTTTTCCTGTAACCATAAACAAAAGCCGTGCTATGGCACAAAAATGCGTAAATAATCGCTTTTATACCACAAAAACTTTCAACAAACTGATTGTTATTTCTTTAATGCATCCCTGATTTCCATCAACAGCTTGTCTGTTGATGATGGCTCTGCAGGTGCAGGAGGTGCAGCTTCTTGCTCTTTTTGCATGCGTGCCATAGCACGTACTACTAAAAATATACAAAATGCTATTATGAGAAAATCCACTATAGTCTGTATGAAATGACCATAAGCAAACACATTTGCGCCAGCATCTTTTGCCTGCGCAAGCGATGTATATACATCTCCGTCTTTTGCAGCTTTAAGTACCATGAATTTATCATCAAACTTCTGGCCACCTGTAGCCATACCGATAACCGGCATCAGTATATCGTCTACCATAGCAGTAACGATTTTCCCGAAAGCACCACCGATAACCACACCGACTGCAAGATCCATAACGTTTCCACGCATGGCAAAAGCTTTAAAATCCTGAAAGAATCCCATAATACAGATTTTGACTAAAGCTAATAATTATTAACCGAAACAGGAAGAACTTGCATCGAAGCTTTATAAGGTATCCTTCTGATAATGAACTATTTGTTTTATTGATACTAACTATAAATACAAAATATACACTGGAAACGTTTTTTATAAAAAACGTTTCCATAGTTTTGCGGCGTTATTATGGAACCATTAAATAAAATACTCAGTGCTTCCACGGAATTGTTTCGCCAATACGGCTTCAAAACAATTACGATGGATGATATAGCGAGAAGGGCGGGTATATCTAAAAAGACGCTTTACCAGCATTTTGCCAACAAGGGCGAGGTGATAAACGAAGCCCTTACTTGGTACCAGTGCAGTGTATCAGATACCTGTATCAGCATTATGAACCAATCGGAAAATGCTATAGAGGGTATGGTGAAGGTAATGATCATGTTTGATGACATGCTGGCAAACATGAACCCGATAGCAATGCTGGAACTGGAGCGTTACTACCCCGAGGCTTTTAAAATCTTTAAAACCAATATGTTGGAGAAAGACATAGAGGCTATAAAAGAAAACATCATCTGGGGTATGAAGGACGGCCTATACCGCGAAAATCTGAATGCAGATTTTATGGCAAGGTACAGAATGGAGGTATCGATGCTTGTACTACATACTAATTTGATGGTAAACAGCCGCAACGATTTTCAGTTTGTAATGCACGAAGTAGCAGAACACTTCCTCTACGGCATAATGACACCCAAAGGAGAAAAACTATACCAGAAATATAAAGAACAATACGTAAAGCAAGTTTCCAAGTTATGAGACGACTATTATATAAAACCACTTTAGCACTCAGCCTGTTGCCACTCGCCATGTACGGGCAAACAGCAGTATCTCAGGAGCCTGTAACATTGAGCCTTGAAGATGCCATGAAATATGCTGTGAAGCATAATGTAACTGCAAAAAATGCAAGGCTTGATATTAAACTGCAAAGAGCAAAAAATGCAGAAGTAACAGGTATTGCATTACCTAACCTGAAAGCACAAGGACAATATAACGACTTCCTGAACCCACAGAAGTCATTTATCCCGGGCGAATTTTTTGGTATGCCGGGAGGTTTTGTGCCTGTTCAGTTTACACCCAAATATGGTGTTACTGCAAGTGGTTCTGCATCGCAGATACTGTTTGATGGCAGTGTAATGGTAGCATTGCAGGCACGTAACGGATTGATGAAATTGTATGAACAAAGTGCGCAACTTACAGAAGAAGGCGTTCGTTATCAGATACAGAACTCATATTATGGATACGTAATCTCTAAAAAGCAATTTGATGTTCTTATGAAGAATATGGAGAACATGCATAGGATAGCGTATGAAATGAATGAAATGTATAAAGCAGGCTTTATAGAAAAAATAGAAACAGACCGCATTAATGTGCAGCTTAATAATCTGATTACAGATAGTTTGAGACTAAGTAGTCTGATAGCAGTAACAGAACAATTGTTGAAGTACAATATGGGAATGGATATAGCCCAACCAATTATTCTTACGGATACTGCTATAGATAATAAACTTGCAGAAGCTGCTACAATGGTATTAAATACAGATGCGGATTATAATGATCGTACAGAGTTCGGTCTATTAAATACACAGCAAAAACTAAATATGTACAACCTGAAAAGGCATCGTCTTTCAGGTATGCCAACACTAGCAGCATTTGCTACTGCAGGGTATAACTACTCTACAAACACATTTGATGATGTTTTAAAATTCCGCCAGAATTATCAGTTTTATTCATTGTGGGGTCTTAGTTTATCAATGCCTTTGTTTGATGGTATGCAGAGGTTCAACAGGGTAAAGCAAACAAAAATTCAGATAACCCAAATTGATAACAGTATTGCAAATCTGAAAAATGCTGTTGATTTCCAGATTACATCTTCAAAAACCAATCTGAAAAATGCATTACTAAGCCTGCATAATCAGGAAGCGAACCTGAAACTGGCAGAAAATGTACTTGACATTGCTAATAAGAAATACAAGGCAGGTGTGGGGAGCAATATAGAAATTATACAAGCTCAAACAGAATATACAACTACACAAAGCAAATACTTTAGCGCACTAATGGATGTAATTACTGCGAAATCAGATTTACAAAAAGCTACGGGGCAGTTCAAATAAGACATACAATAATATTTAATCAACACTTTATTCAAAATATATAACATGAAACGCTCACTCTTATTATTATTTATATCTACAACTATACTGGCTGCATGCGGTGGTGGAGATGATAAAGGAAAGAAAGATGCAGAACTGGTGAAACTGAAAAAAGAACGTGCTTCACTGGATGAGAAAATTGCGAAGCTTGAAATTGAAGTAAATAAAAACAAGCCCGGTAAAGCAACTGCCGTATCTGTAATGGTTGCAACACCACAGCAGTTCAATGCTTACGTAGAAGTACAGGCAAATGTAAATGGTGACCAAAATGTAACAGCTACCCCACAAGCACCTGGTACAATTCAGAGTGTACTTGTACATCCAGGACAAAGAGTAAGTAAAGGGCAAACCTTGGCTATTCTGGAAGCTGCTGCTGTAGAACAACAAATAAAAGCTGCAGATGCACAAGTAGCATTAGCTAAGCAATTATATGAAAAAACACAAAAACTATGGTCGCAAAATATAGGCTCTGAAGTACAATTTTTAACAGCTAAAACTACATATGAGGCTGCGTTGAAAAATAAAGAAGCTTTAGTAGCCCAAAGAGCAATGGCTACAATAAAGTCACCAATCAATGGTACGGTAGATGCCGTTAATATTAAAGAAGGAGATGTAGCATCTCCTGGTATGACTGGCATACGTGTAGTAAACTTTGATGCATTGAAAATACAGGCTAACCTTGGCGAAAACTATCTTGGTAAAGTACAGGAAGGCAACCCTGTTAACCTGATTTTTGCTGATACTAAAGATACCATGAAAAGCAAGCTTACGTATGTATCAAAAGCTGTAGATCCTGTTTCTCGCGCATTCCAGGTAGAAATAAGACTGGGTAGCAATAACAAACTGCATCCGAACATGAGTTGTAAAATGCAGATAGCAAATTATCAGAATAGCAAAGCAATAGTTGTTCCTGTGTCTGTTATTCAAAATACTGCAGAAGGTGCACTGCTGTACATTGCAGATGGCAACAAGGCTAAAGCTGTAATGGTAAAAACAGGACATAATTCTAACGGTATGGTTGAAGTGCTGGAAGGTTTGAACGAAGGCGACAGAGTTATTACTGCCGGTTATGCAGACCTTGACAATGGCGACTTGATAAACGTTGAATAAGAGAATAATACACTCACCAATCGAAAAAGCTTTTAAATGAAAGACTCAGTCAAAAAATTCAACCCGTCGAGTTGGTTTATAGATAACCGGACCGCGGTATATATACTTACGATTATCATTACCCTTATTGGTTTGATGTCGTACAACAATTTGCCGAAAGAGCAGTTTCCGGAGATTAAAATGCCTCAGATAATTGTGCAAACAATCTATCCCGGCACATCTCCAGAAAACATGGAGAACCTTGTAACCAAGCCTATTGAAAAACAGGTGAAAAACCTGACAGGTATCAAAAAGGTAACAAGCAATTCGTTTCAGGATTTCTCTGTTGTAATGATAGAGTTTAACACCGACGTAGAAGTAGACAAAGCAAAGCAAGATGTAAAAGACGCGGTAGATAAAGCCCGTGTAGACCTGCCGCAGAATCTGCCGAACGAACCGGAAGTAAACGACATCAACTTTTCTGAATTCCCGATACTATATGTAAACATCTCCGGCAACTATGATCTGAACAGGCTGAAAAAATATGCAGACCGTGTGAAGGATAATATTGAAGAGATGAAGCAAATCAAGCGTGTAGACATGGTTGGTGCGCTTGAAAGGGAAATACAGATAAATGTAGACATGTACCGTATGTCTGCAGCTGGTTTCACATTTAGCGATATTGATAATGCAGTTGCGTACGAGAATATTACATCTACACCGGGTCAGGTGTCGATGAACAACCAGAAAAGGATTCTAACTATCAGGAATGAATTTAAAACTGCAGAGCAGATAGGCAACCTGATTGTGAAAAACCAATACGGTAAAGCACTTTATTTGAAAGATATTGCTGACGTTGTAGATAATTTTGAGGAGCAGGAGAGCTATGCACGCCTTGATAACAAAAATGTAATAACACTCAACATCATCAAGGCAAAAGGCGAGAACCTCATTGAAGCTTCGGATAATATCATGAAGCTCGTAGATGAAATGAAAGCAAATGAGCTGCCTAAAGATCTGGATATCGTAATTACAGGCGACCAATCAGACCAGACACGCCATACGCTGGAAGATTTGATTAATACCATCATCATCGGCTTTATACTGGTTACTGTTATCCTCATGTTCTTCATGGGTGTTACTAACGCCTTGTTTGTCGCTATGTCAGTACCGCTGTCTTGTGCTATAGCGTTCATGTTCATGCCTACAATCGACTTCACGCTGAATATGATTGTGCTGTTCTCTTTCCTACTTGCACTAGGTATAGTGGTGGATGATGCTATTGTGGTGATAGAGAATACACACAGGATATACGATAATGGGAAGATGGATATTAAAAAAGCAGCGAAGCTAGCTACTAGCGAAATCTTCCTGCCGGTATTGTCAGGTACCATTACTACGCTGATGCCATTTATTCCATTAGCATTCTGGAAGGGTGTTATCGGTTCCTTCATGTTCTTCTTGCCTGTTACATTGATTATTACACTACTAGCATCACTGCTGGTAGCATACATTATCAACCCGGTTTTTGCGGTAGACTTCATGAAACCGCATCATCCGAATGACGACGGTAAACGCAAATGGGGTAAGAAGGATAAAGTAGTCATGATAATATTCCTGGCTGTAGCAGCTATATTCTATATGGCACAGTCTTGGGGTATCGCAAATTTTGTAATCTTCATTTACCTGTTTGTATTGCTCGAGAAATTTGTGTTTGAAAAATGGATACATAGTTTCCAAAACAAAGCTTGGCCTGCATTCCAGAACTGGTATACAAAATGGTTGAAGATTGCATTAGCTCATCCATGGAAGACGATGGGTATCACAACAGGTATACTGATATTTTCTGTGGTGTTAATGGGTATTCGCAGTCCTAAAGTTGTATTCTTCCCTAGTGGTGAACCAAACTTTGCTTACGTATACCTTAATATGCCTGTTGGTACAGACCAGGCATATACCAATCAGGTATTAATGCAATTGGAAGAACGTGTAAACAAAGCATTGGATATAGACTATGCAAAAGGTAAAAAGAACCCGATTGTAAAATCTGTAATTGCCAACGTAACAGTAGGTGCGGTAGACCCTACAAGTGGTGAGGTAGGTACCTTCCCTAATAAGGGCAGAATAACGGTGGCATTTGTAAAATTTGCAGACAGGCATGGTAAATCTACTGCCGACTATTTGGAGCGCATACGTACTGCTGTAAAAGGTGTACCGGGTGCTGAAGTGACAGTGGATAAAGAACAAGGTGGTCCGCCATTGCCTAAACCGGTATTGATAGAGATTAAAGGTGAAAATCTGGACTCTCTGATTGTTACTTCTGAGAAACTGAAAAAATACCTGTCTAAAAAACAGATACCCGGTGTAGAGGAATTGCGTAGCGATTTCCAAAGTGATAAACCTGAAATAGTTTTCGATTTGGACCGTGAACGCATGAACAGCGAGGGCATATCTACAGGACAAGTGGTAATGAATCTGCGTACTGCTGTATTCGGTAAAGAAATATCTCGCTTCCGCGATGCGAATGATGACTATCCAATAACACTGCGCTTGAAGAAAGAACAACGTGAGGATATTGATGCTGTAAGAAATATGCCAATGATATTCCGCGATATGGGTATGGGCGGACAGATACGTCAGGTGCCGGTAAGTGCTTTTGCCGACATTAAATATGGCAACACATATGGTGGTATCAAACGCAAAGACCAGAAGCGTATCATTTCATTGTCATCAAATGTTATCACAGGCTTTAATGAAAACGAAGTAGTAGCAGCTGTACAACGCGAATTGAATAATTTCCAGGCACCTTCGGGCATACTCATCAAAATGGGTGGCCAACAAGAAGAGCAGGCAGAAACAATGGGCTTCCTTGGTAATGCGATGTTGATATCAATAGCAATGATATTCCTGATTCTGATTATTCAATTCAACTCATTCAGCCGCACCATCATCATTATGACGGAGATTATATTCAGTATTTTTGGTGTGTTCTTAGGTACTGGTATATTCAAAAACGACTTCTCAATCGTAATGAGTGGTATAGGTATCATTGCACTGGCAGGTATTGTGGTGCGTAACGGTATCTTGTTGGTAGAGTTTATGGACCTGATGCTGAAAGAAGGTATGGAACCATACGATGCGATAGTAGAAGCAGGTCGAACACGTATGACACCGGTATTGCTTACCGCAACAGCAGCTATACTTGGCCTTATACCTTTGGGAGTTGGTCTCAATATAGACTTTGCAGCATTCTTCAGCACGTTGAACCCGCACATTTACTTTGGTGGTGATAGTGTGGCATTCTGGGGGCCGTTGGCTTGGACCATGATTTATGGTCTTAGCTTCGCAACCTTCCTGACACTAATTATCGTTCCGGTAATGATGTTGTTGAGCTTCCGTTTGAAAGACAGCCTGAAACGTTGGAAAGAAAAAACAGCCGCTTCATTGAAAGATTAAAACATGCAAATATAGATTGGCATAAGAATGACAGATTGGTTAAGGGCGCATTAAGCGCCCTTTTTTGTTTTCATATAACTGGTTTGTATTATCTGTTGCTCTGAAAACCCGCATATCTTCTGTATTTTTGATACCCGAACTATTAAAAAAGATATGTCACAAACCCCAACAAAAAAGCCTGCGATGTTTGAAACGGAAAAGCAATCAGCGTTGCAAGCTATCTCTCATGCGCAGTTTATTGCCTTTGCTCCATATATCTTTCAGGCGTCTATGATACTGAGAGACAGTGGTATACTGGATGTAGTGCAAAATGCGCGTACAGGTGGTATTACAATAGATGATATTGCTACAAAAGTAAAAATGAGCCGTTATGGCATTCGTATATTATTGGAAGCTGGTTTGGGTATTGGCTTGGTACTGAGGAAAGGCGATAATTTTACACTCTCAAAAGCAGGCCACTTTTTCCTGAACGACCAGATGACGCGTGTAAACGCAGATTTTATGCGTGATGTGTGTTACGACGGTGCACAGGACTTGAAATCATCAATAGAAGAAGGTAAACCAAACGGATTGAGACATCTTGGTGACTGGACAACCATCTATCAAGGGCTTTCAAAACTGCCTGAACCTGCAAAAACAAGCTGGTTCAATTTCGACCATTACTATTCAGATAATGCATTCCCGGAAGCGTTGCCATTACTGTTTGCACGTAACCCCAAAAAAGTGATGGATATTGGTGCAAATACGGGCAAGTTTACATTGGCATGCTTGGATTATAACAAAGATGTTGAAGTAGGTCTTGTGGATCTGCAGGTGCAACTGAATGTAGCCAAGCAGAATATTGAAGATGCAGGCTACGGTAACCGTGTGCAGTATTTTGAAAGGAATATGCTGAGCAAAGAAACCGTATTGCCGACAGGCTATGATATCATTTGGATGAGCCAATTCCTTGACTGTTTCTCTGATGATGAAATAGTAACCATCCTTGAAAAATGCTATCAGGCACTTGATGAAAACGGCCGTGTTTTCATCAATGAAACTTTCTGGGACAGACAGCGTTTCGAGGCATCTGCGCTCAGTCTGCAAATGACATCGCTCTATTTTACAACAATGGCAAACGGTAATAGCCAGATGTATGATAGCAAAGTGTTCCTCGGTTTAATAGAAAAAGCAGGCTTCGAAATAGTGGCAGACAACAACGATATAGGTTTGAGCCACACTATTCTGGAGCTGAAGAAAAAGTGACATAAATCATAATCACCTTAGTACTGCAATATTATTTTAGTACTAAATTTTCAACGCTACCCCTTATGAGTACTCAAAAGCAAGTGGATGTATTAGTGATTGGTGCCGGTCCGTCCGGTACTATTGCTGCTTCCATCGTAAAACAAGCAGGTCTGTCTGTGCAGATTGTTGAAAAAATGGTATTCCCTCGTTTCGTTATCGGCGAGAGTCTTTTGCCTCGTTGCATGGAAGCACTGGAAGAAGCTAAATTTCTGGATGCTGTAAAAGCTAAAGGTTTTCAACAGAAAGACGGTGCTAAGTTTGTGAAGAATGGAGAAGTATGTGATTTCACATTCGCACAACAACATACAGACGGTTGGCGCTGGACATGGCAAGTACCGCGTGCAGATTTTGACATGACACTTGCTGATGAATGTGTGAAAATGGGTATACCTGTCCACTACGAAACCGAAGTGACAGATATTAAGATAGATGAAAACGGATATTCTACAACTACTATAAAAACAGCAGATGGTGCTGTACAAACTATCAGTGCAAAGTTTATAATTGACGGTAGTGGATACGGCAGGGTGATACCTCGTTTGTTTGGTTTAGATAAACCATCAACACAGTACCCCCGCAAAACGCTTTTCTGTCACATGACAGACCCTAAGCGTAGCGAAGCAGTTGAGCCAAATAGGATTACTGTATATGTACACAATGATAAAACATGGATATGGGTTATACCGTTTGCAAATGGTAATACATCTGTAGGCTATGTGGGCGACACTGACTTCTTTGAACAATTTAAAGGCAACCCTGAAGAGCAGTTCCGTGCATTGATAATGGCACAGCCTGAACTTGCAGTACGTTTCGGCGATTCTGATATGTTGTGGGAACCGCGCACACTGCAAAGCTGGAGTGCTACTACAGATACCTTCTACGGTAAAGGTTTTGTACTTACAGGTAATGTTACTGAATTCCTCGACCCTATATTCTCATCTGGTGTTACGCTGGCATCTGTTTCTGCACAGTTGGCTGCTAACATGGTAGTACGCCACTTCAAAGGCGAAGAGTTGGATTGGGAGAATGACTATATGAAACAAATGATGCAGGGTGTTGATGTATTTCGTACCTATGTAAACGCATGGTATGATGGCTCTCTGTTCAATATCTTCTTTGCCGAAAATCGCAGCCAGGAAATAATGTCGCAGATATGTTCTGTACTGGCAGGCTATGTGTGGGATGATACAAACCCATTTGTAAAAAACCACGAGAAGAATGTACGTACACTATCGCGCTATCTGGAAACAACCAAACTAACATCCTAAACTTACATACATTGCAAGCATCTATCCGTAACAGGGTACATATTAATAAACAATCGGTGATAAAGGACGCAAGTCCTTTATTGTCGTTTAATGAACCTGCAGACAGCAATTCACCCGAAGCTGTGTATCGTTCACTGCAATACAGCTATCCCAAATTCTTCAAAATGGATTTGATAAGTAAATGGGCATGGCTGGGCGCAGAAACCATATTGAAGCAGGGAGATGGTTTTGTGTATGACGGTATGGACAAAACAAAGATTGCACTTGTACTGCAAACGAATCACGGATGCTTGGATATTGATAAGAAATACAGCGAGACGGTGGCAACAATTGCAAGCCCTGCATTGTTTGTATATACGCTTCCAAACATCATGCTGGGTGAAATATGCATCCGGCATGGTTTTAAAGGCGAACAGGCTTGTTTTGTGAATAATGGTTTTGATGCAAAGGAAATGGAATTTTGGGTGAACGACCTGTTGCAAAACCGCGGTATGGATGCCTGCCTTTGTGGATGGGCAGATGCCACAGCAGATAATCATGATGTATGTATGTATTGGGTGACTAAAGAAAACGGACAACTAAAATTTTCAGCAGATACAATGCTGCAATCATATAAAGGATAATGAAACAGGCTGCATATATAGTAAACACAGGTATCATCACTGCCATAGGCAATGATACAACCGCTTGTTTGGATGCACTACTGCATAGCCGCACTGGTGTTGGTAAGGCCGAATACCTGAAAACACACTGGAGTGGAGAGTTACCAGTTGCGGAAGTGAAAGCAAGCAACGAAGCGCTGGCAGCTATAGCAGGTGTAGATGCAAAATGGCCACGTACTGCCATACTAAGCGCTATCGCGGTGAAAGAAGCTTTGCAACCTGTTGCAGATAAAATACACGGTTTGAAGGTCGGCTTCTTTTCTGCTACCACAGTAGGTGGTATGGATCTGACAGAAAATGTGTATAAAGAATTTAAAGAAGATAGCAGCAAAGTAGATTTCGATAATATTAAAAACCACGAATGTGGCACCATTACAGAACTGGTAGCCAATCATTTTGGCATCAGTGATTTTGTAACTACTATCAGCACTGCTTGTTCATCATCAGCTAATAGTATAATGATGGCAGCACAGATGATAGGCAACGGTATGTTGGATGTTGCCATTGCAGGAGGTGCAGACAGTCTTTCACGCTTCACGCTGAATGGCTTTAATACATTGATGATTCTCGATAAACAATTTTGCCAGCCTTTTGATAACAACAGGCGCGGGTTGAATCTTGGTGAGGGTGCCGGCTATCTGTTATTGATGAGTGAGAAGGCTATGCAGCAATGCGGCGCAACTGCTAACTGTAAAGTAAGTGGGTATGCTAATGCAAACGATGCCTATCACCAAACAGCATCATCGCCCGATGGTACAGGCAATAAACTGGCGATGGGAAATGCGCTGAAAGTTGCGAACCTACAACCTGCAGATATCAGCTACATCAATCTGCATGGTACAGGTACAGCTAATAATGATAGCTCTGAAGGCAAAGCCATCGAAGTATTGTTTGATAGTAAAGTACCTGCGGCATCGTCTACCAAAGCTTACACAGGACATACACTGGGTGCTGCAGCAGGGGTAGAGGCTGTATTTAGTGTGCTCAGCATCAGGCATGGATTAGTATATCCCAATTTGCGCTGGGAAACACAAATGGAAGATGTGAGCTTTAAACCTGCAACAGAATTGCAACAAGGGGTTGCTATCAATCATGTGTTGTCAAACTCTTTCGGGTTTGGTGGCAATTGTTCATCGCTTGTATTCAGTAAATGCTAAGTATGGAATTGTATATAACAGGCACGGGTATAGTAAGTGGCGCAGGCAATAGCGGCGATGAGAGTTTTTTGAAAGAAGCACCGTCATACAATACAGATAAACTGCTCTGCATAGAGCCCGATTATAAAGCATACATACCACCTATGCAGCTGCGCCGTATGAGCAAAGCAGTGCGTATAGGTATTGGTGCATCTAAAATGTGCATGGAAGCAGCAGGTATTGAAAAGCCCGATGCTATTTCTGTAGGTACTGCTATGGGCTGCCTTGCAGATACAGAAGTTTTCCTCGGCAAGATGATTGCACAGGAAGAACAGATGCTGACACCTACGGCTTTTATACAGTCTACACACAATACTGTTAGCGGACAGATAGCCTTGCTTGCAGGTTGTTATGGACACAACCTTACATACGTGCAGCGTGGTCATTCTTTTGAGCATGCGGTTATCAATACACAACTCTATCTGGCAGACAACCCACATCAGCAAATGCTGGTGGGTGGTATAGATGAGCTGACAGATGGCAGCCTCGAAGCATTGAAGATTGGAGGCATTAATAGAAAAGATAACAGTACACCTGCTGACGTGATAAATGGTAATACACATGCTGCAGTAGCGGGAGAGGGCGCAGCATTTTTTATCATGACAGATGATAAACCTGCAATACCTGCTGTATGTATAAAAGATGTCTATGCTTTCACTGAAAAAGATACTGCAACCGCTGCGGAGAAATTAACAGCTTATATCAACAATCAATCCCTGAGTATAGATGCTGTAGTGCTTGGACAAAGCGGAGATGAAAAATCAAATACTTTCTACCAGTCCTTGTGTTCAGGAGTATTTGCTAATACATCACAATATGTTTTCAAACATCTGTGTGGAGAGTATGCTACGTCATCTGCATTTGCATTGGGTATGCTTACAAACGCAATTGCAAAAGGAGAGGCATTGCCATCTCATTGTGTATTAAACAATGAAGCAAGTAGTTTAAAAAAAGTATTGTTAGTAAATCACTACATGCATTACTACAGTTGCTTTGTGTTGCAGATAGTTTAGCCGTATAGTTCCAGATGGATGGCTTTTTTGTCATAGCCCATATCCAGCAATCGCTGTTTGGCTTCGTCAACCATCATTTTCCATCCGCAAAGCATAAAGTTGGCTGGCGGAGTTCCTGCACATAATCGTTCATACACATTGTGTACGTAGCCGTGATGGTAACCATCTATCTTCTCGCGCGATAATACAGGATGATATTTGAAATTCGGCATTACAGTTTCCAGTTCGCGTAGTTCCTGTTCATACAACAAGTCGCCTTTGGTGCGCGTACCAAATATCAGGTGCAGCTTTTTGTGTTGCAGGTTGTTATTGCGGATATGATTTACCATACTGCGGAAAGGAGCAATGCCTGTACCCGTGCATATCATGTACATATCCTGCTCAATATCTTCGGGCATGGTAAACACGCCTTGTGGTCCGCGTAGTGTTAATTCACTGCCTTCTTTAATTTCACTGAAAAAATAAGTAGTCCCCGCACCACCTTCCAGATACACAATCACCAGTTCTATAACATTGCTACCATCGGGGCTTGATGCTATGCTGTAACTGCGCCAACGTTTATTGCGCTGTTCGTGTATTGGTAAATCGAGTGTTATAAACTGTCCGGGCTTGAAATCAAATACAGGTGTTTCGGGCAGTTCTATCCAATAGCGGCGTGTGTTTTCTGTAGCCTGCTCTACACGTTTTACTATGCCTTTTTGCCATTGGGGTATCATACTATAAAGTTATGCAAATAATAAGCGTATATATAGCCCGAAAGCGTCTTATTTCTTTATTACAGCTTTTGCAGAATCTATTTGTGGTATCACCGGGTTCTTCTTCCATTCTTTGTAATGATAGCGTATCCACATCTTTAGTTCCAGATCTGTAGCTGCACGGGCATAGTCATAGTCCATAGGGTAGGCATTCATAAAATAGCCCAGACTGTCTTCTGTAAGTCCTGTTAACTGGCTTACCAGTTCAGGTGTATAGCGGGTATCAATAAATTTTTCACTTTCCCATTTGTTGAAGTTGCGTTGAAACTGCAGCCTCGACCTGCTTTTTTTAGATATCCTGTCTGCCACAAAAGATACAGGGCTCATGATAGAATTGGTACGTTGCCATGCAAGCGTCCGTTTGTAGGTAGAACGTCGTTTGAGCGAATCTAATTGATATGGCGTGTAATTAGGACGCAACACAAATTCGTTGAGCTCGTAGCTCAGTATGGGCAATGCTACTTTGATGCCTGTTTTAAAAAGCTCAGCAGTAATGTATTTCCGCTGTTCTTTATAGCCTACCATGCTGAATACCAATTGCTGCCCTTCTGTGGCATTGATGGTAAATGCACCAAATTGATTGGTATAAACCGTTTGCTGTGTAGATACATTGATGACGCTTACAGGGTATAACGACTTACCCGTTTGTCCCTCTGTCACAATCCCGGATATGGTTTGTGCAGATGCAACACTACAAATAAGTAAGATATATATAAGTAAAAGCTGCTTCACGTATTGTAAAGGTAAACAGCCGGCTACTATATCAAAGCTACCATGCCTTATTTGACAATACTTTAAGAAAATTGCCGCATATAATAGCTGTGGTTACGAGATTGTTTCAATATTGGTTATTTTCGCCATCTAAAATCGAATCATAAATGTCTAGTCCTTCGTTTTACGCACGCATACAGCAAGAGTTGCAGGAGATTGATAGTGCAGGTCTGTTTAAGAAAGAGCGCATCATCGAATCTGAACAAGGTGCTGAAATAACAGTAAACGGACAGAAAGTGCTGAACTTCTGTGCCAACAACTACCTGGGCCTTTCTTCTCACCCTAAAGTGATAGAGGCTGCTCACAAAACAATTGACAACCGTGGCTATGGTATGAGCTCTGTTCGCTTCATCTGTGGTACACAGGATATTCATAAAGAACTGGAAGCAAAACTGTCTACGTTTTTGGGTGCAGAAGATACTATTCTATACGTAGCATGTTTTGATGCCAATGGTGGTGTGTTTGAACCACTGCTGGGTGAACATGATGTGATTATATCAGACGAACTGAACCACGCTTCTATCATTGATGGTGTGCGCCTTTGTAAAGCACAGCGCGCACGCTACAAGCACAATGATATGGCAGACCTTGAAGCACAACTACAGGCATTTGCAGGTGCACGTACGCGTATGATAGTTACAGACTCCGTATTCTCTATGGATGGTACCATTGCACAGCTTGATAAAATATGCGACCTCGCCGATAAATATGATGCTATCATCATGATAGACGAAAGCCACTCTTCGGGCTTTATGGGCAAAACAGGCCGTGGTGTTCATGAGTTGTGTGGTGTTATGGATAGGATAGATATCATCACAGGTACTTTGGGTAAAGCACTAGGCGGTGCATCAGGTGGTTTTACAAGTGGTAAAAAAGAAATTATAGATATGCTGCGCCAGCGTAGCCGTCCATACCTGTTCAGCAATACAGTTGCTCCTGCAGTAGTAGGTGCATCTATTGCGGTGTTGGATATGCTGAGCGAAACAACGGAACTGCGCGATAAATTGGAAGCAAATACACTCTACTTCCGCGAAAAAATGACAGCAGCAGGTTTCGATATCAAACCTGGTACACACCCTATTTGTCCGGTAATGTTGTACGATGCAGTATTGGCACAAAAATTTGCTGCGCGTATGCTGGAAGAAGGTATTTATGTTATCGGTTTCTTCTACCCGGTAGTAGCAAAAGGACAGGCACGTATCCGTACACAGATATCTGCAGGCCACAGCCGCGAGCATCTGGATAAGGCAATCGCAGCATTCACTAAAGTAGGTAAAGAACTGGGTGTGATTAAGTAATCAGTATTCAGATAAATACATAAAAACTAAAGGCGTAGATTATTCTACGCCTTTGTTTATATAGTCAATCAATTCTATGACATCGTTGTCTGTAAGATGCGTCATGGCAGGCATCGGGCTTTGATTGTTTTCATCATACACCTGTTTTGCCCTCGGGTCGCCCAGCGAAATAGCTTCTGCAGAATTTTTGATGAATCGCGTAACGCGTGGGGTATCATTATTCCAGCGTTGCATAGTTCCTACAAGTGCAGGGCCTATTGTTTTTTCATTCAGTTTGTGGCATTGATTACAATTAGCGACAAATAATGTTTTGCCCTTGCTCATGCCCGTATGGTTGGTATCTTCCTGTACCGATTCCTGATTGGTGCTGCCTGCGCCACAAGATATCATTGCGGCAATGCTTATAAGTGCTATTGATCTCAGCTTCATAAAAATGCTACTAAAAAATAACCCCTGCGGGTTGCAGGGGCGAAGTTAATGCTATTTACTCAAAGAACTTACACTATGGAATAATCGTTTCCAGCGCAGGTTGAAGAGGCTTTCTTTGTGGCTCAGCCATACAAACGATGCCTTACCAACTATATGATCCTCAGGAACAAAGCCCCAATAGCGGGAATCAAGTGAATTGTGACGGTTGTCGCCCATCATCCAGTAATAGTCCATTTTGAACGTATAACCGGTTGTTTCCTGCCCGTTTATGAAGAATTTACCACCACGTTCTTCCAGTTTGTTACCCTCGTAGTTAAAGATAATACGGCGGTAGAAAGATATGTTTTGTGGTGTCAGTGTTACAGTAGTACCTTTCTTAGGCACTATAAACGGACCGAAATTGTCAACATTCCACTTATAGTTAGCAGTATCCTGCGGGTATGTCCACTCGCCCGGGTTGCCTGGTACAGAACCCGGTTTTTGTGTATATGGCTGCACAGCAACAACACCCGGTTGTTTCTTAATAGCTTCGGCATCTTCATTTTCAAGGCTAAACATAAAGATGTTGTGACCTACCTGCTGTCCTTGTTCTATATCATTTTCATCCAGAAACTCCTGTGGTACATACTGGCCGTTTGTTTGTACAGCATAGGTAAGCTTAGCGTGCGGGAACACAGGCGCAGGCTTATCATTTACATATATAATGCCGCTGCGTTGTTCCAGCTTATCGCCCGGTATGCCTATGCAGCGTTTGATGTAGTTTTCTTTTTTATCTACAGGGCGGGTAATGACTGTATTGGAACCTAGTACCGTTTCTCGGCCATACATACGGCACAGTTGATAGTAATCCTGATCAGGTGCAGCTTCTACCACGGTATCGCCATTCGGGAAGTTGAATACAACCACATCGTAACGCTCTACATCGCCAAAACCCGGCCACCTGTGGTAGCCCCATTTTACAGCTTCAGTGTAAGACTTACCACCTGTCAGCGGCATAGTATTATGCACCAGCGGCACAGCAAGTGGTGTCATGGGGATACGTGGGCCGTAAGAGAGTTTGCTTACAAACAGGTAGTCATTTACCAGCAAGCTACCTTCCATAGAGCCCGTAGGTATAGTATATGCTTCAATGAGAAACGTACGGATGATGGTTGCAGCTACTACCGCAAAAATCAGTGCATCGGCCCATTCGCGCCACCATACTTTCTTCTTTTTATTCTCGTCTTTCTTTTTCCAGAATGCTAATCGCATGAGGTGTATGTTGTTGTTGGCAACAAATCTAAGAACTTCCGTTTCATTTTAAAGAATAATACTGAACGCTTTATGAAATCTTTACAATAATAATATTTAACACGTATCTCTGTGATTTTTTGAGGGTTTTTGATACGCAACTATATTAATATTTAAACAAGCGCTGTATTACTGATTTTCGTTCTTCTCTTGTTCTGGCATTTTGAGTAAATTGCCCATCTAACAATTAATTCAAGTAAATGGCACGTTCGGTTACCATATTAGGAGCAGGTCTGGTAGGTTCTCTGTTGGCAGTATTGATGCGCAAACGCGGATACGAAGTAACGGTGTATGAACGCCGCCCTGATATGCGCAAGGCTTCCATGAGTGCCGGCAAGTCAATAAACCTTGCCATGAGTGCACGCGGGTGGAAAGCGCTGGATATGGCAGGACTGAGAAGAGATATTGAAGAACTGGCGATACCGATGACAGGCAGGTACATGCACCAACCTGACGGCGCAGGTGTATATCAGCCTTACGGCACCAACAACGAAGCTATCTATTCTGTAAGCCGTGGCGAACTGAACAGAAAGCTGATGACACTGGCAGAAGAAGTAGGAGCAACCATCCATTTCTCACATCGTTGTAATAAAGTGGATGTACAAACAAATACGGCTCATTTTGAAGATGCTGATGGGAATGAAAAAATAGTAACTGCAGATTTGTTGTTTGGCAGTGATGGTGCTTTTTCTGCACTTCGCAACAGCTACCAATTGCTCGACAGGACAAACCTGACACAATATTATATTGAGCACGGCTACAAAGAACTGTGCATACCACCTGATGCAAATGGTAATCTGCAAATGGAGAAAAATGCGTTACATATTTGGCCGCGCAAAAACTTTATGCTGATAGCACTGCCAAATACAGATGGCACGTTTACCTGCACATTGTTCATGCCGTTTGAAGGTGAAATATCTTTTGAAAAACTGAAAACAGAAGCAGATGTAAAAGCATTCTTCAGCCAGCATTTCCCTGATGCTATACCGATGATGCCAACGCTGATAGAAGATTTCTTCGGCAATCCTACATCGTCACTGGTTACTATTAAAGTAGCACCATGGCATTATAAAGATAAAAGTGCATTGATAGGTGATGCTGCACATGCTATTGTTCCTTTCTACGGTCAGGGTATGAACGCTGGCTTTGAAGACTGTACCATACTGGCAGGCCTGATGGATAAATATGGTGACGACTGGACAACTATACTAAGTGAGTATGACAGGTTGCGTAAACCTAACGGCGATGCTGTGCTTGACCTTGCATTGATGAACTTCATTGAAATGCGTGATAAAGTAGCAGAACCTTCATTCCTGGATCGTAAGAAGATAGAAAAAGAACTGGCTAAACGCTATCCTGAGAAATTTATATCGGTGTATGAAATGGTATCTTTCACACACACACCATATAACACTGCGTGGAGCTGCATACAAGCACAAGACAAATTGCTGGGCACTATCATGGGCAATGGCGATTTCTTTAATAATATAAATGACACTGCATTTTGCAGCAAGCTCGATAATTGGGTTAGCGAGTATCATCAGGAAGTAAAACAATTGGATTTCGGCCATGAAGCCTGAGAAGCGCTGGACCTTAAAGCCTGCTGAACAGGATAGTGTCAATCAAATATTTAAAGCACTGAATATACACCCTGCTTTGTGCCGTATACTGGCATTGCGGGGTGTAAAAGATTTTGACACATCAAAAGCTTTCTTCCGCCCAGAGCTTTCGCATCTGCATGACCCCTACCTGATGAAGGGTATGGACAAAGCGGTGCAACGCATTACAGAGGCAATAGAGTGGAATGAACGTGTACTGATATATGGCGACTATGATGTGGATGGTACTACATCTGTTGCGGTAGTATATTCTTTTCTGCGCAAGCAATACAAAGGACAATTAGAGTATTACATACCACACCGCTACCGCGAAGGTTATGGTGTATCGAAAGAAGGTATTGAATATGCACATGCCAATGGCTTCAGCCTGCTGATAACATTAGACTGTGGCATCAAGTCTGCCGAGTTGATAGCTTATGCACAATCGCTGGGTATAGATGTGATAGTATGCGACCACCACACCCCGGACGAAACATTGCCGCCCGCATTGGCAATCCTGAATCCCAAACAGGTAGATTGCCCATACCCGTACAAAGAACTGAGTGGTTGCGGTATTGGCTTCAAGCTGATATCTGCATTGGCACTGCGTTGGAATCTGCCACAGGAAGAAGTATTACAATACTTAGACCTTGTTGCTACCAGTATTGCCGCAGATATAGTGCCGATAGATGGTGAAAACCGTGTACTGGCATTCTATGGGGTGAAGAAGGTAAACGAAAATCCATCACTGGGTATTAAGGTACTGAAAGAGATGGCAGGCGTTACACGTACACTATCTGTTGCCGACCTTGTGTTTGTAATAGGCCCGCGTGTGAATGCTGCAGGCCGTATGGACGATGCGCGCAAAGCAGTAGAGCTGTTTATAGAGCCCGACCCGGAAAAAATTCAGGCACTGGCAGATGCCCTGCAGTCTGACAATATAGACCGTAAGGAAGTAGATAAGAATATTACGGAAGAAGCACTTGCATTGATACAGGGAAATGATGCCATGACAGCAAGGAAATCGACCGTGCTCTATCAGGAACATTGGCACAAAGGTGTGGTGGGTATAGTAGCTTCTCGTTTGATAGACTACTACTATCGCCCTACGATAGTGCTCACGCTGTCTAACGATAAAGTAACAGGCTCAGCCCGTTCTGTCAGTGGATTTAATATTTATGAGGCCATACATGCATGCCGCGATTTGCTCGAAAACTACGGTGGCCACTTCTACGCAGCGGGTATGACGATGCACCCCGATAATGTGCACGAGTTTGTAGAGAAGTTTGAAGAAGTAGTATCGCAATCTATCCCTCCTGAATTGCTGATACCCGAAATAGAAATTGATGCAGAGATATTGTTGTCAGATATCAAACCTGCATTCTACAATATCATCAAACAGTTCGAGCCATTTGGTCCAACCAACCTGCGTCCTGTGTTCATTACAAAACGTGTGTACGATTATCAGGGTTATAGCCGTATAGTGAAAGAACAGCACATCAAGTTTGTTGTGCATCAGCACAAAGGGGTAATAATAGATGGTATAGGCTTTGGTATGGCCGATAAATTTGAAGTAGTACAGAAAGGTGCGTTCGACATTGTATATACGCTGGACGAAAACGAGTTTAATGGCACTACCAAGCTACAAATGAAAGTGGTGGACGTAAGGCCAAGTATATAATAGATTGCGTAAGCAACAAAAAAGAGGAGTGAATTATCACTCCTCTTTTTTGTTATAAAGATTAATCAGCTTATTTAATGTTGATGTCAAAGTTTACCAGTTCTACAAATTCATCTATTCGTGCTTCAATTTCTTCTCTCGTCAGTTCTTTCAACCTGTTAGGTCCAAATTTCTCAACACAGAAAGAAGCCATTGCAGAACCCAGGATAATACCTGTTTTCATGTTCTCGTAAGAGATGTCTTTGGTACGTGCTATGTGGCCAATGAAGCCACCTGCAAATGTATCGCCTGCGCCTGTAGGGTCAAATACTTCTTCCAATGGCAATGCAGGTGCAAAGAATACTTTCTTACCGTGGAAGAGCAGCGCACCATGTTCGCCTTTCTTAATGATAAGGAACTTAGGGCCCATCTCTTGTATTTTAGCGGCAGCTTTTACCAGAGAGTATTCACCACTCAGTTGGCGTGCTTCGCTATCGTTTACCATCAGCAGGTCTACCATGCCGATAGCTTGCTTCAGTTCGTCCAGTGCTATTTCCATCCAGAAGTTCATCGTATCCATGATGATCAGCTTCGGACGGTTTTTCAGTTGGTTGATAACGCTTATCTGCACAGCAGGTGCCAGGTTGCCCAGCATCAGGAATTCACAATCCTGATAGCTATCCGGCAGTTGTGGGTTGAACTGGCCCAATACATTCAGTTCTGTTACCAGCGTATCGCGCGTATTCATATCCATATGGTAGCGGCCGCTCCAGAAGAAACTCTTGCCGTCTTTTATCACCTCTACACCTTCCATATCTACACCGCGTGCTGTCAGCGCATCCATTTCTTCCTGCGGAAAATCGCCACCTACAATAGATACCTGTTTGATAGGCTGTGTAAAGTTGGAAGCCGCCCATGCAGCATATGTTGCAGAACCGCCTATTATGCGATCTACCTTACCAAATGGTGTTTCCAGTGCATCGAAGGCCATAGAGCCTACTATCATTAAAGACATATTCATTTTTTTTAGCGCTGCAAAGGTAGCTTTCAATTTGGTTAAGTAACAACTATATACCAATTAATATTCTTCCCCCTTCAGGGGGTTAGGGGGTAGAGGCTTTTGCTTAACTTAGCTACTTATGAAGGCAATGCTTTTTGCAGCGGGGCTTGGTACTCGTCTGAAACCTTTTACTGATAAACACCCCAAAGCACTGGCAGAGGTGAATGGTAAAACCCTGCTGGAGCTGAACATACGCTACCTGCAACGCTTTGGTATAGAAGATGTAATAGTAAATGTACATCACTTTGCCGACCAGATAGAACAGGTTATTAATGATAACAGTGGCTTTGGTAGTTGGGTAACGATATCGGACGAGCGCGACGAAGTGCTGGAAACAGGTGGCGGGCTTAAGAAAGCCGCACCCTATTTTGAGCATGAAGAGGATTTTGTCATCATGAATGTAGATGTGCTTACCAATCTTGATTTGGGTAAAATGATAGAAGCACACAAAGCAAGCGATGCAATGGCTACACTGGCTGTAATGCAGCGTGAATCCTCTCGCCAGCTATTGTTTGATGAACACCTGATGCTTTGCGGGTGGACAAACAATAATACAGGCGAACAAAAGATAGTGCGCGAAGTATTGGAAATGCAACCATTGGCATTTAGTGGTATACAGGTGCTCAGCAACCGTATGCTGGATATACCTTTCAAAGGCAAATTTTCTATCATAGACCTATACTTGCACAATGCCCGTGAAAATATCATCCGTGGATACAACCACACAGGCAATGTATTTATAGATGTAGGCAAACCCGAAAGCTTAGAGAAAGCGGCTTATTTGTTTGAGTGATTATCCCTTTGTCCAATCCCAAAGCGGATCAATTTCGGTTTCTGGAATTAAGTCATTTATTTTCAACAGTGGTTTTACAGGTGTTTTTCGTCGGACATACTCAAACTTTTTATGTCTGTATAATACTCCTATGTTTGGTTTTCCTCTTTTATTATAAGAGTTTTTTTCTTTTAGCACGTAACTATCTCTGTCCCCAGTAACAAGGTTAATATCAGTAACGTATAGATCTGAATAAGGTACTTGATAAACATTACTTGTTGCACCAATAATATACCAATCGTTATTTTGGAATCTGATAGTATATAATAGTTCGCATCTTAATGTACCTCCTACCATTAGGCTTATCATTAAGCAATTTTTTTTAAACCCGATTTTTCTGAATGGATCTGAACCCTGAATGCCCCAGTTGCATGAGCCGAATATTTTAGAAGTTGTTAGGCTTAGTTTGTGCTGCTTATTTAGTTCACCCAAAAAAATCATAAGCTGTTTTGGGTAGTACACACTATCACCGAAACAAACGGTATCTGTGTTTAATATTATTGAATCTTTAGTACGCACAACCAACGCATAGTCTAATAAACCATCATTGTTGAAATCAGTTTTAGCTGAATCTATTATAATATAGCTTTTAGGGATTAAATCAGTTATTGTAGTTGGAACTGCATAAGTACAATTCCAACTACAAAACATTAACAACGGTATGATGAAGTATCTATACATATTTACATTACACCCCCATCTCCACCAATCGCTCCTTCACAAAGCTGCCAAGCTCTGCTACATAGGCAGGTGAAAAATCGAAACGGATTCCAGCTGTTGCATATAGTTCTTTCAGTGTTTTTGTATAACCCAGTGAAAGTGCTGCTTTGTAGTTTTCCAAAGCCTGTTCCTTGTTTTCGCGATACTGGCGCCACATAGCTATTGCTCCCAGTTGGGCAATACCATATTCAATATAATAGAATGGTACTTCGTACAGGTGCAGTTGTTTCTGCCAGAAGTAAGCACGGTATTCTTCAAAACCTGTCCAGTCTGTTACACCTGTACTAAACTCAGCGAGGATTTTCATCCATTCAGCTTCACGCTGTTCGTTAGTATGTCCCGGGTTAGTATACAGCCAGTGTTGGTATTTATCTATCGTAGCTATCCATGGCAGCACGCTTATCACACGTTCCAGTTCTTCTATCTGCGAGCGTTGCAGTTCGCTCTTATCGCTGAAGAAGATATCCCAATGTTCCATAGAGAAGAGCTCCATGCTCATACTTGCCAGTTCGGCAATCTCCATCGGATATTCTTTGAAAGAAGACAATGGTAAGCTGTGTGAAAGAAATGAATGTACCGCATGGCCACCTTCGTGCATCATGGTTATTACATCATTCACCGTACCTGCGGCATTCATAAATATGAAAGGCACACCTGTTTCTGCCAGCGGACAGTTATAGCCACCCGGTGCTTTGCCTACACGGCTCTCCAGGTCCATACGTTTCATATCCGTCATGGTATTCAGACAGCCGCTGAAGTAGTCGCCCAGTTTACCGAATACAGCAATTGCTTTGTCAGACAGTTCTTTACCTGTTTCAAACGGGTGCAGCGGTTCTGTACCTATTGGCTCTGCATCACCATCCCACGGACGCATTACATCCAGTCCCAGTTTTCTCTTGCGGCGCTCTACCAGCATTTTGTGCAGTGGCAATATATGTTCGCGCACCGCATCATGAAATGCAAAGCAATCTGCAGGTGTATAGTCAAACCTTCCCAGCTCGCGGAATTTATAATCTCTGTAATTATCAAAGCCTGCATTCACGGCAACCTGTTGGCGTTTCTCCAGCAGTTGGTTGAAGAGGTTGGTCAGTTCTTCTTTATCCTGCAAACGGCGAGCTGCTATTTTGCGGAAGATAGTTTCACGCAATTCCCTGTCAGGATTTTGCAGAAAGCGTGCAGCCTGTTGCAATGTATATTGTTTGCCCTCGTGTTCTATCGTCATCTTGCCCGATATAACACCATACTGCTGTGCCAGCAGGCTCATCTCTGCCTGTATGGCAACATTCTCTTCGCGATACAGGTGTACTGCGTTGCGTACACTGCGCAGGTAAGGATAGTATTGTGCTTCGTCCAGTTCTTTGATGAAAGGCGACGCCAGCATTTTTTTATTCAGCTCAAAGAAATATGGTTTCATCTTCGGCTCTATCTCCATGCAGAAATAGGTGAATGCATCTTCATATTCTTTGTTGGTAGTATCGCATGTCATGTTTATTTGTCGCCAACATGCGTCTTCACTTATCACTGCTTCCAGTTCGCTGATGTTGCGCAACCAGCTTTCTAATTCTTCTTTACTGTTTATTCCCGTTGCTATCAGTTTATCAAAATAGGGTTGCAGTGCATCCCATGTAGTCATCTTAAAATCTTCAGGCAAAAAATGCCTTTTCAGTTTTTCTATCCTTGTGAAAACCTCGCTCATCTTGTTTCAATTGTTTTAGTACTGCAAAATACACCGTCCCGATAATATAATATGTG
>JADHED010000620.1_pt1 | contig 39238 bp, 41 predicted proteins | sample 8952041 | NCBI WGS metagenome assembly JADHED01 (sample SAMN16124423, study PRJNA663239) | bioreactor sludge metagenome | isolation source: sludge (control) | place: India:Bengaluru | collected 2018-09-08 | reverse complement strand
ACGACGATCATCAGTTCGATCAAGGTAAAGCCCTTTTGTACTTGTTTCATCATGATACCCCCTATAAGAGAAAAGGAATGTTGCACACGTTAAAAGCGAGAGCGAAAAATCGGTGCAACGTAAGCATTATCGAGCAATTCTCGTGCCAACTCTGCTTTTCATCTTTCGCACACGTATAAAGCTTATTACATCGGCCCTGAAATGAAAATGTCGCACTTTTCGAGGTGCTGCCGGCTGACAAAATTTGTCAGCACTTCATCATGACTGTTGGGAATCTCGACAGGGAGCGGCAGGCCAAGGTTTGGTCTGCCGGTGACGGAAAACAAAAAAGCCTCGTGAGAGGCTTTCTTGTTGTGCAGCATTTGTGCGTTGGCTTACTTGCCTTCGAGTGTCTTTTTCAGACCTTGCAGGCCGGTTTCCACCAGTTCGGTGGCAGCTTTCAGGGCGCTTTCGTCGTCCTGACCTGCGGGAATAGGTGGGTTGAGTTTATACACGCGATAGAAGCGCGCGACCCATTGCACGGTAGTTTCACCGGCGTTCGGGCCCGGCTTGACCGTCATGAAGGAGTTGTAGTCGGCGACCGGCAGTGAGCCTTCGACGATCTCATAGCGCATCTTCTTGGCCTGGTCGTCGGCGTCACGCAGTTTCTCGTTCGAGGTGCCACCGGATTTGAAAGTCAGCGTGCGGAAGGTGTCGTTGCCTTTCTTCTCGACCTTGGTGCTGGCGACGTTAGGGTGCCACTTGTGCATGTTGCCGAAATCCTTGACCATGGCCCAGACCTTTTCCGGCTCGGCCTTGATGGTGACCGACTGGTCGACCTTTTGCGGGGAGGGGCCGTGCGCGACGGCGGTCAGCGGCAGGATCGCCAGGGCGAGTAGTGCGAAAATCTTTTTCATACGAGTTTCTCCATTCCTGTTATTAAAACGAACACTTGGTATTCACGAGTTGAATCGGAATTCATTGCAGGCGCTATGCACATCAATCCTTGCGGTCGCCGCCGTTGAGGATGAAACGTCCGAAAGCGCGACTTTGTTGACCGGTTTTGATGGTGTCGATCACTTTGTTGCTTTTGGCATCGATCACGGTGACGGCATCGTCTGACCAACTGGCGACATAAACGCGATGTGAGACCTTATCAAAATCAATGCCTTCTGGAAAGCCGCCGGTTTCGATCGTGGCGATGACCTGGCGCGATGCGGCATCGATCACGGACACGCTGTCGTCCTGAGTGTTGGTGACATAGACGGTCTTGCCGTCCGGGCTGACGGCGGCACAGTAGGGGCGCGTGCCGACCTCGATCTTTTCAGTGTGGCCGTTGGCGAGGTCGATCACCGAAACGCTGTCTTCATACACATTGACGGCATACAGGTGTCGTCCGTCCGGACTGATGCTGATGCCGAACGGATGGGCGCCGGCCGGGATGCGTTTGGTGACGGTCATGTCGGCCGTGTCGATGACGCCGATGTCGTCGCTGTCGCGGTTGCTGACATAGAGCGTGCTGCCGTCGGGGCTGATGGCGAGGCCGGCGGGAGCCTTACCGATACTGACTTTGCGTTGCTGCTTGAAATCGCTCGTATTGATGGCAATGACGCTATCCAGATACCAGTCGGCGACATACAGCGTGGCGCCATCGGGCGCTACGGCGACGGCGACAGGTGAGCCTGCGAGCGGGATTTCGCCGACGACCTGATTGCGGTGGCTGTCGATGACGGAGATGGACTGGCTTTCCACATTGCTAATAAACACGCGTCCTATTTCCGCGGAGACAGCCACGCCGACCGGGCCCTTGCCGACCGGGATGGTCGCGACGACCCGGTTCTCTCCCAGGTCGAGCACGCTGACATCATGGCTGCCCTGGTTGGTGATGTAGGCATATCCGTCGGCCAGGCTATTGCCGGCTAGAAACAGTGATGCGATGAAACAGCCGGCGATGAGGATTTTTGAATTCAAACGGTTATGGCAGGGGGTGATTTGGACAGGTTGAAAACGTACTGTGGCAGCGTATGGTTGACCGCAGAGTATAAGCGTCAGCGCCAAACAGCGTCAAGGCAGGCGGGACGTCGGCGGCGCGTGCCTCTATCAATAAAGGGTGAAATATGAAAAAATAAGGACTAACTTTCAGGGTCTTTTTATCATGTTAGATCGCGATGGATATCGACCTAATGTAGGCATTATTTTATGCAACGCCAATAACAAGGTATTTTGGGGCAAGCGTATCCGGGAGCATTCCTGGCAATTTCCGCAAGGTGGCATCAAGCACGGCGAAACGCCGGAACAGGCCATGTATCGTGAATTGATGGAAGAAGTCGGTTTGCGCCCCGAGCATGTCAAAATCCTTGGCCGCACCAGGGATTGGTTGCGTTACGACGTACCCACCAACTGGATCAAGCGGGAGTGGCGCGGCAGCTACAGAGGTCAGAAACAGATTTGGTTCCTGCTTCGCATGGTGGGGCGGGATACCGATGTCTCGCTTCGCGCCTCGGCACATCCGGAGTTCGATGCCTGGCGCTGGAACGAGTATTGGGTGCCGCTCGACAGCGTGATCGAGTTCAAGCGCGATGTCTACCGGATGGCGCTGAACGAGCTCGCACATCACCTTAATCACGACCGCCCGCGCCGCCGCGGGGACAAGCCGGTGCTGGCAGCACGAGCCGGGGGATAATTCTCAGGCCTCAGGTCGCCGGTTGCGTGGCGACTACGCTCATGTTCGCACGGCCATGGCTTCGCCCAAGCGGACGCTTTTGCCGGCGCACCACGCCGGGTTGAAACTCAGCTTGGTGGCCGGGAACAGCATGACAACAGTGGAGCCGAGCAGGAAACGGCCCATCTCATCCCCTTGACGTAGAACGATATCCTGCTGGTCATAACGCCAGCTTTTCACCGTGCCTGCACGCGGCGGATTGACCACGCCATGCCATGCGGTGGCCATGCTGCCGACGATGGTGGCGCCTACCAGCACCAGCACAAAGCGTCCTATGGTCTCGGACTCGAACTCGCAGACGACACGTTCATTGCGCGCGAACAGCCCCGGCACGCCTTCTGCGGTTGCCGGATTGACCGAGAATAACTCTCCCGGTACGTAATGCATGCTGAGCAGTCGCCCACCGCACGGCATGTGGATGCGATGGTAGTCTCTCGGGCTTAGATACAGCGTGGCGAAACTGCCATCGGTGAAGTGTCGCGCCAGTTCGTCGTTGCCGGCCAGCAAGGCCCGGGTCGAGTAATGATGGCCCTTGGCCTGGAAGATGAGGTCGTGGTCGATCTTGCCGAACTGGCTGATGGCGCCGTCCACCGGACAGATGCAGGCGGCGTCGGCAAGCGGTCTTGCATCGGCGTGCAGGGCGCGAGTGAAGAATGCATTGAAAGTTTCGTAGTGGCGGATGTCCGGTTCTGCTGCTTCGCTCATGTTGACGTCATAGCGTTTGACGAACCAGCGGATGACGGTGGTGGTCAGTCGGCCGGCCTTTGCTCCGGCGAACTTGCCGGCGAGCGCGGTGATGGCCTGTTTCGGCAGGCAGTACTGGATGATGACGGCAAGACGTTTGTGCACGCGGGGCCTCGTTCGAAAAATCGGTAGTTGCGATGTTGGGGAGTGTGACCGGCTGATAAAAAAAGGGCAAGACGCGAACGTCCTGCCCTTTCTGATGCTGAGCCTGCGGCTTAGTTCTTGGATTGGTCGACCAGTTTGTTCTTGGCGATCCAAGGCATCATGGCGCGCAGCTTGCCGCCGACCTGTTCGATCGGATGAGCGGCATTAAGGCGGCGGCGTGCGGTCATTTCCGGATAGCCGGTGCGGCCTTCCAAAATGAATTTCTTCGCATATTCGCCATTCTGGATGGCCTTCAGGGCTTCCTTCATCGCCCAGCGCGATTCATCATTGATGACTTGCGGACCGGTGACGTATTCGCCGTATTCGGCATTGTTGGAGATCGAGTAGTTCATGTTGGCGATGCCGCCTTCGTACATGAGGTCGACAATCAGTTTCAATTCGTGCAGGCATTCGAAGTAGGCCATTTCCGGTGCGTAACCGGCTTCAACCAAAGTCTCAAAACCAGCCTTGACCAGTTCGACAGCGCCGCCACACAGCACAGCCTGTTCGCCGAACAGGTCGGTTTCGGTTTCTTCGCGGAAGTCGGTTTCAATGACGCCACCCTTGGTGCCGCCGTTGGCAGCGGCGTAGGACAGTGCGATGTCCTTGGCCTTGCCGGATGCGTCCTGGTAAACGGCGATCAGGGAAGGCACGCCGCCGCCCTTGAGGTATTCGGAACGCACGGTGTGGCCCGGGCCCTTGGGAGCGATCATGATGACGTCGACGTCCTTGCTCGGCACGATCTGGTTGTAGTGGATGTTGAAGCCGTGGGCGAAGGCCAGAGCTGCACCCTTCTTCAGGTTGGGGGCGACTTCGGCTTCATAGATGCTGGCCATGTTCTCGTCCGGTAGCAGAATCATGACGACATCGGCGTTTTTTACAGCATCGCCGATTTCTGCCACCTTGTGACCGGCGTTCTCGGCCTTGGCCCAGGAGCTGCCGTTCTTGCGCAGGCCGACAGTCACGCTGACGCCGGAGTCCTTCAGGTTTTGCGCGTGCGCATGACCTTGAGAGCCGTAGCCGACGATGGTCACGTTCAGCTTCTTGATAATGGAAAGGTCTGCGTCTTTGTCGTAATAAACTTTCATTGGGTTTCCTTAGTTCAATCTTTAAAAATAGTGGTGGTTCTATACTTTGAGAATCCGGTCGCCGCGACCGATGCCTGAGGCGCCGGTTCGAACGGTTTCCAGAATGGCGCTTTTGTCGAGCGCTTCCAGAAAGGCATCCAGCTTGGAGCTGGAGCCGGTGACCTCGATCGTGTAGCTGCCGTCCGCCACATCGATGATGCGGCCGCGGAAGATGTCGCACATGCGCTTCATCTCGTCGCGGAAAACACCGGTGGCCTTGACCTTGACCAGCATCAGTTCGCGCTCGATATAGCGCCCGTCATTCAGGTCCAGCACCTTGACCACATCGACCAGCTTGTTGAGCTGTTTGATGATCTGCTCGATCACGTCCTCCGATCCGGAAGTGACGATGGTCATGCGTGATAACGTGGCATCTTCGGTGGGCGCCACGGTCAGGGATTCGATATTGTAGGCACGTGCCGAGAACAGGCCGGCGACGCGCGACAGAGCGCCGGATTCATTTTCCATCAGCAGCGAAATGATATGTTTCATCTTATTCTTCTCCCGCCAGAATCATTTCGGACAAGCCCTTGCCGTTCGGCACCATGGGGAACACGTTTTCCGTCTGGTCAGTGATGAAGTTCATGAAGACGAAACGATCCTTCATGTCGAAGGCTTCCTTCAGAGCACCTTCCACATCGGCCGGGTTGACGATGTTCATGCCGACATGGCCATAGGATTCGGCCAGCTTGACGAAGTCCGGCAGGCTGTCCATGTAGGATTCCGAATAGCGGTTCTCGTAAAAGAACTCCTGCCACTGGCGCACCATGCCGAGGTAGCGGTTGTTGAGCAGGATGACCTTGATCGGCAGCCGGAACTGGTGACAGGTCGACAGTTCCTGGATGTTCATCTGGATGCTGCCTTCGCCGGTGATGCAGGCGACCTGAGCCGTCGGGTCGGCCAACTGGCAGCCCATGGCATACGGCAGGCCGACACCCATGGTGCCGAGGCCACCGGAATTGATCCAGCGGCGCGGCTTGTCGAACTTGTAGTATTGTGCCGCCCACATCTGGTGCTGGCCGACGTCAGAAGTAACGTAGGCGTCGCCCTTGGTGACTTCCCAAAGTTTCTCGATGACGTATTGCGGCTTGATGACCTCGGTGCTGGTCTTGTATACCAGCGACTTCTTTTCACGCCAGGTGTCGATCTGCTGCCACCAGGATTTGATATCGCCGGCGTCCGGCGTTCTTGTCTCGGCGATCAGCAGTTCGTTCATCTCGGCCAGCACGGATTTGACGTGGCCGACGATGGGCACGTCGATCTTGACGCGCTTGGAGATGGAGGACGGGTCGACATCGACATGGATGATGGTGCGGTCCTTGCTGAAGAAATGGCCGGGGTTGCCGATGACGCGATCGTCGAAGCGCGCACCGACGGCAAGCAGGACGTCACAGTTCTGCATCGCCATGTTGGCTTCGTAGGTGCCGTGCATGCCGAGCATGCCGAGGAACTGAGGGTCGGTTGACGGGTAGCCGCCCAGCCCCATCAATGTGTTGGTCACCGGGTAGCCGAGCTTGCGCGCGAGTTGTACCAGTTCCTGCGCCGCATCGCCGAGTACTACGCCGCCGCCGGTGTAGATCATCGGGCGCTTGGCTTCCAGCAGCAGCTTGACCGCTTTCTTGATCTGGCCGGAGTGACCCTTGATGATGGGAGTGTAAGAGCGCATTTCGACCGAGGCCGGATATTCGAACTTGGTGAAATGGGCGGTGATGTCCTTCGGGATGTCGACCACGACCGGCCCCGGGCGGCCGGTGGCGGCGATATAGAAGGCTTTCTTCAGGGTGGCGGCGATGTCCTTGACGTCCTTCACCAGGAAGTTGTGTTTCACGCAGGGACGGGTGATGCCGACCATGTCGACTTCCTGGAAGGCGTCCATGCCGATGGCTGGCGCCGGTACCTGGCCGCTGATGACAACCAGCGGGATGGAGTCCATGTAGGCAGTAGCGATGCCGGTGATGGCATTGGTGGCACCCGGGCCGGAGGTGACGAGTGCTACGCCGACCTCGCCGGTGGCGCGCGCAAAGGCGTCCGCCGCGTGAACGGCCGCCTGTTCATGGCGTACCAGAATGTGTTTGAAGGCGTCCTGCTTGAAGATTTCGTCGTAGATGTGCAGCACCGCACCGCCGGGATAGCCAAAAACGAATTTGACTTTCTCTTCCTGCAGGCAGCGAATGACGATTTCAGCGCCTGAAATCTGGTGAGCGTGTGGCGAGGTACGGTCGTCCATATAATGCTTGTTTTTGATGAGAATAATTGAACCCTAAACAGTAACTGCTTGCATGACTTTGGTCAAGGCTGAAACCTTTTAAAATCATGCAGACAGGCAGGGATTGCCGCAGATTGCGGCGAGATTTTTCGCCTAATCCAGCGGCGGCGGCGCCACCTTGAGCAATTCTTCGATGGTGGTCAAGCCGGCAGCGACTTTTTCCGCGCCGTTGATCATCAGCGGGCGCATGCCTTCGCGATGGGCGGTGGCGCGGATGGCGGCAAGGTCTGCATTCTGCGAAATCAGCTTCTTGATTGCCGGGCTGATGGTCAGCATCTCGTAGATGCCGCTGCGGCCGCGATAGCCGGTCATCCTGCATTCAAGGCAGCCGACGGCCTTCTGGATGTGGTCGGGCTTGGGGATTTTCCACGGGCTGACCAGCGCATCCCAGGTTGCCTGGTCGATCTCAGACGGCTGCTTGCAGTGCGGGCAAAGCGTGCGCAACAGGCGTTGCGCCATGATGCCGATGACCGTCGAGTTGATCAGGTAGAACGGCACGTGCAGATCGAGCAGGCGGGTGATGGAGGACGGGGCGTCGTTGGTGTGCAGGGTTGACAGCACCAGATGGCCGGTCAGCGCCGCCTGGGTCGCCATTTCGGCGGTTTCGCCGTCACGGATTTCGCCGACCATGATGATGTCCGGGTCCTGCCGCAACAGGGTGCGGATGCCATCGGAGAAAGTCAGGTCGATATTCTGCTGCACCTGCATCTGGTTGAAGGCGGGTTCGACCATTTCGATCGGGTCTTCCACCGTGCAGACATTCACTTCTTCGGTTGCCAACTGTTTCAGGGTCGAATAGAGCGTGGTGGTCTTGCCGGAGCCGGTCGGGCCGGTGACCAGGATGATGCCGTTCGGGTTGGCGGTCCATTCCTTCCATAGCGCGTCCTGCGCCGCCGTAAAGCCGAGTTGGATGAAGTCCTTGACCAGATTCTCCGGTGTGAAGATACGCATCACCAGCTTTTCGCCGAAGGCGGTCGGCATGGTCGACAGGCGTAGTTCGATCTCGTCCCCCGCCGCCGACAGAGTCTTGATGCGGCCGTCCTGCGGGCGGCGTTTTTCCACCATGTCCATACGGCCGAGCAGTTTGATGCGGCTGGTGATGGCGTTCATGATGGTGGAGGGCAACTGGTAGACCTGATGCAGGATGCCGTCGATGCGGAAGCGGATGAGGCCGAGGTTGCGGCGCGGCTCCAGGTGGATGTCGCTGGCGCGCTGCTCGAAGGCGTATTTGAACAGCCAGTCGACGATGTTGACGATGTGCTGTTCGTTGGCGTCCAGGTTCTTGCTGTTGCCGAGTTCTACCAGTTGCTCGAAATTCTGCACACCGACGATCTGACCGGCCTTGGCGTTGCTGGCCAAGTGGATGGAGTTAGCCAGGTTGTAGATTTCCGGCAGATAGCGGTTGATCTCGAGCGGGTTGGTCATGACCAGCTTGATCTTCATACCCAGCACGCGCTCCAGATCAGGCACCCATTCGGTCTGGAATGGCTCCGCCGTGGCGATGGTAGCCACATTACCCTGTACCTTCACCGGCATGATTTTCAAGCGCTCGGCATAGGCTTTGGAAACGATCTGGGCGATTGCGCCGACATCGAGCTTGAGCGGGTCGACATGAAAACATTCCAAGCCCGCCCGCTGCGCGAGCCACGCCGTCAGGGAGTCGACTGTCAGCGGCTTGCCGGCGTTCGCCTGATTCTGCCACTGCTGTTCGCCGATGACGACCAGCGGATGCAGGTTGGAGCGGTCGAGCTTGCGATCTTTGTAGAGTTTTTCGGCTTGGGACTTTTCCACCATGCCGTCGTTGACCAGCATGCGCAGCGCATCGCCCAGTGTCAGGCGACCTTGCAGTGTGATGGTGTTTGCCTTGGCCATGCGCTACCTTACTCGAAACGCATGGAGAGGTCGATAGCCCGCAGGTCCTTGGTCAGGTGGCCGACCGAGACGCGGTCGACGCCGGTCAGCGCGACCGTGCGGACGTTATCGAGGCTGATGCCGCCGGAAGCTTCAAGGATGGCGCGACCCCGGTTGATTTTGACTGCCTCGGCCATATCCGAATGACTGAAGTTGTCGAGCAGGATGGAGGTCGCGCCGGCTTCCAGCGCGATGTGCAGGTCCTGCAGGTTCTCGACCTCGATCTGCACCGGGATGCCGTTGCCGATTTCTTTGGCCATCTTCAGCGCCTGGGCGATTCCGCCGGCTGCGGCGATATGGTTTTCCTTGATCAGGATACCGTCGTAAAGTCCCAGCCGCTGGTTTTGGCCGCCACCGACCAAGACGGCATATTTTTGTGCGAGCCTGAGTCCGGGCAGGGTCTTGCGCGTATCGAGAATGACGCAGCGACAGCCCTTGACCGCATCGACGAACCTGCGCGTCTCCGTAGCTGTTGCCGACAGCGTCTGCAGGAAGTTCAGCGCGCATCGCTCTGCGGTGAGCATGGCGCGGGCGTGACCGGTGATACGGACCAGCAGTTGGCCGGGCCGGACCCTGTCGCCTTCGCTGATCAACCAATCCAGCTGAATGCCCGGATCCAGTTGCGTGAAGCAGGTTTGTGCCCACGGCAGGCCGCAGATCACTGCCGGTTCGCGGCAGATGATGCTGGCGTTGGCGAGTTGCCTGGCCGGAATCAGTCTGGCGGTGTGGTCGCCGGAGAAATCGGCAGAACCAATATCCTCGCGCAATGCTCCAAGCACATTATCCAGCATGGCCTGTTGCAGCCGCTCAAAACCGGCCCCTGACGCGTGTCCGTGAAATAAGGAAGGATTCATGAATTACATTATAATGCAGGCCTGTAGCCACCGTACTCAATTAACTTCCGGTATTCATCCATCATGAAGCTGCTCTATACACTGACCAGTCCCTATGCAAGAAAAGTGCGAGTCGTTGCCGCCGAGAAGCGCATCGAAATCGAGATGCTGAAGGTGGTGTTGGCAGATCCGGATTGTCCGGTCATCCAGTACAACCCGCTGGGCAAGATTCCGGTGCTGGTGCTGGATGATGGTGAAAGCCTGTTCGATTCGCGCGTGATCGCCGAATACCTCGATAACAGGACGCCGTTGGCGCGGCTGATCCCGCAGGAACACTCAGCCAAGATCTGGGTGCGCCGCTGGGAAGCGCTGGCGGATGGCGTTTGCGACGCGGCCATACTGGCCAGACAGGAAGCAGCGCGTCCGGAGAAACTGCGCGACAATGCCGTGATCGAAAAGCAGATAGGCAAGGTAAGCCGTGGCTTGACGCAACTGAACGCCGAACTGGGCGAGAACAAGTGGTGTGTCGATGACACCTTCAGCCTCGCCGACATCGCGCTTGGCTGCATGCTGGGCTGGCTCGATCTTCGCTACGCCGACATGGGCTGGCGCGAAAGCTATCCCAATCTCGCCCGCCACTTCGAGGAAATGATGAAGCGGCCATCTTTCAGCGAGACCGCGCCGCCCGTCAGCTGACGCAGGCTGCCGGCTCTGGCGAATCTGCGTAGCGGCCGGCGGCCGTTCAGGGTCTGACTGCCAGGGTCTGGCTGACGGCTTGCCTGTAAAGTCAGACGGCGCGGCTGATGATGCCGCCGCCCAGACAGACGTTACTCTCATAAACGACCACCGATTGCCCCGGCGTCACGGCCCATTGCGGCTGGCCGAAACGCACTTCCACTTCATCCCCTTCAAGGCGGTCTATCTCGCAGGGCGCGTCCGGTTGCCGGTAACGTGTCTTGGCGGCATAGACCCAGTGTGTTTCCGGATTCGTGCCGGCGATCCAGTGCAGTTGGCTGGCAACCAGCCCGTCGCTGAGCAACAGCGGGTGTTCGTGACCCTGCACGACGATCAGCACGTTGTTATGCATGTCCTTGCCGGCGACGAACCACGGCTCGCCGCTGCTACTGCGTGAGCCACCAATCCCCAGGCCCTGGCGCTGGCCGATGGTGTAATACATCAGGCCTTCATGCCGGCCGACGACCTTGCCTTCCGGCGTCCGCATTTCCCCGGGTTCACGTGGCAGATAGCGGTTGAGGAACTCGCGGAACGGGCGTTCGCCGATGAAGCAGATACCGGTGGAATCCTTTTTCTCGCTGGTCGGCAACTGGGCCTCGCGGGCGATCTCGCGGATCTCGCGCTTCAGCAGATGGCCGAGAGGGAACAGCGTCTTCGACAGTTGCGCCTGATTCAGCCGGTAAAGGAAATAGCTCTGGTCCTTGCTGCCGTCCTCGCCCTTCAGCAACTGGAACAAGCCGTTCTTTTCACGCACTTGGGCATAGTGGCCGGTGGCGATGAGGTCGGCGCCGAGGCTCATGGCGTGATCGAGGAAAGCCTTGAACTTGATTTCGGCGTTGCACAGGATGTCCGGATTCGGCGTGCGGCCGGCCTGATATTCGGCGAGGAAGTTGGCGAACACGCGATCCTTGTATTCCTGGCTGAAGTTGACCGCCTCGATCTCGATGCCGATCTTGTCGGCGACCGAGACGGCGTCGATCAGGTCCTGTTTGGATGAACAGTATTCATCGGTGTCGTCATCCTCCCAGTTCTTCATGAACAGGCCGACGACTTCATAACCCTGCTGTTTCAGCAACAGGGCGGCTACGGATGAATCCACGCCGCCGGACATGCCGACGACGACTCGTTTGGTTTTCATAGGTGTGTCAATACGCTCAATGGAAAACGTTGTCCAGCCAGATAATGTTCGATACACGTCAGCACTTGCGGGCTCCTGTGCATCGCCTGTGTCTGCCGGATTTCCTCGGCACTCATCCAGACGGCGCGCAGTATGCCGTCATCCAGCTTTTGCCCGGCCTTGTGGTTGGCGACTTCGCCGATGAAGGCGAAGCGCAGATAGGTCAAGTCTCTTGCCGGATGGCGCCAGTGATAGACGCCGAGCAGGTGTTTCGGCGTGAACTCGTAGGCGGTCTCTTCACTGGTTTCGCGGATGGCCGCTTCGATCAGGGTTTCGCCCTTTTCCAGATGGCCCGCCGGCTGGTTGAGGCGGATGCCGTCGGTCGTCTGCTCTTCCACCAGCAGGAACTTGCCATCCTGTTCGATGACTGCGGCAACGGTGGTGTTGGGTTTCCAAATCATGATGACTTCGGGCGATAAAACGCCCATTTTACCTTGTCATGCACGGGTTAAGCCAATTGCGGAAACAGACCCTGCAGCCCGTGCGCGATGAATTCGACCGCCATCGCGGCCAGAATCAGGCCCATGAGGCGGGTGACGACGTTGATGCCGATGGTGCCCATGCGCGCGGCGATGGTGGTGGACAGGCTCAATGCCAGCCAGACGAGGAGGCAGATGACGCCGATCGGGATGGACAGAGAGAGCTGGCTGAGCAGCCCCGGATTCTGCTGGGCTGCGATGATCATGCTGCTGATCGCGCCAGGACCGGCCAGCAGGGGGATGCTGAGCGGCACGATGGCGATCGCTTCGCGGTCGGCGACGGCCTCGGCTTCTTCCCTGGTCTGTCTCGCTTCGCTCAGTTTGCCGTGCATCATCGAGATGGCGATCAACATCAGCAGGATGCCGCCGCCGACTTCGAACGAGGGAATGCTGATGCCGAAGAAGGCGAGTATCTTGTCGCCGAGCATGGCTGAAACCGCAAGTACCAGAAAAACGGTGAAGGCGACGATTCTGGCGATGCGTCTTCTGTCGTGCGTCGACCAGCCCTCGGTCGCGCCGATGAAGATCGGCACGCTGCCGATCGGATTGACGATGGCAAAGAGCGCGATGCCGATTTTGAACAAATAGGCCCATTCGAGCATAGGTGAAATCTTTCAGTTTGGGTATTATCGGTCTTGCTTCGACCATTCTATTGGACTCCGGCGGAAACGTCATACGCATCATGAGCAATACCATTTATCTGGCATCACAATCACCGCGGCGCAGGGAGATACTGCAGCAGCTGGGGTTGCACAGCATCGTGTTGCCTTCCGATGTGGATGAATCCGTACTTGCCGGCGAGCCGCCGGAAACCTATGTGCTGCGCCTCGCACACGAGAAGGCTCTGGCCTGTCGCACGGCCTTGTTGCGTGAAGGCAAGCCGCTGCTGCCCATCGTCGCTGCCGATACCACGGTCTGTGTCGACGGCGTGATTCTCGGCAAGCCGGAAAATGAACAAGATGCCTGCGATATGCTCAAACGCCTGTCGAGCCGCCGTCATCAAGTACATACGGCGGTGGCGGTAGCGACGGCAGATGCGATCGAAACGGCGTTGTCGACCACCGAGGTCGAGATGGCCGCGCTGGCCGATGCGGATATCCGCGCCTACGTCGCCAGCGGAGAACCGCGCGACAAGGCCGGTGCCTATGGCATACAGGGCATGGCCGGCATCTTCATCCGCTCCATCAGCGGCAGTTATTCCGGTGTGATGGGGTTGCCGGTGTTCGAAACGGCACAGCTTTTGAAAAATGCAGGAATCGAGTTGTTGAAACATGAGTGAAGAGATTCTGATCAATGTGACGCCGCAGGAAACCCGGGTGGCGATCATGGAGCAGGGCGTGGTGCAGGAGCTGCACATCGAACGCAACGGTTCGCTGGGGCTGGTCGGCAACATCTACAAGGGCGCGGTCTGCCGCGTGCTACCGGGCATGCAGTCGGCGTTCGTCGAGATCGGCCTGCAGCGCGCTGCCTTTCTGCACGTGGCGGACATGCTGGAATGCAGCGGCGACCACAGCGAGAAGACCATTCAGGAAGTGCTGCAGGAAGGTCAGCCGCTGATCGTGCAGGTGATCAAGGAACCGATCGGTACCAAGGGCGCGCGCCTGACGACGCAGATCAGCATCGCCGGCCGTTTCCTCGTCTATCTGCCGCAGCAGGAACACATCGGCGTTTCGCAGCGTATCGAGGACGAGGCCGAGCGCGAACTGCTGCGCGACCGGCTGCTCAAGCTGTTGCCCGAGGACAGGAAAGGCGGTTACATCATCCGCACCATGTCGGAAACGGCGACCGACGAGGAGCTTCTGGCTGATATCGATTACCTGCAGAAGGTTTGGCACAACATTCAGGAGTCGAGCCGGACGGCGTCCAACCGCTCATTGGTCTTTCAGGACCTGAACCTGCCCATGCGCGTCCTGCGTGATGTGGTCAGCGCCGACACCGACCGCATACTGGTCGATTCGCGCGAGACCTACGAAAAACTGGTGGAGTTCGGCGAGCAGTACGCGCAGCGCGCGGTGCAGCGGCTGGAGCATTACCAGGGCATCCGTCCGCTGTTCGACATGTACAACGTCGAAAACGAGATCCGCAAGGCCATGGCGCGCAAGGTCGAGATGAAGTCCGGCGGTTACCTGATCTTCGATCAGACCGAGGCCTTGACCACGGTCGACGTCAACACCGGCAGTTTCGTCAACGGCAAGTCGCTGTCCGATACCATCTTCAAGACCAATCTGGAGGCGGCGCAGTGCATCGCGCGACAACTGCGGCTGAGAAACCTCGGTGGCATCATCATCATCGATTTCATCGACATGGATGAGGACGAGCAGCGCGCCGCCGTGCTGGAAGAACTGAACAAGAAGCTGGCGAAGGACCGGGCCCGCACCTGGGTCAGCGGATTCTCGGTACTGGGCCTGGTGGAGATGACGCGCAAGCGCACCCGGGAAAGTCTCGCGCACATGCTGTGCGAACCGTGCGCCGCCTGTCAGGGCCGTGGCGAGCTGAAGACCGCGCAGACCGTGTGCTACGAAATCCTGCGCGAACTGTTGCGCCATGCGCGACAGTTCAGCGCGCGCGAGTTCCGCGTCATCGCTTCGCCCAAGGTGATCGATCTGTTGATGGACGAGGAATCCCAGAGTCTCGCCAACCTGTCCGACTTCATCGGCAAGCCGGTCTCTTTGCAGGCTGACCTGCAGTACGCGCAGGAATCCTTCGAAATCGTGCTGCTGTGATGTGGCGATAGACCGCCGAGTATCAGGCGGCGGGTATTGGAGCGGGTACCGCTGCTGCCCTGCGTGGTTTCGCATCCTGCATCAGCTTCAGCAGCAGCTTGTCCAGCATGGCGCCCTGCTGCTGCAATGAGGCGACGTTTTCTTCCAGGCTCTTGATGCTGTTCTGCAGCTCGGCGGCATTCTGGTGGATCTGCATCAGCGACTTGCTGCGCTTCTCCAGATTTTCCCGGTGCTCGTCGATCTGTTGCTTTAGCGGTGCCAGCACCTGTTTCAGCCAGGTCTGCGCCAGTTTGTAAGTGTCGGCGAATATCGCCTCGACCTGGCGTCCCAATCCCATGAAGAACTTGCGTATCAGAAAATGTTTTTCGGTCATGACGTTGATCGGGTCGCGGCAGAAAGCGTTGGTGACGCCTTCAAGTCTGGCCATGCGCTTGCTGAAATCCGACATGTCGAGTCTTGGCGGAATCCGTGCCTCGAACTGATGGCGGCTGGCGAACAATTGGTAGAGCTGTTCCGCCTGCTGCTGGATGTTGTTGCCCAGTTCATTGATCTCGCGTGCCATTTGTCCGGTTTGCTGTACCAGTTTGCGGATGCCGCGATTGAGGCCGGCGGTGGTCCAGCTGTCGCCGATCTCCTGCCGGCTTTGCGCCAGTAGTTGTTGCAACTGATCCTGCTCCAGCCGTTGCAGCAGTTGTTTACCCAATGCGGAGATGGCATTGCTGCCCTGGTTGAAGGTAGCGACCGATGCGTCGTAATGCTTGCGGCTGGCGCTCACCTCGGTCAGCAGGCTTTCGATCATGCCCCGATTCTTGCCACCCAGCGCCTGCAATTCGTCGAGCTGGCTGCGTCTGCCGGCGAGCCGTTGCTGGATCAGGCGGCGTGAGTTCTTCACCAGTTCGCTGGTTTCCACGACCAGCGTGCTGCGCAGGATATCGTGCTTGGAGCCGACCACGTTCTCCGCCAGCATTTTCTCCACTTTCTGGATGCCGCTGCGTTCAAGCAGTGCTGCATCACCTTTGATCCTTGCCAGCAGCGCCTTCTGCGCGGAGATGGCGAATACGCTGGAGGCGTCCAGATGCAGTTGTCTGGCGGTGAGGCTGATCTGCGAGGCGATCTCGGCATCGACCTCCGCGGTGGTTTTCAGTGCGTCCCAGAGGATGTCGATCTTGTTGAGCAGGGCGATCTTGCGCCGGCAGTGGTTGCCGATGTGATCGGTCCATATCTGCATGTCGGACTTGGTGACGCCGGTGTCAGTCGCCATGATGAAAATCACGGCATGGGCGTTGGAGATGATGTTGAGGGTCAGTTCCGGCTCGGCACCCAGTGCATTGAGCCCTGGCGTGTCGAGGATGACGAGGCCGCTCTTCAGCAGCGGATGCGGGAAATTGATCAGCGCGTGGCGCCAGACCGGAATGTCAATCTTGCCTTTGGCTTTCAGCGCATGTGCCATGACCTCGTCGGTTTCGTCCCAGAGTCCGACCTCGCGCGCTTCGTCAAGGCTGACTTCCTTCTGTTCGATGATGGACAGAAAGGCTTGCTTCATTTGCCCCGGCGAATTGATGTCTAGACGGATCTTGGACCAAGCTTGCGGTGTGCTCTTGTAATAGTTCAGGCCGTCATCGCTTTTGCGCGTCTCGATCGGCAGCAGCTTGATGCACGGTTCCTCGCGGTCGTCCCAGAAGATTTCGGTCGGACACATGGTGGTGCGTCCGGGGTCGGAAGGCAGCAGACGTTGTTCGTATTCGGAGAAGAACAGCGCGTTGATGGTTTCGGTCTTGCCGCGCGAGAATTCGGCGACGAAGGCGAGGATCAACTTGTCCCGCGCCAGCGCCTGTTCGATGTCGTATAGGCGCAGTTCCTCGAAGCCGCTCTCCGGATTCGCTTTGCCCAGCCAGTCGCGATAGCTGGAAATGCTTTGCGCCAACTGGTCCCGCCACACCTTGAAGTCGGTGATCTGTTGATTCAGGCTGTTGTCCATGGGCTTTCCCGCATCGTATCCGAGCTCGAGCTTTTATTGATTTTCCAACTACTCTAAATGAGTTTTGCAGGAATTCCAATGACTTATGCATGTGGCGCGGCGTTTTGGCGGTTTTGTCCCGCCAAGCGGCCTAGAACAGGCTCAGTAACTGCAGCTCCAGCGGTGTCACGAACAGGATCAGCAGCAGTTCGGCGAGGATGAAGATGACCAGCGGCGACAGGTCGACGCCGTTCAAGCGGGGCACCAGATTCTGGACCGGTCGCATCACCGGGCGTGTCAGGGCATTGAGTGCCGGGCTGATGAGCGTCTGCTGGTGGAACCAGCTGAGGATGGCCTGCAGGATCACGGCGTAAAGGAAGATGTAAATACTGAACTTGATGATACCGACCAAGCCCAGGCCGAGCAGTGCGAGCCAGACCGGCTGCCCGGCCACGAACAGCGGAAAATCGCGTGCGAACAACAGGCCGAGATGTAACAGCAACTGGGAGAGATAGGCGAGCAGCAGGGTCGAGAGGTCGAGCCCGCCCCAACTTGGCACGATGCGCCGCAGGGGCCGGACGGCAAAATTGGTCAGCGCGACGATGGTCTGCGACACCGGGTTGTGAAACGGCGCATTGGTCAGCTGCAGGTAGAAGCGCAGCAGCACGGCTATCGTGAACAGTCCGAGGATGGTGTGCAGCAGGAATTGCAAGGCAGTGTTGATCATCAAAGGTTTCCGTGCGTGTCGTGAATGCGTGTCGTTAATATCAGTGCTGATCCGAACCCAGCAGGTCGCCCAGCTCCTTCGAACGCAAGGCTGCGGCCCCTGCTGCTTCGATCAGGGCATCCTTGACGCCTGATGCCTCCAGGCTCTGAAGGGCGCGTTCGGTGGTGCCGCCCTTGGAGGTCACCTGCTGCCGTAGTTCCGCAGGGCTGGAACTGCTGTGCAGGGCGAGTTGGCTTGCGCCGGCGAAGGTCTGCAGACTCAGCATCCGGGCCTGTTCCGGCGTAAAGCCGAGACGCTCGGCCGCTGCCTGCAAGGCCTCGATCAGGTAGAACACGTACGCCGGTCCGCTGCCAGAGATGGCCGTCACTGCATCCATCTTTGCTTCGTTATCCAGCCATAGCGTGTCGCCGACCGTCTGCAGCAGGGTTTCGGCCTGCTGACGCCGGGTGTCGTCGACTGTCTGGCCGGCATAGAGGGCGGAAACGCCGAGCTGAATCTGGGCCGGCGTATTGGGCATGACGCGAACGATGGTGCGGTAGCCGCCGAGCCAGCGGGAGAGGTCGGCGATGCGCACGCCGGCGGCAATCGAGATCAGCAGTTGATGCTTGAGCAGACTGCCTAGAAAGATGGAGACGTCGCGCAGTTGTTGCGGTTTGACCGCCAGCACGATGATGTCGCAGCCGGCGACGCTGGGCAGTTGGTCCGTCACATGGACGGCGTAATCATGCTGCAGTTCGGCGCGCTTGTCCGCGTCGGATTCGATGACGTGGATGCGCTCCGGCGGAAAGCCCTGTTGCAGCATGCCGCCGATCAGCGCCCGCGCCATGTTGCCGCCGCCGATGAAGCAGATTTTCAGGTTATCGAGTTGTTCTGGTGTTTGCATGGTGTTCACGGGTTGCGCGGTCCAAAAATGGCGGAACCGATTCTGACCATGGTCGAGCCTTCGGCAATGGCCGCCGGATAGTCATCAGACATGCCGATCGACAGCGTGTCCAGCATCAGTCCCTGTTGTTGTAAGGATTCAAAGAGTTCTCGCACCTGCCTGAATTGCGCCCGTTGCAAGTCGACGTCACTGGTCGGCGCCGGAATCGCCATCAGGCCGCGCAGTTGCAGGTGGGGCAAGGCGCTGACGGCGTGGGCGAGCTCGGCGGCCTCTTCCGCCGCCAGGCCGCTCTTGGTCTCTTCCTTGCTGACATTGACCTGCAGGCAGATCTGCAACGGCGGCAGGTGATCGGGGCGGGCCATGCTGAGTCGCTGCGCGATCTTCAGCCGGTCGACGCTGTGCGCCCAGTCGAAATGTCGGGCGATGGGCTGGGTCTTGTTGCTCTGAATCGGTCCGATGAAGTGCCACTCGATGGCGAGGTCGCCGAGCTGCATCTGTTTGTCCAGTGCTTCCTGCAGGTAATTTTCACCGAAGCGGCGCTGGCCGGCTGCAAACGCCTCGCGGATGGCGGTGGCCGGATGTGCCTTGCTGACAGCGAGCAGATGCACCTGTTGCGGGTCGCGTCCGGCACTGATTGCCGCTGCGTCGATGCAGGCCCGGACTGCTTGCAAGCGCTCGCTAATAGAGGTCATAATCCACTCATCTTTGCTGTGACTGATAGATACTCGCCGAAGTCGAAAAATTATAACAGGAGCCCATAGTGGATATCTCGGATTTACTCGCATTCTCCGTCAAAAACAACGCTTCCGACTTGCACCTTTCGGCCGGCCTGCCGCCCATGATTCGCGTGCATGGCGACGTGCGCAAGATCAATGTGCCGGCGATGGAGCACAGCGAAGTGCACGACATGGTGTACGACATCATGAACGATGGCCAGCGCAAGGTGTACGAGGAAATGCTGGAATGCGACTTTTCATTCGAGATTCCCAACCTGGCGCGCTTCCGCGTCAACGCCTTCAATCACAACCGCGGCGCCGGTGCGGTGTTCCGTACCATTCCTTCCAAGATCCTGACGCTGGAGCAGCTGAATTGCCCGCCGATCTTCAAGGAGATCGCGCAGAATCCGCGCGGCATCTGTCTGGTCACCGGCCCGACGGGTTCCGGTAAATCGACCACGCTGGCGGCGATGATCGATTTCATCAACGACACCGAGTTCGGGCATATCCTGACGGTGGAAGACCCTATCGAATTCGTCCACCAATCAAAAAAATGCCTGATCAACCAGCGCGAGGTCGGCCCGCATACACTGTCATTCGCCAACGCCCTGCGCTCTGCCCTGCGCGAAGACCCGGACGTCATTCTGGTGGGCGAAATGCGCGACCTGGAAACCATCCGGCTCGCCCTGACCGCAGCCGAAACCGGCCACTTGGTGTTCGGCACCCTGCACACCAGTTCTGCGGCCAAGACCATCGACCGTATCGTCGACGTGTTCCCGGCGGCGGAAAAGGAGATGGTGCGTTCCATGCTGTCCGAATCCTTGCGTGCGGTCATCTCGCAGACCCTGTGCAAGACCAAGGACGAAAAGGGCCGCGTGGCGGCGCACGAGATCATGATCGGCACGCCTGCCATCCGCAACCTGATCCGCGAGAACAAGATCGCGCAGATGTATTCGGCCATCCAGACCGGCCAGAACGTCGGCATGCAGACGCTGGACCAGAATCTGAAGGAACTGGTCCAGCGCAATATCATTTCGCTGGCCGAGGCCAAGTCCAAGGCGGCCAACAAGGAAACCTTCGGCGGCTGATGGCTGAAGTCACAGGCGCGTGAACACACTATTGAAAGTCTAGAACATGGATCAAAGTCAGGCAGAGAAATTCGTATTCGATTTGTTGCGGTTGATGGTGGCGAAGAATGCCTCGGACCTGTTCATCACCACCGGCTTTCCGCCAGCGATGAAGATCGACGGCAAGGTGACGCCGGTCACCAACCAGGCCCTGACCGCGCAGCAGGCCAAGGAGATCACGCGCTCCATCATGAACGACAAGCAGGCGGCCGAATACGATGCGACCAATGAATGCAATTTCGCGGTCGGCATCCCCGGTCTCGCCCGTTTCCGCGTCAATGCCTTCGTCCAGCGCGGAAGCGCCGGCCTGGTATTCCGTACCATCGCCACCAAGATCCCGAAATTCGAGGATCTGGGCCTGCCGGAGGTGCTGAAGGAAGTCTCCATGACCAAGCGTGGTCTGGTCATCTTCGTCGGTGGTACCGGCTCCGGCAAATCGACTTCGTTGGCTGCCATGGTCGGCTACCGCAACGAGAACAGCTACGGCCACATCATCACCATCGAGGACCCGGTCGAATTCATTCACGAGCACAAGAACTGCATCATTACGCAACGCGAGATCGGCGTCGACACCGACAACTGGCATATCGCGCTGAAGAACACGCTGCGTCAGGCGCCGGACGTCATCCTGATTGGTGAGATCCGCGACCGTGAAACCATGGATTACGCCATCGCCTTCGCCGAGACCGGCCACCTGTGCATGGCGACCCTGCACGCCAACAGCACCAATCAGGCGCTGGACCGCATCATCAACTTCTTCCCGGAGGAGCGGCGCAACCAGTTGTTGATGGACCTCTCGCTCAACGCCAAGGCCTTCATTTCGCAGCGACTGATTCCGAAGAAGGACGGCAAGGGTCGCGTCGCTGCGATGGAAATCATGCTGAATTCACCGCTGATCTCGGACCTCATCTTCAAGGGTGAGGTGCACGAGATCAAGGAGATCGTCGCCAAGTCGCGCGAACTCGGTATGCAGACTTTCGACCAAGCGCTGTTCGACCTATACGAATCCGGCCAGATCAGTTATGAAGATGCCTTGCGCAATGCCGACTCGGTCAACGAGGTGCGCTTGCGCATCAAGCTGGAAGGCAAGGAATCGAAGGAAAAGGACCACTCCGCCGGTCTGGATAATCTCGGTATCGTCTGACGCTATCCCATCACAATATTTGTCCCACCCTTTATCAAGGAAACAATCCCCATGTTCGAATGGATTGCCAGTCCCGAAGCCTGGATTGCTTTGGCGACGCTGACTGCGCTCGAGATCGTGCTCGGCATTGATAACATCATCTTCATCTCGATCCTGGTCGGGCGCTTGCCGGAAAAGCAGCGCGCCTTCGCGCGCCGCATGGGGTTGGGTCTTGCCATGCTGGCGCGTCTGGCCTTGCTGTTTTCCATCGCCTGGGTCATGGGGCTGACCGACACCTGGTTTACCCTGTTCGGTTACGATATCTCCGGCCGTGAGGTGATACTGATTGGCGGCGGTCTGTTCCTGCTGGCCAAGGCGACGACAGAGATACACAACAGCCTGGAAGGAGGTGAAGTGCACGGTCAGGCGGTGGTGGTCACTTCCCTCGGCATGGTGCTGGTGCAGATCGCACTGCTAGACATCGTCTTCTCGCTGGATTCGGTGATTACGGCGGTGGGGTTGGCCGATCATGTTTCCATCATGGCGATCGCCATTATTGTCGCGGTCGGCGTTATGTTGCTTGCAGCGAAATCCATCGGCGATTTTGTCGATGCCCACCCCACCATCAAGATCCTGGCGTTGTCGTTCCTGATTCTGGTGGGCATGACCTTGATGGCCGAAGGCTTCGAAGTCCACGTACCCAAGGGCTATATCTACTTCGCCATGGCCTTCTCGGTTGCGGTCGAGATGATCAATCTGCGCATACGCGAGCGCAGGCTGGCCCCGGTCAAGCTGCACAAGCAGCTTGAAGAGTAGGGAAGACCTGAACAACAGGGAAGAGTAGACAAGCTGCAGTAGCAACTCGAGAAAAAACGCTGCGCAAGCAGCGTCAAGAAAGACTCAGGCTGCGCAAGCGGCTTCGTCGAGGCGCCGCGCCGGTCTGGATTGTGTCAGGGCTACGCGTCAAAGGCTGGAGTCCTGCCGACCAGGGATTCCAGCATTCTCAATTCATCGTCCATCTGCTCATTGACCTGCATGCTTTGCATCGTCATGCCTGCAGAATCACGGACAATTTCATAAGCTGTGTCGCTGGCGCTGACCGCCTGTCGCTGGCGGCCGAAGCTCAACTCGCTTTCGCCATAACGGGTCCAGGTATAGAGCCGGTGAGGCTCGGTGCTGAGGTAAACGGCGCCGCCACGCACGGCAACTATGGCCATGCTGGAGACTAGATGGAAGGGTCTGCTGCGTGTTTCAAGGCTTGCCAGCACGCTGCCGGTCAGCAGCCGCAGACTCGAAAGGGTCGTTCCGCCAACCAGCTCGACGGCAGACCCGCCCTTTAGCAGAAAGGCATCCTGGCCGATGCTGAAGGCCAGCTCGCCGTCATGGGCGACGACGATCCGGTTGCCCGCCCGGATGCGGCTTTCGGCACTGGCCCGGCGGTTGTTGATGAAGACGTCACCCTGCAGCTTGTGGATGCCGGTCCCGGCGAATGTCTGTGCCGGCAGGGCCAGCAGCAGCGGGATGGACAGTGCCGTCTGTATGAAACGGCGTCGCTTTGGGTTAGTCGGGATCTCGGGCCTGGTCTGGATTTCGCTCGGTTTGTTCAGTAGCCGGTCCTTCATGCGACGCCCTCCTCAAGAATCAGCTTTTGTAGACAATATTGCCATCCAGCACGGTATAGCGGACCTTGCCCGCCAGTTCCATGCCGTTGAACGGGGTGTTCTTGCCCTGGCTCTTCAATGCGCGCGGCTCGATCTTCCAGTATTGAGCGGGGTCGAAGATGCAGACGTCGGCGGCCGCCTGCAGGCCCAAGTGGCCGCTCTTGAGACCGAGGATGGCAGCCGGCTTGCTGGTGATGCCGGCGATCGCATCGCTCAGCGACAATCCTTGCTCGTCGGCCCATTTCAGGGTCAGCGGCAACAACAGCTCAAGGCCGGTGGCGCCGGCTTCCGCCTCGCCGAACGGCAGCAGTTTGGCGTCTTCGTCGACCGGCGTGTGGTCGGAGCAGACAGCGTCGATCGTGCCGTCTGCCAGGCCCTGGCGCAAGGCGTCCTTGTCGCGCTGTGAACGCAGCGGCGGATGCAGGTGGCTGTTGGCGTCGAAGAAGCCGATGTCGTATTCGGTGAGATGCAGATGGTTGGCCGCGATGTCGCAGGTGACCGGCAGCCCCTGCGTCTTGGCGGCCGCGATCATGTCGACCGATTCGGCGGCGGACAGCCGGCAGATGTGCAGGCGCGCGCCGGTCTCGCGTGCGAGGCGCAGTATGGTCGCCAGCGCGACGGTTTCGGCGGCGGCTGGGATCGGGCGCAGGCCGAGGCGGGCCGCGACTTCGCCGTCATGGGCGACGCCGTTGGCGGCCAGATAGCTGTCCTGTGGGTGCAGCCAGACCGTTAAGCCGAAAGTGGCGGCATACTGCATGGCGCGCCACAGCACCAATGTGTCGGTGATCGGTTTGTCGGCTTGCGAGAAGCCGACGCAGCCGGCCTCGGTCAGTTCGCACATCTCGGTCAGCATGGCCCCTTGCAGCTGGCGCGTGAGCGCGCCGAGCGGGTAAACATGTGCCAGATTCAGCTGCCGGGCGCGATGTTTGAGCATCTCGACCAGCCCCGGCTCGTCCAGTACCGGGTCGGTATCAGGCGGGCAGGCGAGACTGGTGACGCCGCCGGCCGCCGCAGCCAGCATTTCGCTCTCGAGCGTGGCCTTGTACTCGTAGCCCGGTTCGCGCAATCGGGCTGAGATATCGACCAGCCCCGGGCAGACCACCAGACCGCTAGCGTCGATCACCTGGTTGGGGTTGAAATCGGCCGGCGCCTGGCCGATGCCGACCACCTTGCCTGCTGCGATAAAGAGGTTCTGTTGGGCGTCGATGCCATTTTTCGGGTCGATCAGGCGACCGTTCTTGATATGAATCTTCATCAGTTGTTACCTGCAAGGATGGACATGACCGCCATGCGCACCGCGATGCCGTAGGTGACCTGTGGCAGGATCACGGACTGGCGGCCGTCGGCGACGGACGAGTCGATTTCGATACCGCGGTTCATCGGCCCCGGATGCGTAACGATGGCATCGGGTTTCGCTAACGCCAGCTTTTCCTGGGTCAGGCCGAAAGTCTTGAAATATTCCTGCGCGCTCGGCAGCAGGGCGCCGGTCATGCGCTCGTTCTGCAGGCGCAGCATCATCACCACATCGACATCCTTGAGGCCGGCGGCCATGTCGTGATAGACGTGCACGCCCATCTTTTCGACATGTTCCGGTAGCAGCGTCTTCGGTGCGATGACACGGATCTCCGGCACACCCAGCGTCGTCAGGGCGTGGATCTCCGAACGGGCGACACGCGAGTGCAGCACGTCGCCGACCAGCGCCACGCGCAGGTTATGCATTTCCGGCTTGTAACGGCGGATGGTGAAGACGTCGAGCAGGGCTTGGGTCGGATGGGCGTGGCGGCCGTCGCCGGCGTTGATGACGTGGATATGCGGCTTGACGTGGCGCGCGATGAAATGGGCGGCGCCAGACTGCGCGTGGCGGATGACGAACATGTCGGCGTGCATCGCCGTCAGGTTGTCGACCGTGTCGAGTATGGTCTCGCCCTTGGACTGCGACGAAGTGCTGACGTTGAGGTTGATGACGTCGGCCGACAGCCGCTTGGCCGCGATCTCGAAGGTGGTGCGGGTGCGCGTGCTGTTCTCGAAGAAGATGTTGCAGACCGTCTTGCCGCGCAGCAGGGGTACCTTCTTCACTTCGCGCTCCGCAACACCGACGAAGGACTCCGCCGTATCCAGAATCTGCGTGATGATGCCTTTCGGCAAGCCTTCGATCGATAGCAGGTGTTTCAGCTTGCCGTCATCGGTGAGTTGCGGGTTATACATCTTGGTTTTCTTCCAGGGTGAGGTGGAACCGGCCTTTCGTATCCTGCATCAGTTGCAGGTTGCGGTCGGCCGGCAGCTGCATGTCATGGGCGCAGAACTGCGGGGCGATCGGCAGTTCGCGGCCGCCGCGATTGATCAGTACGGCCAGCGAAATGCTGGCCGGACGGCCGTAATCGAACAGTTCGTTCATGGCTGCGCGTATCGTGCGGCCGGTGTAGAAGACATCGTCGATCAGGATGATATGGCGGCCCTCGACCTCGAACGGGATCTCCGATGGCTGGGTGTCGTGGTGCAGGCCGCGTTGGCCGAAATCATCCCGGTAAAACGAAACATCAAGCTTGCCGTGTTCCAGATTGGCGCCCAGCATGGGCAGCAGGCGCTCCATGATCCAGACGCCGCCGCTGTGGATGCCGACCAATGCGGTATCCTGACTGATGGCCGGTTGCAGCAGGGCGGCGAGCCGCTGCAGCAGCTGTTCGGCATCCGGCAGCTGGTTGCCTGGTTTGGTCATGGTCTGAGTCCGTCGAAATAGGATTGAAGAATGTGCTGGGCCGCTACCTGGTCGATCATCGGTTTTTGCTTGCGGCCGCCGATGCCCTGGTGCTTGAGCGACTGGCTGGCCTCGGCCGAGGACAGACGTTCGTCGATCATGAAGACCGGCAGATGGAAGCGGCCTTCAAGCCGGCGGGCAAAGCGTCTGCACAGTTGTGTCATCTGGTGTTCTTCGCCATCGAGCGAGAGCGGCAGACCGACGACCAGCGCGACCGGTTTCCATTCCGCGATCAGGTCGCCGATGCGGCGGAAACGCTCGCCGTTGACTTCGGTGTCGATGGTTGTCAGCGGGTGGGCGATGCCCATGAGATGTTCGCCCAGCGCGACGCCGATGCGCTTCTCACCGAAATCGAAACCGAGCACGCTGCCTTCGCTTGGCGATGCTGGCTGAGCTGCCGGCGGCATTGCGGGTTGCGGCGTGTCGGATTCGGGAGAACGGTCGGTCGGATGTCTCGCTGGTTCGCGGCGGAGTGCGGTCATCATGCGTGGCCCGCCTCTTCGGACAGCGCGGCGAAATCGATGCCGAGCAGTGCCATCGCGGCGGCAAATTTTTCTTCGTTCGGCACGTCGAAGATCACATTGTCCTGCGCCTGATTGCTGTCCGGCTTGACCGAGAGCCAGGCGTTCTGCGCCATCTCCTCTTCGAGCTGGCCGGCCGCCCAGCCGGCATAACCCAGCGTCACCAGCATCTTGTCGGGGCCGCGACCAGCGGCGGCGGCTTCCAGGATATCCTTCGAAGTGGTGAGGGCGGTGTCGCCATGCACGGCGATGGTGGAATCCCAGTCACCTGCCGGTTGGTGCAGCACGAAGCCGCGGTCGATCTGCACCGGGCCGCCGAAATGCACGACGTTTTGTGCCAGCGGGCTGTTGCCGAGTTGCAGGTTGATCTGTTCGAACAACGACTCCAGTTTCATGTCGATCAGACGGTTGATGACGACGCCCATGGCGCCATCCTGGTTGTGTTCGCAGATGAAAGTGACGGATCTTGCGAAATAAGGGTCTGTCATCGCAGGCATTGCGATCAGGAAGTGGCCGGTGAGATTGACGTTTTCCACAGGGCGTATTATGTCATGAATATCAGCTGGATAGGTAGCGGATGGCTGTGTTCAGGCTTCCAGATAGCCGGTCACTTCCAGGCCGAAACCGGTCATGCTCGGCATTTTTCTCGGCGTCGCCATCAGCTTCATCCTGCGCACGCCGAGGTCGAGCAGAATCTGCGAACCGATGCCGTAATTGCGCAGGTCCTGACGCAGGCCAGGTGGGTCGTGTCGGCGATCCGGTCGGCATAGGCGATCAGGCGCATTTCGCCGTAGGGCGTCATGATGTTGCGTTCGGCGGCGCGCTCGACCAGCGATTCGTTCTGGTTGCGGTAATGGATGAGGTCGGCGATGGTGCCGATCTTGAGTTGATGCTCTCTGGCGAACGCCATGAGATCGGGCAGGCGCGCCATGCTGCCATCGTCGTTCAGGATCTCGCAGATTACCGAGGCCGGTTCGAGTCCGGCCAGCCCGGCGAGGTCGCAACCGGCTTCAGTGTGGCCGGCACGTACCAATACGCCGCCGTTCTGCGCCGCCAGCGGGAAGATGTGGCCGGGGCTGACGATATCCGCCGCGCAGGCGTCGCGGGCGACGGCGGCTTGGATGGTGCGTGCGCGGTCGGCGGCGGAAATGCCGGTGGTGACGCCGCTGGCGGCTTCGATCGAGACCGTGAAGTTGGTGCGCATGCTGCTGCCGTTCTTCTGCACCATGGAGGGCAGGTTGAGTTGCCGGCAGCGCGCTTCGGTCAGAGTCAGGCAGATCAGCCCGCGGCCGTATTTGGCCATGAAGTTGATGTGCGCAGGTGTGGCGAACTGGGCGGCAAGCACCAGGTCGCCTTCGTTCTCGCGGTCCTCTTCATCGACCAGAATGACCATGCGGCCCTGGCGGATATCCTCGATGATCTCGCTGATGGGACTGATTGCAGTAGTCATCAGGCGCTGTCCCCATTGTCTTCCATGTTCCACTGCGCCATGCGCTCGACATAGCGGGCGATCAGGTCGATCTCCAGATTGACCCGGCTGCCGATGCCGAGATGGCGCAGCGTGGTCACCTCCAGTGTGTGCGGAATCAGGTTGACGCTGAAGGTGTCGCGTTCGACTTCGTTGACCGTCAGGCTGACGCCGTCGACCGCGATCGAGCCCTTGACCGCGATGAAGCGTGAGAGCAAGTGCGGCGCGCGCACCGCCAGCAGCCAGCAGTCGCCGACCGCCTCGAAGCGGACGACCTGGCCGACGCCGTCGACGTGGCCGCTTACCAGATGGCCGCCGAGGCGGTCGGAATAGCGCAGGGCCTTTTCCAGGTTGACCGGCCGCAAGGTATCGAGGCCGACGGTGCAGGACATGGTTTCGCGCGAAACGTGGACTTCGAACGCATCGGCTTCCAGACGGACGGCGGTCAGGCAGACGCCGTTGACGGCGATGCTGTCGCCGACGGCGACATCGCCGAGGTCGAGCGACCCGCTGCCTATGAGGAGTTTCGCATCGCCATCCGTCTGGCTGACGCGTTTGATTTCGCCGATGGCTTGTATGATTCCGGTAAACATAGTGTAATTTTAGCAGGTAACCCTGATGAATTGAGGGCACGCGCCGATTTGTTGAAACAAATCGCGCGCCGGTCGGTCTCGTTTATTGGAGGGCCTTTTTATGAAAGCTAGCGCCGAGACCATGATGAGTAGAATTCCCCGTTTTTTTCGCCGGCCGGACAGTTACCTATCCCGTCGGGTGAGGTGCTTGACCGGGGCGGTGTTGATGCTGACGGCGACCGTGGCAAAGGCAGGCGACGATTATCATGAGCGCGACGAGGTGCGGGCCTTTGTGCAGCAGATGGCGGAAAAGCACGGTTTTCCTGCAGATGAATTGCAGCGGGTGTTCGCCGATGTCCGCTTCCAGGCCGGCGTCATCAAGTTGATGGAGCCGCCAAGCACACCGGGCGTCCGTTCGTGGGAGCGTTACCGTTCCAGGTTCGTCAATCAGAGCCGTATCGGCGGCGGGCAGCGATTCATGCAGGAATATGCCGCCGAACTGCAGCGCGCACGCAATACCTACGGCGTGCCTGAAGAGATCATCACGGCCATCATCGGCGTCGAGACGCTGTACGGCCGCCATACCGGCAATTACCGCGTGATCGATGCGCTGACCACGCTGGCCTTCGATTACCCGCGCCGGGCCGAGTATTTCCGCGGCGAACTGGAGCAGTATCTGTTGCTGGTCCGCGAGCAGGGGCTGGATTATTTCGATTTGCACGGTTCCTATGCCGGCGCCATCGGTCTGCCGCAGTTCATGCCGACCAATGTGCGCAAGCTGGCAGTCGATTTCGACGGCGACGGCAGGGTGGATTTGCGCAACAGCGTGGTCGATGCCATCGGCAGCGTCGCCCATTATCTTGCCGTGCACGGCTGGCGCAGCGGTGAGCCGGTGGCCAGTCATGTCGCCTTCGATCAGGCGGTGCCGGATGCCTGGGTCGAGACCATTCTGCCGGTCATGACCAAAAAGGATATCCAGCATGTCGGTTTCAATACCAGCGTCGCGCTCGATCACACGCACAACTTTGCCGTGATCCCGCTGGAAACACCGGACCGGCCGGCAGAATTCTGGCTCGGATTCAACAACTTCTATGTCATCACGCGCTACAACAAGAGTAGCTTTTACGCGATGAGCGTCTGGCATCTGGCGGAGGAACTGGCCGGTCGCCCCTGAGCATCAACGGGAGCGTCAAACCGGCATTTCCCTGCTAGAATCCGCCCATGTCGTTTTTCAAATCCCTGCCTTTCGAGCTGTTCGTCGGTTTGCGCTACACGCGCGCCAAGCGCCGCAACCATTTCATTTCCTTCATTTCGATGACCAGCATGGTCGGTATCGCCCTCGGCGTTGCCGCCTTGATCGTCGTGCTTTCGGTCATGAACGGCTTCCAGCAGGAATTGCGCAGCCGCATTCTGGGCGTGGCGTCGCACATGCAGATCACCGGTGCGGATAACCAGCTGGCTGATTGGCAATTCATCGCCGGCCGGCTGCAGGACATCCCGCATGTCGAGGCCGCGGCTCCCTACATCATGGCGCAGGGTATGCTGTCTTACGGTGCCGCGGTACAGGGTGCCATCGTCCGCGGCGTGCTGCCGGTAGCCGAGGATCAGGTGGCCGAGATCGGCGCCCACATGCGCGCCGGCCAGCTGGCGGATCTGCGTGCCGGCGAGTTCGGCATCGTGCTCGGCGCCGAACTGGCGCAGGCATTGGGCGTCATGATCGGTGACAAGGTGGTGTTGCTGGCGCCGCAAGGCCAGTTCACGCCGACTGGCCTGATCCCGCGCATCAAGCAGTTCAGGGTTGTTGGGCTGTTCCAGATCGGCATGTACGAATACGATGCCGGTCTTGCGCTGATCCACATGGACGATGCGGCGGTGCTGTATCGCATGGGCGACAAGGTCAGCGGCCTGCGCCTCAAGCTCGATGACCTCTTCCGCGCACCGGCGCTCACCCCTCAGTTGGGTGCCACGCTCGGCGATTATGGCCGCTATTACGTCAGCGACTGGACGCAGCAGCACGCCAATTTCTTCCGCGCGGTGCAGATGGAAAAGCGCGTGATGTTCATCATCCTGACGCTGATCGTCGCCGTGGCCGCATTCAATATCGTCTCGACCCTGGTCATGGCGGTGACGGACAAGCGTGCGGATATCGCCATCATGAGGACGTTCGGCGCCAGCCCGCGCAGCATCATGCAGATCTTCATCGTGCAGGGCGCGCTGATTGGTGCCATCGGCACGGTCGCCGGGGCGGGTATCGGCATCGTCGTTGCGCAGAACATCGACGTCATCGTGCCTGCCATCGAACGCCTGTTCAACATCCAGTTTCTGGCCAAGGACGTCTATTACATCAGCGACCTGCCATCGCAGCTGCTCTGGTCCGATGTCGGCGTCATCGTCTCGCTTTCCTTCCTGCTCAGTCTGCTGGCGACGCTCTATCCGAGCTGGCGGGCGGCAAAGACCAATCCGGCCGAGGCCCTGCGCTATGAGTAACACAATCCAGACCATCCTGGCCTGTAGCGGGCTGCACAAGACTTACGCCGGCCTTGATGTGGATGTGCTGAAGGATATCCATATCGAGATCCATGCCGGAGAGCAGGTCGCTATCGTCGGTGCCTCCGGTTCCGGCAAGAGCACCTTGCTGCATCTGCTGGGTGGGCTCGATGAGCCGAGCGCTGGCGAGGTCAGCATACTCGGGCGCAATCTGGCGCAACTGGATGAGGCGGCGCGCGGCAATCTGCGTAACGAGGCACTGGGTTTCGTCTATCAGTTCCACCACCTTCTGCCCGAGTTCACCGCGCTGGAAAACGTCGCCATGCCCTTGCTGATCAGGCGCATGGGGCGTGACGCTGCGATGCGTCAGGCGGCGGACGTGCTGAACCGGGTGGGACTGTCCCACCGCATGGAACACATGCCGGGCGAGCTTTCGGGCGGCGAGCGTCAGCGTGCCGCAGTGGCGCGCGCCCTGGTCACCAACCCGCGGTGTGTGCTGGCCGACGAGCCGACCGGCAATCTTGACCGGCACACAGCCCACGCGGTGTTCGATCTGCTGCTCGACCTGAACCGCGATCGCGGCACCGGTCTGGTCGTGGTCACCCACGATCTGGAGCTCGCAGCCAGACTGCAACGCCAATACCGTCTGCAGGACGGCGTTCTTTCTCCCATCCGGCTCTAGTTCCCGCCTTGATCGCTCTCGCGCTGACATTCGTTCTCGGTGCCTGGGTCCTGCAACAACTTCCGGCGCTACCGCACCCGGCGTGGGCGTTGCTGTTACTGCCACTGGCCTCGGCCACTTACTTAAGTCGTGATTTTCATGCGCGCCCGCGATGGGCGTTGCATCGTCTCAGCTTCATATTGCTGGCCTTTGCCGCCGGTTTCTTCTGGGCGGCCACGTATGCTCAAGTCAGATTGGCCGACCATTTGCCGGTCGAGTGGGAGCGGAGGGATATCGAGGTGGTCGGCGTCATTGCCGGCTTGCCTCAACAGAGTGAGCGCGGCCTGCGTTTCGAGTTCGATGTGGAGCGCGTGTTGACTCCGGGCGCGGTGGTGCCTTCCCATATTTCCCTGTCGCATTACGTCAACAGCTATGCCGGTGAGGCGGACGGTCCGATTTCCGGGCACGCCCTGTATCGTGCCGGGCAGCGCTGGCAACTGACGGTCAGGCTCAAGCGCCCGCACGGCAGTCTGAACCCGTACGGTTTTGACTTTGAGGCGTGGGCGCTGGAACGCGACATCCGCGCCAGCGGATATGTGCGTGAGCGCGGCGATCGTCATCTGCTGCAGGAGCTGGTCTATGGGCCGAGCTACCTGGTGGAACGCCTGCGCGAAGGCGTCCGCGACCATATGGATGCGGTGCTGGCAGAGCGACCTTACGCCGGCGTCCTGCGCGCGCTGGCGATCGGTGACGAGAGCGGAATCCGGCAGGCGGACTGGCAGACTTTTCTGCGCACGGGCACCAATCACCTGATGTCCATATCCGGGCTGCATATCACCATGCTGGCCGGTCTTGCCTACGCGCTGACACATGTCTTGTGGCGACGCTCTGTTGTGCTGACGCTGGCGCTGCCGGCGCGCAAGGCGGCAACGCTGGCAGGTGTCCTGGTTGCTCTGTCTTATGCGCTGATGGCGGGATTCTCCATCCCGACGCAACGCACGCTCTATATGCTGGCCGTGTTTGCGCTTGCGCTCTGGCTGGGGCGGAATATCTCGATTACCCGGGTACTGGCCTATGCGCTACTTGTGGTCGTGTTGCTTGACCCATGGGCAGTGTTGGCGGTCGGTTTCTGGCTGTCGTTCGGCGCCGTCGCGGTGATCGCCTATGCGCTGGGCGGACGCCTGCGTTCGCCCCACTGGCTGCGGGAAGCTGTGACGACGCAATGGGCGGTGACGCTGGGTCTCATGCCGTTGCTTTTGTTCATGTTTCAGCAGGTGTCCATCATATCGCCGCTGGCGAATGCACTGGCCATTCCCTTGATCAGCCTGGTAGTGGTGCCGCTGACGCTTTTTGGCAGTATCGTGCCACTGGACTGGATATTGTTGCTGGCGCACCAGGTGATGCATTGGTGCATGTTGGCGTTGGAATGGCTGGCCGGTTCCACTCTCAGTGTCTGGCAGCAGCAGGCGCCGCCTTTCTGGACGTTGTTGCTGGCCATCGCCGGCGTTTTGTGGGTGTTGTTGCCGCGCGGCTTGCCGCTGCGCTGGGTGGGGGTCGTTGCCGTGCTGCCCATGTTCCTGATACAAGCGCCGCGGCCGGCCTACGGCGCCATGCGCGCTGCCGTGCTGGATGTCGGGCAGGGGTTGGCCGTTGTCGTCAGCACGCGACATCACGCGCTGCTTTATGATGCCGGGCCGCGCTATTCATCACAGAGCGACAGTGGCAGCCGGATCATCGTACCGTATCTGCGCGCAGCCGGTATCGCGCATCTGGATGCCATGCTGGTGAGCCATGACGATACCGACCACAGCGGCGGAGCGGAGTCTGTGTTGAGCCAGTTAACGGTAGACCGGCTTTTGACTTCGCTGCCGCCGTCGCAGCCGCTGACGGCCCATCCGTCTCATGTGTCTTGCCGGACCGGGCAATCCTGGCAGTGGGACGGTGTGCGCTTCGATGTGATATTTCCCCGTAGCGATCTGCAGGCCAAGGTCAAGGACAATGACCGCAGTTGCGTCTTGCGCATCACCAGCCAACACGGTCGCCTGTTGATTCCGGGCGACATCGAACGCGGTGTCGAGCTCGAGTTGCTTGATTCGGAGTACGCCCTGCAGTCCGATGTCCTGATTGCACCGCACCACGGCAGCAAGACGTCTTCAAGCCGTTCCTTCGTCGAGGCGGTGAATCCGGGCGCCGTGGTTTTCACTGCAGGTTATCTGAACCGCTTCCGGCACCCGCATCCGGAAGTGTTGCGACGTTATGAGGATATCGGCAGCCATCTCTATCGTTCCGACCTGGACGGTGCTGTCCTCATCGATTTCGGTCCCGGGCATGGGATGACCTTCACGCGCTGGCGTCAACATGCAAGGCGCTACTGGCATCAGAAATTTGTGACAGAAGGGGTGTCCGAGCACTGAGCGAACTTGCTCAAACCGGCATCGCACGCTAAAGTTACGCGAAATCTTCAACCTTAGGAAAAATCTTGAGCAAACTGGGTCTATTGGCTTTTGTCGCGTTCATTGTGGCAGCCGTGCTGCTGGAATTTATGCTGGATCAATGCACCGGCGGCATGTGCGAGGTGGTCAATGCGGCAGGTTGGCCGATACGACCGCTGATTTACGCCTCGGTCGTTGCTCTGGCAATCATCGTCGAGCGCCTCTGGGCGCTACGTTCCGAGATTGTCGCCCCCTCCGGCCTGCTGGCGGAAGTCAATCGCATGGTAGCGCAAGGCGGTATCACGCGCGAAGCTTGCACCAAGCTGGCTCAGCATTCGCTGCTCGGCGAGATTTTCGCCGCTGCCCTGCTGAATGCCAACAACTCGCGTGAAGTCATCAAGGAAGCAGTCGAAGAGTCCGCCCGTGTGGTGGTACACAAGCTGGAGCGTTACATGACGACCTTGGGCACTATCGCGACCGTGTCCCCGCTGCTTGGCCTCCTCGGTACCGTCATTGGCATGGTCGAACTGTTCGGCGCGTTCACCTCGACCGGGCACGACGTCGCTCAGTTCGCCCGCGGCATCTCCGTCGCCCTCTACAATACGGCCGGCGGTATCGTCGTTGCCGTGCCGGCAATGATTTTCCACCGTTTTTTCCGCGGCAAGATCGACAGCTTCATCGTCGACATGGAACAGCAGGCGATCAAGCTGGTTGAGATCATTCATGGCGAACGTCAGAGCTGAGGCATAAGAGTCAGAACATGAATTTTCAGCGAGGCAAGAAATCGGATGAGTTGGAGATCAATTTCATCCCCCTGATTGATGTGTTGCTGGTCATCATCATTTTCCTGATTGTCAGCGCCACCTTTTCCAGGGTGAATGAGTTGCAGATCAATCTGCCGACTTCCGAAACTGCCACCCAGCAGGAAGACAAGCCGCTGGTCATTTCGGTCGGCGTGTTCGCCAACGGGCGTTATGTCATCAATGGCCGCGATCTCGAGGATATCAGCACGGATGGCATCAGTCTTGCGCTGAAGAAGGCGGTCGGCGACGGCAAGGAGCCGACCATCGTCATCGAGGCGGATGCCGAGGCAACCCATCAGTCTGTGATCAAGGTGCTGGACGCGTCCCGCAAGGCCGGTTATCCAAACATTACTTTCCCGGCTCAAGAGTCCAGCGGCTTTTGAGCGCAGTTTAATGTCATCTTCATTCTCCGAACGACGCCTCGCATGACGGCATCCAAAACCTCATCCTCAAAATCCAAGGCCACAAAGATTTCAACGACCCCGGCGGATGTCAGCGCCAAAACCCTCTACCTGCGACTGCTGAAATACGCCAAGCGGCACTGGATTGTCTTCAGCATCAGCATTCTGGCGCTGGCCGTCTTCTCAGCGACCAACACCGGCTTTCTCGCCACCATTAAGATGGTGACGGACGAAGGTTTCGTCAACAAGGACTCCAACAAGCTCAGCTTGCTGCCCTTGATGTTGGTCGGCTTGCTCTCAATCAGGGCATTTGCCGGATTCATTTCCTCTTTTGCCATGCGCTGGGTGGGTCGTAAGGTGGTGGAGGATTTGCGTCTGGACGCGTTCCGTCGCTTGATGACCTTGCCGGTCAGTTTTTTTGATGCGCACTCCGCCGGCATCGTGACATCGAAGGTGACCTATGACACGGAGCAGATGTCCAAGGCCGCGACCAGCGTGGCCGTGACGGCAGTGCGGGATACGCTGACCATCGTCGGCATGGTGGGCTACATGCTTTATCTGGACTGGCGGCTGACCATGATTTTTGCCGTGATGGCACCATTGATGGCCTGGTACTTGAAGAGAATGACGCCGAAGTTGCGCTCTTCCGGCAAGCATGTGCAGCAGACCATGGGCGACATGACCCAGGTGGTCGAGGAGTCTGTGTCCGGGCAGCGCATGGTCAAGATTTTTGGCGGTGCCGAGTATGAATTCCAGCGGTTTGCCAAGGCGGCCGGCAAAAACCGGCAGATGCAGGTGCGGTTGGGCCGCATTTCCGGCATCAACAGCATGGTGATCGAACTGCTGGCGGCATTCGCGCTGGGGCTGGTCGTATTTTATGCCGTCGGTCGCTTCACGGCGGGCGAGTTCGCTGCCTTTATCGGCGCCTTGCTCATGCTGATTGCACCCATCAAGAGCCTGACTTCTCTCAATGAGGATTTGCAGGTCGGTCTGGCGGCGTCGCACAGCGTCTTTTCCTTGATCGATACGATTCCGGAAGCCGATGAGGGCGACAAGGAGCTCGGACGCGCCAAGGGAGCGATTGAATTGCGCGGCGTGACGCTGCGCTACGAGAACGCCAAGCGTCCGGCACTCAATAATGTGAATCTGGAAATCAAGCCCGGTGAGAAAGTCGCTCTGGTCGGCCGCTCCGGTGGCGGCAAGACTACGCTGGTGAACTTGCTGCCGAGATTCTATGAATTGCAGCAAGGTCTGGTTCTGATCGACGGACTCGACATCCGCTCCATGACTCTTAAAAGCCTGCGCGCGCAATTTGCGCTGGTCAGCCAGGATGTGATCCTGTTCAACGATACGGTATTCAACAACATTGCCTACGGCACCCTGCGCGATGTCGATGAAGCACAGGTCATCGCCGCTGCCAAAGCTGCGCACGCCTGGGAGTTCATCCAGCAATTGCCCGAGGGCTTGCAGAGCGAGGTCGGGGATCGCGGCGTCCGGCTTTCCGGCGGGCAGCGCCAGCGTCTGGCTATCGCGCGTGCCATCCTCAAGGATGCCCCCATTCTGCTGCTGGACGAGGCGACATCGGCGCTGGATACCGAGTCCGAGCAGCATGTGCAGGCTGCGTTGGATGAACTGATGCGTAACCGTACCACCATTGTTATCGCTCACCGATTGTCCACGATCGAGAACGCCGACCGCATTCTGGTGATGGAACAGGGTGAGATTATCGAAAGCGGCAGTCACGAAGAACTGCTGCGTCTCAACGGCAGTTACGCCAAGCTTTACAAGAAACAGTTCCACTAAGCGGGTGTCGGCATGCGCGACCGTTTCGCAGACTGGATTCAACAGCAGTGGTTAGGGACCGGTTTCTGGCATGCGTTGCTGATCCCCTTGTCCTGGCTGTTCCGGTTAGCGACGGCCTGTCGTCGCCAGGCGTATGCATGCGGCCTGCTGAAAAGCTATCCTAGCGCGGTGCCGCTGGTTGTGGTCGGCAACATCAGCGTCGGTGGTGCCGGCAAGACGCCACTGGTGATATGGCTGGCGCAACAACTCAAACAGGCGGGCTTCAGGCCCGGCATCATCAGTCGCGGATATGGCGGCAAACCGCAGGGCGTGCGTGCCGTAGATGCCAACAGTGCCGCTGCAGTAGTGGGTGACGAGCCTTTGCTTCTTTTTCGCCGCAGTGCTTGCCCGGTCTGGGTGGGCGCCGACCGGGTGGCTGCCTGCCGCGCCTTGCTCGCCGCACATCCGGAGTGCGATGTCCTCATTAGCGACGATGGTTTGCAGCATTACCGCATGCGGCGCGACGTTGAACTGGTTGTTATCGATGCGGAGCGCAAGTTCGGCAATGGCAGGTTGCTGCCTGCAGGGCCGCTGCGTGAACCCGTGCAGCGGCTGAACAAGGTCGATGCGCTGGTTTACAATGGTGGGAGCGAGGATGGTTATGCCATGCGGTTGCGGCCCGGTGTCATCACCCGCTTGTCTGATGGCAAGCCGTTGCCGAGCCTGAAAAACTGGCAAGGCCAGACGGTTCATGCGGTTGCGGGGATCGGTAACCCGCAGCGTTTCTTCCGTCAGTTGCAGGCACTGGGGCTGGCGGTTGAGGCGCATGCGTTTCCCGATCATCATGCCTATGTGGCTGCCGACCTGGCATTTGCCGGGGATGCGCCGCTTCTGATGACGGAAAAAGACGCTGTCAAATGTACAGACTTCGCCCGGCCCAACTGGTGGTATCTGCCGGTCGAGGCCGAAGTCGATGCCGCGTTGGCGACGGCAGTCGTGCTTAAACTAAGGAAATAACATGGATTCGAAACTGATACAGATATTGGTCTGCCCGGTGTGCAAGGGGCCGCTGGTATACAAGAAAGCTGAGCAGGAACTGATCTGCAAGCCTTGCCGACTGGCTTATCCGATCAAGGATGATATTCCGGTGATGCTGGAGGAAGAAGCACGCCGTCTACCGGATGCGGAAGAGGTCTGAGGCGTGAGTTTCAAGATTGTCATTCCGGCGCGATATGCCAGTCTTCGCTTGCCGGGCAAGCCGCTGCTCGATATTGCCGGCAAGCCGATGGTCGTGCGTGTTGCCGAACAGGCCAGCGCGACCGGAGCCGAAATTGTTGTTGCGACAGATGACCAGCGCATTTTTGATGCAGTCGAGGCGCATGGCTATCGCGCGATGATGACGCGGACGGATCACGTCTCCGGCACCGACCGCATTGCAGAAGTTGCCATCAGTATGGGTTGGGCGGAAAACGAGATTGTCGTCAATGTGCAGGGCGATGAGCCCCTGATCGAGCCGGCTTTGATCGAAGAAGTGGCGCTCAACATGGCACAGCATAACGAAGCCGCCATCGCCTCCGCCTGCCATCAGATTCATGACAAGGCACAGATGCTGAATCCGAACGTGGTCAAGGTCGTGCTGGACAAGGAAGGCTACGCGCTTTATTTCAGTCGTGCGCCCATTCCCTATCCGAGGGATGCATTTGCAGCTGGCGGTGAATTGCCGGCGGCGATCGAGATCTATCGCCATATAGGTATTTATGCTTATCGAACTTCATTTCTCAAGGCTTACGCCGGCCTGCAACCGTCTCCGATCGAGCGCTACGAATCGCTCGAGCAGTTGCGGGCTTTGTGGCATGGATACAAAATCAGCGTGGCGGTGACAACACACCCTCCTGCAGCGGGTGTCGATACTGCTGAAGATCTGGAAGCGATGAGAAAATTGTACTCTGCAATCGAATCAGCAGCTTAGCGGATTCGTCATTAAAATCGCCCGTTTTGCGTTGACATCGAACGGGCGATTTTGCTATAGTTTCACCTCTCGACAGCACTAACGTCGAATCGGACGCGGGGTGGAGCAGTCTGGCAGCTCGTCGGGCTCATAACCCGAAGGTCACAGGTTCAAATCCTGTCCCCGCAACCAATAAAATCGCAATAATTAATTTTGTTGTTGACGAAGTAAAAACGCGCTGTATAATGCGCACCTCTTGATTCAAACGCAGTTGAGCGAATGAGTCGAGGCCCGATGTCCGGGGCAATAAATCGGGGCGCTGCTCTTTAAAAACCTGAACAATCGATAAGTGTGAGTGCTTGTAGGTTTGGACG
>JADHED010000624.1_pt1 | contig 39253 bp, 31 predicted proteins | sample 8952041 | NCBI WGS metagenome assembly JADHED01 (sample SAMN16124423, study PRJNA663239) | bioreactor sludge metagenome | isolation source: sludge (control) | place: India:Bengaluru | collected 2018-09-08 | reverse complement strand
TTTCAGGAAGTCGCCGGCGGACAGGGAAAGACATTGCACGAGGGCGTCTACGCAGCCATGCCCGGTCCGCAATATGAAACCCCGGCAGAAATCCGAATGCTCCAACGCCTTGGTGCCGATGCCGTCGGCATGTCCACCGTTCCGGAAGCCATTCAGGCCCGCGCCCTCAAGATGGAAGTCGCCGCCTTTTCCTGCCTGACCAACTGGGGGGCCGGTCTCTCCCCGGATCTGTTGAGCCACGAAGAAGTCACTTCCATGGGAAAATCCGCCGCCGGTTCCCTCATCGAGATCCTCCGCGAAGCCCTCCGGAAGATTTGAAGGAATAAAACCATTGCCGTTTGCTGCGGGGCATGCGAAGAAACGCGTCCATGAGCACATCTCCTGCCCTTCCAGTGAATCCGAACGGTCTCCACGCCAGCCGCAGCTGGTTGATTGTCGGTGGCCTGTTGTCCATTTTTGTCGGATTCTCCGCCATGGGTTCCCCGCTGCTTTTCTCTTTCGTGATCGCCCAGTTCCTCGCGATCTTCGCCCTCGTCAGCGGAGTGATCTCGCTGGCTTTGGCGATTTTTGGAAAACACAGCACCCATCGGGTTCTGGAAGCCCTGTCCGGCATCATCCGCATCGCCGCCGGTGTCGTGCTCCTGATGTGCCTGACATCGAGCGTGATGGTCATCACTCTCATTTTCGCCGTCTACCTCATTGCCGAAGGAATTTTCCTTGCCGTGGCCTCGCTCAACCTTCGCTCGAATCCGGGCTGGATCTGGACACTCATCAGCGGAATTGCCGCCATCATTCTCGGCTTCATGGTCTACGCCCGCTGGCCCTCCGACAGCGCCTGGGTGCTGGGGCTGTTTTTTGGAATCAACATGATTTTCAACGGCACCTCCCTGCTCGCCCTCGGCCTGGCTGCCGGAAAACCTTCGGCGGCCTGATTCTTCCGCTGCTCCTTTGCCGGGAGACGGAACCCAACACAGGCAACATCACCCCACTCCGATTTCGCAATGCTTGATGCTTTGCGAATCACCCCGTCTCCTGCGGGCGCTCACCGGCTTTTCTCCACGACATTTTCAGGGTGATACATATCGTGGTTGGAGGCTTGGAACTCGGCTTTCAGGCGGACATGAATACGGGAGACGTCAATCAGCTCCCAGCCGAGAAGCCGGAGGTCGGCTCCTGTTTTTCCATTGTGGCGGATGGCAACGAGCAGGTGCCGGGCATCGTCATGCACCTTGTTTGTCGCCGTCTTGGGTTCGTAATAAAACGTGCGGAGCGTGCTGTTGCGGGACCCCTCCTCGTAGAGCTTGGGATCCAGGTAAACGACACGGCCGTCTTCGAGAGCGAGCCTGAGATCGGGGTATCCGCTGCGTTGTTCTGCTCCGTCGGTTGTTTTGGGAATGGAGCACGCCCATCCCTTTTCGCGATTGAGCGCCGCATGAAGATGATCCTCGATGAAGCGGCTGGCTTCGTTGATGCGTCCGGCCTGGTGGATTTCGTCGGAAGGAACGTTCATGTCCCTGAGCACGTCATCCAAAACCCGGCCGAGCCGGTCCAGCCAGGGACGGTCAGCAGCGGGATCGACCGGAAGGATCTTCCTGCCGGTGGTCGCCAAAAGCACCTCGGAGAACGGGATTTCCCTGAGATCTCTCCCTTCTTCAAGAAGCCAACCGACCAGTTCCTTGGTGTCCGAAGAATCAGCATCAACGCGGGAAACAGGGGCAGAAACAAGGAGGAAGACGAGTGCGATCCCGGGCAGGAACCGCACTCCCTGTTTCAATCCATGCCCCTTGTGCATCCCTTGCGAGGAGGAAAACTCAGAAGGTCACGCCCATCTGCGCACCGAGCACGAGGGCGTTCGGAATATTGCCCGTGCCGCCAGGATTGACGACCCACTGGAGGTCGGGTTGCACGTAGGCGAATTTTGTGAAGTTCACGCGGTAGGCCCATTCCAGAACGATTTCATATTCCGGATATCCACCGCCGGCATCGCTGACCGCGCCCGCGTAATCGCTGCTGAATTTTCCATAGACGAAGCCAAAGACCGTGTAATCTTCATCCCGTGAGGGAATGAGGCCCTTGTAAACCACGCCCGCGTTTGCCTGGAAGGGAAGTTTGGCAATGTTTTGCTGGGGAGAAAGAACGAAGGAGGACCACAGGGTGAGTCCCTGGTCGCTGCCGGGAGATTCCTGCCAGATCATCTGGTCGGCATGCCAGTAGAAGCCATAGGAATTGGTGACGGTATTTCCCGCCTTGCCAATATCCTGGAACGTCCACGGCGAATAATAGGCTCCGAACCAGTAGTGTCCCGGCAGACCTTTCATTTCCGTCTCGGGAGAAACAGCCTTGAAGCTCTTGCCTTCGGAACGGGCCTTGGTGGCCAGGGCGGTCTTGCCATCCGAGGGGGCGGCTTTTTCAACCGGACGCTTGAAGAATTCCGGTGTCCACCCGATTTGGCTGATCAGGAGCACCCCATCCCCCGAACGAATGCTCCAATCGAGACCATGGTAGTCGCGATTGAACACCCGGTTGGAGACTTGGTAGGCGCCAAACATGGCGTAGGTGTCGGATGTGGGTTCGACACGAAGACGGGCTGCCCAGACCGCCCACGGGTAGGCGGAGAACTGGGTGTTGACCGGCAGAGCCTGCGGGTTGCCGTCGATGCCGTTGTTCATGTAGAGCCAGTAGAGCGGGGAAGAGGCAAAGTCGTCACCGGTCGCAAAGCGTCCAGCTTTGATGCTGATTTTGTCATCGAGGAGCCGCTGTTCAAAGAGCAGCGCGTAAAACATTGCTGTCTGCCCGCCATAGACCTGCTGGACGGTGAACTGGTTGCCAATGTTGTCCTGTGAAAGACTCGAACCCGCACGATTGAGACCGCTGACGTCGAATGTGAGTCCCTTCCACCCGATGAGTTCTTCAAGATTCAACTGGAGACCGAAGCTGACGTTGTCGGTATAGGTGAAGCCCTTGCTCTTTCCTCCAACCGGATTTCCCGCAATGTTGTTGGTGTAGCTCGCGGAAAGCTCGACTCCGCTGTCGTCCATGTAATTCCTCACCCCCCACCAGTCCCCGGAGAGAGTTCCCCCGTCCCACCAGTCGCGGGAACCGATGTAGTTCGAGGGATAGGGATTGTAGTAGGTCCAAAAACGCGAGTGCCCGCTGGAATTGTCGTCGCCCGGAACTTCACCGAGGGGAGCGGGGACAACCGGGGTATCCGCGTGAAGCGAAGTAAAAGACGCTGCAACAACCGCGAAGAGAAGGATTTTTTTCATAGGGGAACTGGACGGATCGTAAACAAAGATGGGGCGTCCTGGCAATCGCCAACCCGAAGGAAAATGCGTGCCGTTTGTCCTGCGTCATCAAACAGAGACATCCTGCCTGTTTCTTTCCGACCGGGAGCGCATTTTTTCCGGATCAAATCCAGCCGAGCCATCCGATCAATCCGGCGACGGCCACCACGATGAGGGGATTGAGCTTTGTTGTGGAGAAGATCACCGTGCAGAAAGCGGTGAGCAGGTAAGCCCGCCAGTCGTGGTCCGCCGCCTTGCTCATGATCCAGCCGCTGGCGAGGATCAGGCCGACGGTCAACGGGGCGAACCCCTTCTCAACAGCCTTGCGGATGGGAGAGTCCTTTGCCCGTTCCCACATGCGGCTGACAAGATACACCAGAACCCCTGCGGGGAGCATCATGGCAATGGTGGCAAGGACTGCCCCCAGCACGCCGAAGAACTGGTTGTTCGTCATGCCAAGCCCCGCTTTGTAACCGATCATTGTCACGATGAGGATGCTCGGTCCGGGCGCGGCCTGGGAAATGGCAAAGACATCGGCAAATTGCTTGTCCGTGAGCCAGTGATAATTGCCAACGGCTTTCCGGTGCATTTCCGGAAGCACGGTGTTTCCTCCGCCGATCGAGAGGATCGAGAGGGAACTGAAGAGCAGGAAAATCTGGACGAGAGTCCGGAGGCTCATGGTTTTTTCTCCCGTGGCCAGGCCCAGCCGACGGCGACAGGCGCAAGCAGTGAAAGGCAGGCCAGGAGCGGCCAGCGGACGATCCCGTTCATCAGAAAAACCGCGAGGAACAGGAGCACGGGAACAACTCCGTTGAGACATTTGCGGCCGGTCTTGAAAACCATCGAGAGAGTCAGGGCCACAGCCGCCGCCGCCGCACCCTTCAGGATTCCCGCCACGGCGGGAACCTGGTGGAACTGGAAGTAGAAATAGGCCATCACCAGAACGAGGAGGACGGGAATCAATGTCAGCCCGAAGACGGAAGCAACGGCTCCGGGAATTCCCCGGAACTTGACGCCGACAAAGACGGCGAGATTCACCTGGTTGGCACCGGGAAGGATCCGGCACATGGTCACGGCACTGAGAAACTCCTCGTCTTCCATCCACTTCTTCTCCACGACAAGCACCTCCCGCGACCATGCGGAAAGCCCCCCTCCAAACGAAGCCAGCGCAATGTGGTTGAAGGTCAGCGCCAGATCGAAGAGGGACGGTTTTTCACTCATGACGGAGATCGGCGTCGTGCGGGAAATCGTTCTCGTGGTGCAGCGACGGATCCAGCGGATCGGGTGCCTCGTAGCGGTGCGAGGTCTCCCAGTCCTCGTTGAAGACCGAGAGAAGGCGGGTGATGACCCCGGGGTCGCTGACCTTTGTTCCCAGCTCGCGGCGCAGGTCAAAGGCCGAACGGTCGATATTCATCGAACCCACGATGGCGTGGGAATCGTCGGCCAGGAGAAGCTTGGCATGAAGACGGAGGTTTTTCTGTTTGTGAACCTTCACTCCAAGCCGCCGCATCAGGCGCAGGGAAGAAAAGGTGTCCAGGATGTCCCAGTCGCTGATTCCATGCTTGCCGCCGCAGAGAACGCGAACGGCCACCCCCCGGTGGGCGGCCTCGGAGATGCGGTCCAGAATCGTCGCATCCACAAACTTCGGGTGCTGGACCTCGAGGGTGTGCTTGGCCGAATCGATGAAACGAGACATCGCTTCGCGCGAGTTGTTGTTGCTCCAGAGCAGACCGGAGGCCGGGGAGGGATGCCAGTCGTCGCGTTCATCCCAATCCGCCTGGAACCCCTCCGCCACCTGGGCAACCTTCGCCGGTTCCTGCACGATCACGCCGTAATCGCGCGTGAGGGTGAAATATTTCTCACAGAGATTGAAGGTGGCAATAAGCACCGCCTTGCCGTCCACCACGATGGATTTCTCGTGGGTGACATAAAACTTCGGACTGGCCCATTTGATTTCCACGCCGGCGGCCTTGAAAAATTCAAAAGTCGCATCATTCGCACGGTCGCCCCCCGAACGCTTGGGATTGAGCATCACACGGACCTTGACACCGGCATTTTTGCGATCCACCACCGCCTGCATGATCTCCGGTTGATCGAAGGTGAATTGTTTGATGAGAAGGCTTTCCCGGGCCAGTCGGATGAAATCCAGCACAGGGGCCACTCCGTCGTCGGGTTGCACAATCAGGTGAGGAACTGGAACGAACATGGCGAACCTTTACCAGTCCTTTCTTCCCCAGGCAAGCGCGGCGGGAGCCCGAAAATCGGATTCCTTCCGGAATGCTCCAAGCCGGATTGAATGCGGACCGGCTCCAAAAAAAGCAACCGGCCCTTCCCACACCGGACACCCTGTGATAGTGTCCCCCGCCATGGCACAGGGACTTGACGAACACGTGGGAAAAAAGGCCTTCCAGATCAACATGGACCGCAGGTTCTACGGAACGTTTGCGGAAATTGGAGCCGGCCAGGAGGTGGCCAGACGCTTTTTTGCAGCGGGTGGGGCCGCAGGCACGATCGCCAAGTCGATCTCCGCCTATGACATGACCTTCAGCGACGCTATTTATGGGGCCTGCGGAAGGTATGTCAGCCGCGCACGGCTTGACACGATGCTCACCCACGAAGCCGGTCTCCTGATCGAACGTCTCGATGCAGCGGTCGGTGCCGAACGGCAGTTTTTTGTTTTTGCCGACACCGTGGCCGCGCGCAGTTTCCGCCGACACGATGAATCCCACGGTTGGATGGGCCTCCGCTTCCAGCATGCCCCCCGCGCTCCGTTCAGCGACATCATCCTCCATGTCCGGATGCTCGACGCGGAGAACCTTCAGCAACAGGAAGCCCTCGGCATTTTTGGCGTCAATCTCATCCACGGGGCCTACCATCTCGCGAACAATCCCGAGAGTCTCATCGCCTCGCTCATGGACGATCTTTCCCCGTCCCGCATCGCCGTGGACATGATCCGGTTTTCCGGACCCGCATTTCCCGGCGTGGACAACCGGATCATGAGCCTGCAACTCGTCGTCCAGGGGCTGACAAAAGCAACCCTCTTCCGCTCCGATGGCGAAGTGGTTCAGGCGGCGGATGCCTTTTACAAAAAGCCCCTCCTCGTCGAACGCGGCAGCTTTCGGCCCGTCACCCACATCACCAACGACATGCTCGACTGTGCCCTGAGAATGTTCGAGCAGGAAGAACAGGTTCGCGGCACACAGCCGGAAATCCTCATGGAGATCACCATGAAGAATCTTCTTTCCACCGGCCACCTCGATCTCCGGGACTTTCTTGACCGCGTGGACATGCTCGGCGCACTCGGACGGACCGTTCTCATCTCAAACTACGGCGAATTCCACCGCCTGGTGAACTACCTCACGATCTACACCGACAAGATGATCGGCCTCCCGCTCGGCATTCCGGGAATGCACGAGATCTTCGAAGAAAGGTTCTACTCGGATCTGGAAGGCGGGATTCTGGAAGGTCTCGGCCGCCTCTTCAAGAATGGCGTCAAACTCTACGCCTATCCACGCCTCATGCCGGACGGGGAAATCGTCACTGCGGACAACTTCCACGTTGCCCCCAATCTCACCCACCTCTACGCCCACCTGCTCCAGAACAAATTCATCGAAGGCATCAGGGACTACCACGCGGATTACCTTCCGATCCGCTCGGCCGATGTCCTGGCCCTCATCCGCAAAGGCGATCCCTCCTGGGAAAAAATGGTCCCCGGCGAAGTGGCGGCGATCATCCGTGAGCGCCGATTGTTCGGGTGTTCCTGAAAAAGCGGACAACTCAGAGCGGTTGTGGCGGGAAAACCGATTGGACACTTCCGGGAACGACCGGTTTCCCGGAGTCCGCACTTGCCAGGGCGGCAAAGCAAAGCTCCAGGCTTCTGAGATTGTCCTGCGCGGAATTTTCCGGTTCACGCCGCTCCTCAATGGCACAGAGCAATTCGCCCATGGCCCCGGCAAAACCATCGGGAAACCACTTCCCCCCGAGGGAAACCACCGCCCGCCCCGCTTCCGTGGTCAAGACCACCCGGTCGTTCGCGCACACCGGTCCGGAACTGCGGTAAGTGCCTTTGGTTCCAATGACAGTGGTCGATTCCACCGGATCATGTTTTGTATTCGCCCGGAAAACGAGGGACGCCTGACCTCCATCGTATTGAATCACAGCCTGCGCCTGGAGCGGCGACACGAGGTCCTGCCTGATGCTGCGTCCCACCCCGGCGAAAACCTGCCGGGCCGGACGTTCTCCAAAGACACAGGTCACCATGTCGAACCAATGGATGGCGAAATCCTGGAGAATGATGTGGTGCATTTTCTCAAACGGCGTGCCACGGATCCATGTGTGATCCCACGCGATCTGGATGTCCATGGATTCGATCTCGCCGAGGATTCCTCTTTTGACCGCTTCCCGCAGGTAACTGAAGTAGGGTGCCCAGCGGCCATTCTGATTCACCGCCAGTCGGAGCCCTTTTTCCCCGGCCAGTTCGATCAATCCGCGGCCGACAGCCAGATCGGTGACAAAGGGCTTCTGGGCAAGCACATGCTTCCCGGCGAGCAACGCCTCCCGCGTCAGTGCCACCCGGGGATCGGGGTGGGTGGCGAGATCAAGCACATCAATGTCGGGCCTCCGGCAGATTTCCCGAAAATCCGAAAAAACGTCCGCCCTGGGGAAATAGGCATCCCGGCAGGCTTCCGCAGCCTCCCGCTTCGAGTCACAGAACGCGACCACCTCCCAGCCCATTTTGACATAAGCCTCCAGATGCGATTTGGAGATCCCTCCGCAACCGACCAATCCGATCCGGGGACGATAAGTTCCCGGCATCGGAGGCCGGTAATTCAAATCCGGCGCAGGCACTTCCGGGGCCGTTTCGGCCTTCAATTCCCTGGGATCGTCTTTTTTTTCACTCATTGTCCTATCGGTTGAGAAGCGACACCGTGCGCTTTTCACGTGCGCTCAGGACCGCTGAATCCACAATCTGCTGGCCAATCCGGCAAATTTCCGGAGAAAGCGGGCCGTCAATTTTTTCCCCGTTTTCCAGACAATGCAGCACGTATTGAATGGGGTTGTTGAATGGAGCCTCCAACACATCCACAGGAAGCTCATGGGTTTCCGGACGCTGTTCCGTCTGCACACGGACAACCGGTTCGTAGTCGCAGGAACTGATCGTGCCCCGCGTTCCGACAATGACAAACCCACACTTGGGTTGTGGCTGGTGCGTCCAGGGATCGGTGAATGCACCCCAGCGGGTTTCAAATTTGGAAAGCCCGCTCGCATAGCGGGCGATCGTCACCGAGTGCTCGTCCACTTCCAGCCCTTCCTGCTGATCCACGACGGTGGTGACTTCCAGCGGCATCCTGCCCCCGTGATACCATGTGCCCAGCGTCGTGCCATAGCCCAGATAATCGAGCAGTGATCCGCCTCCCCTGCTTCTCTGGTAAAACCAGCTCTCGGATTTCTTCCCGGGCTCGATCTCCACTTTGTCGGCCCCGTGCCGCAGAGGACCGCGGTTGCCATCGTAATAATGAACTTCCCTCACATCACCAATGAGCCCCTCATCGATCAGGCGCTTGGTTGTGACATGGGAAGGATACCACCGCAGAGGCCAGTTGATGATCAACTCCCGGCCGGTTCCGGCAACAGCCGCAATCATCCGGTCCGCATCTTTCAGCGAGGCGGCAAACGGTTTTTCCACCAAAATATGCGCGCCATGGGGAGCCACTTTTTCCGTCCAGTCGGCATGTTCGGCCGTGGCGGGACAAAGAATGACAAGATCGGGACGCGAGCGCTCCAGACAGGCGCGGTAATCGGAAAAAACACGGTCCGGAGGGATGTGGAAATTCTTGATCGCCCCCTCCATGCGGGAAGGTTCCCCGTCGCTGATCCCCACGATCTCGGCATCGGGATGATCGAACACCTGCCGCAGCAGGTCCCCCATGTGCATGTGATCGAAATTGATCCCCGCAATTTTCCATTTTCTCCTCATGAATTCATCTTTCTGCATCACCTGTCTGCAAAAGCAAAGGCCTCAGCCGGATTTTCAACCATGATCCGTCGCCACAGTTTTTCATCAAGTCCGGCCTGCAGAAGCTGTCCGCGAAAATCCGTGAGAAGATAGCTCAGCCCGGGTTCTCCGCCATAGTTCTTCCAATAGGACCGCCTTGCCGCATCCATGCCGAGCATGATCTGCGAGGGAAATTCCCCGGCAAGCGCGAGGACAAGATCCGCCGTCGGATTTCCCTTCTTCCAGCGGAATGCACTGTCAAATTCGAGCCGGACACCGCTTTGCAGAATGTCGCGGTGATAGGCCAAGTCCGGCTTCCGGTCGGTGTGTGACAGCACGACATGACGCAGATCCACATGGAACCCGGCAAGCAAATCCACCTGTTCCAGCGCGGCAGTTCCCTGCTCGGTGTGCGTGAGGATCGGACACCCGGTTTGTCTGTGCGCGATGGATGCCGCCTCAAAAATCCGCTCCTCGTGTTCGTCAATTTTGTCCAGACCGGATGCAATTTTGATCAGACCCGCGCGATGCGGCAGGCGTTTCACGGAGCTGCCGTCCGAGTCGTTCGCATCGATTCCCTGTTCGATTTCACCGATGAAGATCTCCGCCAGTTCCTCCAGAAAAAGCAATTCGCCCCAATGATTCTCGGCGTAGTATTTCCTGAGGTGCAGTCCGGTGGGACAAACAATATGCACGTCGGTGCGGCGGGAAACCTCGGCCAGCTTGGCGGCGTTGCGTCCTCCGGCGGGCATGGAGTCGATCATCGCATCGCCACCGTCCTTCTTGAATTGAATCAGCTCCCGGACCGCCAGGTCCACGGAATCGAGAAGAAAATCCGGGTATTTTTCCGTCATGTGGCCCGGATCGATGATCACGTGCTCGTGGGCGTAACAGACACCGAGGCTTCCGGAGGGAATATCTCCAAGAACAGTGCGAATGAAACTCATCGATTTTTCCTCCAGGCACCGGAAGAAGTCTCCGCCATCCTCTCCGGCATTTCCAAAACCGCGCCGAGGCCGCGCAGTTGCTCCTGCAGCTGCGGGATCGGAACCTGCCGTGCGCCGGTGTCCTGGTCGAGCGAGAGCGCTGCGGCAAGTCCCGCGGCCTGTCCCATAGCCATGGTCTGGGCCATCGAGCGGCAGGAGGCGTGGGCATCGTGCGTCGCGCTGAAACACCGACCGACCGTCCAGATTTCGTCCCGTCCGCGCGGGACAAGCGTACGATACGGCACATCGTAGGCCCCGCCGCCGGGAATATAACCCCAGACGGTTTCCTCGCTCCTGCCATCCGGAGCCGCGCGGTGGTCTTCGATGGGAGCCCCACAGAGCAACACCGTATCGTCAAATCGTGCCACGCCGAGGCAATCCTCCTTCGTGAGCCGGTATTCGCCGTAAACCCGCCGTGTCTCGCGCACCCCGATCTGGTGTGAAAGCCCGATGATGTTCGACTCTGCAAACCCGGGCACACAGTCACGGAAGAATTGCTCGTAAGCGAAGGCCTGTCGGCGGCCTTCCTTCTCAGCGGCGGAGAGCTGCTCGAAATCGGTCGCATCCACGCCGGCCACACGCACGGCAACGGTCGAAATACAGCCGACGGCATTCATTCTGTGGAGACTGCCGGCCTTGCGCGGAAGGGGATGGGTGCCTTTTTCCACGGCCTGCTCCATGCGTTCCATGAGCATCTTTTTCCCACCGGCCTTCTCGTAGGCATCCATGTCCACGTTGCTCATGCGGAAGGTTGTCGTGAGCGTCTGAGCGGGTTCAAGGTCGCCCGCTTTTTCATACGGAATCCCCGCGAGATGGCAGAGATCGGCATCGCCGCTGGCATCAATGAAACGTTTGGCGGCAATTCTGAAAAAACCGCGCTTGGTCCAGATGATGGTGCTTCGGAGGAGTCCGTCCGAAGAATCCACATCGACCAGCATCGTGTGAAGCAAGACCCGCACGCCCGCCGCCTCAAGCAATCCGTCCCAAACCAGCTTGAGACGTTCCGGATTGTAATTGACCCCGGTGCCCGCACCGTAGGTGTTCGGCCGCAGGAAAATCGCGCCGGACGCATCAAGACTGTCCACCACACGGTCGGGAATGCCGCCGACGACTTTCCGGGGAGCGTCCCCGGGGGTGAAGAAGCCGTAGAATGTGTCGAGCATCTGCGTTGAGGTGCCTCCGGCAAATCCATGACGTTCGATGAGCAGGACACGGTGCCGGCCGCTTTCCGCTGCGGCTAGCGCGGCACAGCAACCGGCGGAACCCGCGCCCACAACCAGCACATCCACCTCCGCAAACAGCGGAATTTTTTCAGAGATCAGAAAGTCGGACATCACATTCCAATGTTTTCGTACAGTTTCGCCAACCGGCGGGCATGTTCGTCATAGGCCGCCTCGAACAATTCCACCGCGCGCCGGGCTCCCACCACATTGGCCCCGCTGAGCACCCGGGGCGGCTGGCCCGCGCGGGTCAGACGCAACGCGACCTCGGCCTTGATGCCATTGACCAGCAGGCAGCCGCCGACAGTGGAACCCGGCGCCACAGGCGTGTCGAGTCCCTCGATTTCCACCATCGCATCACCAATCGGAGCCCCGGTGTCGAGGACAAGATCGGAGAAGTCCTGAAGCTTCCGTCCATCCGCCCGCTTGCTCGTGCTGGCTTCGGAGTGCCTGCGGCTGATGATCGAGACCACACGCACGCCGCGTCTTTGAAATTCTTCGGCCATCTCGATGGGAACGACATTGCAGCCGCTCGACGAAATCACCAGGGCGGAATCTTTTTCCGAAAGATCGAAATTCCGGAGAATCCGCGCGGCCAGGCCGCTGACATTTTCCAGGAACATGGCCTGCCGCTGTCCATTGGCGCCGACAACCAGATTGTGAAAACTCAGCGACAACTCGACGATTGGATTGAACCCGGGGAAGGAACCGTAACGCGGCCACATTTCCTCCACCATGATGCGGGAATGTCCGGAACCGAAGACATGGGTCATTCGTCCGGCCAGAATCGTTTCCGCAAACCAGTCCGAGGCCCGGGAAATGGCGTCGGCTTGCTTTTCCACCGCGTCCATCACACCGCGGCATTTGTTCAGGTAATCCATTGTGGGAGTTTCTTTGTTCATTGTTTTGATCTTTCTCCGGCCTGGCGCGCCACCCCGATGGCTCCGGCCCATTCGCCAAGTTGTGCGGAAATCACGGGAACGCGGTGGTTTGCGGGCCGCCATTCCATTTTTTCAAGAAAGCCTTCCAGGGGAGAAAAGAGCGTTTCGCCTGCAGCCGTGATTCCCCCGCCCAACAGCACGACTTCGGGATCGAAGGCGTTGATCAGCGAGACAATTCCCGCAGCGAGGGCCCGCATGGATTCCGTCCATGCCCGCACGGCCTCGGGAGATCCGTTCCTTGCCGCCTCCACAAGATCTTTGGTGGTGTCAAAGCCGGACCGCTCGCGCACGGTACACTCGCCCAGTGCCTCTTCGAGACTGCCGGGGGTTCCGGTGATGTCGGGCCGGCCCGACGCATTGAGGCTGATATGTCCGAGATGACCGGCCCGTCCGATTGCCCCGCGCACCAGTCGCCCATCGACCAGAACGGCCCCGCCCACACCGGTCCCCAGCGTGAGCATCACGACATGATTCCGTCCGCGCGCCGCCCCGCACCAGGCTTCCCCAATCAACGCGGCATGAGCATCGTTGAGAGTCGCCACCTCGCGGCCAAGAAATTCCGCCCAGTCCCATCCCTCCAAACCATGCAGGCGACCGGGCATGAAGGAAATTTTCCGCCCGTCTTCACTGGCCAGCCCGGGTGCGGCGATGCCGATGCTTCCGGAATGGCCTGCAGCCAGCTCCCGGATTTGCTCTTTCCAGGCGGATTCCCGAATCGAATCCCCGGTCTTGCGGGTTTCCCTGCGCAGGATGCCGCCCCGGGCATCCATCCACACCGCCTTGATGTTCGTGCCCCCCAGATCGATGCCGAGAAGATCCCCCGTCTTCATGTGCCGGATGTCTCCCTCCCCTCGGAAACACTCCATCCTCCATCCACGGCCAGAACCTGGCCGGTGACAAATTTTGAACCGTCCCCCAGAAAATAGACCGCCGCCGCATCCAGATCTTCGGGCCGCCCGATGCGTCCGCCATCCAGCGGCTGCTTGTTCCTGATGAAGGCGAGGATTTTTTCATCCCCGGCAGCTCGCCGGGCCATTGGCGTCTCGACGAGCGCCGGAGCCAGAACATTGAACCGGATGCCGCGGGAGGCATAATAGGCGGCGGAAGATTTGGTGAAACCGATCACTGCGGACTTCGTCGCCGCGTAGGCATGTGTGGTGAAATATTCCGGCGAAGGAGACCACCCCAGCACACTGCCCATGTTCAGAATGCTTCCGCCGGTCTGCCGGGCGAGGAATTGCCGGACAGCGGCGCGATTGGAGTAAAAAAGCGAAGTGAGATTCAGATCAAACGTCGCGCGCCACCCTTCGTCACTGATCTCGTGCAGCGGACCGTCGCCCATTTTGCGCCCGCTGCCCCCGGCGACATGATAAAGACCATGAAACCCACCGAATGCGGAGAGAGCCTCCGCGATCGCACGCGGCGCGGTTTCCGGATGGGTGGCGTCTCCCGTCACCCCCCGCGATTTGTCGCCAAGGCGTTCCAGCGCGGAGCGGGTGCTGTCCGGGTTGCGCCCCACGACAACCACGGCGGCTCCGGCGGCCACACAGGCTTCCGCAGCGGAAAAACCGAGGCCGGTGGTGCCTCCAATGATGACAAGGACTTTTTTCTCGAGTGGCAGGGGAGTGGACACGATGGGAAACCATCGCGCCGGATACGGATGGCCGCAACAATAAATCAATCTGTTCACAGATAAACTGATATGATTATTATTCTCCCATGCCCCGCCCGCGCAGCAAGAAAGTCTCCGAATTGAAAGCCAAGCTCCTCACGCGGATTCGCGAGGGGTTCTTCCGCCCCGGCGACCGTTTTCTATCGAACCGCGCGTTGGCGGAACGTTTTGGCGTCAGTTACCAGACGGCCCACCGGTTGGTTGGGGAACTGTGTGAGGAAGGATGGATGGAACGCCGCCCGGCGTCGGGCACCTATATTGCGGGGAAACGGACCTCCCTCACAGGCGTGCAATTTCTGGTCCACGAACGGGCGCAGCGGGCGGGCAGTTTTGGAGCGCGGCTGCTGGAACAACTGTGTGCACGCCTGGAACGGGAAAAGATCGACTGCGTGATTTCCTTTGCAAAAACAAAGGCTGCCCTGAAACCCGGGATGTTTCCCGTCATCTGGGAATGCGAAAAGGCGGTGCTGCCTCATCTGGCCACGGGTTGCTACGCGCTGTTGTTGAACGGACCCGCTCCCACAGGCGTTGCCGGCACGTTTGTTGACACCGTGGAAACGGACGATTTTTCCGGCGGAGTCTGTGCCGCGGAAATTTTCAAGACACGCGGCCACCGGCAAACCGTGGTGCTTGCCGGCCCGCGGAATGACCAGCGCAGCGTGCGGAGAGTGGAAGGATTTTTGTCCCTGTATCAGAAAACGCGGGTCGTCTGGGCGGAGGGATGGTTCTTTGAAGAGGGCTTCCAGGCGGCCTCCCGACTGCAACTCGAAAAAGAAGCTCCCGCGGTCTTCTGCTGCAACGACCGGCTGGCCGAGGGGGTCATCCGCTATTGCGAAAGCAACCGCCTGCCGCCGCCAGAAGTGATCGGCTTTGATGATGCCCCCATCGCGGAGACACTGAACATCAGCACGATTTCCATCCCCTGGAATGAGATGATCGAAGCGGCATTGGGCATCATTCGCAAGCGCCTGAGAGGCGACTCATCGACAGCTTCCCGGCAGATCCTGGCCCCGCGCCCGGTCATCCGGCGCCGGTATCAGGAAATGCACGGCTGGCAAACCTCTTCACCGGAAGCTTCCCCATCTCCCCGGCGTTGATGCCGGAGCGGGAAGCTACTCGTCGGCTGAGCGCAACTTCGCCAGAACGCTGAAGTCTTCGAGCGTGGTGGTGTCACCGGTGATTGCCGTCCCTGCCGCAATCTGCTTGAGCAGACGGCGCATGATTTTTCCACTGCGCGTCTTGGGGAGGGCTTCGGTGAAGCGGATGTCATCCGGCTTGGCAATGGCTCCGATGGTGTGGGCGACGTGCCGTCGGAGGGTTTCGGCGAGTTCCTTGCTGGCCTTGTGACCCGTGCGCAGGGTGACGAACGCCACGACTGCCTGCCCTTTGATTTCGTCCGGACGTCCCACAACAGCGGCTTCGGCGACATCGTGGTGCGAGACCAGCACGCTTTCGACCTCGGCGGTTCCGAGGCGGTGTCCCGCAACGTTCAGAACGTCGTCGATGCGTCCGACAATCCAGAAATAGCCGTCTTTGTCCCTGCGGGCTCCGTCACCGGTGAAATAGCACCCTTTGACCTCGCTCCAATATTGTTTCCGATAACGGGACTTGTCACCGTAAATGGTCCGGAGCATGGAAGGCCAGGGCTTGCGGATGACGAGCTTGCCGCCTTCGTTCGGGCCCACTTCTTTTCCATTGTCGTCCACGATGGCCGCGTCGATGCCGAAGAAGGGCAGCGTGGCCGTGCCGGGCTTGAGCGGGGTCGCTCCCGGAAGCGGGGCGATGAGAATGGAACCGGTCTCGGTCTGCCACCAAGTATCAACAATCGGGCAGCGACCGGCGCCGATGTGTTTGTAATACCACATCCAGGCTTCGGGATTGATCGGCTCGCCGACGGTTCCCAGAAGGCGCAGCGAGGAAAGATCGTGTTTCTTCGGCCACTCGTCCCCCCACTTCATGAAAGCGCGGATGGCTGTCGGGGCGGTATAGAGGATGGTGACTCCGAACTCGGCGATGATTTTCCAGAAACGATCCGGCTCGGGCCAGTTCGGAGCGCCTTCATAGAGCACGCAGGTGGCCCCATTTGCCAGAGGTCCGTAGACAAGATAGCTGTGTCCGGTGATCCACCCGACATCGGCGGTGCACCAGTAAACATCGTTCTCGCGGAGATCAAAAACGTATTTGGTCGTGGAAGCGGTGCCGGTCAGATAGCCGCCGGTGGTGTGAAGGATGCCCTTGGGTTTTCCCGTCGAACCGCTGGTATAAAGAATGAACAGCGGATGCTCGCTGTCCACCGGATGGGGCGGACACTTCGCATCGACGTATTCGGCCTCGCGATGCCACCAGACATCCCGTCCCTCCTGGATGTGAATGTCGAGATGGGTGCGGCGGAAAACAATGACACGCCGCACCTGGTCGGAGCCCTCAAGCGCATGATCCACGTTCTGCTTGAGGGTGACGATCTGTCCGCGGCGATATCCACCGTCGGCGGTGACGACCACCGTCGCCCCGCTGTCGGCAATGCGGTCCTTGATGCTCTCGCTGCTGAATCCGCCGAAAACCACGCTGTGAACGGCCCCGATGCGCGCACAACCGAGCATGGCCACCACGGCCTCCGGAATAAGAGGCATGTAGATCAGGACACGGTCGCCGGATTTGACACCGTTGCGCTTGAGGATGTTTGCGAAAATGCACACCTCGCGATGGAGCTGGTGGTAGGTCAGCGTGCGGCGCTCGCCCGGCTCCCCTTCCCAGATGATCGCAGCCTTGTTGCGCCGGGGACCGTCGAGATGGCGATCCAGGCAGTTCTCGCTGGCATTCAGCCGACCGCCGACAAACCACTTTGCAAAGGGGGCCTTCCAATCGAGCACCTTGGTCCACTTTTTGTTCCAGAGGAGCGATGCCGCTTCTTTCGCCCAGAATTTCTCCGGAGACTTGATCGATTCGGCATGAATTTTCTTGTAGGTGGCCAGATCCGGGATCAAGGCCTGCTTGGAAAATTTCTTTGCGGGCTTGAAAACGCGTTTCTCAACAAGATGGGACTCGATGCTCGTGGATTCGGTGCTGGTGGCCATAGGGGAAGAAAGCGAAAGCCTAACCACGAAATCTGCGGAGATGCAACCAGCGGTTTTGATCTTTGTCACAAAATTTTCCCTCTGCGGTTTTTCGACCAAGAGACGCAACAAAACATGGTTCGGCGTGTTGAATGACCCGACCTCATGAAGCTGTTCCCAGCCCTTTTTTGCCTCGCCGCCCTTTCTTCCGTCCGGGGAGAGGCTCCCGAAAACAAACCGAACGTCATCCTGTTTCTCGTGGACGACATGGGATGGATGGATTGCGGCGTGTATGGATCGCAATACTACGAAACTCCAAACATCGACCGCTTTGCCACGCAGGCCATGCGGTTCACCGATGCCTATGCGCAGCCTTTGTGCTCCCCGACCCGTGCCAGCCTGCTCACCGGACAGTATTCCTCCCGGCATGGGATAACCAGTGCCACGGGCCATCTGCAGCCCCTGCCGGAAGGAGCCGATTATCTGCCAAAGTCGGCCCCGGCCAACCAGCCCCTGCTCCTGCCAACGAGCAAAAATTTCCTCGATCCATCGGAGTTCACTCTCGCCGAAGCCCTGCGGGATGCAGGCTATCGCACGGCCCACATCGGCAAATGGCACCTCGGCCTCACCCCCCCGCACTGGCCGGACCAGCAGGGATTTGACGTCACCTTCCACTGTCATCCCGATGCGGGCCCTCCCGGGGGCTATTTTTCGCCCTATGGCGTCATTCCCGCCGGGAAACCCAACAACAAGACACGGATCGGAAACATCACCGACGGTCCGCCCGGAGAATACATTGTGGACCGGCTCACCGACGAAGCCATAAAGTTCATCGAGGATAACAAAGACCGCCCATTCTTTCTCAATCTCTGGCAATACGGCGTTCACGGCCCCTGGGGGCACAAGGAAGAATACACGAAGCAGTTTGCCGGAAAGAAGGATCCCCGGGGTGTTCAGGGCAACCCGATCATGGCTTCCATGCTCAAGAGTGTGGATGAAAGCTTCGGCCGAATCGTCGCCACCGTCGACCGGCTCGGTCTCGCCGACAGGACCATCATCATTTTCAACTCCGACAACGGCGGCAACACACACAGCAACACGGCGGAAGACAAAAAAGCCGAAAAACGCAAGGCAGACGATTCTGCTGTCCTTGACTGGCGCAAGTGGGCTGGCACCCAGCCTCCCACCGTCAACACCCCCCTGCGGGATGGCAAGGGAACTCTCTACGAAGGCGGCACGCGGGTTCCGCTCATGTGGTCATGGCCCGGACACATTGCCCCCGGCACAACAAGCGGCGAAGTGGTCGGTCACATCGATCTCTACCCCACCGTTCTGGACCTTCTTGGTCTGCCCCGGCCAAAGCAACAAAAGATCGACGGCATCAGCTATGCAAAGGTTCTCAAATCCGAAGGAGGCACGGGGCGCGTGGCTTTTTTCAATTACTTCCCCCATGCCAATCCTGACAGTGCTGGAGGAGTGTCCGTGCGCTCCGGGGATTGGAAGCTCATCCGATGGTTCTCCCCCCAACCGGGCGACGAGCGTCGCCACGAACTCTACAACCTTCGCGAGGATCTGGGAGAAACAAAGAACCTTGCTTCCACCCAGCCCGAACGCATGAGGGAACTCGACAGCCTCATCGATGGCTTTCTCAAGGACACCGAAGCCCTCTATCCCCGACCCAACCCGGCGGCAACATCAAGCTCGATCGACCCTCTCAAAGACTGGGTTCCCAAGTTCAGCAAAGCCACGGTTGCCGATGGAGTGCTTCGGATCGAAGCCGACGGCAAGACTCCGTTTCTTGGCAATGCCCGCATCAAACAGGAAGGACCTTTTGTGGTGAAACTGCACATCCGTTCGACTGCGGGAGGAGCCGGAAAAATCCACTGGCGCACCGCAAACCAGGAGACTTTTCCGGAAAATCAGACCGTGAGCTTTGAAATCAAGCCCGGCGACGGATGGGAGGATCTGGAAGTGGAGATGCCGGTGCAGGGGAATTTGGAGTCGTTCCGTATTCACCTGCCGGCCAACAAATCGCGGGTGGAAATCAGCGACATGGATTTCATTTCCAGCACCACAAAAAAATCCGTTGCATCATACCACTTCGGAGCGACCAAAAAAGATTGAAGCCATGAAATTTCCCCCTCTTCCGGCCTTCATCGCCATTTGTGTCACTGTAACTGCATTCGCGGAGGATACGCCCCAAAAGCCAAACATTCTTCTTATCTACTCCGACGACCACGGATGGGCCGATCTGGGGGCACAGGGCGTGGACAGGGATATTTTCACCCCGAACCTCGACCATCTCGCGCAGGACGGAGTGCGCTTTCCCCTCGGCTATGTCACGGCTCCCCAGTGCGTCCCTTCACGTGCAGGAGTTCTCACCGGACAGCATCAAAATCGCTTTGGTGTGGAAGACAACCAGAAGGGACCGCTGCCACTGGAAGTCGTCACCGTGCCGGAACGTTTGAAGCAGGCCGGCTACGTCACTGGAATGAGCGGCAAATGGCATCTGGATCACGGTGGAAAATCGAAGGAGAAAGAGGAAAAACAAAAAACGGACAATCGGTTCCTGCCTGGCAGACAGGGATTCGACGAGTATTGGTGCGGATCCACGCGACAATACTTCGCGTCGCACGATTTGAACGGCCACCCATTCGACAAGGCTCCGGTTCTTGTTGAGGACGACCGCTTCCGGGTCGTCGTGCAGACCGATGCAGCGCTGTCCTTCCTCGACCGGCGGGCCGCAAATCCCGGCCAGCCATGGTTCTTTTACCTGGCATGGTTTGCTCCCCACGTGCCACTCGAATCTCCGGAACCCTGGTTCTCAAAAACACCAAAAAATCTTCCTCTGGAACGCCGTCAGGCTCTTTCCATGATTGCCGCGATGGACGACGGCCTCGGGCGAATTCGCAAAAAACTGAGCGAACTCGGAATGGAGAAAAATACGCTGATTTTTTTCGTCGGCGACAACGGAGCGCCACTCAAAAAGGGAGCTTGGAATGGATCGCTCAATCTTCCTCTCATCGGCGAAAAGGGCATGCTCACCGACGGCGGAATCCGCACTCCGTTCGTTGCCGCCTGGCCGGGCACGCTTCCGGCAGGACTGGTCTACAACCTCCCTGTCAGTTCACTGGACATCGGTGCTACTGCCGTGGCCCTTGCCGGCCTTCCACATGACAAAACACTCGACGGCGTGAACCTCCTGCCTTTTCTTGAGGGGAAAAACCCGGAAGCTCCGCATGAAAACCTCTTCTGGCGCTGGCGAAGCCAGGCCGCCGTGCTGGAGTTCCCATGGAAACTTATCCTCCTCGGCAACAAGCAGCAGTATTTGTTCAATGTCACCACCCCCGATGGCGAACAGAAGAACCTGGCCGCCGATCATCCGGAGATTGTGGAACGCCTGAAGGGAAAACTCACCGCCTGGTGTGCCGAACTGAAGCCGCCCGGCCTCCCGGCGGAAAGTAACACGGCGGACGAAGCCTTTTTTGCCGAACACATCAAAGAACAAACTCCAGGAAACTCCGATCCATGAGAAAACCCCTCTTCCTTCTGGCGGCTTTCGCCGGCATGCTTCTTCCGGCAGCCTTGCTCCACGCGGCGGAGGTCCGGCCGAATATCGTGTTCATCACGGCCGACGACATGAACTACGATTCCGCCGGCTGCTGCGGTTCTCCGATCAAAGATCTCACGCCCAACCTCGACCGTCTGGCCGCGGAAGGATTGCGCTTTGAATACGCCTACTCCACGGTCGCCGTCTGCCAGCCTGTGCGCGAGATCATGCACTCCGGCCTCTATCCGCAGCGGAACGGTGCCATGGGTTTCCTGCCGCTCAACCCCGGGGTGCGAACGCTCAACCAACAGCTCCACGAGGCAGGCTACCTCATCTCGATGCTCGGCAAAAAACCCCACTACCAGCCCGAGGAAAAATTCTGCGTGGATTACAGTCCTCCCATGATTCTCACCGACTCCAAACCGCCGCTCCAGATTCCACGGAGTCCGGACAAACTCTACGAGATGACCCGGGAATTTCTCCAGATGGCCACAGATCAGAAACGGCCCTTTTTCCATCACGTCAATTGCACCGATCCCCATCGGCCGTTCATCGGGGCAAAAGGTCCCCAAGACCTCGCGGGAGGCTCTCCACCGAGCCGCGTGATCACGCCGGAAGAGATCAAAAACGTACCCGGATTTCTGGAAGACCTGCCGGAAATCCGCAGGGAATTGGCACAATATTACACGAGTGTCCGGCGACTGGACGATTGTGTCGGACAGGTGCTCAAGGCGATTGATGATTCCGGGCAGAGGGAAAACACGATTGTCATGTTCTACGGCGGCGATCACGGCATGTCCGTCCCTTTTGCCAAGTCGAATGACTACGAGAACAGTTCCCGTGGCGCCCTCATCCTGCGCTGGCCCGGCGTCATCAAACCGGGAACAGTGGATCGCGAGCACATGGTTGCCACCATCGACTTCACCCCCTCTCTCCTTGATGCCGCCGCACTGCCGCCGATTCCCGATCTCGACGGCCGCTCCTTTCTCCCCGCTCTCAAGGGGGAAAAAATGCCCGGCTGGGACCGGGTCTTCACTTTCTACAACCAATCTTCCAGCGGAACGTGGCTTCCCATGCGCTGCATCCGGACAAAGGATCGTTCTTACATCTGGAATGCCTGGTCCGATGGGGAAATGGAATACAAGGCGGAGAACATGAAGGGGCTCACCTGGGAGGCCATGGTCGCAGCCGCCGGGACAAATCCCGCGATCAGGGAACGCGTGGAGTTCTACACCCACCGCGTGCCCGAAGAATTCTACGATCTCACCAACGATCGGACGGAACGGCACAACCTCATTGCCGATCCTTCCCGGCGCGAAGAAATCGAGGCCATGCGGGCGGAACTATTGAAGTTGTTGCAAAGCACCGGCGACCCTCTCGCCGAAGCCTTTGCCCACCGCGACAATCCCGAACTTCTCCGTGCCGCAAAGGCCGCCCTCGTTGCCGGGTATTCCCAGCCCAGGAAGGAGAAAGGCAAAGCAGGCGGAACGGAAGAACAATGATCTCCCGGGAAAAGCAATCCGGAGTCCCGAAAAATCATGCGGCATAGAGCACCGGGTTTTGCCTTGTAAAACCCCGGCTCGCCGGGCCATCATTTCCACGTCTCATGAAACGGAAATTTTTGCCGCTGTTTCTGGGTTTGTGCGCACTCACCCCCGTCTTTGCGGGCTCCGGTTCTTTGAACCTGAAAGACGTTGTGGACAGTGGAGAACGCAGATCCTGGGCGGTTTCGCTGGAAACAGCCCAGATGTTCAATATCGACAACAATCCGAACCGGTATTTCTTCCTCACCCAGATGCTGTCGCTCGATTACGAGCCGTTTCGTGCGCTGGAATGGGGACCTGTCCGGATGCGCACCCAGGTGCGTTCCACATTCTTTGCCTCGGCGATCTTCAACGGTCCCGAGACCTACTATCTGGGCTGGGGACCGCAACTGCGTTTTCTCTTTCCGCTGGGAAATTCTCCCTGGTCGTTTTTATGCGGTGGTGGGGGCGGGCTGGGCTATGCGGACGCCCACCCCTCCGACAAGGATGACAAGGGCCTTGGACAGGGATTCACGTTCATCATTCTGGCTTCCGGAGGGATCCGTTATGACTTCTCCGACCGGTGGTCGGTCTGGTCCGGCGTGATGTGGCACCATCTTTCCAACGCCAACATGTCCGAGCCGAACAAGGCCAATATCGGCCCCGATGAACTCGGGCTGGTCACCGGCGCGGCATTTGCGTTTTGACTTCCCTTTTCCCGGACGGAGCTGCGGACACCCCCCGATGGATTGTTGCTGTCCAAAACCATGTCCGCCGGGTTACGTTGACGGGCAATGAGAGTCGTCGTCACCGGTCTGATCGGCCAATACGCCTTTGGGGGAGTCACCTGGGATTACATGCAGTATGTTCTGGGCTTCCGCGCCCTTGGGCATGATGTCTGGTATCTCGAGGACACGGCCATGTGGGCCTATGATCCCGTGAAGCAGGAGCCGAGTGCGAATTGTTCCCACAACATCGGGTACCTCGAACGCGTGATGCGCGAATTCGACATGGGGGACCGATGGATCTACCGCAATGGAGCCAACGGCGAATACCACGGGGTCTGTGATGCGGAAAAAGCCGAGCAAATCCTGAGATCCGCAGACGTCCTGGCGAATGTCTCCGGAGCCTGCTGGCTGCGCGAACCAACCGCGGCCATCCCACTCAAACTCTTTCTGGACGGGGATCCGATGTTCACCCAGATCAGTCTCGCCCGGGAGCCCGAATCCGACTATGCCTCCCGTGTTTCTTCACACGAACGCCATTTTTCGTTCGGCCTGAACATCGGAAAATCCGAATGTCATGTTCCCACGGCCGGGCTGGACTGGCGGCCGACCGTCCAACCCGTGTCACTCGACTGGTGGAGCAAAACCCTCATGCCTCCGGGCTCGGAGCATGTGGCCGAAGGAGCATGGACAACGGTCATGAACTGGGCCAGCTATCCCCCCAAGGAATTCGAGGGCAGAACCTACGGTCAGAAAGACATCGAGTTTGAAAAGTTCCGCGATCTGCCCGCGATGACTTCTCAAAAATTCGTTCTGGCGATGGGCCAGGGAGTCGGCCAGAACCGTCCAACGGCCCTCCTGGAGGAAAAGGGCTGGACGATCATCGAGCCGGACATCCACATCCCGGATTACGCGAGCTACCACGATTTCCTCACCAAATCCAAAGGTGAATGGAGCATCGCAAAAAATGGATACGTTCGTTCCCGAAGCGGCTGGTTCAGTTGCCGGAGCGCCTGCTATCTGGCCGCCGGGAAGCCGGTCGTGGTCCAGGACACCGGCTGGACGGACCACCTGCCTTCGGGCGGGGGCGTGCTGGCCTTCACCACCCCGCAGGAAGCGGCTGATGCCCTGGAGAAAGTCGCCTCGGATTACGACCATCATTGCCGGGCGGCACGGGAATATGCGGAGAAACATTTTGACGCCGCCAGGGTCTGCGCCAGTCTTTTGGAATGAATTTTCCGCGAAAAAAGAATTGTGCCCTGGTGATTGCCGGGCACGGTTCCACGCTCAACCCCGACTCCTCCGAACCCACGCTGCTCCATGCCGCCGAAATCCGACGGCGCGGGATTTTTGACGAAGTGGTGTGCTGTTTCTGGAAAGAGGAACCGTCTTTCCGCGAAATTTTCCGCACGGTGGACAGCGACGAGATCTACGTGGTGCCCAACTTCATCAGCGAAGGCTACTTCACCCGGAAGATCATTCCACGGGAAATGGAACTGGAAGGCCCCCTCACCCTCCGCAATGGCAGAACCATCAAATACTGCGAACCGACCGGCAATCACCCCCGCATGACCGATCTGCTGATGGAAGAAGCGCGGGCCGTCGCTCCCGACGCCGATCCCGGGCAGACAAGCCTGCTCATCGTCGGGCACGGCACGGGGCTGAATGAGAATTCGGCCACTGCGGCCAAGCACCAGGTCCGGAAAATTTCCGAGGTCGGAGTCTATGCGGAGGTGCTGTCAGCCTACATGGAGGAACCGCCGTTGATCGCGGAATGGGATGCCTTCACATCGCAGCCCCATGTCGTGGTGGTGCCTTTTTTTATCTCGGACGGCCTTCACAGCTATCAGGATATCCCGGTGCTTCTGGGCATCGAAAAAGAGCCCGGCAAGGCGGCCAGCCAAACGGATGTCTTCCGGCACAATCCCCACCACCTGCGCGGACGGAAACTTTACTATGGCTCGGCGATCGGGACGGATCCCGGTTTCGCGGACATCATCCTTGATCAGGCCGCCGCTTTCGACCGGACTTCCCCGATCGATTCCTGAAGCGCGCACGCGATTTTGTCCGCGTGGGCGTCGATGACCTCCTGGTCCCGCCCCTCGATCAGCAGACGAATCTTCGGCTCGGTGCCGCTGTAGCGCAGAAGCACCCGGCCTTTGCCATCAAGGCTGGCTTCCGCTTCGGCAAGCAACACCTGAATGTCGGGCAGGGACTCCAGCGGTGGTTTTTCACGAACCCGGAGGTTGCGCTGGGCCTGGGGATACTTTTTGAGAACCTTCTTGAGCTCGCTCAGTCGCTTCCCGGAATCCACCATCACACGGAGGATCTGGAGAGCACTGACGATGCCGTCACCGGTGGTGGCATAGTCGCGGAAAATCATGTGGCCGCTCTGCTCTCCTCCGACATTGAAGCCCTCGCGCAGCATGGCTTCGATCACATAACGGTCGCCCACCTTTGTGCGCAGAACATGCCCGCCATGCGCGGCCAGGGTCTCGTCGAGACCGAAATTGCTCATCACCGTGGAAACAAGAGTCCTGCCCTCCAGACACCCGCGGTTGAGAAAATCGACGGCGGCGATGGCCATGATTTCGTCTCCGTCCACCAGATCCCCGTTTTCATCGCAAAGCAGGACACGGTCGGCATCGCCGTCGTGCGTGATGCCGACATGCGCGTGGCTTTCTTTGACAAAGCGCCGAATTTGCTCGGGGTGGGTGCTGCCGCAATTGGCGTTGATGTTCGTTCCGTTCGGCTGGTTGTGATAGACGACCACATCCGCGCCGAGTTCGCGCAGGATGCACGGAGTGGATTTGTAGGCGGCGCCGTTCGCACAATCGACGGCGATCCGCAGGGATTCGAGCGTACGTCCGCGCGGGAAACTCTGCTTCGCAAATTCAACATAACGGCCCAGGGCATCGTCGATCCGGTACGCTTTCCCGATCTTTGTGGCGGTCGGCCGGATGTTCTCGATCTCCCCGCTGAAGACCAACCCCTCGATCCGGGCCTCGATCTCGTCGTCGAGCTTGTAACCGTCGTGACGGAAAAATTTGATGCCATTGTCCTCGTAGGGATTGTGGGAAGCGGAGAGAACGATCCCCGCATCCGCACGCAGCGAACGGGTGATGTAAGCAACCCCGGGCGTGGGCAGGGGGCCGATGATGAGCACATCCACCCCGAGCGAGGTCAGCCCCGCAACCATCGCATTTTCCAGCATGTAGCCGGAAAGCCGGGTGTCTTTTCCCAGAACCACCTTGCGGCGGCTGCCGGGCTGGTGGCCCGGCCCCCCCAGCGAAGTGAAGACATGGGCTGCGGCGCGGCCCAGCTTGAGAGCGGTCTCGGCCGTGACCGGTTCGATGTTGGCGACGCCACGGATGCCGTCAGTGCCGAAGAGTTTTCGTTGGTGCTGGCTCATTGGTGAGGGATGGAGGAAGAAGTCGTGCGGTTTCGTTGGCGCGGTCACGGGGAAACTCAAACCTGGAGTTTGTCCGTTCCACGTTCTGCTTGATGAGATACCAGAGAACGGTTGCCAGAATCAGGCAGGCGACCTTCGCTGTCCAGTTGTTGAGAAGCCTCTCTTTCATATTTGTCATGGAGCAGAAGTTGACTGAGCCGGCGCCGGAATTTCTCGACGCTCAGATTACGTTCTATAAGACCGCTGTGGCAGATGGAAACCTGGCCGGTTTCCTCCGAAACCACAATGGCCACGGCATCGGATTCCTCGCTGAGCCCGAGCCCCGCGCGATGACGCAGACCGAGATTGCGATCCAGATCCTCGCGCTGGGTGAGAGGAAAGATGCAGGCGGCGGCCACGATCCGGTCGCTGTGCAGGATCAACCCCCCGTCGTGCAGGACCGTCTTCGGCTGAAAAAGCGTGAGGACGAGTTCCTTGGAATATGCGCTGTCGAGATGAATCCCCGTCTCCACAAAAGGCTTGAGACTGAGCTCGCGTTCGATGGCGATCAGTGCTCCAAATCCCTTGCTCGCGAGCTCGAAGACCGTGTCCGTGATTTCCTCGATGGTTTCCCTTTCCTCAAAAGCCGAGGTGAAAAAATGGTGGCTCCCCAGTTCGGTGAGCGCACGACGCAGTTCCGGCTGAAAAATCACAACCAGCGCAATCGCAAGGAACACCGAAAAACTCCGCAGCAGCCAGCCAATGACCATGAGGTTGAAAATCTGCGACACCAGCGTGAGAGTGAGAAACACCAGGGCAAGACCGATGAGGATGCGCGCGCCGTGTGTCCCCCGAAGATAAAGATAGGTATAGTAGAGGACAATCGCGAGGATGACGATCTCGACACCCGAGGTCCAATTTTCCTGCAGAAACAATCCCGCCGCCTCAAACATCGCCCAATATCGCCTCGGTCATCCGAAGCGCCTCCAGGTGGGGTTGGACATCATGAACGCGAAAAATCCGCGCCCCGCGTTCACGGCAAAAACTGGTCAGGGCCACCCCGGGCCAAAATCGGTCGTCCATGTCCGGCGTCCCGGCAATCCATCCAAGAAACGACTTCCGGGAAACACCGATGAGAACCGGGCGACCGTCCCCGGTGAACGCGGAAAGCCCGCGGAGCAACCGGCTGTTGTGCTCCGGGGTCTTGCCAAATCCGATTCCGGGATCAAGTGCGATGCTCATCGGGTCAATCCCGGAATTTACCGCCCGGGCGACCGCCTGTCGAAAAAAATCCCCGACTTCCGCGATCACATCCTCATAGTGCGGCGCGGCCTGCATCGTCCGGGGGGTGCCCTGCATGTGCATGATCACCACCCCGGCCCCGTGCCGGGCCACCACTCCCGCCATCTCCGCATCTCCCCGCAGGCCTGTGACATCATTGACGATATCCGCCCCGGCCTCCAGCGCCGCCGCCGCCACAACCGCCTTGGAGGTGTCGATGGAAATCAAAAAATCCCCGTCGGCCGCACGCAATCCCCGGATGACCGGAATCACCCGTTCCAGTTCTTCTTCCGCGGGCACCGGAAGCGAGCCCGGCTTTGTGCTCTCCCCCCCCACATCGAGCACAGCAGCCCCTTCGGATACCATGTGAAGCCCGTGGCGGATGGCCGCCTCCGGCGAAAAATACCGCCCCCCGTCGGAAAAGGAATCCGGAGTCACATTGAGCACCCCCAGGATCCACCCGCGCCGCGAAAGATCGTGGTCGCGTCCGCGGATCCTCCAGATCATTTCTCCAGGCGGATCCGTGCGGAACGTCCGTGCGCATCAAGCCCCTCGATGGCACTGAATGTCTCCAGATACGGCAGGGACGCGCGAAGCGACGGCTCGTCGAACATCACCACGCTCGTGCGGCGTTGGAATTGGTCCACGGTCAGCCCGGCAAAGGATTTTCCCGCACCACCCGTCGGCAGCTCGTGACTGGGACCGGCCAGGAAATCCCATCCGACAACCGGGGAGATCCCGCCCAGGAAAATGGCTCCGGAGGTTGTGAGATGAAGGGCAATTTCTCCGGGATGTTCGGTCGCAATCGAGACATGTTCGGAAGCGTAGGCATTCGCCAGGGAGACCGCCTGTTCCATGTCCTTCACCAGAACAAGAGTGGCATTCTTGAGTGCCACGGCCAGTTCCTTCGGACGCTGGGACAGCCTGACCTGCCTGGCGACAGCTTTTTCCACTGCGGAAAGAACCTTCGCGGAATCCGTGAGCAGGATCGCCTCACTTCCGTGCCCGTGCTCGGATTGCGCGAGAAGGTCGGCTGCAATCCAGGTGGGATTCGCCGACTTGTCCGCAATCACCAACACCTCGCTCGGACCGGGCAGAAGGTCGACCGCCACACGCCCGAACATCTGGCGTTTGGCCTCGACAACGTAGGCATTGCCCGGACCGAAAATTTTCTGCACCGGACGGATGGTTTTGGTCCCGCAGGCGAGGGCGGCCACCGCCTGGGCACCGCCGACACGGTAGATTTCCGTGGCACCACACTCCGCCAGCGCCGCCAGCAGGGCCGGATGCACACTGCCATCGGGTCCCGCAGGAGTCACGGCGACAATTTCCCTCACCCCGGCTGCGGAAGCCAGCGTGCAGGTCATCACGGCAGACGAAACCAACGGCGCATTGCCGCCGGGGATGTAAATGCCCACCCTCTGGAACGGGTCGAACCGCTCGCCCACCACCGCCCCCTGGCGGTTCTTCATGAACCAGCTCTTGCGCATGCTGCGCCGGGCAAAATTGCGGACGTTCGCGCGGGCGGCGGAAATTGCGCGGCGGGTTGAAGCGGGAAGTTCCGCAAGCGCGCGGGCCGTCTCGGCCGGAGCCACGGGAATTTGCGTGGCAGCCAGTGTCGGCCCCCCGAATTTCTTCGTGTAACGCAGAAGGGCCTCGTCGCCTTCCTTTTCCACCGCCGCGATGATCTCCCCGACGGTTGCACGGACTTTCGGATCCGGAATGGCGCGACGGTTCAGTGAAGCGAGAGCTTTGTCATAGCCCCGGTCTTTGGGACGCAAAATTTTCATCTCAGCGCAGGTAGGCCACGACAAATGCGGTGATGAAGATGTTCACCAGTGCCAGCTCAAAGAAGAAATACCAGCCGAGCTTCATCAACTGGTCATAGCGGAAACGCGGAAGCGTCCAGCGCACCCAGATGAACACAAAAAGCAGCACGCAAACCTTGGCGAAGAAGACCCCGATATTGATGAGACCGAACACCACCCCGGGCAGTCCCGGCAGGGAACCGTCGGGCACAAGCGGCAGACTCCACCCGCCGAGGAACAGGGTGACGATGACACCCGACCCCGAGATCATCGCGGCATATTCTCCCAGAAAAAACAGCGCAAAACCCATCGAGGAATACTCGGTGTGATACCCGCCCACGAGTTCCTGCTCGGCTTCCGGAAGGTCGAAAGGCAGCCGGTTCGTCTCGGCAAACATCGCGATAACAAAGACCAGGAAGGAAATCAGCATCGGGATCCAGAGCAGGAGGCGCTGCAAAGAAAAACCCGCCACACAGGCCGCCCCGATGGCCTCCCAATTGCCGGAGAGAATCATGGACCAATCCAGTCCCTTCGGCCACCACGGGGCCACCAGCCAGCCATTTTGCACCTGCCAGTTGACGATCTCCGGCAGGTTCAGCGTCCCGCAAATCATGAAAACCGGGATCACCGAGAGCCCCAGCGCCAGTTCATAGGAGATCATTTGCGAAGAAGACCGGATGCCTCCCAGAAACGGATACTTCGAGTTCGAGGCCCAGCCCGCCAGCACGATCCCGTAAACCCCCAGCGACGACACGGCAAAGACGTAAAGCACACCGATGTTCACGTCCGCAATCACCATCGGAACCCCGAAAAGCGAGGATCCGAACGGCAGCACCGCCAACACCAGAATCGGCGGGATCATCGAGAGCTTCGGGGCAATGTAGTAATAGAATTTGTTGACGCTCGCCGGGATGAAATTCTCCTTCAACAGCAGCTTGAGGGCGTCCGCGATCGGCTGCCCCAGCCCGAGGAACGGAATATCCTTCTTCAACCCGAGAAGAGTCAGCGGAATTCCCACCCGGTTCGGTCCGACACGGTCCTGAATCCAGGCGCAAACCTTGCGCTCGGCATAAACGGTATAGGAGACGAGGCCAAGGATCACGGCCAGAAGCCCGATCGTCTTCGCCAGGGACGTCCAAACGAGGAAAACCCCCGGATCGAACAGCACACTAAAAATATCCATGAAAATTGCTTATCCGCTCCCGGCCTCCCCTGTCGAGAATCAAGGTGGAAAAACTCCTCCCCGTAGTCCGGATGTCTCGGGATCCCGCCGGAAATCTCTCCTCCGCTCAATCGCGGACATTCCGCCGCCCGTACCAACCGGAAAAAACCGTCCCCGCCGCAAGGAGTCCGAGATATCCCAAAGGGATCCAATTCAAGGGAGGTGCGGGCACCGGAAAAACCGATCCCACCACCACATACCCGAGCACAAGCAGCGCCAGGAGAGACAACACCCCATGATATCCCCGATACCTTCCCGTCCGACGCAAAAAAACCGGGGCCGCCACACATGTCAGGGCATAGGCACTCACACATCCGAAGGTTCCAAAAGTCCCGAGCCAGTCGTAAACATCCAGCGGTTTCGCCTTGCTCACAAGCACCAGCAGGAGTGTCAAAATGATGGCCATGGACAGGCCGAGGGCCTTCCGGGGAGACTGGCGGCGTTCCTCCAATTGCCCAAACACCGCAGGAATGGCCCCCTGCCTGGCCAGGGAAAAAACCAGTCGGGAAGCCGCCACCATCGTCGCGATTCCACAGGCAAAAAGGCTGATCCCCGCCCCCAGAGACACCAACAGTCCCAGTCCCGGAAGGTGCAGCACCCGGGCCAGGTCATCCAGCGGCGCACTGCTCGTTGCCACAGGGATCGCATAGCGGGTGAACCCCAGCACGATGACATAGGCACTGAAGACAAAAAACACCCCGGTGAGCAGTGGAGTGAGGAGCAAAGCCCGCGGGATGGAACGCAGCGGATCCCGCGCCTCATCCCCGAGCGTTGCCGCCGCTTCAAACCCCACAAAACTCAGCACACTGATGAGCAGTGCGTTGTTCATCCCTCCCGCCGTCAGTCCCTCCAGGCGAAACTGGGAAAGATCCCCGCCCACTCCCTGCCGCACGAGAATCACCAACCCGAGCAAAAGAACCAAAACAATCGAGGTGATCTCCAGCCCCAGCATGAGCCCCGTGGAAAACCGGATGTCCCGCAGGGCGAAAACTCCCGCCAATCCTCCCGCCAGCGCCGCCCATACCACCACAGGCAGCGAAACTCCCGCCCATCCGAACAAAATCGAGAAATACGAGGCGGAGGCCGCAAGCGTGGCCACCGAGACCGAAAGATAAGCCAGGAGCAGAGCCCAGGCCGCCACCCGCCGGGGCAGCGGCCCCAGAGTCTGCCCGACAAATTCCGACAACGACCCCGAGCCGGATATCGAATGCGCCAGAGGCACAAGATTCGCTGCCACCAGCAGGATCGCCAGTGTGGCCAGCGCATAAGCCAGCCAGGATCCGCTGCCTGCCGCCGCGAAAACCAGGGCCACATTCACCGTCGGAGTGGCTGTCGGGGCGACTCCGGACACCGACTGCCCCATCACCCCCAAAAATCCCAGAGACCTCCGCAATGGACTGTCCGCCTGTTGATTCATCGCCATAAAAACACCATTTGTGCAAACTCCGAAACCGGCAGGAACCCGCGCACAGCCCGCCGCCTCCTACATGCCGGCGTCGTTCCGGGATTTGAACGTGTGGAGCTGGCGCGTCATTTTGGCGACGAGAGCCGTCCAACCGGTCTGGTGGCTGGCACCGACTCCGGCCCCGTTGTCTCCATTGAAGTATTCGTTGAAGAGAATGAGATCCCGCCAGTGCGGATCGTTCTGGAAGAGTTCCACTCCCCCGTTGAACGGCCGCCGCCCGTCCGCGCCCCGGTCGAAAATCCCGACCAGACGGCGTTCGAGCTCGAGCGTGATATCCCAGAGCGTCATCTCGACCCCGCTGCCGGAAGGGAATTCCACCTTGAACGTGTCCCCGAAATAGAAGGCAAATTTCTGGAGCGCCTCGATCAGCAGGTAATTCATCGGCATCCAGACCGGACCGCGCCAATTCGAATTCCCGCCGAACATCGCCACCGGGCTGTCCGCCGGGCTGTAAGACAGTGTTTCAGTTTTTTCCCCCTCGGTGAAAGTATAGGGATGATCCCTGTAATAACGCGAAAGAGCGCGGATGCCGTGGGGCGAAAGAAACTCCTCCTCATCAAAGATCCGCTCGCAGAGCCGGCGCAGACGTTCCGGGGGAACAAGCGAAATGAGCAGCCGCCCATCCACCTGCTGGCCGATGTGATGAAGCTGATCCAGCAGATGCGGGCGGTGCTTGGCAAACCATTCGATGCGTTTGCGGAGAAGTGGAAATTGCTGCACGGTCTTGGCATCGAAACTCTCCACCGCAAAGAGCGGGGTGAGTCCGGCTATGGAACGGGTCTTCAGATAGGCCGTCGAACCATCCGTCCGCTTGAGCACATCGTAGTAAAACCCGTCCTCGTCGTCCCAGAGCGTGAAACCGCCCGGCCCCACCGCGTTCACAGAGGCGGCGAGATAAATGAAATCGTTCAGGAACTTGTCGGCGATGTCCTCGTATTCCGGCTCGGACTTCGCCAGTTCGATCGCGATGTTGAGCATGTTGAGGCAGAACATCGCCATCCACGCCGTGCCGTCGCTCTGCTCGATCTTGCTCCCGTCGGGAAGCGGATACCGCCGGTCGAAGACCCCGATGTTGTCGAGCCCGAGAAAACCGCCCTCAAAGACATTGTCACCGGTCTGGTCCACGCGGTTCGCCCACCACGAGTAACCCAGCAGCAATTTGTTGAACGCCTTCTTGAGATAGGAAAGGTCGCCCTTCCCCGTCATCCCCCGCTCGATCGAATAAATCCGCCAGCTCGCCCAGCCGCCGATCGGAGGATTCGCATCCGACAGCGCCCATTCGTAGGCCGGCTGCTGCGCACTGGGGGAAGTGAACCGCTCGCCGCGCAGGAGCATGCTCTGCTTCTTCGCCGTGGCGGGATCGGCCACCGCAAAGGCGACGGACTGGAACATCAGATCCCATGCACAGAAATACGGATATTCCCACGAGTCCGGCATCGAAATGACGTCGTGCGCATGCAGCTCCTTCCAGAAACTGTTCCGTCCCTTCCAGCGCTCCGGCGGAGGCGCGGGCATCGTCGGATCCCCCTGCAACCACTGGATCACCGGATAGTAATAGAACTTCTTGCACCAAAGAAGCCCCGCCAACGCACTGCGCTGGATGAGCGACAGTTCCGCCGACATACCCGGACAGCGGTTTTCATAAAATTCCGCACACTCCCGGGCTCGCCGCTGGAACAGCTCCCCGAACGCCTCTCCGAACGCCTCCGGCTTCGGCGGTCGGCACAGCCGCAGGCGGATCGTCCATTCCTCCCCGGCCCCCAGTGTCCGGCGATACACCGCCGCCGCCTTCGTCCCGCAATGCGCAGGATTCACCGCATTCGCCTTCCCGTTGATCAGATAGTCATGAAATCCGTCCTTCAGAAAAGTCGCCGGATTCTTCGCCCCGAAAAGCCGCTCTGCATTTGTTTCGTTGTCCGTGAAAACAAATTCCTCCGTGGCATCACAATACAAGTGATACTCCGGCAACCCCCACGGATGCGCCACAATCGTCGTGCCATGGGGAGCCAGGTGCATTTCCGGCTTCGGGGCATCCGCCTGCCCCCACGACCAGGTGTTGCGGAACCACAGCGTCGGCAACACGGTCAGCGGAGCCGGATCCGGACCACGGTTGATCACCCGGATGCGGATGCCGATGTCCTCCGGCCCCTCCTTCGCATACTCGACAAAAATGTCAAAATACCGGCTCTCGTTGAAAATCCCCGTGTCCACGAGTTCATACTCCGGCTCCGTGCGCGCCCGGCGTCTGTTTTCCTCCACCAGATGGTCATACGGGAACTCCCCCTGCGGGTATTTGTAGAGCCCGCGCATGAAGCTGTGCGTCGGCGTGTTGTCCAGGTGGTAAAAGTAGTCCTTGAGATCCTCCCCGTGGTTGCCCTGCGGATTTGAGAGCCCGAACGGACGTTCCTTGAGCATGCGGTCCTTCCCATTCCAGAACACCGGCGCGAAACAAATCCGCCCATCGGAATCGCTGATCCCCAGAAGCCCGTCCTCCCCCCAGCGATAGACACGCGACCGGGCCTGTTCATGCGGAAAATAATTCCAGGCATCGCCATCCGCCGAATAATCCTCGCGCACCGTGCCCCACTGGCGGTCGCTCAGGTACGATCCCCAAAGTCCCCAGGGCTCCTGGCCGGCATCGCGCGCCGCCATCCGTTGAGATTCCGCATCGTCCGACATACCGCCTTCTCTCTCAGATCCTCCCCGCTTTGTCACGTCGAAGCCGGATGTTTCTCATCCCCCAATTCTCCCGGCCTGCAAAGACAGTGACGGCATCTCCTCCCGTGCCACGATCTGCGAATTTGTTTGCCACACCACATTCCCGGCGCATAGTAGGCGTTGTCTGTCCGCCATCTGGCAACGATGGGCTGTTTTGTTCAAATGGGAATTGCCGCAACCCACCTGTTGCCATCAATTCACAATCACTGATATCGGGGTGTAGCTTAGCTTGGTAGAGCGCCTGGTTTGGGACCAGGAGGTCGCAGGTTCGAATCCTGTCGCCCCGACCACTTTCCCATTTCGAAACTGATCGTGACAGGGCGGACAAAGGGACCTATCGATCCAACCCGGATCCTGCGATTGAAGAGTTCCGACAGATGAACAAGGATTGATTTACTGTGGAATGCGTGGGGGACAGAACCAGTGATATCGGAGAAGTCCGAAGGAGTTTCAGTGTCTCGGGGATAACTTGTAAAGTTCAATATGACGAACTTCTTTTGAGATTTTGACCTTGCTGCCTTCCCATTGACAGCTATTGTTCGTTTTAGTGAACAATGGACATCACATCGAATTCGGAGAGGTCATTCGCAAACGCCGTCGTTCTTTGAAAATCACGCAGGCTCTTCTTGCTGATATTTCGGGAGTCGCTCGTCACACGATTACCGATATCGAAAGTGGCAAGGGAAATCCAACCATCGAAGTTGTCAGAAGATTGCTCTCCCCATTGGGTTTGAAACTTGTGATTGAGATTGCCGAACCGACCTTCAAGAGAAATGAGGTTCGTTCATGAAGCGCAGAGGCAAGGTTTTCTGCAAGGGGCTGTTTGCCGGTGAGCTGGAGGAAACGGAGCAGGGGGAGTTCATTTTTTCATACGCCCCCGCCTATCTTGTTCTCCCATCAGCCCGTTCGGTCAGTTTGACTCTCCCCTTGCGCGAGCAGCCTTACACGGCAAAGCAGCTGTTTCCGTTTTTTGCCGGATTGTTGGCGGAAGGAGTGTTGAAAGAGCTTCAGTGCCGGGACCTCAAGATCGACGAATCCGATTCCTTGGGCCGTCTGCTAAAAACAGCTGGGACTGAAACCATTGGAGATGTGACTGTAAGGGAGGATGCTTCGTGACGAATTTCCCACCCCAAAACCGGTGTCTTTCAACACTGGCAGAGACCAAGTCCGGCGCTTTTTTTACTGCTGGAGCCAAGAGAAAATTGTTCCAGGGAAAGAAGGTTGCCCCCGTGCTCGAATTTGATCGGGCTCGTTTCGGAGTAATCCGTCGCGAAAATGCCGGCCGGATTTCCATTTCGGGAATCCAGGACAAGATCTCGCTCCGCTTGGAGAAAAACCGTTTGGTTCCGGCAGTCGAGAACGGAGAATACATTTTGAAGCCGGTTCCAAGCCTGGAGGGTATTGCCTGCCTCGAAGACGTTCCTGCCAATGAGCACGTCACCATGCAAATTGCGGCACAGGTTTTCCGACTGCCAACGGCGATCAACGGGATGATATTCTTCAGCGACGGTTCGCCTGCCTACCTTGTCCGAAGATTTGATCGCAGTCCCGATACCGGGGAGAAACTGCATCAGGAAGATTTCTGTCAGCTTTCGGGCCGGTCTTCTGACACGAGCGGTCCAAATTACAAATATGATTCCAGTTATGAGGAAGTTGGAGAATTGCTCTACCGTTTTTGCCCGGCGGCACCGATTGAGGCGCTGAAGCTCCTCCGGCAAATCATCTTTAATTATTTGATCGGGAATGGTGACGCTCACCTGAAGAATTTTTCCCTGCTGGAGAGCCGGGATGGGGACATGTTGCTGACTCCAGCCTACGATCTGCTCAGCACGAGCGTTCATTTCCCGAATGAGAGCCGTACAGCTCTGGAGCTTTTTCAAAATTTCGAGACTCCTCAATTCGCCGAGAACGGTTTCTACTCCGCCGCAGATTTCCAAGAATTGGGAAGGCGCTACAAACTTCCGACCAAGAGCGTTGAGGGAACGCTTGCCGAATTTCGTCGCAGTTATCCAGCCGTGGAGACATTGGTGAAGCGTTCTTTTCTCTCGAAAGAAGCCCAACAGCGGTATCTGGCCATTGTTGTTGATCGCCTGAAAGCCTTGAAACTGGAATAAAGAAGGCTTGAAGAAAATGGGGGAGCACAAATCCCGAATCCGCTTGCTTCTCCCACGCCTCGACAACCTTCTTCAAATCAGAGTTGAGGGTTGAATTTGGGCGAGTGAGGCTCCCAATGAGTCTTCCTGCGCAAGTGATTGATCGGCAGCAGAAGTTTCCGAACTCGAATCCTGTCGCCCCGACCAGTTTTCGGAAGGTGATTTTTGCCCTGAAAACCAAGAAGTTATTTTCAAAGACTCTGCCTGCACTTTTTGGTTGCGGAGTCTCCTGCGGGGACTACTAATCCCTTGGATTTGGTCGGGGTTTAACCAAGAAATTTTTATTTTCATGATGAAGGGCAAACTTTTCTCCTGTATGGCAGCCGGCGTTCTTGGAATGGGTTCCGCATGGGCTGGAATGACTTATGACGAATGGGCGAAAGTCCAACATTTGACCGGAACCCAGGCGGACCCCAAAGCCAACCCGGACGGGGACAGATACAACAATGCCCTGGAGTACACTTTTGGAACGGATCCCCGGAAGGGAGACAATCCGGCAGAAGTCAGTCCCTATCTGGATGTGAACGGCGATACGGCCCGCTTCACCTTCCGTGTCAGCAAGAATGCGGGAAGTTCCGTGACTCTCCGGGTTCTGAAATCGACCAACCTCAAAAACTGGACTCCCCTTTCCGGCGAACCCGAGACCATCGGGGAAACCCCTTCCCAATTCGTCAAATCCTATGCTGTTCCACCCAATCGGGAAACATTCTATGTTCTCGAGGCAAGGGTCCACTCGGTGGGAGCCGGAGATACGGTCGTCACGGTGGGAGTGAATATCGGGCAGGGTTACTGGGAGGGCATTCCGACCATTGATTCGGCGCAGATTCTTCAAAGTCCGCCGAATTCCGGAGCCGATGGGGCCCCGAACACTTCAAAATATCCGGTGGCGGCGGGAGCAACCCAGGGTTCCTTTACAGAGCAGCTGAAGCAGGATTATGAGACTCGGGGAATCCGCCCGCCTCTGAGATCCTGGATGGGATGGTTTCTCTGGGGAAATGGCACTCCGCCGGATGGTGTGAATCCCGGCATTTTCAATACGGCGGCGGCCTATGGTGATCGGACGGCCGCCACCAACTGGGATTACTTCAATTTCCAGTGGCCCGTCTCCGGGGGGAAGGAGGCCGGAACATGGAATCCTGTCCGTGTGGACCAGCAACCGCTCTATCTTACCCCTCTGTTTCTGTCCTACAACTGGGCACCGGGTCTCTTTGGCTACGTCTCCAAGCCCTTCAAGTCTTTCCCGGTGAAACCCGGCGAGAGCTACGGTTTGTTCTATTGGCAGGAAAAGCAAATCGTCCGTGGAGTCAATGTCGGCGGCACGGTCCCGTTCCTCTACCAATATGGGGACAAAGTGACTTCTTCGGCGATTCCCGAGACGTGGAGACAGGCTTTTGTCTATCTTTCCATGCGCCCGCTTGAAACGACCGTGATCGTTCCCGGAAATCTCCCGCCGACACAGCTTGTCAAAGCCGGCGACTACAACAAGCAGCCGGATAATTCGAATGATCCCTTCCCCTATCCGGTATGGGACATCACACGACCGGCATCGGATCAAACCCCCTTTGCGATCAAGACCGACCGCGTGGGAGACTTTGACGCGGACATTGTCTGGGAAGCCGCGAATCCGAGGGCGGGAGCCTATTACGACCAGAAAAAATACCAACGTTCGGCCTTCAACCAGCCGGGTATTGGAAATTACATGAAAATGACCGTCGCCCAAGGGTCGCCCTTTGTCTGGTGTGAGGTCAACAACGCGAAATACGCCATTTTTTATGATTTGATCCGTCCGAATCTGCCCGGCTCGATCACGAGCGGAAACAGCACCATCATGGTTGGAACGGCTCCCAAACCGGTGCCCGGCGTCCAAGGCGTGAATTACGTCCTGATGTCTGGAGATCAAACAAACCCGAACCAGTGGTATCAGGAATCCGCCCCCTGGTATGCCAACCTCGGTGGCGATCCTTCGAAAAACGATCAAAGTCCCGGGGGATTCAATCCTCCTCCTCTCAAAGATTACATTGCCAATGGCGGAGGAAAAATTTCAACCCCCGGCCAGCATAATTTCACCTACACGGCCATCTTCTATCGGACCGATTGCGTGAAGCGTGTCGACATCGGGAAATTTGGCGCAAACACGGGCACCGACTCCCAGGGAAATCCTTATTTTTACCTCGAGTTTGACCAGTCGAACGCTTGGAACAAAACCGGGAAGAACTGGTTCGTCGTGGCCTCCGTCCCCGAGATGCGATATTACCACACGGGCGTC
>JADHED010000623.1_pt1 | contig 39255 bp, 28 predicted proteins | sample 8952041 | NCBI WGS metagenome assembly JADHED01 (sample SAMN16124423, study PRJNA663239) | bioreactor sludge metagenome | isolation source: sludge (control) | place: India:Bengaluru | collected 2018-09-08 | reverse complement strand
AGGCACATACCTCAGACTGTGCCGCGAGCCCTCACCCCAACCCTCTCCCAGAGGGCTTGTGTATGCACACATCTTTTTTATAGCATTTCACGCAACATTGACAACGCTTTGCGGCTGTTTCTCCCTCTCCCGCTGGCGGGAGAGGGTGGGGGTGAGGGTCGTCAAAGCGGGCGCTGCACCCAACCACCCCCTCACCCCCACCCTCTCCCCCAAGGGGGCGAGGGAGTTAAAACCGGCGCCAAACAAGCGTTGCGTGCTATCGAAAGATGTGTACATACACAAGCCCAGAGGGAGAGGGAGTAAAGCCGGCGCAACCGGTCGCCCTCGCCCCTTTGGGGCTGAAGGCTGCGGCTCCAGTGCCGCCTGCGCGGAACTGGACAGCCTGAAGAGCACAGCGTCTCGCTGTGCCCCCGGGAGGGGTGAGGGGCCTCTGCGATATGTGCATAGTCAGGCAGTTTTCACCTTCAAACCGCCGCAAAGCCAGCGTGCTTGAACCTGGAAGCGGCAGTTGCACGCGCTTGTCAGTGCCGTGATCGGCGTGCCAGGCAAAGCGTGATCGGAGGAAGACGGTTGCAGACTGCGTGGTCGCCAAAATCATGAACGCCAAGCATCTTGCAGCGCTTGTTGGGGGCACTGCCGGAAATTGGCTGAACCGTGTTCTGGATTCGAAACAGCACAAGCCCGCCAGGCGTTGCGCCGGCGGGTTGCCGCGTTCAGTGGATGCTTCAGTGGATGCGCATGCCCGGCTGGGCGCCGGGGAAGGGTTCGAGCACGTAGATGCCGGGCTCGGCCTTCTCGTCGGCATGACTGGCGGCCAGCACCATGCCTTCGCTGATGCCGAACTTCATCTTGCGTGGCGCCAGGTTGGCCACCAGCACCGTGAGCTTGCCCGTTAACTGTTCAGGCTGGTACATGCTGGCGATGCCTGAAAAGACGTTGCGTGTCTTGCCTTCGCCCGCGTCCAGCGTCAGCTGTAGCAGCTTGGTAGAACCCTCCACGGCCTTGCATTCCACTATTTTTGCGATGCGCAGATCCACCTTGGCGAAGTCGTCGATGCCGATGGTGGGGGCGATTTCCTCGCCTCCCGGCTTTACGGCCTCGACCACCGGCTCGGGCATTTCAAACAGCGCGTCCAGCTGTTTCTCGTCCACGCGCTGCATCAGGTGCTGGTATTGGCCGATCTGGTGGCCGGTGCCCAGGGGCTTGTTGACATCGGCAAACTGCTCGGGCGGCACGATCAGGAAGTGGGCCACGTCGGCGGCCAGCCGGGGCAGCATGGGCTTCAAGTAAATCGTCAGGATGCGGAAGGCCTCGATGCAGGTGCTGCACACGTCGTGCAGGCGCGCCTCCATGCCTTCCTTCTTGGCCAGCTCCCAGGGCTTGTTGGCATCGACATACTCGTTGACGCGGTCGCACAGCAGCATGGCCTCGCGCGCGGCGCGCGCCGTGTCGCGTGCCTCGTAGGCGGCGACGATCGCGTCCTTGGGCGCACGCAGCGCCGCCAGCAGGGCTTGGCCGTCGTCACTCACCGGGCCCAGCTTGCCGTCAAAGCGCTTGAATATGAAGCCTGCGGCGCGTGACGCAATGTTGACGAACTTGCCGATCAGGTCGGAGTTCACGCGCAGCATGAAGTCGCTCGCGTTGAAGTCGATGTCTTCGTTGCGCCCGTTGAGTTTGGCGCCCAGGTAGTAGCGCAGCCACTCGGGGTTCATGCCCAGCGCCAGGTACTTGAGCGGGTCCAGCCCCGTGCCGCGGCTTTTGCTCATCTTCTCGCCGTTGTTCACGGTCATGAAGCCGTGCACGCAGATCTTGGTCGGGGTCTTGCGGCCGCTGAACTTCAGCATGGCGGGCCAGAACAGGGTGTGGAAGGTGATGATGTCCTTGCCGATGAAGTGGTACTGCTCCAGCAGCGGGTCGGCCATGTAGGCGTCGTAGTCTGCGCCGCGCTGGTTGAGCAGGTTTTTGAGCGAGGCGAGGTAGCCCACGGGCGCGTCCAGCCACACATAGAAATACTTGCCCGGCGCATCGGGGATCTCGATGCCGAAGTAGGGCGCGTCGCGCGAGATGTCCCAGTCGTCCAGGCCAGAGCTGGTGCTGCCGTCGGGGTTGGTGCGCGTGCCAAACCATTCCTTGATTTTGGCAGCCACTTCGCTTTGCACATGAACACCGTCCTGCGTCCATTGCTGCAAAAACTCCACGCAGCGCGGATCGGAGAGCTTAAAGAAGAAATGCTCCGAGCTCTTGAGCACGGGCTTGGCGCCCGACAGGGCCGAGTAGGGGTTGATCAGGTCGGTGGGCGCATAGACCGAGCTGCATACCTCGCAGTTGTCGCCGTACTGGTCCTTGGCGTGGCAGCGCGGGCATTCGCCCTTGATGAAGCGGTCGGGCAGGAACATGTTCTTCTCGGGGTCGAAGAACTGCTCGATGGTGCGCGTCTCGATGAAGCCGGCGGCCTTCAGGTCGAGGTAGATCTGCCGGGACAGCTCGTGGTTCTCGGGGCTGTCGGTATTGCTCCAGTTGTCGAAGGCGATGTGAAAGCCGTCCAGGTACTGCTTGCGGCCCGCGGCGATGTCGGCCACGAACTGCTGCGGTGTCTTGCCGGCCTTTTCGGCGGCGATCATGATGGGCGCGCCGTGGGCGTCGTCGGCACCCACGAAGTTGACCTCGTTGCCCTGCATGCGCTGCGCCCGCACCCAGGTGTCGGCCTGGATGTATTCCATGATGTGGCCGATGTGAAAGTTGCCGTTGGCATACGGCAGGGCGGTGGTGACGAAGAGCTTGCGTTGGGGCATGGACTGGAACTCGGGCTGGCCAAAGCAACGGGCCGTGCTTCGGCGTGAACGAAACCCGTCATTTTAGGTCGCCGGCGTCCAGCACCAGTGGCCTTGGGCCTTGGGCCTTGGCCTGGTGCAGCGCTGCATCGACGCAGCAAAAGAAACCCGGAGCGGCTTTGTCCATCACGGGGATGGTCGTGACGCCGCCCAGGCTCAGCGAGACGCGGGCCGCGGCGCTTCAGAGCTGTGTTCTGCTTTCGTCGGGATGACGCTACATCAAGAAAATCGAGCTGCAAAGGCCTCGCCGAATGCACGGCCGCCGCACAATGACAAGGTCAGGGTGACATGTTCATCCGGCAGCAATGGCGGCAATGGGGTCAGCCGATGGACGACGGGGTCGTACATCAGTGCCAGCAGTGGGTGGTTATCACGCTCACACTGAAGGTCATAGTTCCAAAGGCCGCCTGACTCCAGTGGGTCGGACGGGACGCCAAATTCGGTGTGGCTCCAGGTCAGCACGTCGATGATTTCCGCCTCCAGCTCAGGCATGCGTCGTGCAGCTACGGTGGCGATGGCATCCCACGTCGCGGTGCCTTCCTCGTCCTCGCTGTAGTCAAAATCCAGAAAATGCAGCCTCATGTGGTGCAGCAGATGCTGTTCCATGGTGAAAAATAGCGAAAGGGTATAGCCATGTCATCGCAAGCCTTGAGCATTTCATGCGCGCTTCGGGTGCAGGGGCTCGATTTTGGTTTTGTCGGCCGTAGCCTGTTCCGGGGTTGGAGCGCGGATTTCCCGGCCGGCCTTTCGTTGGTGGAGGGCGGCGACGGAGCGGGCAAGACCAGCTTGCTGCGCCTACTTGCCGGCGAGTGCACGCCGCAAGCGGGGACTGTGACCTTGCTTGGTATGCATGCCGCACGGCCACCGGCCGCGTATCAATCCGAGGTGTTCTGGCGTGACCCGCGCGCTGCCTGGCCTGACACGTTGACACCGCAGGCATGGATGGGCGAGGTGTCGGTGCGCCACTCGCGCTGGTCGCCTGACGATTGGCGGGCCCATGTCGAAGGGTTTGGATTGGCAGCACATCTGAGCAAGCCCATGTATCAACTCTCCAGCGGCAGTCAACGCAAGGTGCTGCTGGCCGCCGCCCTGGCCAGCGGCGCGGTGTTGACCTTGCTGGACGAACCGCTGGCTGCGCTGGACAAACCGTCGATCAGTTATCTGTTGCACGCTTTGGCCATGCAAGCACACAGGTTCCATTGCGAGGGGCGCGTGGTGATTGTTGCGCATTACGACGCGTTGCCGACCTTGCCCTGGCGCTGCAAGATAGTGTTGTAGTGTGGTGTCGCGCCGACCGCGCTGAGGGCCCTCGCCCTCTTGGTGTCTGCCGAACCGGTTGACCTGCGATGCCGCCCCGCTCGCGATGGTGTTGTCCATCGCGAGTGTGGTCAGTGGCCCTAGTGCAGCGACACGGAGGTATCGGAACAAGATGAAAGCGATGGATTCGCACCCAGGGCAAGGCGCAAACCGCAGCGATAGCCGTAGCTATCGCGAGGATTTGCAACGCCGCCATGGGGGCGAAGGCGCGCTTTCATGTTTCGATATTTTCGGGCCGCTGTGCTAGATCACGCCCTGAGCCAACATGGCATCTGCGACCTTCACGAAGCCGGCGATGTTGGCACCATCGATGTAGCTGACGCTGCCGTCGGCACGCTTGCCATACTGCTGGCAAGCGCCGTGGATGCTCTTCATGATCTGCAGCAGTCGGGCATCCACCTCCTCGCGCGTCCAGGACATGCGCAGTGCGTTCTGGCTCATTTCCAGGCCCGAGGTGGCGACGCCGCCGGCGTTGCTGGCCTTGCCGGGCGCATAGAGCACGCCGGCGGCCTCGAAAGCCTTGGCAGCCTCGTTGGTGGATGGCATGTTGGCGCCTTCGGCCACGCACAGCACGCCGTTCTTGATCAGCGTGCGGGCGTCCTGCTCGTCCAGTTCGTTCTGTGTGGCGCTGGGCAGCGCCACATCGACGGGGATGTGCCAGGGGGTCTTGCCGGGCAGGAACTCCACGCCGGTATGCTTGGCGTAGTCATTCACGCGGCCGTAGTGGTGGTTCTTGACGTCCATGAGGATGGCCAGTTTCTCGGGCGTGAAACCAGTCGGGTCGTAGATAGTGCCGGACGAGTCGGAGACGGTTACCACCTTGGCGCCAAGTTGCATGGCCTTCTCAACGGAGTATTGAGCCACGTTGCCGGAGCCAGAGACGGACACGGTCTTGCCCTCCAGGCTTTGCCCGCGCGTGCCCAGCATTTCCTGGGCAAAGTACACGCAGCCGTAGCCCGTGGCCTCGGGGCGGATGAGCGAGCCACCAAACGACAGGCCCTTGCCCGTGAACACGCTGGCAGAGTTGTTGGCCAGTTTCTTATACATGCCGGCCATGAAGCCGACTTCACGTCCGCCTACGCCGATGTCGCCTGCCGGCACGTCGGTGTCAGGGCCCACATGACGGAACAGCTCGGTCACAAAGGCTTGGCAGAAGCGCATGACTTCGGTAGGGCTCTTGCCCTTGGGGTCGAAATCCGAGCCGCCCTTGCCACCGCCCATGGGCAATGTGGTCAGGGCGTTCTTGAAGGTTTGCTCGAAGGCCAGGAACTTCAGCACCGACAGGTTGACAGAGGGGTGAAAACGTATGCCGCCCTTGAACGGCCCCACGGCCATGTTGTGCTGGATGCGGTATCCGCGATTGACATGGACGTTGCCATGGTCGTCAAACCAGGATACGCGGAACATGATCACCCGCTCGGGCTCGACCAGGCGGTCGAGCAGGCCCTGCTCGGCGTAGCGCGGGTGTTTCTCGATAAAGGGCCACAGGCTTTCCATGACCTCGGTCACGGCTTGCATGAATTCGGGCTGCCCCGGGTTGCGCTGGGCCACTTGTTCCAGAAATTGGCCTACGGATGCGTACTTCATTGGAAAAACCTTCTCGACAGAAACAGGGAAATGCGGCGTTGCAACATAGAATTATGCCAAAAAGTTATGTGCGTATGCATGAACGATGCGCCTTGTTGGTGAATTTCAGTGCGGCATGCTGCTTGTTGGTGCATGAAGCACCATCAGGCACCAGTCTGGTGAGGGTGGACTCCGTGCCGCGGTCATCTGTCTGTCACCGTCCGGGTGCATAGTGCGTAATTTTCTAGGGGTACGACTGATGCGTATGCGTATGCACAACCTTCGAATGGGCGCGATGGCCCTGGTGACGCTTGCTTTGGTGGCGTGCGGCGGCAGTGATGACCGCGGCTACCCCACGTTGACGGGCGACAAGCCGCTGGTGATCGGGCATCGGGGTGCTTCGGGCTACTTGCCCGATCACACGCTCGAGGGCTACCGCAAGGCGATCGACCTGGGCGCGGACTTCATCGAGCCTGATCTGGTTGCCACCAAGGACGGTGTGCTGGTGGCGCGCCACGAACCTAACATCACCGCAACCACTGACGTAGCCCAGCGTGCCGAATTTGCCTCGCGCAAAACCACGAAGATGGTCGATGGCGTAATGGAGGAAGGCTGGTTCGCATCTGATTTCACCCTGGCGGAGCTCAGGACGCTGCGTGCCCTGCAACCCCTGGCAGAGCGCGACCAGAGTCACAACGGCAAATACCTGGTTCCGACATTTGAAGAGGTGCTGGAACTGGCCAGGGCCGAGAGTCTTCGCCTGAACCGCACCGTGGGCGTGTACGCCGAGACCAAGCACCCGACCTACCACGCTGGCCTGGGTCTGGCGCTGGAGGACAGGCTTCTCGCCGTCCTGGGCAAGTATGGCCACACCAGCAAGAGTGCGCCGGTGATCCTGCAGTCCTTCGAGGTGGCCAATCTCAAGTACCTGCGAAGCAGGACTCAGGTACGCCTGGTGCAACTGGTGGATGCCAACGACGTCCGCGCCGATGGCAGCATCGACCTGACGGCGCCTTACGACAAACCCTACGACTTTGCCGTGGCCGGTGACGCTCGCACCTTTGCCAGCCTTTTGACGCCGGCGGGGCTCCAGGAGGTGAAGCGCTACGCCGATGGCATTGGCCCCTGGAAGCCCTACCTGATTTCATCCCGGCTGGTTGATGCGAACCAGGACGGCAAGCATGACGACCTGAACGGCGATGGCAAGATAGACGAGCGCGACCGGGTCATGCTGCCTCCCACCGAAGTGATCAAGAACGCTCACGCGGCTGGATTGTTCGTTCACCCCTATACCTTTCGCAGTGAAGCGCGGCGCCTGGCGTCGGATTTCAAGGGCGACCCGAAGGCGGAGTACCGCCTGTTCTACCAATTGGGCGTGGACGGCGTGTTCGCGGATTTTCCAGACCATGCAAAGGCAGCGCGCGACAACTGAGGGTTTGAGATGAGAGGCAATCCCCCATGCCCGCCCGCAGCCCAAATGCAGCCCTTCTTCATTGCAAATACTCGCCATGGCCCGAGCGACTGGGCAAGAAGACGGTGTTCTCGAAGAGCGGCGCAGCCAAAAATGGGGCGCTGCGGTCGCTACGCGGCCGGCGAATTCCAGGTACGACAGTCTCGTAGGGTGCCTTTGCCTCAGCGTCCGCGCAGAAACAGCGCGTCCAGCTCTTTCATGCCGAGCTGGCGCCAGGTGGGGCGGCCGTGGTTGCATTGGTCGGAGCGATCGGTGATCTCCATTTGGCGCAGGAGGGTGTTCATCTCATCGAGTGTCAGGCGACGGTTGGCGCGCACCGCGCCATGGCAGGCCATGGTGGCCAGGATTTCATTGCGTGCACGCTGCACAACGGTGCTGGCGTCGTGCTGGCCCAGCTCCGCCAGCACGTTGCGCGCCAGCTCCACGGGGTTGCCCTGGACGAGCGTGGTGGGCACGGCACGCACGGCCAGGGTGCGCGGTGAAAACGGCACCACCTCCAGGCCCAGCACGGCCAGTGTGTCGGCGTGGGCCTCGGCCGTGGCTACTTCCTCGGGGGTGGCGGCAAAGGTGGCGGGGATCAGGAGCGGCTGGCTGGCGATGCGCGCGCCCTGATCCATTTGCGCCTTGAGGCGTTCATAAACGATGCGCTCGTGCGCCGCGTGCATGTCCACCAGCACCAGGCCTTGAGCGCTTTCGGCCAGGATGTACACGCCGTGCAGCTGCGCCAGGGCGCGGCCCAGGGGCCATAGGGCCGTGTGGTCGGCGGTGTCGGCCGCGGGTGGCGCCGTACTTGGCGGCGGGGTCTGCACCGTTGCCGCAGGCGTGGTGCTGGCCGCAGGGGCCGGGGCATCGGGCTGCCGAGCGATGGCAGAGGGGGCCCACAGCGCCTGCAGGTCTGACACCTTATGGCCTGCTTGTTCTTCAAATTTAATAGCTGACTGCGCTTTCCAGCTGTGCGCTGGAGGCCTATTTGATTCAACTATTGCGGCTGGGTGAGGGGTGGTGGGAACTGGGGCCGTAGCGGCCAGCGCCTGGGCGCGTGGCGCGGCCAGGGCGTTCTCCACCGCGTGGCGCACGGCTTGGTGCACTTCGCGGCTGTCGCGAAAACGTACCTCGATCTTCGTCGGGTGCACGTTCACGTCCACGCGCTGCGGGTCGATCTGCACGTAGAGCGCGTACACCGGTTGCTTCTGGCCGTGCAGCACGTCTTCGTACGCGCTGCGCGCCGCGTGGGTCAGTACCTTGTCGCGCACGAAGCGGCCATTGACGTAGCAGAACTGTTGGTCGGCACGCGAGCGCGCTGCGTCTGGCAGGCCGGCGCGCCCTGTCACGGTGACGCCGCCCAGGCGCAAGTGCACGGGTACGGACTCGCGGATGAACTCCTCGCCCAGCACGTCGGCAAGGCGCCGCTCCAGCGCTGTATGCTCGTCGCCATCGCCTGGAGCAAGCGTGGCGCGCCACTGCTCCACCAGCTTGCCGCCGTGCCAGATGGCAAATCCCACGTCGGGGCGAGCCAGCGCGTGGCGGCGAACGGCCTCGATGCAGTGGGCCAGCTCGGTGGCATCCTGCTTCAGGAATTTGCGCCGCGCCGGGGTGGAGAAGAACAGCTCCTTGACTTCCACCGTCGTGCCCTGGCTGCGCGCCGCGGGGCGCAGCTCGCCGCTGCGCGCATCGAGCATGTAGGCGCTGGCCTGCTGCGCGGTGCGCGACAGCAGCGCCATCTCGGACACCGAGGCAATGGCGGCCAGCGCCTCGCCGCGAAAGCCCATGGTGGCAACCGACTCCAGGTCGTGCAGGTTGGTAATCTTGCTGGTGGCGTGGCGGCGCAGGGCCACGGGCAGCTCGTCCTGTGGAATGCCCAGGCCATCGTCCTCCACGGCGATCAGGCGCACGCCGCCGGCCAGCAGGCGCACGGTGATCTGCGTGGCGCCCGCGTCCAGCGCGTTGTCCACCAGCTCGCGCACGGCGGATGCGGGGCGCTCCACCACCTCGCCGGCGGCAATCTGGCTGATGAGTTCGTCGGGCAGATCGCGTATCGGGCGACGCGCGGGGAGGGCTGGGGCGGGGGGCTGGGCGGTCACGCGGCGATTGTAGGGGCCGGGCTTGAGGCCCCGGGAGCGTCAGTCGTGACGGTGGCGGTGATGGCGGTGGCCGCGCCCCCGGCCGCTGTTCTTGCCTACTTCGTTGCCGATCAGGGCGCCGGCGGCGGCGCCGCCCACGGTGCCCAGGGTGGAGCCGAAGACGGCATTGCCCACCAGGCCACCGGCGACTGCGCCAACCCCGGTGCCGATCTGGGCATTGCTGGGGCGGTGGGCACAGCCTGCCAGCGCCAGGGCGCCAGCCAGTGAGGCGGCGACGGTCAGGGCGCGGAAGGTGTGGGGGCGGCGTGAAATCATGAAACGCATTCCTTGGTATGTGGGTGGAACAAACTGACGTGCTGCCAGTACAGCGACACGGAGGTATCGGAACAAGATGAAAGCGATGGATTCGCGCCCAGGGCAAGGCGCAAACCGCAGCGATAGCCGTAGCTATCGCGAGGATTTGCAACGCCGCCATGGGCGCGAAGGCGCGCTTTCATGTTTCGATATTTCCGTGTTGCTGTACTAGTGTGTTGGCAGGGCGTGAAGTGTGTATGGCTATCTGGTTGCCGAATGCGAGCAAGTGTGTCCGCCTGCCAGTTTTGTTTCCTGTGCGGCAGCCGGATGGCGCGCGCGGGTACAGTACGGGCCGTTGATTCAAAGGGCCTGGTACGTGGACATCATTGCGTTTCTGATCGATTTCATCCTGCATGTGGACAAGCACCTGGAGGCGTTTGTCGCCAGTTACGGCGCCTGGGTGTATGCGTTGTTGTTTCTTATCGTGTTCGTCGAGACGGGTGTGGTGGTCATGCCGTTTCTGCCGGGTGATTCATTGCTGTTCATCGTTGGCGCCCTGTGCGGCGCGGGCCTCATGAGCTTTCCGTTGGCCTGCACGCTGCTGGTGGTGGCCGCCATTCTGGGAGACCAGTGCAACTACAGCATTGGGCGCTACCTTGGGCCCAAGGTGTTCCAGTGGGAGGACTCGCGCTGGTTCAACAAGAAGGCGTTTGACCAGGCGCATGCGTTCTATGAACGCTATGGCGGCATCACCATCGTGCTGGCGCGCTTCATGCCGTTCATTCGCACGTTTGCGCCTTTCGTGGCGGGTGTGGCTGCCATGGGCCGAGGCAAGTTTTCGGCCTACAACGTGGCGGGAGCCTTGATCTGGGTGCTGGGTATTGCCACGGCCGGGTATTTTTTTGGCAACCTGCCCTGGGTGCGTGAGCACCTGGACAAGATCATCTGGGGCCTGATTCTGGTGCCGGGGTTGATCGCCATTTTTGGCGCGTGGCGCGCCGGGCGCCAGGAGCAGGCCGCATGAATCAGGCCGCATGAATCAGGCGGTGACGACCTGCTGCACCACGCGGTCGTCGCCCAGCACGATGAGGGCAAACAGCAGTTCCTCCAGGCTGTTGGCCTGGGCGCTCTTGCGCGCCAGCAGCGGCGTGGCCTGGGGGTTGAGCAGCACGAAGTCGGCCTCGCTGCCCGGCTGCAGCGTGCCGATCACGCCCTCCAGCCCCAGCGCGCGCGCCGCGCCGCCGGTGTGGTGCCACCACAGCGCCGACGGCTTGAGGCTCAGGCCTGGCTTGCTCTGCCCCTCGCGCCCCACGTAGTAGGCAGCGAGCATGGTGTGAAACGGTGAAAAGCTGGTGCCGCCGCCCACGTCGCTGGCCAGGCCGTGCAGCATGCCGCTGCGCGCGGCGGCGCCATGGTCGAAGAAGCCGCTGCCCAGGAACAGATTGCTCGTCGGACAGACGGCGGCGGCCGCGCCGGTGTCGTGCATCAACCGACGGTCCAGGTCGTCCAGATGGATGCAGTGCGCGTACACGGCGCGCTCGCGCAACAGGCCGAAGCGGTGATAGACGTCGAGGTAGGAGCGCGCCTCGGGGTAGAGCGCGCGCGCCCAGCGCACCTCGTCCTGGTTCTCGGCCACATGGGACTGGATCCAGCTGTCCGGGTGGCGGCGCGCCAGCTCGGCCGCGCCCCACATCTGCGCGTCCGAGCACGATGGCGCAAAGCGCGGCGTGATGGCGTAGCCCAGCCGGCCCCGGCCATGCCAGCGCTGGATCAGCGCCTCGGTGTCGAGCAGGCTTTGCTCGGTCTGGTCACGCACGCCGTCGGGGCTGTGCCTGTCCTGCAGCACCTTGCCGCCCATCATGCGCAGGCCGCGCCGCTGCGCCTCGCCAAAGAAGGCATCCACCGAGGCCGGGTGGCTGGTGGCAAAGGCCAGCGCCGTGGTCACGCCGTTGCGCGCCAGCTCGTCAAAGAAAAAGAGCGCCACGGCGGCCGCGTGCGCCGCGTCGGCAAAGGCGGCCTCGGCCGGGAAGGTGTAGCGTTCCAGCCAGGGCAGCAGGCCGTCGGCGGGCGAGCCCATGACGTCGAGCTGCGGGTAATGCACATGCATGTCGATGAAGCCGGGCGCGATGATGCGCCCCGGCCAGTGCTGCACCGGCAGGCCCGGGTGGCGTGCGACAACGGCGCCGTAGGGGCCGGCGTCGAGCACCTGCTGCACTCCCTGGGCGTTGGCCTGGGTGACGAGCAGGCCGTCGCTGTCGAACAGGGCCTGGCCGGCGGCGTCAAAGCGCAGTAGCTGGGCGCGGTAGGCGCGTGGGGAAGGCTGTGGGGTGGTCGTCATGGCCTGGGATAGGGAAGGAGGGCGCCGGCCTGTACGGCGCCGATGGCGCGCAGAATGGCCTCGCTGGTGGCGGGCGCCTGCAGCGGTGGCAGGCAGCCCGGCCCGCCGGCGGCGGCAATCGCGTCGCGGATGGCGAAGAACACCGAGAACGACAACAAGAGCGGCGGCTCGCCCACGGCCTTGCTGCGGTGGATGGAGTCCATGGCGTTGCTGCCCTCGAACAGCTGCACATGGAACTCGGGCGGGCAGTCGTTGGCCGTGGGAATCTTGTAGGTGCTGGGCGCGTGCGTCATTAACAGGCCACTCGTGGGGTGCCAGACCAGCTCCTCCATGGTCAGCCAGCCCATGCCCTGGATGAAGGCGCCCTCGATCTGTCCCATGTCTATGGCCGGGTTGAGCGAACGGCCCACGTCGTGCAGCAGGTCGGCGCGCAAGAGCTTGCACTCGCCGGTCAGCGTGTCCACCACCACCTCGCTGACGGCGGCGCCGTAGGCGAAGTAGTAGAACGGGTTGCCCTGCATTTTTTCGCGGTCCCAGGAGAGGCCGGGTGTGGCGTAAAAGCCGTCGGACCACAGCTGCACGCGGTCCAAGTAGGCCTCGCCGACCACGGTTTCAAAGCTGAGCGCCTTGCCCCCGACATGCACCTGGCCGTTGACAAAGCGCACTTCATCGGCCCTGCCGCCATGGTGCTGTGCGGCGCAGGCGGCCAGGCGCGCGCGGATCTGGCGCGCCGCGTCTTGCGCGGCCTTGCCGTTGAGGTCGCTGCCGGTGGAGGCCGCCGTGGCCGAGGTGTTGGCGACCCTGGCGGTGTCGGTGGCCGTGGCGCGCACGCGTTCAAAGGCGACACCCAGCTCGTGCGCCACCACCTGGGCCACCTTGGTGTTCAGGCCCTGGCCCATCTCGGTGCCGCCGTGGTTCACCAGGATGGAGCCGTCGGTATAGACATGCACCAGCGCGCCGGCCTGATTCAGGTGCTGCAGGTTGAAGCTGATGCCGAACTTGACGGGGGTCAGCGCCAGTCCGCGCTTGAGTACCGGGCTGCTGGCGTTGTAGGCGGCGATGGCGCTGCGCCGGGCCTGGTAGGCGCTGCGCTCCTCCAGCCGATCGACCAGCTCGTGGAGGATGTTGTCGCGCACCGTCTGCCCGTAGGGCGTGACGTTGCGCTCGCCCTGGCCGTAGAAATTGGCGCGGCGCACGGCCAGCGGGTCCAGCCCGAGTCGGCGTGCGATGCCGTCGAGGATGTACTCGATGGCCAGCGCCCCCTGCGGCCCGCCAAAGCCGCGGAACGCCGTGTTGCTCTGCGTATTTGTTTTGGCGCAAAAGCCGCGCATGGCGACCTCGGGCAGCCAGTAGGCGTTGTCGAAGTGGCACAGCGCGCGCGTCATCACCGGGGCCGACAGGTCGGCCGAATGCCCGGCGCGCGAGACCATGGTGACGGCGGCGCCCAGGATGCGGCCGGCGTCGTCGTAGCCCACGTCGTACTCGTACCAGAAGCAGTGGCGCCGGCCGGTGATGAGAAAGTCGTCGTCGCGGTCCAGGCGCAGCTTGACCGGGCGGGCCAGCAGCCGCGCCGCCACGCTGGCCACGCAGGCAAACAGGGCGGACTGCGTTTCCTTGCCGCCAAAGCCGCCGCCCATGCGCCGGCATTCCACCCGCACGGCGTGCGCGGCAACGCCCAGGGCGTGGGCCACCAGGTGCTGCATCTCGCTCGGGTGCTGGGTCGAGCAATGCACATGCATGCCGCCGGCCTCCTGGGGGATGGCGTAGCTGATCTGTCCCTCCAGGTAGAACTGCTCCTGCCCGCCCACGTCCAGCTGGCCCTGCAGGCGCTGCGGCGCGCTGGCGATGCGCGCGCGCATGCCGGCCTCGTCCAGGCCGCTTTCGCTGCGCAGCATATGCATGGGCGGCACCACGTATTGGCCGAGCGCATGGGCCTCGCGCGCGGTCAGCACCGGCGTGACGGCCTCGACCCGCAGCACCTGTTTGGCCAGGGCCGCCGCGCGGCGCGCCTGCTCGCGCGTTTCGGCGACCACGGCAAACACCGGCTGACCCAGGTAGCGGATCTCGCCGTCGCACAGGATGGGGTCGTCGTGCACGATGGAGCCCCAGTTGTTGCTGCCCGGGATGTCGGCGGCCGTCAGCACGCGCACCACGCCGGGCATGGCGCGCACGGGTTCCAGATCCGCGCCCAGCAGCCGGCCCGCGGCCACGGGGGCCAGGCCCAGTGCGCAGTGCAGCGTGCCGGCCAGCTCGGGAATGTCGTCGGTATAGGTGGCGCCGCCGGTGACATGCAGCGTGGCCGACTCATGCGGCTGGCCGATGCCGACGCGCGCGCCTGCGCCCCGAGGCGGATCGTCCGGGAGCGGGTTGTCCGGGGCGCTGGCGAAGGCTGGCTCAAGGGCCTTGTTCATGGTGGACTCCTTGTGCGGCGTGCTGCATGGCGGCGAACACGCTGGTGGCGCCGGCGTCCAGCGGGTCGGCGCGGCGCGTCTCCAGCCACAGGCGCTGCAGCAGGTTCTGCGCCACCTGCAGGCGGTAGGCGCTGCTGGCGCGCATGTCGGACAGGGGCGCAAAGTCCTGCGCCAGCGCGGCCTGTGCGGCGCGCACGCGGTCCTGGCTCCAGGGCTGGCCCAGCAGCGCGGCCTCGGCCCGGGCGGCGCGTTGCACGGTGGCGGCCATGCCGCCGTAGGCCAGGCGTACGCCGCGCACGATGTCGCCATCGAGCTCTATGGCCATGCCCGCGCACAGGGCCGAGATGTCGCAGTCAAAACGCTTGCTGACCTTGTAGCCACGAATCTGGCGCGCAAAGGCCGCCAGCGGCAGAACGATGGCCTGCAGGAATTCGCCCTCCTGCAGTGCGTTCTGCATGTAGCCCAGGTAGAACTCGGTCAGCGGCAGGCGCCGCACGGCGTCGCCGCGGCGCAGCTCCACCGCGGCGTCGAGCGCCATCAGGATGGGAGCGGCATCGCCAATGGGCGAGCCGTTGGCCACGTTGCCACCCATGGTGCCGGCCTGGCGTATGGGGGGCGAGGCAAAGCGCAGCCACATGTCGCTGAGCGTGGGCGCGCGCGCGGCTAGGGCCTGCCAGGCGGCCTCCAGCGTGGCGCCGGCGCCAATCCAGAGTTCGGCGCCGCGTTCCTCGATGGTGAGCAACTCCTGCACGCGGCCCAGGTAGATCAGCTCGCCCAGGTCGCGAAACTGCTTGTTGACCCACAGGCCTATGTCGGTGCAGCCTGCCAGCAGCCTCGCCTGGGGCAAGGCCTGGCGCAAGACGGCAAGCTCCTGCAGTGTGCGCGGGCTGTGGAAATGGTCGGTATGTGGCGTTCCGCCTGTGCGACTGCCAGGGTTGTAGTGCAGGGCTGGCTGCTGCGCCAGTTCTTGCAGCGCCTGGGTGACTGCAGCGCGATCGAGCTGCGCCACTGGCAGATCGAACATGTGTTGGCCTGCGTCCAGGATCGGACGGTAGCCCGTGCAACGGCACAGATTGCCCGACAGACCATCGGCCAGTTGCCGGCGTGTGGGCGTGGTACCAGCTTGCTGATGCTGTTCGTAGCAGAGCCAGAGCGACATGACAAAGCCAGGCGTGCAAAACCCGCATTGCGAACCATGGCAGTCCACCAGCGCTTGCTGCACCGGGTGCAGGGACAGCGCGCCGCCACGGTCGGCTGATGTCGCAGCAATCATGCCTTGCAGGTCTTCGACGGTGAACAGCGCCTTGCCATCCAGCGTGGGCAGAAACTGGATGCAGGCGTTGACACTGGCAAGCTGAAGCGAGCTTTGTGCGTCCAGTTCGGCCAGCACCACCGTGCAGGCGCCGCAATCGCCCTCGTTACAGCCCTCCTTGATGCCCAGGCAACGGGCGCTCTCGCGCAGCCAGTCCAGTACCGACCGCGTGGCGGGCTCACCGTCTATCGTGACGATGGCGCCGCGGTGATAAAAGCGAATCGGACGTGTCACGGCAGAGGGCAGGGAGGCGTATGTCATGGCGGTAGTCCAGACAGGTTGAGCGGGCTTTCGACGTCGGCGCCGCAGCCGCGCTATGGTGCGCGCATTCGGCGAGGGTGCGTGTTTCAGCTGCTCAATGGTCGATATGCACCAGGGCTTATGAAACCTGGGTAAACCCGACATCGGCGCGCCGCAAGCGCGGTGACGGCTGCGTGCGTTCGGGTGACGGATTCAGGCCGCGTGCATCGCCTTCTCGTATCGCCGTCTCGTGCGGAGCAGCTGCAGTGCAACGGGACTTGCACGCCGTTGACTTTCCTGCAGGGAAATGCGCGTACCCGCCGCCGCAGCGCGTCTGCGGGGCATGGGATGCTCTCAATTTCAGTGGTGCTGAACTGACTTTGATGCCACGATGTTGCGGTATTGCGCCCGCAGGAAGGCCCCTGCGTCACCACCCTGTTGCGACGCTGACAGGCGCCCGCGCAGCCCGTCCAGCGTGGCAATGCCGTGCCGATCCATCCAGTCGCGTAGTCCATGCACCAGCGTGCCGATATGCTGCGGCCCGTGGCGCAGCAGGGCCGAGGTGCTCATCACCACGTCGGCGCCGGTCAGCAGGTACTTGACCACGTCGTCGCCGCTCCACACGCCCGAGGTGGCGGCCAGCGAGGTTTGCCCCAAGTGCCCGTGCAGCAGTGACATCCAGGTCAGGCCCAGGCGCATATCTGCCGGCGTGCTCAGGTCGAAGTCGGGTTGCGGCTGCAGTGTGGCCAGGTCGATGTCGGGTTCGTAGAAGCGGTTGAACAGCGCCAGGCCGTCGGCTCCGGCCTGCACCAGCTGCAGCGCGAAGTGGCCGGTGCTGCTGTGAAAGGGCGAGAGCTTGATCGACACCGGGATGCGCACGCTGGCCTTGACCGCGCGCAGCACCTCCACGCATTCGCGGTCGATGTGCGGGCCGTCCTCGGACAGGTCGGCCGGAATGCGGAACACGTTGAGCTCGATGGCCGCCGCCCCCGCTTGCTCGAGCTGGCTGGCAAAGTCGGTCCAGCCGGCGCGCGACACGCCGTTGAGGCTGGCGATGACCGGGATGCCGGCACGCTCGGCGGCGCGGCGCAGCGTTTCCAGCCGCTGGTCGAGCACGCTGCGCTCGGTGACGGTGGCCGGGAAGAAGCCGCCGCTGGCCTCGGGGTGCGTGCCGCCGTCGGCCTCCAGCAGGGCCAGTTCGGCCAGCTCGGCCGCGACGATCTGCTCTTCGTAGATCGAGGCCATCACCACGGCCGCCGCGCCCGCGTCGGCGAGTTGGCAGATGCCCTCGACGCTGCGGGTCAGCGGCGAGGCCGAAGCCACCACCGGATGGGGCAGATCCAGCCCGAGGTAGCGCGTGCGCAAGTCGATGGCGGTCATGATGTGGCGTCCTCCCAATGCGGCAGAAAGCGCGCGCCGTCGCGCGCGGCGAAGTCTTCGTACATGCGGTAGCGCTCATCGACCGAGGCCTGCGCCTGCACCAGCATCTCGGCCGCCGACTCGGGATTGCTGCGCTTGAGGCTGCTGTAGCGCAGCTCGCGATAGGCGTAGTCCTCCAGCGTGATGCGCGGGCGCGTCGAGTCTAGACGGAAGGGGTTGAGTCCCGCCTTGCGCATGCGCGGGTCGAAGCGGAACAGCGGCCAGTAGCCGCTGGCCACGGCGCGCGCGGCCTGCTTCATGCCGGTGCGCATGTCGATGCCGTGGGCGATGCACTGCGAGTACGCCAGGATCAGCGACGGGCCGGGATACGAATCGGCCTCGCGTAGCGCGATCAGCGCCTGCTCGGGGTTGGCGCCCATCGCGATCTGCGCGACATAGACGTTGCCGTAGGTGATGGCCTGCATGCCGAAGTCCTTGCGCGGCACGCGCTTGCCGGCGGCGGCGAACTTGGCCGAGGCGCCCAGCGGCGTGGCCTTGGACGACTGGCCGCCGGTGTTGGAATAGACCTCGGTGTCGAGCACCAGCACGTTGACGTCGCGCCCCTGCGCCAGCACATGGTCCAGCCCGCCGTAGCCGATGTCATAGGCCCAGCCATCGCCGCCGATGATCCACACGCTGCGCCGCACCAGGAAGTCGGCCACGGCCTCGAGCGAGCGCGCCTCGGGCCGCGTGATGCCGGCCAGGCGCTGGCGCAGCAGCGCAACGCGCTCGCGCTGCGCCACCAGCGCGGCCTCGCCCTGCTGCTGCGCGCCGGCCAGCAGCGCGTCGGCCAGGTCGGCGCCGACATCGCCGGCTAGTTGCGCGAGCAGCGAGCGCGCCAGCGCGCCCTGCTGGTCGATGGCCAGGCGATAGCCCAGGCCGAATTCGGCGTTGTCCTCGAACAGCGAGTTGGCCCAGGCCACGCCGCGGCCCTCGCCATTGGCGCGCCAGGCATGCGCCGGCGTGTTGGCGGCGTAGATGGCCGAGCAGCCCGTGGCATTGGCCACCTGCATGTGGTCGCCGAACAGTTGCGAGATCAGCTTCAGGTAGGGCGTCTCGCCGCAGCCGGCGCAGGCGCCGCTGAACTCGAACAGCGGCTCCAGGAACTGCACGCCGCGCACGTTGGCCATGTTGACGTGGGCGCGATCGGCCTTGGGCAGGGTCTCGAAGAACGCCAAGTGGGTGCGCTCGCGCTCCAGGATGGGCAGCTTCTCGCCCATGTTGATGGCGCGGTGCTTGGGGTCGGTGGGGCTGATGGCCGGGCAGGCCTCCACGCACACGCCGCAGCCGGTGCAGTCCTCGACGTAGAACTGCAGCGTGAAGCGCGCATCGGGGTAGCCGCGTGCGTTGGCGGGCGCCGACGGAAACGTCGCCGGCGCGCCTTCGAGCGCCTTGGCCTCGTACGCGGCCGAGCGGATCACCGCATGCGGGCACACGATGCTGCACTGGCCGCACTGGAAGCACAGATCCGCATCCCAGATCGGCACTTCGACGGCGATGTTGCGTTTTTCAAAGCGCGTCGTGCCCGCTGCGAAGGTGCCGTCCACCGGCATGTGGCTGACGGGAATCGCGTTGCCGCGCCCGGCCATGATCTCGCCGGTGATCTGGCGCACGAACAGCGGCGCATCGGCCGGCACGATGGGCGGGATGGGGTTGCGCGCGGTCACGCGATCGGGCACGCGTACCTCGTGCAGGCCGGCCAGTGCGGCATCGACCGCCGCGAAGTTGAGCTGCACCAGGTTGCGCCCCTTGGCGCCATAGGTTTTCTCGATGGCGTGCTTGATCTGCGCAATGGCCTCGTCGGGCGGCAGCACCTGCGCCAGATGGAAGAAGCAGGTCTGCAAGATGGTGTTGGTGCGCATGCCCAGGCCGGCGCGCATGGCGACGTCGGAGGCGTCGATCACCCAGAACTTGAGCTTGCGCTCGATCAGCGCCTGCTGCACCTCGCGCGGCAGGTGGTCCCAGACCTCGTCGGGGCCATAGGGGCTGTTGAGCAGGAAGGTGCCGCCGGGCCGGGCCTTGCCCAGCACGTCGATGCGGCGCAGGAAGTCGAACTTGTGGCAGGCGACGAAATGCGCCTCGCGGATCAGGTAAGGCGCGGCGATCGGCTGGTTGCCGAAGCGCAGGTGCGAGGTGGTTTCGGCGCCGGACTTGTGCGAGTCGTAGTCGAAGTAGGCCTGCGCATAGCGCCCGGGAATGTCGCTGAGGATCTTCACGCTGTTCTTGTTGGCGCCCACCGTGCCGTCGGCGCCCAGGCCGTAGAACAGGCAGCGCACGGTGCTCGCGGGCTCGATGTCCAGCTGGGCGTCGAAGGCCAGGCTGGTGTGGCCCACGTCGTCGGTTATGCCCACGGTGAAGCCGTCGCGCGGCTGCTCGCGCGCGGCCTCGTCGAACACCGCCTTGGCCATGCCGGGGTGGAAGTCCTTGGACGACAGACCGTAGCGCCCGCCGATCACGCGCGGCATGCTGGCGCGCCGGCCGGTGGCCACGGCCTGCGCCAGCACGCCAATGACGTCGGCGTGCAGCGGCTCCATCGGCGCGCCCGGCTCCTTGGTGCGGTCCAGCACGGCCACGCTGCGCACGCTGGCCGGCAGCGCGGCCAGAAAGGCATCGACCGGGAAGGGGCGATACAGCAGGATCTGCATGGCGCCGACCTTTTGCTGGGGGTCTTGCGCGTTCAGCCAGGCGGCCGTCTCGCGCACCACCTCGGCGCCCGAGCCCATGCTGACCACCACGCGCTCGGCGTCGGGTGGCCCGTCGTAGCGCACCAGCGAATAGCGGCGCCCGGTCAGCTCGGCAAAGCGATCCATGGTCTGCTGCACCACGCCGGGCATGCGTGCGTAGAACGGGTTGCCGGCCTCGCGCGCCTGGAAGTAGGTGTCGGGGTTCTGCCAGGTGCCGCGGATGACCGGGTGCTCGGGGCTGAGCGCACGCAGCCGGTGCTCGCGCACCAGGTTCTCGTCGATCATCGCGCGGATCTGTTCGTCCGGAATCAGCGACACGCCGTTGTACTCGTGCGAGGTGCGAAAGCCGTCGGTGTAGTGGATGATGGGCACGCGCCCGGCCAGCGTGGCGGCCTGCGCGATCAGCGCCAGGTCGTGGCCCTCCTGCACCGACGCCGCGCCCAGGATGGCAAAGCCGGTGCCGCGCGCGGCCATGATGTCCTGGTGGTCGCCGAAGATCGACGAGGCCGCCGAAGCCAGCGCGCGCGCCGCGACGTGGAACACGGTGGATGTGAGCTCGCCCGCGATCTTGTACATGTTGGGCAGCATCAGCATCAGCCCCTGCGATGCGGTGAACGTCGTCGTCAGCGCGCCGGACTGCAGCGCGCCGTGCACGCAGCCGGCGGCGCCGCCCTCGGCCTGCATCTCCTGCACCACCGGGATCTGGCCCCAGAGGTTGCGTTGCCCGGCGGCCGACCAGGTGTCGGCCAGCTCGGCCATCACCGAGGATGGCGTGATCGGGTAGATCGCGCAGACTTCGTTGACGCGGTAGGCGATCCAGGTGACGGCGGTGTTGCCGTCCATGGTTTCAAGCGGGGTGGGGGTCGTCATGGTGTTCTCCATCTTCTTGTCCGCGCTCATGGCCGCACCTTGAAGCGCGCGGGCGCCACGGGCTCGCCCAGGCTGCCGATGGGCAGCGTGGCGGCCGCCGGTTCGGGCACCATCTCGATGGCGTGGCACGGGCACTGCTCGAAGCAGATCGCGCAGCCGGTGCACAGCTCGGTATCGACCGCGTAGCCACGGCCGGGGCCGAGCCGCTGGATGGCCTGCTCGGGGCAGGCGGCAAAGCAGTTGTCGCACTCGAAGCAGTTGCCGCACGACAGGCAGCGCTCGGCCTCGTAGCGCGCCTGCGCCGGAGACAGGCCGGAGACCACTTCGCCGAAGTCGGCACGCAGCTGCGGCGGCACCTCGCGCTGCTGGCTGCGCGGGGCCTCCAGGTAGCCGGGCAGGTGCAGGTCGTCGTAGTTGACGATGCGGTGGGATGTGCGGTGCATGTAGCGCTCGCCACGCAGCCAGGCATCGATGTTGCGCGCCGCTGCCTTGCCGTGGCCCACCGCCGTGGTCATGGTGCGCGCGCCGCCAATGCAGTCGCCGCCGGCAAACAGGCCGTCCTCGCCGGTCATCATCTGCTCGCCGACCTGAACCACGCCCTGCGCGGTGGTGGCCCTGGGCGAACCGGCCAGCAGCGCCAGGTCGCTGTGCTGGCCCACGGCAAGCAGCACCGAATCGGCGGCCAGCTGCTCGGTCTCGCCCGTGGGCGTGAGCTGGCCGTCGGCGCCCAGCGCCATCTTCTCGATGACCACGCCCTTGGCGCCGAACTGCTGCACCGTGCTGACCCACTTGACCTTCACGCCCTCGGCAAAGGCTTCCTCGGCCTCGTCTGGATGCGCGCCCATGTGCGCCGCATCGCGCCGATAGACCAGCACGGCCTCTTCGGCGCCCAGGCGCCGGGCGGTGCGGGCTGCGTCCATGGCGGTGTTGCCGCCGCCCACGACCACGACCACGCGGCCCAGCGACGGCCGCTCGTCGCGGCGCACCTGGTCCAGCAGGCCCACCGCATCGACGATGCGGCGCCCGTCCACCGCCGGGATGTCCAGGTGGTTGCTGAGCTGCGCGCCGACGGCGACGAAGGCGGCGTCGAAGCCGCCCTCGCGGCGCGCCCGCGCCACGTCATCCACGCGTTCGCCGCAGCGCAGCGTCACGCCGGGCAGCGCGGTGATGCGGGCGATCTCGCGCTGCAGATCGGTGCGCGGCAGCCGGTATTCGGGAATGCCGTAGGCCATCATGCCGCCGGGGTTCGGGTTCTGGTCGCGGATCTCCACCGCGTGGCCCCGGCGCGCCAGCTGCCACGCGCACGACAGCCCGGCCGGCCCTGCGCCGACGATCAGCACCCGCTTGCCCGACGGCGCAGCCACTGGCACCGTCCAGGCGTTGTCGCTGGCCAAATCGCCCAGAAAGCGCTCGACCGCATGGATGGCGATGGGCGCATCCAGCGCCGCGCGGTTGCAGCTGGACTCGCAGGGGTGGTAGCAGGCGCGCCCATGCGTGGACGGCAGCGGGTTGTTCTCGACCAGGGTACGCCAGGCTTCTTCGTGGCGCCCGGCCTGGGCCAGTGCCAGCCAGGCCTGGATGTCCTCGCCCGCCGGGCAGGCGTGGTTGCAGGGGGGCAAAAAGTCGATCCACTGCGGCTTTTGCCAGCGCAGGCTGCCCACGCCCTTGCGGGTCGTCAGCGACAGCACCTGGGTCATTTCGACGGGTTTCGTTGTCATCGTGGTTCTCCTGGGTCTGATGCCCTGCGCGCCTCATGGCCGGGGCGCGCCGTATCGTGGATGCCGTCAGCCGGGTGGCGCGCCGGCGTCGAAACCGAGCATCACCTGCACCAGCACGATCTTGAGGATGGTGCCGACCCCGGGGAAAATCATGGCGTAGCCCATGTCCGGCTTGCCGGTGGGGGTGAGCTGATTGCCGTAGGCGAGGATCGCGGGGTTGCCCGTGGCACCCGAGGCGATGCCCAGCAGGTCGTCGTACTTCATGCGCAGCACGAAGTAGCCGCCAAAAATCACGATCAGCACCACCACCGCGACCTGGATCACGCCGGCCAGCAGCAATGGCAGGCCATCTTGCGCAATGTTGGTCACGAAAGGCGCGCCCGAGGACATGCCCACGCCGGCCAGGAACAAGGTCAGCCCGAAGTTGCGCAGCACCCCGTTGGCCGCTTGCGGCAGGCTCCAGTTGAAAGGCCCCAGCCGGCGCAGGTAGCCGAACACCAGTGCCATGACAATCACGCCGCCGGCCGCGCCCAGGCTCACCGTGCCGATGCCGGGGATCGGAATGGGCACCAGGCCGAGCAGGCCACCGGCGGCCAGGCCCAGGCCGAAGGACATGAAGGAGAACTGCGCTTCGGCGTTGATCGAGTCGCCGAAGAGCTTGCTGAACTTGCCCAGATGCTCGGGCGGCGCCAACACGCCGACCTGGTCGCCGTACTCCAGCTCCAGATCTGCCGTCGGCACCAGATCGACGTCCCCGCGGCGCACCTGCAGAATGCGGCAGTCAAACTCCTTCGGCAGCGGCAACTGATCCAGACGCTGGCCGACCAGTGCCTCGCGTGAGACATGTACGAGCACCAGATCCAGGTCATGGCGATCGCTGCGGATGTCACTGTGATCCGCAGACAGCTTCAGGCTGCCCATGGCGGCGGGTTCCCCGGACAACAGCAACAGATCGCCGGCCTGCAGCACCGTGGTTCTGTCCACGAACCGGTTGTTGCCGCCCCGGCGCAGCACCACGATCTCGGTGCCCGCGGGCAGCTTCTGGCGTACCTCGCCGATCGTGCTGCCAACCAGCCCGGCCTCATCGACGCTGAACTCTGCCGCCTGCATGTGCCGGTTGCCCACCGCCTCGACCTTGGGGCGCAGCAGCTTGTTGGTGAGGAAGAACAGCAAAATGGGGCCGAACACGCCGAACGGATAGGCAATCGCGTAGGCCACCGCCGGCAGGTCGCTGCCCGATACGCTGATGGCTGTCTGCAGGCTGGCTGTGCTGGTCAGCGAACCGGCGAACATGCCGCTGGCGCTGGCCACGCTGAAGCCGAACCACTTGGCGCAGAGCAGTGCAGCGGCGCTGCCGGCCACCACCGCCACCGCGGCGAGCAGGTTGGCGCGCAAACCGAAGCTGCTCACGAGCCCCTTGAAAAAGGTGCGGCCATACTGAATGCCGGTGCAGTACAGGAACAGAATCAGGCCGATGCTGCCCAGCAGCCCTGGCGGCGTGGCCTTGGGCGCTATCGCCCCGATCGCCAGGCCCACGAACAACACGGCACCGATGCCCAGCGAAAACCCCGCCACCTGCACCCGGCCCAGCGCATAGCCCAAGCCGACGACAAGAAATAGTGCAATGAACGGCTGTCCTTCAAGAAAAGCTCCGATGCCTTGCATGTTCTCTCCTCCTTGCGGTTGCCCGCGTTCTGCGTGCAGTGCGGCGGCGACCGGGCTGCGCGGGCGGCCCGTATCGCCTGCCGGTTCAGTCCACGGCCAGTTCTTCGGTCAGTGCCTCGCCGCGCGCGAACTGGCCGATGCTGGCAATGGTCGTGCGGCTGATCGTGGTCATGGCCTCGCGCGTGAAGAACGCCTGGTGGCCGGTGACGATCACGTTGTGAAATGACAGTAGGCGCTCCAGCGTGTCGTCGGCCACGATGCTGCTGGACCAGTCGCGGTAGAACACATCGGCTTCCTGCTCGTACACGTCGATCGCCACGCCGCCCAGGTGCTCGGCCTTGAGCGCCTCGATGATGGCCCCAGTGTTGACCAGTGCGCCGCGGCTGGTGTTGATCAAGATCAAGCCCGGCTTGCAGGTGGCCAGCCGCCGCGCATCGATCAGGTGGTGCGTCTGCGGCGTGAGCGGGCAGTGCAGCGAGACCACGTCGGCCTGTGCCAGCGCCTCGTCCAGCCCGACGTAGCGGCCGCCAAGTGCCTTGAACGCCGGGTTTTCCAACGCGTCATGGCCAAGAACCGTGCAGCCAAAGCCGCTCATGATGCGGGCGAACGCGGTGCCGATGCGCCCGGTGCCGACCACGGCCACGGTGCGGCCGTGCAGGTCGAAGCCGAGCAGTCCGTCCAGCGTGAAGTTGCCGTCGCGTGTGCGGTACCAGGCGCGCGGAATGCGCCGCACCAGCGCCAGTAGCAAGGCCACAGCATGCTCGGCGACGGAGTAGGGCGAATATGTGGATACGCGCACCACGCGTATGCCATGGGCGCGTGCGGCCGCAAGATCTACGTTGTTGAAGCCCGTGCAGCGCAGTGCGAGCAGGCGCGTGCCGTTGGCTGCAAGGGTCTTCAGGATGTCGGCGTTGGCCAGATCGTTGACGAAGACGCACGCCACTGCCCGCCCCGCGGCCAGGCCGACGGTTTCGGCATCCAGTGCGGCATCAAAGTAGCGCAGCCGGCAGGTGCCCTGTTCGTTGGCTGCATCGAGGAATTCACGGTCGTAGGCCTTGGCAGAGAAGACAGCCACCTCAGGTGTGCCGTGCTTCTGCGCGGCGGTGGAGTCGTTCGGGTCGAGTGTCGGCTGTGCGTGAGGCATGTCGGCGGCACCAAGCGGCTGATGAGGCGGAAGCTCCGCGATGACCTCAGCGTATCCAGCCCCTGCTGATGATGTCCATTGTCTTATTGTGAGTAATTGTTTTGGTGTAGTGGTTCTGCGCCGAGGGGCTGGAAGCCAGGCGGAGCACCTGCAATGTTTCGGGTCGTGCGGTGCCGCGGGATAGGGGTTCCGCGGCCTTGCGCATGTGCCATGGAATGCGCCGCTTGCAGCGCTCACGGCACACAGGTGATTTCCGGTCGCGTGGAATTGATGGCCGTCAAGATGCGCGCTGCATGCGCATCCCGGGCCAGGCGCTGTACCTATACCGACCGGCTGCGCGCCAGCGGCGGATTCTTGGCGAAGTAGCGCACGATGCCGCGCATCAGCGCGTCGGCCAGTTGTTCCTGGTAGGCGGCGGTGCGCAGCTTGGCCTCTTCTTCGGGGTTGCTGATAAAGGCGGTCTCGACCAGCACACTGGGAATGTCGGGCGCCTTGAGCACGGCAAAACCTGCCTGCTCCACGCGTGGCTTGTGCAGCCGCGCCATGCTGCCGATTTCGCCCAGCAGCACGCCGCCGAGTTTGAGGCTGTCGTTGATCTGCGCCGTGGTGCTCATGTCCAGCAGGGCGCGCTGCACGTGCCGATCCTGGCCGCCGACGTTCACGCCGCCGATGAGGTCGGCCTCGTTTTCCTTGTTGGCCAGCCAGCGTGCGGCCGAGCTCGATGCGCCGCCCTGGCTCAAGGCGAACACGCTGGCGCCGCGTGCGGCCGGGGTGGTGAAGGCATCGGCATGGATGGAGACGAACAGGTCGGCCTGCACGCGCCGGGCTTTCTCCACGCGCGTGCCCAGGGGCACGAAGTAGTCGCCGTCGCGCGTGAGAAAGGCGCGCATGGGGTTGCCGCCCACCTGGGTGGCGTTGATGCGGTCACGCAGCTGGCGGGCCACCCTCAGCACTACGTCTTTTTCGCGCGTGCCGCCTGGGCCGATGGCGCCAGGGTCTTCGCCGCCATGTCCCGGATCGAGGGCGATGACGATGAGACGGTCGGTGGCGCGGGCCGTGGCACGTGCGCGGGGTGCAGGCGCCGGAGCTGGCGTGGGAGCTGGCGTTGGAGCGATGGCGATGGTGTTGCCCGGGGGCTGTGGTGTGGGCGCAGCGTCCGGCCTGTAGGCCTGCTGCGCGATCAGGTCGCCCAGTGGGTCGGCCGCCGGCAGCGTGGGCGCGCCGGTGATGCCGGGCGACGGCGGCGGGGCTTCGCGCAGGCGCTCGGCAATCAGGGATTCCAGCGGGTCGGGCGCCTCGGCCGGATACAGGTCGAATACCAGCCGGTGCTGGTAGGCGGCCACCGGTTGCAGTGTGAACACCTGGGGCCGTGCGGCCTGCTTCAGGTCGATCACCAGGCGCACCACGCCCGGGGCGTTCTGCCCGACGCGTATGCCGGCGATGTTGGGGTCATCGCGCTGCACCTTGGCCACCAGCTCGCGCAGCGAAGGGTTCAAGTCCAGTCCTTCGATGTCCACCGCCAGTCGCGGCGGCGTGGGCACGAACACATGCTTGGTGACGAGCTGCTGGTCAGACTCTATGGTGACGCGCGAATAGTCGGCCGATGGCCATACGCGCACTGCCACGATGCCGGCGCCGCGCGCGATCTGCTGCGCGCCCAGCAGCAGCACCAGGCTGCCCGCTTGCAGCAGACGGCGGCGGTTGTGATGCGGTTGGGGGGGGCGCTTGTCGCTCATGGGGTACTCAGTCCTTGCAGTACGGCGCTGCCTGGTGCCGTGTGGGCCTGCAGCGTGACATGCCTTGTGTGATCATCCTCTGCTTCAATGTAAATAGCAATATCCGCTGGTGGGACAAGCCCGGCTGCGTTCTCTGGCCACTCTGCCAGTTTGAGGCCGGGGTTGGCGAAGAGGTCGCGAAACCCCGCGTCCTCCCACTCGCGTGGATCGTTGAAGCGGTAAAAATCAAAGTGCCAGATGGCCAGGCCCGGCGCCTGGTGCGGCTCGACGACCGCATACGTCGGGCTCTTGATGCGGCCGGTCACGCCCAGCGCGCGCAGCAGGTGGCGTACCAGCGTGGTCTTGCCTGCGCCCAGGTCGCCATGCAGCGTGATGAAGGCATTGACCAGGCCCGGCTGCGCGGCCAGTTGGGCGGCAAAGCGAGCGGTGTCGTCCTCGTCGTGCCAGTGCAGCTGCAGGCGATCGCCGATGGGGCGGGGCGTTTCTACAATGGGGCGGTGATGGTCAGCAGCAGTCAACTCGTTCCTCAAATTCAGGGCTGGGCGCGCGAGCTCGGATTTTCCCAAATCGGCGTGGCCGGCGTGGATTTGTCCGCCGCCGAGCCTGGATTGATGCAATGGCTGGCCCAAGGGTTCCATGGCGAGATGCATTACATGGCTGCGCACGGCCTCAAGCGCGCGCGTCCGGCCGAGCTGGTGCCGGGCACGGTGAGCGTGATCACGGCGCGCATGGACTATCTGCCGCGTGACACACCCGAGGGCTGGCAGGCAATGGAGTTCGATCGCCTGACGCGCCCGCAGGAGGCCATCGTCTCCGTCTATGCCCGGGGGCGCGACTACCACAAGGTGCTGCGCGCGCGCCTGCAAAAACTCAGCGACCGCATTGCCGAGGCCGTGGGTCCGTTCGGCCACCGCGTGTTCACCGACTCGGCCCCGGTGCTGGAGGCCGAGCTGGCGCGCCGCAGCGGCCAGGGCTGGCGCGGCAAGCACAGCCTGGTGCTCAGTCGCGAGGCGGGCTCGATGTTCTTTCTGGGCGAGATCTACCTGGACATGCCGCTCGATCCCACCGAGCCCGTCACCGCCCACTGCGGCAGCTGCCAGGCCTGCATGGATGTCTGCCCCACCCAGGCCATCGTCGCGCCGCACCGCGTGGACGCGCGCCGCTGCATCTCCTACCTGACCATCGAGCATGCCGGGCCCATCCCCGAGGAGCTGCGCCCGCTGATGGGCAACCGCATCTACGGCTGCGACGACTGCCAGCTGATCTGCCCCTGGAACAAGTTTGCCCACACCAGCAGCCTGAGCGACTTTGACGCCCGCGCGCCGCTGGTGGGCCAGCAGCTGGTGCAGCTGTTCGCCTGGGACGAGGCCACCTTTCTGCGCCAGACCGAGGGCGGGCCGATACGCCGCATAGGCCACGAGCGCTGGCTGCGCAACATCGCCGTGGCGCTGGGCAATGCGCTGCGAGCCTCGGGCGACCAGCGGCTGCGTGCCGCCTTGCTGACCCGTGCCGACGACCCGAGCGCGCTGGTGCGCGAGCATGTGGCCTGGGCGATTTCACAAGAAAAACGGCTGTAGCGCTTATGAATAAAGCGCCTCACGCTATTAATAATATAGCTTCAGCGCAACAGCCCGAGTCCGAACGGCAGGCTCAGCACGCCCAGCGCAGTGGACAGCGTGACCAGCCCCGCCACATAGGCGCCGTTGTAGCCCATGCGGGCGGCCAGCACGTAGCAGCTCGACGCCGTGGATACCGAGCAAAACACCATCAGCACCGTGGCCTGCATCGCGTCCAGCCCCAAAAGCCGCACCAGCGCCCAGGCGATCAGCGGCAGTGCCACATGGCGGATGGCCAGTACCGATGCGCTCAGCAGCTTGCCGCGCGCTAGCAGCCCGAACTGCATGCCGGCGCCGGCCGCCATCAACCCCAGCGCCAGCGACGCGGCGCCCACACGGCCCACCGCCGGCTCCAGCCAGGCAGGAATGCGCAGGCCCAGCACATTGGCCACCAGCCCGGTGGCGGTGGCAATGATCAGCGGGTTGCGCAGCAGTTCGCCCACAAAACCGCGCTGGCCGCCGCGCGCCATGGGCCAGACCGCCGCCACGTTGACCAGCGGCACGCACACGCCGATCAGCACGGCCACCATCAGCAGGCCTTGGGCGCCCGCCAGCCGGTCGGCCAGGGCCAGCACCAGGTAGGAGTTAAAGCGAAACGACACCTGGGCCGCTGCCGCGTGGTCACGCCGGTCAATGCGCTGGCCCAGCCAGGGCAGGTGCGGCAGGCTGTAGGCCAGGGCCACGCCACATGCCATGGTGCCCACGCCGGCGGCCACCAGGCCCGTGGCCTCGCCCACGTCGATGGGGCTTTTCATGATCGACTGCAGCAGCAGCACCGGAAACAGCAAGTAGTACACCAGGCTCTCCACGGGCTGCCAGACGCTGCGGTTCAGCGGCGTGTAGCGGCAGACCAGGTAGCCGCACAGGATCAGGGAAAAGTCCGGGAGCAGGAGCTGCGCGTAGTTCACGGCGCGCAGCATACCGTGGGGCTGCGCGGTGCGCCGGCGCGCAGTTTCGGGAAATTACCGAGAAATCAACCCCTCTGGGGCGCTGCATGGCGGCATGGAGGTTTTAGGATCACCGCTTACCCCCTGAGTGTTCTTTCAGCAAATACCATTTGATGAGGAGTTTTCGCATGCACCGTCGCAACTGTCTTGCCCTGGCTCTGCTGGCTACCGCCGGCACCGCCTTCGCCCAGGGCTATCCCACCAAACCCGTGAAGTTGCTGGTGCCGTTTGCGCCCGGCGGTACGACGGACATCATTGCCCGCGCCATCGCGGACCCGCTGGGCAAGGCCTTGGGCCAGCCCGTGGTGGTGGAGAACCGCGGCGGCGGCGGCGGCATCATCGGCGCGCAGGAAACCGCGCGCGCCGCGCCCGACGGCTACAACCTGGGCATCGCCACGGTGTCCACCACGGCGGCCAACCCGGCCATCAACCCCAAGGTGCCGTACAACACGCTGACCGATTTCACGCCCATCATCAACATCGCGGCCACGCCCAACGTGATCGCCGTGAACCCCAAGTTCCCGGCCAAGGACTACAAGAGTTTCGTGGAGGAGCTCAAGAAGAACCCCGGCAAGTATTCCTACGCCTCGTCGGGCACCGGCACCATTCAGCACCTGCTGATGGAGCTGTACAAAAACCTGTCGGGCACCTTCATGACGCATATCCCGTACCGGGGCGCCGGCCCGGCGCTCAACGACGTGGTGGCGAATCAGGTCAGCATGAACCTGGACAACCTGCCGTCCTCGCTGCCCTTCATCAAGGATGGCCGTCTGGTGCCCATCGTCGTCGCAGCGCCGCAGCGCCTGGCCGTCCTGCCCAACGTGCCCACCTTCAAGGAGGTGGGGCTGGAGCCCGTGAACCGCATGGCCTACTACGGCATCCTGGGCCCCAAGGGCCTGCCCAAGGAGGTGGTGGACAAGATCAATGCCGGCGTGAAGAAGGCGCTGGAGGATCCGGCGGTGAAAAAGCGCATCGAGGACACGGGCTCCCTCATCGTCGCCAACACGCCCGAGCAGTTCGCCGAGCAGATCAAGGCCGAGTTTGCCGTCTATAAGGAAGTGGTGCAAAAGCAGAAGCTGTCGCTGGAATAGGCTGCAATGGGGTGCTGCGCGAGCGGCGCGTGGCGCCGGATTCCCCGGTGCGCCTGCTGGCCGCGCACCGGCTTTTGTACCTGCCCAAGACGCTGACCCAGGCGCAGGTGGTGGCGCGCTTTTCACCGCCGCCATCCATGCCCTGTGGCGTACGGGCGCCACAGGCTGTTGCAAGCGCAGCACCACCCGCGTGGGTAGGATGACGCCTTTGCCTGCACCACCATGACCGACATCTCCAGACGCCTCGCCTTGATCTCTTCCGCCACATGGGCCGTGGCCCCCGGCTTTGCCCTGGCGCAGGCGCCATGGCCCAGCCGGCCCATTCGCATCATCGTCGCCTACCCAGCCGGCGGGGTCAGTGATGTGGTGGCGCGGGCTTTGGGCGAAAAGCTTGCGCAGCAGCTGGGCACGGCCGTGGTGGTGGAGAACAAGGCCGGCGCCGGCGGCAGCATAGGCATGGACGCGGTTGCCAAGGCCGCGCCCGACGGCTACACCTTGGGCTTTTCCGCCATCAGCCCGCTGGTGCTCAGTCCGCACCTGGGCAAGCAGCCATTCGATGCCGTGCACGACATCGCCCCCGTGGCCAGCGTGATGTATTCACCGGTGCTGCTGCTGGGCACGCAGGTCCTGCAGGCGCGCGACTTTCGTGGTCTGATCGCCACAGCCAAGGCGCAGCCCGGGCAAGTGCGCTGGGCCACATCGGGCTTGGCGTCTCTGGGCCACATCATGCTCGAGCAGATCATGCAGGGCGCCGGCGTGCAGATCACGCATGTGCCCTACAAGGGCGGCGGCCAGCAGCTCAATGATGCGTTGAGCGGCCAATTTGAGGTGCTGTCCACCAATGCCGGGCCGGCGGTCATGCAGCAGATTCAGGCCGATAAGCTGCACCCCCTGGCCGTGGGCGCGCCGCAGCGCCTGCAGGCCCTGCCGCAGGTGCCCACCTTGCACGAGCTGGGCCTGTCGGCGGCCAACCTGAACTCGGTGTTTGGCATCTTTGCACCGGCCGGCGTGCCGCCGGTGGTGCTCGATCGGCTCAATGCCGAGATCAACCGTGCGCTGGCATTGCCCGACATCCAGGCGCGGCTTCAGGCATCCGACAATGTGCCCACCGGCGGCGCGGCGGCCCGCTTCAGGCAGCAGATTGCGGCCGAGTCCGAGGGCAACGCGCGCATCATCCGCGCCGCCGATATCCGGCTGAACTAAGGTGGGGAGGCTGTCCGACTGGCAAATCGCCAACTGCCCATAGACCGCAGCGGCCCTTTCTGGCTGCGCCGCCCTTCGGGAGCGGTTTCGATGCTCCAGGTTCAACAGCCGCCTGGGCTGAACCTGGCCCCGGGGAGGGTCAGGCTTCGGTCAGGTTTTCCGCCCAGGTCAGGGCCTGCAGGTGCGCCCAGTTGACCTGGCGGTTGGACAGGTGCAGCGCCTCTGCCGTGCGGGCAAATGCAGCGTCGTCGCCGCTTTCGCAGGCGCGCGTGAGTTCCAGGAAAGGGGCGAACACGCCCTGGTTGTGCAGCAATGCCTGCTGCACCGAGTCGGGCAGAGCCACGCTTTCAAGTGCGCGCTCCATGGGCATGTTCAGCATGCTGTCGAGCATGGAGAACACGCCGACCACGAAGGCGTTGTCGCACTCCTCCTTGGGCAGCAGCTCGGCCGCCAGCAGCTCCATGAGGCGGCCGCGCACCACGGCGGTCTGGCCCACGGCCGGGGCCGTGCCGTCCTTGCGCGAGGTGGTGAGCAAAAGCGCCGCCCAGCGAAACAGCTTCTTCAGCCCCAGGATCATCACCGCGTGGCGAAAGGAAGTGATCTCGCACGACAGGCCGAAGCCCGAGGAGTTGATGAAGCGCAGCAGGTTGAATGACAGCGTGGGGTCTTTCTTCAGCAGATCCTCGATCTGATCCGTGCTGGCCTGCTGGCGCACCAGGTTGATGAGCTGGATGATGGTGGCCTGCGAGGGGCGTATGGTCTGCGCCTTCACCATCGCCGGGCGGGCGAACCAGTAGCCCTGGAACAGCTTGACGCCCAGGGCCGCCATGCGCTCATGCTGTTCGGCCGTCTCGACCTTTTCGGCGATCAGCGTGGCCTGCTGCGAATGGGTGCGTACGTGTTTCACCAGGGGCTCGATCAACTCGGGCTTGATGGCCTGCATGTCCAGCTTGATGAAGTTGGCCAGCGGCAACCAGCCGGCATAGGCGCGGCGCAGCACATCCTGGCTGAAGGCCAGGCGAAAGCCGCGCGCGCGCAGGGCGTGCAGTGTGGGCAGCAACTGTGCTATTTGCTCGGCCGTGGCGCTGGCGCCCAGTATGGGCACCTCCAGCACCACCTTGTCGGGGTGGATCAGCTCCAGGTGGCCGCCGGCCAGGCTCTCGTGCGTGCAATTGATGAAGACGATCTTTTTGCTGCCCAGCGCTTCGGAGCCCGCATAGCACAGGGCATTGAACAGCAGCGCCGCATCGCTGGCGGCCGTATGGGTGTTGGCTGCGGTGCTGCGGTCAAACAACTCATAGCCGAAGACGGCGCGGTCTTCATCCAGGATGGCTTGGCGGGCGATGACGACCTGGTTGTTGGCGTCTTCGGTGCCGGGCTGAGGGGCAGTCGCGGTGTCGGTGGTGCTGGACATGGGTGGGTAATGAATTCGTGTGTGGGGGGGTGGGCGGGGAGCAGCGGGCGTATCAGGCCTGGGTGATTGCGTCGGCCCAGGCCAGGGCCTGCAGGTGGGCCCAGTTGATTTGCTGGCTGCTCAGTGGCAGGGCTTGTGCGGCCTGGTCAAAGCTTTGGTCGTCGCCGCTTTCGCAGGCCTCGACCAGGGTGAGCAGCTGACCATGAACGTTGCTGTGCTGCAGCAGCGCGGCCGACAGGTCGTCGGGCAGGTTCAACAGCGCGACGGCAGCGTCCTGGGGTATGCCCAGCATCTGGTCGAGCATGGAGAAGACGCCGATCACGAAGGCCTGGTCGGCCTCCTCGGGCGACAGGAACTCGCGCGCCAGCAGCTCCATCAGGCGGCCGCGCACCACCGCCGTCTGGCCCACGGCCGGCGGGCTGCCAGCGCTGCGCGCGGCGGTGAGCAGCAGCGCCGCCCAGCGGAACAGCTTCTTCAGGCCCAGCAGCAACACGGCCTGGCGAATGGAGGTGATCTCGCGCCGCAGCCCCATGCTGGCAGAGTTGATCAGGCGCATCAGGTTGAAGGCCATGCCGGCGTCCTTCTTGAGGACTTCTTCAATGGCCTCGGTACTCGTTTGTCCGCGCAGCAGGTTCAGCAGCTGCACGATGCTGGCTTGCGAAGGGCTGAGCAGCCGGGTTTGCACGACGGTAGGGCGCGCGAACAGGTAGCCCTGGAACAGCCCGATGCCCAGCCCTGAAACCATGTCGAACTGCTGTGCGGTCTCGACCTTTTCGGCGACCAGCCTGGCCTGCGTATGGCGGGCTGCGTACTTGGTCAGCACCGCCAGCTGGTCGGGGGGCAGCAGGCTGATGTCGAACTTGATGAAGTCTGCCAGCGGCAGCCAGGCGGCGTAGGCGGACTCCAGCACATGGTGGTTGAACGCGAGGTGAAAGCCCCGTTCGCGCAGCGCCGCCAGAATCGGCAACCGGGCCTGCACTTCCTCCATCGCGGCGTGGCCCAGCGGCGGGATCTCCAGAACCACCTTGTCCGGGTTCACCAGCTCCAGGTGGCCGCCGCTCAGGCTCTCGTGCGTGCAGTTGACAAAAATCAGCATCTTGCCAATCAGCTCTTCGGTGCCGGCATGCGACAGAGCGGTGAACACCAGCAGCACGTCGCTGGCGGCCGTGTGTTCCACCGGCGCGCGCGAGCGGTTGAACAGCTCGTAGCCCACCACGCTCTGCTGGGCGTCCACCAGGGCTTGCCGGGCAATCATTGCACCCGCGCTGGCAGTTGGGGCCGCAGCAGCCGCGCTGGAGGAAGGCGAAGCAGGAGTCATGGTGGACTTGGCAGGACGGGCTAGATCGTTTCTCATTGTAACCAATAATGCCGATTGTAGTAAGTAGTCGCTTAGCCATTCTGCAGCAGAGCATCTCGGTCTCGGTAAAGCCGGCGGCGCGGCGTGCAGTATGGTTCAAGGGTGGCTTGGGGCGGGGGGCTTCGTAGCGCTCCACCAGCAGGGCATAGTGCGCCACCGGTTCCAGACCCTGGCGCGCGCACAGCCAGCCATACCAGTGGTTGCCGATGGCCACATGGCCCACTTCCTCGGCGAGGATGATGTCCAGAATGGCCACGGCCGCCAGCGCGTCGCTTGTACCCACGCTGCGCAGCTTGCGCTGGATCAGCGGTGTGGCATCCAGGCCGCGCGCCTCCAGCGTGCGCGGCACCAGGGCCATGCGTGCGGTGATGTCGTGCGCGGTTTTCTCGCACATGCTCCACAGGCCCTGGTGTGCCGGAAAGTCGCCGTAATCGTGGCCCAGCTGCTGGCGCAGGTGGTCGCGCAGCAGGCGAAAGTGCCTGGCCTCCTCGGCGGCCACGCGCAGCCAGTCCAGATAGAACTGCTCGGGCATGTCGGCAAAGCGCCAGATGGCGTCCAGCGCCAGGTTGATGGCGTTGAATTCGATATGGGCGATGGCGTGGATCAGCACGGCACGCCCTTCGGCCGTGGCGGGCGAGCGGCGTTCCACCGCGGTGTGGTGGCGCAGCTCGGGGCGTGCCGGCCGGCCGGGCAGGGCTTGTACGTCGGCAGGCGCGAAGTGGGTTTGTTTTGCTATTGAAAAAGAAGCTGATTGCGCTTGCATGGCAAGCGCTGCGGCCGATTTTTCTTCAGGATCTGAAAGGCGCAGGGCCTGCAGGGCATGTTGGCGAAGCTCCATCCCTACAATTGTAGGTTTCGAACAACGGAGACACAGGGCGATGGCGATCTATGAACTCGATGGCGTGGCGCCGCAGGTGGCTGCTTCAGGCTGGGTGGCCGACAGCGCGCAGGTGATTGGCGACGTGGTGTTGGGAGAGGGTGCCAGCGTGTGGTTTGGCACCGTGGTGCGCGGCGATACCGCCCGCATCGCCATTGGCGCCGGCACCAACGTGCAGGATGCCAGCGTGCTGCATGCCGACGTCGGTGTGCCGCTGGTGATTGGCAGCAACGTCACCGTGGGCCACCAGGTCATGCTGCACGGCTGCACGATTGGCGACGAGTCGCTGATCGGCATTGGCGCCGTGGTGCTCAATGGGGCGCGCATTGGCAAGAACTGCCTGGTGGGTGCGGGTTCGCTGGTCACCGAGGGCAAGGAGTTTCCCGACGGCTCCATGATCCTGGGCAGCCCGGCGCGTGTCGTGCGCCAGCTCTCGCCCGAGCAGATCGAGGGGCTGCGCCAGAGCGCGCGGCACTATATGGATAACGCGCGCCGCTTCAAGGCGGGACTGCGCCAACTGGATTGATGCAACCGGATGTCTGAACTGCACAAGTTTTTGTTCGATGGCCTGCCCGTGCGCGGCATGGTCGTGCGCCTGACCGACGCCTGGGTGGAGCTGCTCAAGCGCCGCGCCGGCAATACCGAGACCGGGCCGTATCCCGCGCCCGTCAGCGAGCTGCTCGGCGAGATGGCCGCCGCCGCCGTGCTGATGCAGTCCAACATCAAGTTCAACGGCGCGCTGGTGCTGCAGGTGTTTGGCGACGGGCCGGTGAAGCTGGCCGTGGCCGAGGTGCAGTCCGACCTGAGCCTGCGCGCCACCGCTTCGGTGGTGGGCGAACTGCCGGCAGGCGCGCGCCTGCCAGACCTGGTGAACGTGGGCGGCGGCGGGCGCTGCGCCATCACGCTCGACCCCAAGGACCGCCTGCCCGGCCAGCAGCCCTACCAGGGCGTGGTGCCGCTGCATGGCGACCAGCGGGAGCCGCTCACCAAGCTCAGCGACGTGTTGCAGCACTACATGCTGCAGTCCGAGCAGCTCGACACCACGCTGGTACTGGCCGCCAACGACCAGGTGGCCGCCGGCCTGCTGATACAGCGCATGCCGCTCAAGGGCGAGGGCAATCTGGCCGGCGCCGCAGGCCGGGCCGACGAAGACCAGGTCGGCCAGAACGAGGACTACAACCGCATTGCCACTCTGGCCGCCAGCCTGACGCGCGAGGAGCTGCTGACGCTGGACGTGGACACCATCCTGCACCGCCTGTTCTGGGAGGAAAAGCTGCTGCGCTTCGTGCCCCAGCAGGGGGCGGACGGCCCGCGCTTTGCCTGCTCGTGCAGCCGCACGCGCGTGGGCAACATGCTGCGCAGCCTGGGCGAGCCCGAGGTGCAGAGCATTCTGGACGAGCGCGGCGCCATCGACGTGGGCTGTGAATACTGCGGCCAGCAATACCACTTTGACGCCGTGGACGCGGTGCAGCTGTTCACCGCACCGGGCCAGCAGCCGCCGGTTTCCTCGTCGATGCAGTAGCGTTTGCAGCGCACGGCCACAGGGCCTGGGCGGGATTTCCTGCCGGCCCGGGTGCGCGCTGCGGCGACAATACGCGTTTTGCCTTCCGTTCAAGGAACTTTCATCATGCGCAAAAGCATTGTTGCCCTGGCCCTGGCCCTGGCCGGCCTGGCGGGCGCGGCCGTTGCGGCCGACCTGCGCGTCGGCCTGAACCCGGCCTACGAACCCTTCGAGTCCAAGACGCCCACGGGCGAGATCGTCGGCTTCGACGTGGATATCGCCAACGCCCTGTGCGAGCAGATCAAGCGCAAGTGCGTGTTCGTCGAGTCCGAGTGGGACTCCATCATTCCCGGCCTGCAGGCCAAGAAGTTCGACGTCATCGTCAGCTCCATGTCGATCACGCCCGAGCGCGCCCGCGTGGTGGACTTCACCAAGCGCTACTACAAGACCCCCAGCGCCATCGTGGTCAAGAAGAGCGTCAAGTACGAGGGCCCGGCCTCGCTCAAGGGCATGAAGATCGGCGTGCTCAAGGCCAGCACGCAGGAGAAATGGGCGCTGGGCGAGCTCAAGCCCGCCGGCGTGAACGTCGTGCCCTACCAGTCGCAGAACCAGGTCTATCTGGACATCCAGGCCGGCCGCATCGACGGCACGGTGGCCGACAAGGTCGAGGTCAACGGCGGCTTTCTGCGCAAACCCGAGGGCAAGGACTTTGGCTATGTCGGCGCCGACCAGTACGACGTGAAGTACTACGGCGAGGGCATTGGCATTGCGCTGCGCAAGGGCCAGGGCGATTTGAAGCAGCAGCTCAACGACGCCATTGACACCATCCGCTCCAACGGCACCTACGACAAGATCGCCAAGAAGTACTTCGACTTCGACCCCTATGGGAAGTAAAGCCTGATGGGGCGTTGGGTGTGGGGCGTTGCATGGCGCCCGGCACGCAGCGCCCCGTTTTTCATTCATGAGTGATTACTACCTGGCCATTCTTCACGGCTCGCTGCTGACCGTCGGCGTGTCGCTGGCCTCGCTCGCCGTGGCCACGCTGCTGGGGCTCTTGGGCGCAGCGGCCAAGCTCTCGGGCAGCCGGCCGCTGGTGTGGCTGGCCCAGCTCTACACCACCGTGGTGCGCGGCGTGCCCGAGCTGCTCATGATGCTGCTCATCTTCTACGGCGGCGCCATCGGCCTGAACCACCTGCTGGAGCTGTGGGGCAACCAGGAGGGCGTGGATCTCGATCCCTTCGTCGCCGGTGTGCTGACCATTGGCTTCATCTACGGCGCCTACATGACCGAGACTTTCCGCGGCGCCATTTTGGCCATTCCCCGGGGACAGATGGAGGCCGCCTGGGCCTTTGGCATGGGCAGGCTGCAGACCTTTGTGCGCATCACCCTACCGCAGATGGTGCGCTACGCGCTGCCCAGCTTCACCAATAACTGGCTGGTGCTGATCAAGGCCACGGCCCTGGTGAGCCTGATAGGCCTGCACGACATGACCTACCTGGCCAAGCAGTCCAGCGCCGCCGTGCGCGAGCCGTTTGCCTTCTTCCTGTTTGCCGCCGCCCTGTACTTGGTGTTCACCTCGCTGTCGCTGTGGGCGCTGCGCGCCGTCAGCCGCCGCTACAGCCTGGGCACGGACAAGGTGCAGCTGCTATGAACTGGGCCGTCATCTTCGAGCCCGATACGCTGGCGCTGTACGGCGAGGGCCTGCTCGTCACCCTGCAGCTCACGCTCTACAGCCTTGGCATGGGCGCGCTGCTGGCGTTGCTGTGCGCGCTGGCCCTGGTCAGCAGCAATGTGGCGCTGCGCTGGCCGGCCCAGGCCTTCACCTATTTCATGCGCGGCACGCCGCTCCTGATCCAGGTGTATTTGATCTACTACGGCGTGGCCCAGCTCGAATGGGTGCAGGCGCGCTGGGACGCGGTCTGGCCCTGGACGAACTTCAAGGAGCCGTTCTTCTGCACGCTGCTGTCGTTCAGCCTGAACACCGCGGCCTACACCGCCGAGACTCTGGCGGGCAGCATCCGCGAGACGAACAAGGGTGAGGTCGAGGCCGCGCGCGCCATGGGCATGGGGCCGTGGCAGCTGATGCGCCGCATCGTGCTGCCCAGCGCCATACGCCGCATGCTGCCGGCCTACGGCAACGAGGTGGTGATGA
>JADHED010000618.1_pt1 | contig 39272 bp, 34 predicted proteins | sample 8952041 | NCBI WGS metagenome assembly JADHED01 (sample SAMN16124423, study PRJNA663239) | bioreactor sludge metagenome | isolation source: sludge (control) | place: India:Bengaluru | collected 2018-09-08 | reverse complement strand
CTGGCCACGCGGGCGGACCATCGCGCGCCTGCGGCGCGCGAGGCCCGCCCCTACGGCTGCCGCGTAGCAATGCTCGCGGCGGAGGCAGATCAGGTAAAGGAACGACCTACGGCTGCCGCGTAGCAAATGCTCGCGGCGGAGGCAGATCAGGTAAAGGAACGACCTACGGCCCGAGGCCCGTCCGTACGAGATCAGATCAGGCAGGAGAGCAGTCCCGCTGGCGTGCGCGACCGCGCGCCCGCGGCGAGCGCCTCAGCCCCGGCGGCGAGCGCCTCGGCCTCGCTCCAGCCGGGCGCGGCCTTGAGCGCGGTCGCGGCCATCGCGCGCGCGCGCGCCGCGTCGCCCGCGGCCGCGAGCACGACGCCGAGCGCCCACCAGCCGCGCGGGTCGTCGCGCTCGCCCTCGATCGCTCGCGCCACCGCCGGCACCGCCGCCGCGGGCCCCTGCGCGCGAAACGCGAGCAGCGCGCGGGCGAGCGTCGTCTCGAACGCGTCGCCCGAATCCGCCGCGGCGGGGCGCGCCGCACCCGGGGGCGCCGCGCACAGGCCCGCGCGCAGCGGCGCCCACTGCTCGCGCAGGGCGGCTTCGGCGGGCAGGGCCGGCGACGCGTCCGGGGCGCCCGACGCGGCGCGGAAGTGCGCCGCGGCGCCCGCGAGGTCCGGCCCGTCGAGCAGCGCGAGTTCGCCCGCCGCGTAGGCGCCGAGGGCCGTCGTCCCGAAGCGCGTCCGCAGCGCCTCGAGCCACGCCCGCGCCGAGGCCGCGTCGCGGATGGCGACCGAAAGGCGCGCGCCGAGCGCGAGCGCGGGCTCGGTGATGCCCCGAGGCGGCAGCGCGAGCAGCCGGTCGATCGCGGGGCGGAGGACGTCGAGCGCCTCGCGCGTCGCGGGGGTGTCGAGCAGATCGCCGCCCGCGGCCGCCGCGTTCTCGCGCGCGAAGAGGAAGCGCGGGCCCGGGTCGTCCGGAGCCTCCGCGATGACGGCCGCCAGCAGGCGCCGGTTCCGCTCCTGCTTGCCGCGCGCCGCGCGGAGGGCCGGCTCGTAGCCGGCGTGCCGCAATCGCAGCCCGGAGCGGGGCGGCGTCCACGTCTCGCGGCCGAGCGCGCGGCAGATCGGGCCGAGCACGCTCTCGTGGATCCGGCCCTCGTAGCGGATGCCCGGCTCGCGCCGGAAGAGGCGGCAGAGGTGCGCGACCTCGACCCGGCCGCCGCCGCGCGCCGAGACGACCTCGACGCTGAAGGCCGGCTCCTCCGCGGACGCGAGCCGCGCGCGCAGCCGGCCGGCATCCGGATCCTCGAGGACCTCGTCCGCGTCCACGGCCAGCACCCAGCGCCCGGTCGCCGCGTCGAGCGCGGCGTTGCGGGCCGCCGCGAAGTCGTCGGCCCAGGGGTGCGACACGACCCGGGCCCCGCGCTCGCGGGCGATCTCGACCGTCCGGTCGCGGGAGCCCGTGTCGGCGACGACGATCTCGCCGGCGACGGACGCGACGGACGCGACGGAGGCGAGGCAGGCCGGCAGCCGCTCCTCCTCGTCGCGGACGATCAGGCACACGGACACGAGAGGCGGCTCGGCCATGCGCGATTATGGTCTCCGGAGGCCGGTGCGGCATAATGCCGCGCGATCCGCCGAACGCCGTGCCGAACGCCGTGCCGATCGCCGCGCCGAACGCCGTGCCGAACGCCGTGCCGAACGCCGTGCCGATCGCCGCGCCGATCGCCGCCCGAGCCCGGGCCCCGGAGTCCAGATGATCGAACCCGTTCTTTTCCGCGACGACGTCCTCGCGCTGCTCGACCAGCGCCTGCTGCCCCACGAAGAGACCTTGTTCGAGTGCCGCGATGCCGCCGCCGTCGTCGAGGCGATCAAGACGATGGTCGTGCGCGGCGCGCCGGCGATCGGCGTCGCCGCCGCCGGGGGCGTCGCGCTCGCGGCGCGCGCCGCGGCGGCCGGCGGGGCCTCCTGCCCCGACGGGTTCCGCGCGGTGGTGGTCGAGGCCGTGGACGCGCTGGTCGCGGCGCGGCCGACGGCCGTGAACCTCGCGTGGGGCGCGCGCCGCGTCGCCCGCGTCGTCGACGCGGCGCTCGACGCCGGCGCGGACGGCCCCGAGGCCGCCGCGCGCGCGTGGTCCGAGGCGCTGGCGATCCGCGACGAGGACGTGGCCGCGAACAGGGCGCTCGGCGCGCACGGCGCCGCGCTGGTGCCGGACGGCGCGCGGGTGCTGACGCACTGCAACGCGGGCGCCCTCGCGACGGCGGGCTACGGCACCGCGCTCGGCGTGGTGCGCGCGGCCGTCGAGGACGGCAAGACGGTCCACGTGATCGCGGACGAGACGCGGCCGTTCCTGCAGGGCGCGCGGCTGACCGCGTGGGAGCTGCAGAAGGACGGGATCCCGGTCACCCTGATCTCCGACAGCATGGCCGGCGCGCTGATGGCGCGCGGCGAGGTGGACCTCGTCGTCGTCGGCGCCGACCGCGTCGCGCGCAACGGCGACGTCGCCAACAAGATCGGGACCTACACCGTCGCCGTGCTCGCGCGCCGCCACGGCGTGCCGTTCTACGTCGCCGCGCCGACGTCCACGCTCGACCCGGACTGCCCCGACGGCGCCGCGATCCCGATCGAGGAGCGCGACCCCGCCGAGGTGACCTCGTTCGCGGGGACGCGCGTCGCGCCCGAGGGCGTGCCCGCGCGGCACCTCGCGTTCGACGTGACCCCGGCGGAGCTCGTCACGGCGATCGTGACCGAGAAGGGGATCCACCGCGCGCCGTTCGTGCGCAGCCTCGCCGCGGCGCTCGGGATCCCCGAGGACGACGGGGCGGCGGCGGGCGAAGCCGGCCCCGCGGGCGAGAACGGCGCCGGCCCCGCGGAGGTCCCGGTGCGAGCCGCCGCGGAAGAAGAGGACCTCTTCTAGTGCCCCGCCCGCGCGCCGTCCTGCTGGACATCGACGGCACGCTCACCGACGGCATCGGCGGGCCGGCGTTCCCCGGCGCCGTCGACGCGCTGCAGCGGATCGCGCGCCGCGTGCCGTTCCGCTACGTCACGAACTGCACGTCCTGGTCGCGCGCGATGCTCGCCTCCGGGCTCGCGCGGGAAGGCTTCCCGCTGCCGGAGGGCGCGCTCGTCACGCCCACCGTGCTGGCCGAGCGCGTGCTCGTCGCGCGCGGCGACGACAGCGGGGTCCTGATCGCCGAGCCCGCGACGCTGGCCGACCTCGGCTGGTACCGGGTCACGGCGCCCGCGTCGGCGCGCTCGGTGCTGCTCGCGTCCGAGGCCCACGAGCTGACCATCGCGGAACTCCAGCCGGCGGTGGAGGCGCTGCTCGCGGGGGCGCGCCTCTACACGCTGCAGCAGAACCGCGTCTTCCGCCGTCACGGCCGGCTGGTCACCGACCTCGGGCCGCTGGCCGCGTTCCTCGGCTACGCCGCGAGCGTCGGCTGGGAGAACCTCGGCAAGCCCTCGCCGCTGCTGTTCGACGCGCTGGCGCAGGATGCCGGGTGCGCGCCCGCGGAACTCGCGCTGATCGGCGACGACGCCGAGTTCGACGCCGCCGGCGCGCTGCGCGGCGGCTGCGGGGCGGGCGTGCTCGTGCGCACCGGCAAGTACCGCGCGGGCGACGAGGAGAAGGTGCAGCCGCGCCCGACGCTCGTGGCCGACGACGTCGCGGCCGCCCTCGCGCAGCTGCTCCGCCCGGACGCGTAGGACCGCTGGTCCGCCCAGACGCGTAGGGGCGGCCCTTGGGCCGCCCTCCGTTACGCAGCGCTCCGGCCCGACGAGAGATTCACGTATGTCTGCGGGAGGGCGGCCCAAGGGCCGCCCCTACACGGGGTCGTGAGGAGGCGCGCGTTGACGGGAGACGCGCGCCTCGATGCGGGATGCGCGTTCCGATGCGCGTTCCTGCGAGCCGATCAGGGGGGTTCGGCGGCGGACCGCACCGGCGGCATGCCGTGGGCCTCGATCCAGCGCAGCGCCAGGTCCGCGACGCGCCCGTAGCTGCGGATCCCGCCCTTCACGCCGTGGGCCTTGAGGTAGCCGCTGTACGCCGTCCACATCACCGGCGCCTCGCGGCCGCGGTGCGCCTCGACGAAGTCCGCGAGCGCCGCGAGGTCGCGCTTCACGCCCGCGGACCGCCGCGCCGGCTCGTGCTTCAGCGCGAGCCACAGGTCGAGCCAGGCCGCGTAGCGGACCGCGGGGCGCGGCGAGCGCCAGCACGTCAGCAGCGCGACGAAGCTCGCGGTCTCCTCGGACGCGAAACCCGACAGGTGCGCGCGCTCGTGCGCGAGCGTCGAGGGCAGCAGCGCCGGCGGCGCGGGCACGACGATGTTCGGCTCGCCCGTGAACGGGCCGTACATCCCGGAGACGCCCCAGCGCAGCAGCAGCGGGCTGATCGCGAAGCGCTTCGCGCGGCCGGCGTCCACGGGGCGCAGGCCGGCGTCCCGCAGGACGGCCGCCTGCAGCCCGCGCAGGTGCGCGTCGAGGTCCGCCATGTCCGGCGTGCGCGCGACCCCGTCCCCGTCCTCCTCGACCAGCGCGCGCTCGGCGTCGAGCCGCTGCGACACCTCGGCGGCGAGCGCGCGCCACGCCTCGCGGTCCGGCGCCGGCGCGAGGCGGAAGGCGGCCTCCGGCAGCGGGCGCGCGTAGTTCAGCCCCCAGAGCAGGACGAACGCGGCCCACCACGCGCCGGCGGTGCCGAGCAGCGCCAGGCCGGCCGCGAGCAGCGCGCGCGGCACGCTCCAGGACCGGCGCCGCGCGCGCACGTAGCCAAGGGGCAGCGCGACACCGAGGGAGACGGCGAGCGCGAGCAGCATCCACTCCGCGAGGCTGAACGGGATCCAGCCCGTCAGGTTCCCGAGCAGCCGGGCGAGGCCGGGATAGAGGCCCTGGCCATACAGCGACTCGACCTGTTGCGGATACCGGCGGGCCAGGACGAACACGGCCAGCGCCACGCCGCCGACCAGCGCGCCCGGAATTCCGGGCAGCCGTCGGTCGCGGGGGAAGCGGCGTGGCACCGGCATGGAGAACATGATGCGCGGAGGCTCAGCGCGGCGCGACTTTCTTGATCCGCGGATACTGCGTCGGGTCGAACCCGGTCTTCAGGCGGTCCTGGCCCAGCGCGATCACCTGGTCGCGCACCCACTCGACGTCGTGGAACAGCGACTCGACGTCGATGCCCGCGAAGTGCGGCCGGAACAGCACGAGCTTCGGCAGGGCCCGCGAGCACATCGTCAGCGCGATCGCCGCGTCGCCGCGCGTCACGCGCCAGAGCGCGACCGCGACCTGGATCAGCCCCTGGTAGCACACCCGCTCGTCGCCCGGCGTCGCGCGCCAGGCGTCTTCCATCACCTCGTGCGCCTCGTAGTACGCGCCCTCGTTGAAGAGCTCGATCCCGCGGCGGATGCCCTCCGGGAGCGGCTCCGGCCCGGCGGGCCCGGTCGGCCCGGCGGCCCCCGCCGGCGGCGGCGTCGGCGGGTCAGCGCTCACCGGCGAGCGCCTGCGCGACGATCTGCGGCGCGCTCTTCGCGATCGCGCCGTTCGGGACGACGGCGTGGCAGCCCGCGGCGCGCGCGGCCTCGAACAGGGCCGCGTCCACGTGCGGCCCGTAGCCCACGACCGGCACGCCGGGCGCCGCGGTGCGCGCCTCGTCGAGCAGCGCGCGGAACGGCATCGAGCGCGACGCGAGGTTGACCAGGATCACGCGCGGGCCCGCGGCGAGCCCCGCGCGGAAGCGCTCGGCGCTCGGCGCGAACAGCGCCGTCCAGCCCGCCCGCTCGAGGTCCGACTGGATCCGCGGCCGGAGGAACAGGTCGTCCTCCGCGACGAGCACCGTCCCGAGCGGTTCCGCGCTCATCGCGGCGGCTCGAGCGCGGGCAGCACGACGCCGCTCACCTCGCCGAAGCCGACCCGGTAGCCGTCGCCCTCGCACCAGCCGCGGATCACCAGCTCGTCGCCGTCCTGCAGGAAGCGCCGTTCCTCGCCCGAGGGCAGCCGGATCGGCTCGGTGCCGCGCCACGTCAGCTCGAGCAGGGAGCCCCGCGACGACGGCTCGGGCCCGCTGATCGTGCCCGACGCCAGCAGGTCGCCGGGACGCAGGTTGCAGCCGTTGATCGTGTGGTGCGCGACGTGCTGGCAGGCGTCCCAGTAGAGGTGCCGCGCGTTGCTGCGCGCGATCACGTGCGGCTCGGCGAGCGCCGGCGTCCGCAGCGCGACCTCGAGCACGACGTCGAGCGTCCAGTCCGCCGCGCGCCGGAGGTACGGCAGCGGCTCGGGATCCTGCGCGGCGCCGGGGACGCGGAACGGCTCGAGCGCCTCCAGCGGCACGACCCAGGGCGAGATGCTGGTCGCGAAGTTCTTCGCGAGGAACGGGCCCAGCGGCTGGTACTCCCACTTCTGGATGTCGCGCGCGCTCCAGTCGTTGACGAGCACGAAGCCGAAGATGTGCTCCGGCGCGCGCGCGGTCGTGACGGGGGTGCCGAGGGGGTTGCCCGTGCCCACGAAAAAGCCCAGCTCGAGCTCGAAGTCGACGAGCCGCGACGGGCCGAACACCGGGCGCTCCGCGCCGTCGGGCAGCGTCTGCCCGAGCGGGCGGCGCACCGGCGTGCCGCTGACGACGATCGAGCTGGCGCGCCCGTGGTAGGCGACGGGCAGGTGCAGCCAGTTCGGCATCAGCGCGTTCTCGCGGCCACGGAACATGATGCCGACGTTCGTCGCGTGGTCGCGCGACGAGTAGAAGTCCGTGTAGTCGCCGATCTCGACCGGGAGCAGCAGCTCGACGTCGCGCTGCGGGACGAGCGCGGCGTCGCGCAGCGCCGGCGTCTCGCGCAGGCCGGGGAGCGTGCCGGCGAGCAGCGCCTGCAGGCGGGCGCGGGTGGCGGACCACCCGGCGCGCCCGAGCGCGAAGAACGCGTTGAGCGTGGGCTCCGCGAACAGCCCGGCCGCGTGCGCCGGCGTGCCCGCGAACAGGCCCGCCTCGTCGAGCGCCGCGAGGTCGAGCACCAGCTCGCCGATCGCGACGCCGACCCGCGGCGCGCCGCCGCCGCGCGGGCGGAAGACGCCGTAGGGCAGGTTCTGCAGCGGGAAGGGGCTGTCCGCGGCGACCGGGACGAAGCTCGTGGGCGCGCCCGGGGTCCTCCCGTCCTCCGTCATCCCGTCCTCACCAGAGCCCGAGCGCCTTCAGGTCCTCGCGGGGCTCCTCGAAGCTGCAGCTGCCGAACGACGTCGCCAGTTCCTCGCGGGCGGCCGCGATCGCGGCGACGGGGACGTCGTACTCGCGCCAGCGCATCCGCGCGTCGTCGAAGTCGAACGCCCGCGGGTCCTCGTCCGCGAGCGCCTCGAGGAGCGTCGCCTCGTCGAGCCCGCACGCGTGCGCCAGCACGGCCCCGCCGAACACGTTGAGGAAGCCGTGCACCTTGGCCAGCAGCTCGCGGTCGAGGTGCCGCAAGGGGTGATGCAGGCCGGCCGTCGCCTTGAACGGCACGCGCTCGTCGCGGCAGGCCGCGATCGTGCGCGCGACCTGCTCCACGGGCGGGAACGCCGCGGGCTCGGTGCCGCCGCAGCGCAGCTTGAAGCCGACGCGCCGGACGGTCTTGTGCGCGACCTGCCGGGGGCGGCCGAGCGTCGCGATGACGAGGCTGAGCGAGCGGTGCCAGTCGGGGCCGGCGCCGGCCTCGAAGAAGATCTCCAGCGGCGCGGGGCTGCGCGTCTCGATCGTCGAGAGCGCGCGGTCGAAGAACTCGGCGAGCCCTTCCTCGGACGGCGACTCGAGCAGGGACCCCGGCAGCTTGACCTCGAGCGCGTCCACGGCGACGGCCGTGCCGTGCCGCTCGAGGAACCCCTCGATGTCGCCGAGGTCGCGGTCGAGCCCGGCGACGCAGGCCTCGACGTCGTTGCCGCCCCGCGCCAGCGCGCAGAACGGCGTCCGGCCCCCGGCCGGCAGGTGCCCGGCCAGCGCCGCGACCTCGCCCAGGCGCGCGGCGGGGATGACGAACCGCGCGAGGAGGAACGCGTCCTGCCCCGCGCGTTCCGCGGCGAAGGCGCGCAGGGCCTCGTCGAGCCCAAGCTTCGCCGGCGGGAACAGCCCGGCGTAGTCGATGATGCCCGTGAGGAGGGCGCGCAGGCTGCCGGTCACGTGATCTACCCCCGGGTTCCGGGTGAGCCACCCGTCAGGACGTCGATTCAGGCGCAGCGATTCTAGCGCCCCGCCCCGTTCCGCCGCGCCCCGGCCTCGGCAGGTCCCGCCGAGGTCCGTAGGGGCGGCCCTTGGGCCGCCCTCCGTCTCGTGGCGCTACTGGTACCGGCTCGCGCGCCAAGTCGTAGGGAGGGCGGCTTGAGGGCCGCCCCTACACGTCGTTCTTTCGTCCTACTTGGCCGGGGCCGACGCCGGGGCGGGGGCGGGGGCCGGGGCCGCGGCCGGGGCCTTGGGCTTGCAGGCGGCGATGTCGTTCAGCTGGAAGTTGATCGTCACGGTGACGTCGTCGCCCAGCACCATGCCCCCGGCGTCGAGGGTCTTGTTCCAGACGATGCCGTAGTCCTTGCGGTTCACGGTGAAGACGGCCTGGAAGCCGGCCTTCTTCGGCGCGTCCATCGCGCCCAGGAACTTGACCGGGACGGTCACCGTGCGGGTGACGCCGTGCATGCTCAGCGCGCCCGTGAGCTCGTACTCGTCCTTGGATTTCGCGGTGACCTTCTCGCTCTTGAACGTGAGCGTCGGGAACTTCGCGACGTCGAAGAAGTCGGCGCTGCGCAGGTGCTCGTCGCGCTTGGCGTTGCCGGTGTCGATGCTCGACGCCTGCACGGTGATGTCGGCGGCGGCGCCCGCCGGGTCCGCGGGGTCGAAGCGGACGGTGCCGTCGAAGTCGTTGAACGCGCCGGGCACCTGGCTGACGAGGTGCCGGACCGTGAAGGTGACGGCCGAGTGCGGCTTGTCGACGCACCACTCCCCGGCGCGGGCGGCCGGGACGGCGAGGACGAGGGCGAGGGCGGACGAGATCACGAAGCGACGGACACGGGCGGGCTGGAGCACGGGCGGTCTCCTGTCGGGCGCGGGGGGACCCGCGATTCGCCTGCAGCGTTGGTCGGCGCCTGCAGCGTTGGGTGAATCCTGCAGGGTTGGTTCAGTGAAGATCCCAGGTTAAGTGAAGAGCGCGGCGATGTTAGCCGCAGCCTGCGACACGCGCACGTCGCGCGGCCCCTAGCGGCGGCCCCTACCCGCGGCCGTCAGCGGCGTCAGCGGACCGGAACGACCTCGATCTCGGCGACGTTCCGGAAGGTCTTCAGGGGATCGACGACGAGGGCCGCCGCGCGGCCGAGGTCGAGGTCGTAGACGTGGTCGTCGGCGGTCCGGACCGGCTCGCCCAGCGGGTCGAACACGTGGTTGCCCGCCCCCGCGAACTCCTCGCCGGGCCACGCGGACGCGGCGAGGCAGCAGCCGATCGTGAAGACCCCGTTCTCGATGGCCCGCGCGCGCAGCAGCGTCTCCCAGACGTGGTCGCGCCGCCAGGGCCACCACGCGACGGCCAGGAGCGCGTCGCAGCGCCCGTCCATCCGCAGCGCGCGGCTCTGCTCGGGGAAGCGGATGTCGTTGCAGTTGACGAGGCCGAGCGTCCAGCCGCCGAGGTCGGCCGCGACGTAGCGGGTGCCCGGCTCCCAGATCTCGTGCTCCCCGTTGGGCTCGAACAGGTGGACCTTGTCGTACCGCGCCTGCTCCCGGCCGCCGAGCCAGAGCGTCATCCGATTGCGCCGCTCCTCGCTGATCGACCCGAAGGCGAAGACCACCGCCGGGTTAGCCGCCGAGACCGACGCGAACACCGCGCGGGCGTCGGCCGGGTCGACCCGCCGGGTGTAGCCGTGCAGGAACGACTCCGGGAACACGCAGAGGTCCGCGCCGCCGGCCGCGGCCCGGGCCGACTCCGCCGCGACTCGTTCGAGGTTCGACGCCGGGTCGAGGCAGACCCAGCGCGACAGGTAGACGCGTCTCGGACGGGAACCGACGTTGGCAGGGGACATGCGCGGCCTCCGCCCCGAATTGTAGAGGCGGAGCCGAACCCGGCCCGCCGCCGCGCCGCCCGGAGGTTCTCCTTGGTCGTCCTGCCCGACGAACGGCTGGAGCCGCTGCTCGAGGCGCTCGAGGGCCTCGTCGTCCTGGTCGGCCCGGACGGCCGGATCCTCGCGGCGAACCCCGCCTACCGCGACGCGTTCGGCGCGGCGGGGCAGCCGGGGGCGCTCTGCCCCGGCTGGCCCGGCGACGCCGAGGCCACGCTCGGTCACGCCGACGCGTGTCCCGTGTGGGCCGCGCTCGCCTCGGGGCGGGAGTTCCGCGCGCACCAGACGCGCCACCTCGCGGACGGCGCGTCGCGCCTGATGGAGGTGATGGCGCGCCCGGTCCGGGACGGCCGCGGGGTGGTGGCCTGCGCGGTGGAGGTCTCGCGCGACGTCACCGAGCGGCGCGCGCTCGAGGCGGACGTGATGCAGGCGCAGAAGATGGAGGCGCTCTGCACGCTGGCGGGCGGCATCGCCCACGATTTCAACAACATCCTCTTCGGCATGCTCGGCTTCGCCGAGCTGGTCCGAATGGACCTGCCCCCCGCCAGCCCGGCCGAGGCGAACCTGCGCCAGCTGGTCCGGTCGATCGAGCGCGCGCGCGGGCTGGTCGCGCAGATCCAGGCCTTCAGCCGGCGCACCGACGCCACGTTCGCACCGGTGGACCTCGGACGGCTGCTGGAGGACCAGCGGGACCTCCTCGGCTCCGCGCTCCCGGCGCCGCTGGACTTCCGGGTCAGCGCCGCGCCGGGCGTGATCGTCGAGGGGAGCGCGGCCGAGCTGGCGCAGCTGCTCGCCAACCTCGGCACGAACGCCGCGCAGTCGATGCCGCGCGGCGGCCTGCTCGAGATGACGCTGGCCCCGTTCGACGTCGACGAGGACTTCGCCGCGACCCACCCGGGGCTGCGCGCGGGGCCCTACGCGCTGGTCGCGGTCTCCGACACCGGGACGGGGATCGCCCCCGACCTGCTCGAGCGGGTCTTCGAGCCGTTCTTCACGACCCGCGAGCTGGGACAGGGCAACGGCATGGGGCTGGCCGTGGCGCACGGCATCGCAACCGGGCACGGCGGGGTGATCACGGCGCACTCCGAGGCGGGCCGGGGGTCCACGTTCCGCGTGTACCTGCCGCGGATCGGCGACGATCCGGGCGGCGCGGCGGCCGGCGATCCGGACGCCATTGCGGGCGGCGCCGCGGCCCACGATCCGGACGCCATTGCGGGCGGCGCCGCGGGCGGCCTTGCGGACGGAGCCACCGGCCGCGGGCGGGTGCTCCTGGTCGACGCCGACCCGCTCGAGGCCGAGGCCTGCCGCCGGGGCCTCGTGCGGCGCGGCCTCCGCGTGGTGGCCCGGACGACGCCGACCGAGGCGCTGGCCGTCCTGCGGGCGGCGCCCCTAGATTTCGATGTGGTCGTGGCGGCCGAGACGCTGCCCGGCATGGACGGGGTCGACCTCGCCCTGCTGTCGAGGCAGGTGGTCCCCGGGCTCCCGGTCGTGCTGACGACGGGGCTCGGGCTCGAGGCGGCGCGAGCGCGGCTGGGCGGGCGCGTCCCCGGGGCGGCGCTGTTGCAGAAACCGGTGGCCACGCGCGAGCTGGCCCGCACGATCCGGAGCCTGTCGGAGACGGGGGACGAACGGTGATGCCGCGGATCTTGGTGATCGAGGACGACGAACAGACCCGCGAGATGCTGCGCACGCTGCTCGAGCGGCACGCGTACGAGGTGACCGTCGCGGGCGACGGCGACGCCGGGCTGCGTGCGTTCCGCGCACGGCCGACCGACGTCGTGCTCACCGACCTGCTGATGCCCGGCAAGGAAGGGCTGGAGACGATCCGCGAGCTGCTCGACGAGTTCGTGGGCGTGAAGATCATCGCCATGTCGGGCGGCGGCCGGATGGGGAACCTCGGCTACCTCGCCGCGGCGGAGAAGCTCGGCGCCTCGCGCGTGCTCGCGAAGCCGATCGACATCCCGCAGCTGCTCGCCACCGTGAAGGACCTCGTCAGCGAGGCCTGACCCCTCGACCGATGTGCAGGGGCGGCGCCTCGCGCGCGGAGCGCGCGATCGTCCGCCCGGCTCGCGCGCAGCGCGAGTCGTCTCCGATCTCGGATCGCAGGTCCGGTCGTTTCCCAAAGTCGCTTCGCAGCATCTCCCGCACAAATCATGGTGGGAACGAGTCCTGGACTGGATGAGGGGAGACCCCTTACCCTCTTTTGGCTTGAGAGGTTGCGCAATGCACGCTATCTCGAAGCAGGAACTGACGCGACTTCTGGCAGTTCGGGGGCTCGTGACCTCTCGCTCCGGGGTCACGTGTGATGAAGGCTGCGCTGCGCACGTCCTGAGAGTGGCCGCTCACGATGAGAGCACATCGAAGGTGATCGCTCTAACCAGTCTGCTGGCACCAGATGCTCCGGACAGACCCTTCCAAGGCGCGGTGCTATGGGTCCGAGTGCGCGGCATCTGGGGAGACGTGTCGGAGGCCATGGGAGAGTGGATGCTCCGTGCGATGGTGCCAAGCGGCAGCGACAGCGAGGCCTTTCTCTTCAATCTCAATCCGAAGGAAGTGACAGAGTGTCGTGCGTGCCTGTTGTTGGTGCTGCTGTTCGGGTGGGATGCAGACTTGCTGCCTCTTGATGCTGAGTGGTTCTTCAAACTCGATCACCACAGAATGGTGACAGCACTCGCACGTTCCGAGGTGGACGCTCGTGAGCTCAGCGATCGTTTCCAGTACAGGAGTAGCTGAACACTGGAGCAGCCAAACCTCTGGATTTCGGAATGGGCGCACCCCGCCAGCAAAAGTGGGGAATGCCCTCTGCGCTCCGAGGAGGCTCGTGTGGCACCGGCTCGAGCAGTGGTAGCAAGCGCGCTCGTCGCAGTCGTGGTCCTGTTCTCCGTGGCACGATGCGCGCGTCCGAAAGGTCCACTCGACTACCCGCACATGGTCGGCGTTGCTCCTGGAGTATGCACAGACGACGAGTGGGTCCTCGGTGCGTCGATTCACAGTGGTGGGCCAGCGTGGCCAGGAACTCGCTCCGCCGCGATGGTGCGAGTCGATCCAGATCTTTCGATTGAGACCGACGTCGTAGGCAAGGGACTGCTGGATTCGCTCTCACGATCCGACGACCTGATGTGGGCCGTGCAGACGCACGAGTCGGGATCGGCGGTGCTGAAAAGTGTTGATGGAGGGCGGTCTTGGGAACCGAGAGAAGTTGCCCCAGCTCAGTTCACGTCAACCGACAGGCTGCGTGGTGTGGTGCCCGTCGACCGAGACAGGTGCTATGCGTACTCAATGGACGCTGTCTACTATACCCACGACGGCGGAAACTCGTGGCGCGGAGCGCATCTCGCGACGCAAGGGCCCGGCCAGCAGGTGGCGCTCACCGCAGATGGAAATCTCTGGCTATTCGCTGCATCGGTCCCCAGTGGTGAGAGGATTGTCGTTATCTCTCCGCAGTTGAAGATCCTGCGCGAAGTGGCCCTACCCGAATTGGACGATCTCAGCGCGATCCAGGCCGACAGGGACAATGGCGTCCTGGTGCTGGGCATCACGCGAGAGTGGCGCTCAGCGGTACTGTTCAGGGTGAGCAGTCTTGGGCAGGTAAGCCCGCCGCTGTGGGAACGATCGGGCCAGATGGGGACGTACCTCAAGGTGAGTGGTTCGAGGATAGTCGTGGTTCGGGTGGCGCAGCACGACACATGGTTCGGGGGCTCGGCGGTCGAGGTCTCGGACGACAGTGGGGTGACTTGGCGATCAAAGCGCATCGCATCTCGCATCGATGCCAACAACTGTGCAAGCGACAAGTGGCTGTGGACAGTCGGAGCCCGAGGACGCTTGAACCGGATACGACTCCTTGGCTAGCGGTGTGCGATCTTCGCATGATCGTCGAGGATCGCGAGACGAGTCAGAAATCCTCGTAGATCGAAACCCGTCCGCGGTGCGCCACCCGCCAGCGCCGCGCGTCCACGCGCTCCAGGGCCTCGACGTCCACCTTTCCCGACCCGTCCGGCAGGTCGAGCACGTAGCGCGGCAGCGCCTCCGCCGCGACGCGCGCGCGCAGTGCGCCCCAGAGTGCGAGCCCATCCTCGATGCCGACGCGGAAGCGCGCGGTCCCCGCGATGCGGTCCGGGTGATGCAGGTAGTACGGGGCGACGCCCCGCGCGGCGAGCCCCTCGAACAGCGCCGCGAGCGTCTCGACGTCGGCGTTCACCCCGCGCAGCAGGACGGACTGGTCGAGCACGGGGAAGCCCGCGGCGCGCAGCCGCGCGACCGCGCCCTCGAAGTCCGCGGTCAGCTCGCGCGGGTGCGTGGCGTGCAGCACGACGCGCAGCGGCGCGGGGGACGCCGCCGCGAGCGTGCGCGCGAGCGCCGCGGTGACGCGCGCGGGGTCATGCACCGGCGCACGCGTGTGGAGGCGCACGCGCTCGAGCGACGGGATGCGGGCGAGGCGGCGCAGCACGCGCGCGAGCGCGGCGTCGGGCAGCACGAGCGGGTCCCCGCCCGACAGGATCACCTCGCGCACGAGCGGGTCGCGCGCGAGCAGCTCGATCGCGGCGTTGACGTCACCTTCCGACGGATCCGCGCCGTGGCCGGCCCGGAAGCAGAACCGGCAGTAGAAGTGGCAGCGGGAGGTCAGCAGCAGCAGCGCGCGGTCCGGGTACTTCCGGACCAGCGCGGGGTGCGGGTGCAGGGCGTCCTCGCCCACCGGGTCCGCGAAGGCCCCGGGGTCCGGGGCGAGTTCCTCGGGGTCGGGCCAGGCGATCCGCCGGATCGGGTCGTGGGGGTCCTCCGGCCGGACGAGCGCGGCATAGGGCGCCGGAAACCGGAGGGGCAGCCGGCGCGCGGCCGCCCGGGCCGAGGGGTCCAGCGCGACGCCGAGGCGGCGCGCGGCCTCGGCCAGCGGCAGCGCGCGGGCCCCCACGGTCAAGGTGCGCGCCCGCGGGCCGCGCGGCTGTCCGGTGCCGGGCATTGCTCCTATAATGCGCGGCTGCCGCGAGGGGGGCGAAGGGGACGGCGCGCCAGCGCCCGCTACGAACCCCCTCGCCACACCCGGCAACCGGCAATCGGCAACCGGCAACCGGCACCCGGCAACCGGCAAGACGTTGACCCGAACTCGAGGTGGACCGTGTACGAGACGTCGGACCTGCGCAAAGGCACCAAGATCGAGATCGACGGCGAGCCCTTCCTGATCGTCGAGTCCCAGTTCGTAAAGCCCGGCAAGGGCAATGCGTTCGTCCGCGCGCGCATCAAGAGCATGGTCACGGGCAACACGATCGAGCGGACGTGGAAGTCCGGCGAAAAGATCGACGAGTGCCGCCTCGAGGAGCGCGGGATGGAGTTCCTGTACCACGAAGGGGACGAGTTCCACTTCATGGACACCGGCAACTTCGAGCAGATCGCCCTCAACGAGGACCAGGTCGGCGAGGCGGGGCTGTTCCTGATCGAGAACCTGCCGGTCAAGGTGCTGCTGCACAACGGCAAGGCGCTCTCGGTGGACCTGCCGAACTTCGTCGAGATCGACATCGAGGACTGCGAGCCGGCCGTCAAGGGCGACACGAAGACGAACGCCATGAAGGCCGCCAAGCTCGTCACCGGGGCGAAGGTGATGGTCCCGATGTTCGTCGACAACCGCGAGCGGATCCGCATCGACACGCGCACCGGGGAGTACGTCGAGCGCGTCAAGAAGTGAGTCGATGACCGCCCGTGGGGGCGGGGCTACGCCCCGCCCGCCGGCTGCGCCCGGCGCACGGGTCCCGCTGGCGGCCGCCCTGGCGCGGTTGCGGGCGGGCTTCTCCCCCCCGGCCGTCGCCGGGCGCCTCTCCGCCCGCGGCGGCCGTTTCGTCTTGAGCGACGCCTCCGGCGAGGTCGAGTTCGAGGTCGCGGTCGCCGCGCGGGCCGGCGCCCGGCCGGGCGACCTCGTCGCCGGCCGGCTCGGGGACGGCGTGCTCGAGGAGGTGCGTGTGCTGGCGCGGGCCGTCGCGCCGCCGCTCCCGGAGGATGCCGGCCTCGCCGCGCGCCTGCCGCTGCTCGAGCGGCGCGCCCGCGTCGTGGACGCCGTCCGCGGCTACTTCCGCGGCCAGGGCTTCCTCGAGGTCACGACGCCGCACCGCGTCGTCTGCCCCGGCCTCGAGCCGCACCTCGTCGCGCAGCCGGCCGGAGACCGCTGGCTGATCACGAGCCCCGAACTGCACCTCAAGCGGCTGCTCGCCGCGGGCGCCGAGCGCGTGTTCGAGATCGCGCGCGCGTGGCGCGGCGACGAGCACGGGCCGTGGCACCTGCCCGAGTTCGCGATGCTCGAGTGGTACCGCGCGTACGAGGGCCTCGACGCCCTCGAGGCCGACGTGCTCGCCCTGCTGGACGCGGCGGGCTGCCGGTTCGCGCGGCCGCCCGAGCGGCTGACGGTGCGCGAGGCGTTCTCCCGGCACGCCGGCCTGGACCTCGCCGCCCTGCGCGACCCGCGCGCCTTCGGGGCGGCCGCCGGCGCCCTCGGGGTCCGCGTCGCGCCCGGCGACGACTGGGACGACGTGTTCTTCCGCGTCTTCCTCGAGCGCGTCGAGCCCCACCTCGGGCGCGACCGCGTGACGGTCCTCGCGGAGTACCCCGCCTCGCAGGCCGCGCTCGCCCGCGTGCGACCCGACCCCGAGTTCCCGGTCGCGCTGCGCTTCGAGGTCTACGCCTCCGGGGTCGAGCTGGCGAACGCCTTCGACGAGCTGACCGACCCCTGCGAGCAGCGGCGCCGGCACGAGGCGGACCGCGCGTGGCGCGCGGCCCACGGGCGCGAGGCGCCGCCGCTGGACGAGGCCTTCCTCGCGGCCCTCGCGGCCGGGCACCCGCCGGCCGCCGGGATCGCCCTCGGGCTCGACCGGCTGGTCGCGCTGGCGCTCGGCGAGAACGACCTCGCCCGCGTCGTCCCGTTCGCCGGATAATCAGCGCCATGTTCCGCCGGGTGCTGGTCGCGAATCGGGGCGAGGTCGCGGCGCGCGTCGCGCGCACCTGCCGCCGCATGGGCGTGTCCCCCGCCGTCGTGCACAGCGACGCCGACGCGGGCGCGCCGTGGCTCTCGCTGTTCGACGAGGCCGTCTGCGTGGGGCCGGGCCATCCCGCGCGCTCGTACCTCGACCAGGACGCGATCCTCGAGGCCGCGGCGCTGGTCGAGGCCCAGGCGATCCACCCCGGCTGGGGCTTCCTCGCCGAGAACGCGCTGTTCGCGACGCGCGTCCGCCAGCAGGGGATCGCGTGGATCGGGCCGTCGCCGCGCAGCATCCGGCTGATGGGGGACAAGGCCCTCGCGCGCCGGACGATGGCCGGCGCGGGGGTGCCCACGATCCCCGGCTCGGAGGGCCTCCTCTCCGGTCCCGAGGAGGCCGCGTCCCACGCCGAGCGCGCGGGCTATCCCGTGCTGCTCAAGGCGTCCGCCGGCGGCGGCGGCAAGGGGATGCGCGTCGTGCGCGCCGCGGGCGAGCTCGCGGCGGCGTTCGCGGACGCGAGCCGGGAGGCGCAGGCCGCGTTCGGCGACCCCGGGATGTACCTCGAGAAGTACGTCGAGCGCGGTCGGCACGTCGAGTTCCAGCTGCTCGGCGACCACTGGGGGAGCGTGATCCACCTCGGCGAGCGCGAGTGCTCCGTGCAGCGGCGGCACCAGAAGCTGGTCGAGGAGGCGCCCTCGCCGGCGCTCGCGGCGGGCGAGCGCGCCGCGATGGGCGAGCGCATCGCGCGCGCCGTCGCCGCGATCGGCTACCGCGGCGCGGGCACCGTCGAGTTCCTGCGCGCGCCGGACGGGGCGCTGTACTTCATGGAGATGAACACGCGGCTGCAGGTCGAGCACCCGGTGACCGAGATGATCACCGGGCTCGACCTCGTCGAGCTGCAGCTGCGGGTGGCCGCCGGCGAGCCGCTGCCGGTGCGGCAGGACGACGTCCGCTTCGCGGGGCACGCCATCGAGGCGCGGCTCAACGCCGAGGACGCCGCGCGCGACTTCGCGCCCGCGCCGGGGACGATCACCGCGTTCGAGGTCGACGCGACGCTCGGTCCGGGCACGGTGCGGGTCGAGACCCACGTCGCGGCGCCGTGCGAGGTGCCGCCGTTCTACGACTCGCTGGTCGCGAAGGTGGTGGCGCACGGCGCGACGCGCGAGGCGGCGATCGCGACGCTCGAGCGCGCCCTCGCCAGCGCGCGGATCGAGGGCGTGCCGACCACGATCCCGGTGCACCTCGCGGTGCTCGCGGACCCGCGGTTCCGCGCCGGCGCGTACGACACGGGGCTGCTGACGACGATGACCCGCCAGACGTAGGGGCGGCCCTTGGGCCGCCCTCCATGGCGCAGCGCCTCGTGCTCCGATGAGCTCGAGGCGTCTCGAATCGTAGGGCGGCCCAAGGGCCGCCCCTACGACGGGGGGTTAAATGGCGAAGCTGGTTCTGCACCCGATCGGCGGACCGCTCGCGACCCGCCACGTCCACGAGGACCTCGAGCGCCGGCTCGACGAGGCGCGCGCCGGGGTGCGCGCGGGCTGGGGCGCGAAGTACCAGGAGCGCGTCCACGAGAAGGGCAAGCTGACCACGTGGGAGCGCGTCGAGGCGCTCGTCGACCCCGGCACCGACGTGCTGCCGGTCGGCACGCTGGTCAACCACGGCCGCACGTTCGTGCGCGGCAGCGAACAGCTGACCTCGCCCGGCGCCGGCGTCGTCACCGCGTTCTGCCGCGTCGCGGACCGCTGGACGATGGTGATCGCGAACGACAACACCGTCGCCTCGGGGTCCTGGTGGCCGCAGACCCCGGAGAAGATCCAGCGCGCGCAGGAGATGGCGCTGCGGCTGCGCCTCCCCGTGATCTACCTCGTGGACTCGTCGGGGCTGTTCCTGCCCGAGCAGGCGCGGACCTTCCCCGGCCGCACCGGCGCGGGCGCGATCTTCAAGATGAACGCGCGCCTGTCCGCCGCGGGCGTGCCGCAGGTCGCCGGCGTGTTCGGGGACTGCATCGCGGGCGGCGGCTACATGCCGATCATCAGCGACGTCGTGTACATGACGGAGGGCGCGTACATGGTGATCGCCGGCGCCGCCCTCGTGAAGGGCGCGAAGTCCGAGCAGATCACCTCGCTCGACATCGGCGGGCCCGACGTGCACGTGCACCTGTCGAACTGCGCCGACTTCCGCGTCCCGGACGACCGCACCTGTCTCGCGCGGATCCGGCAGGAGATCGCGTCCCTGCCGAGCAGCGCGGCGGACTACTACCGCCGCGAGGCCGAGCCCGCGCCGCCCCGCTTCGCCGAGCGCGAGCTGCGCGAGGTCTTCCCGGCGGACCACCGGCATTCGTACGACATGCGCCAGGTGCTGGCGCGCGTCCTCGACGACTCGCTGTTCCGCGAGGTGCTGCCGGGCACGGGGCGCGAGATGATCTGCGGCGTGGGCCGCGTCTCCGGGCTGTACGTCGGGTTCATCGCGAACAACCCGGAGCTGACCGACCATCCCGAGCTCGCGGGCGAGAAGCGGCCCGGCGGCATCCTGTACCGCGAGGGCATCGCCAAGATCAGCCAGTTCGCGCGCGCCTGCGACGAGGACGGCGTCCCGCTCGTCTGGCTGCAGGACATCTCCGGGTTCGACATCGGCTACGAGGCGGAGAAGAACGGGCTGCTCGGCTACGGCTCCTCGCTGATCTACACCAACAGCACCGCCCGCGTGCCGACCCTGACCGTGCTGCTGCGCAAGGCGTCCGGCGCGGGCTACTACGCGCTCGCCGGCCTGCCCTACGAGCCGGTGCTGCAGCTCGCGACGCCGCTCACGCGCCTCGCCGTGATGGAGGGGCGCACGCTCGCGATCGGCGCGTACCGCACGCGGCTCGACGCGAACTTCGAGGTCGTCGCGAAGGACGAGGGCGAGCGCGAGCGCGTCCGGCGCGGCATGCAGGAGGTCGAGGCCGCGATCACGGCGGACATGGATCCGCACCGCGCCGCGGCGCAGATGGACGTCGACGAGGTCGTGCGCCTCGACGAGCTGCGGCGCTGGATCGCGGCGTTCGCCGAGATGTCGTACCAGGCGATCGGCCACCGGCGGATCCGGAACCCGCGCATCTGGTCGCTGCACGATCTCGTGCTGCTCACCGATCCGTGACGCGTCGCGGGATCCGCAAGCGCGGGATCCGCGCGCGTCGCGGGATCCGCGCGCGTTCGCGCTGACGCGTTCTCGCGAAGAATCGCTCGTCGCGGAAAACACAAACGAGAAGGAACAACCGGCGTGCGCCGGGGGTGTCACTTTTCGTCGTAAATTGAGGGCGCCGCGAAGCCACGTGTGTAAGATGACCGGGACGAGAGATGGGGGAGCGATGAACGTGCCGCGGGTGGTTTCGTTCCAGAAGTGGATGCTCGACAACGACGAGTTCCTCGATCGTCTCGGGCGTCACGCGGCGCGCCGCATCGCCGACTCCATCCAGCAGCGCGGCGAAGTCGACTGGGAAGAAGTCATCAAGGGCCTCTCGCAGGACATGGAGCGCGAGATGCGCTGGTTCACGCCGCGCGCGCTCGCCTGATCGTCGTCGTCGTCGTCGTCGTCCCCCCGCCGGTCATCGTCCCCCCCGCAAGCCGCCGTCCCCCCGATCGTCCGCTCTGGTACGGCGCGCACCCGCCCGCGCCCGTTCGGGCTTCCCCCGCGCCCCGCGCGATGGAACAATGACCGCATGCAGCGCCCCGTCCTGGAACTGCTCGTCATCGAGCGCGACGACGGCGTCGAGGTCCTCGCGGCCCCGGCGCCCGGCCGCGTCCGGCTGACCGCGCGCCGCGGCGAGACCCTCGTCGCCGGCAGCCGCGCCGGCGTCCTGCAGCGGAACGCGCGGGCCTTCGACCTCGTCCTGCCGGACGGCGTCCGCGGCCAGCTCCGCGAGATCCTGGCGGCCGACCCGCTGGCCGCCTGCGCCTACGGCACGCCGCTCGCGGTCCTCGGGGACGTCGAGGCCGCGCCGCTCGGGCACCCGGTGGCGCACGCCGGCGAGGCCGCGGACTGGGTGGTCCGGGCGCCGAGCCACGGCACCTTCTACCTGCGCCCCGCCCCCGGCCAGCCGGCGTACGCCGCGCCGGGCCAGCGCGTCGAGCGCGGCGCCGTCCTGGGGCTGGTCGAGGTCATGAAGTGCTTTTCCCCGATCGTGTTCGATCCGCCCGGGGAGGGGCAGGGCGGCCGCATCGTCGAGGTCCTCGCGCGCGACGGGGCCGAGGTCCGGGCCGACCAGCCGCTCTGCCGGATCGCGCTGGAAGGCTGATCCGGCGCGGCATCCGGGCGCTTTGCGAAACGGCAAAGCCGCGCGCCCTGCGATTGCCTGCACCGCTCTTTGGTCCGATACTCTTCGCGATTTTCGATTTCTGGTCGGCTGGTCAGGAATCGGGGTGTCCCTCGCGGGAGCGTTTTCCGCATCCGGTTCCGGCGGGTCGGCCACGGCAGAGCTTTCGGGCGTATCTACCCGGGGAGCGAAGAAAGGTTTCGCAGCCATGGCTCAGGGCAAGGTGAAGTGGTTCAACGACGCCAAGGGTTTCGGTTTCATCAGCCAGGAGAACGGTCCCGACGTGTTCGTGCACTACAGCGCGATCGAGGGGAGCGGTTTCCGGTCCCTCACCGAGGGTGACGCGGTCGACTTCGAGATCACGCAGACCGACAAGGGCCTGCAGGCGAGCCACGTCCGTCGCTCCGAGAAGTAACCTCCCCGGAGCTGCCCGACCCGAGAGCCCCGCGCCCCGCGCGGGGCTCTTGCTTTTCGGGCCAGGCCCCGCGTCCCGTGGCGCGGCACGCCGGGGCCGCGCGCCGCGGAGGTGTGACGCGGGGCGACACGCCGTACATTCAAGCGCCCGCGCGCGTCCGCGGGCGGGGAGACCGACATGCGCGTCCTGCTGCTCGCGGCGCTCGCCGCGGCCTCGTTCGGCTGTGCCACCGTCGTCCCGGCGGAGCGCGCGGTCCCGCCGCCCGCGGAGGGCGGCGGCGACATCCCGGACGGGCGCCCCGTCGTGACCTACTCCCCGGCGACGGCGCCGCGGGCGGTCGACGCCGCCTCGGGCCTGAACGTCCGCGCCAACCAGGACGCCTCGGGCCGCAACCAGAACGAGACCACGATCGCCGTCAGCCCGGTGGACCCGAACGTCGTGATCGGCGGCGCGAACGACGCCCGGCTCGGGCGCTGGGCGTCGGGGTACTTCCGGTCGGCCGACGGCGGCGCGACCTGGGCCGACGGCGTGATGCCGTTCCAGAAGTACGCGAGCCAGGGGGACCCGACCGTCGCGTTCTGCGGCGACGGGACGGCCGTCTTCGGCTACCTCGACTACAACGGCGCATACATGCCGGCGCGGCTGATCGTCGCGCGCTCCACGGACGGCGGCGCCACGTGGCTCGGCCCGGGCGTCGTGCAGGAGAGCAGCGGCTTCCCGTTCGCGGACAAGCCGTACATCGCGTGCGCGCCGGCGGGCACGGGCGTCTACGCGAACCGCGCCTACGTGTCCTGGACCAACTTCGGCGCCGGCAGTTCACCGATCCGGGTCGCGTACTCGACCGATCGCGGCCAGACGTGGACGGGCGCGCAGAACGTCTCCGGCAACGGCGTCCAGGGGAGCGTGCCCGTCGCCGGGACCCGCGGGGTGGTCTACGTCTTCTGGCTCGGGCCGAGCGGGATCGAGTTCAACAAGTCCGCCAACGGGGGCGGCGCGTGGGCGGGGGCGAAGCCCGTCTCGGGCGTGACCGGGATCGGCGACGACCCCGCGTTCCGGCGCAACTCGTTCCCGACCGCCGGCATCGACAACTCGACGGGGCCGTACGCGAACTCGGTGTACGTCGCGTGGGCCGACGGCCGGAGCGGCGACGCCGACATCCTGCTCGCGCGGTCGAGCGACGGCGGCGTCACCTGGAGCGCGCCGGCGCGCGTCAACGACGACCCGGCGGGCAACGGGCGCGACCAGTTCTTCCCCTGGATGGCGGTCGACGAGGACGGGCTCGTCCACCTGATGTGGCTCGACCGGCGGCACGACCCCGAGGACCGGCGCTTCCACGTCTACATCGCCACGTCGCGCGACGGCGGCGCGACGTTCGACCGCAACCGCCAGGTCAGCGACGTCGAATCGAACAGCGCGCTGACGAACTTCCTCGGCGACTACTCCGGCCTCGCCGCCGGGGGCGCGCGGATCATGCCGCTCTGGAGCGACCTGCGCGCCGGCACCGGCGAGGAGGACGCGTACTTCCAGTCGGAGCAGGCGTTCGCGTACGACGACGTCGCCGGCCTGCGCTTCCGCGCCGACCGGGTGACGCTCGACTTCGACGACCAGGAGCCGCGCCTCGGTTCCGACGTGGTCTACGACGTGGTCCGCGGCGACGTGGCGGACCTCGCGGACGCCGGACGCGCGGGCCTGTCGGCGTGCGCCGCGCAGAACCTCGGCGCGCCGCCCGCCCTGCTGCCGGACGTGCCGGCCGCCGGCCACGCGACGTACTACCTGCTGCGCGCCGAGGGGCCGCGCGGCGCCGGCGGCCACGGCGCCGGCACCGGCCACCCGAACCCGCGCGGCGCCTACGACGACGCGCCGCCCTGCGGGGACTGACCCGCTCCGTCCGCGGGGACGATCGCGGCGGGCGTCTCGATCGCGACGAGCGGCACGCCGAAGGCGGCCGTCGCCGCCGCGCCCGTGAGCACCGCACCGGGCGCGCCGTCGCCGACCAGCCGGCCGGCGTCGAGCAGCAGCAGGCGCCGCGGCCCGCGCACGGCCAGCACGAGGTCGTGCAGCGACAGGACGACCGCGCGCCCCTCCGCGGCCCACTCCGCGAGCATCGCCATCACCGCGCACGCGTGCCCCACGTCCAGCGCGGAGGTCGGCTCGTCGAGCACGAGCACGCGGGCCTGCTGCGCGAGGGCGCGCGCGAGGTAGACGCGCCGGCGCTCGCCGCCGGAGAGGGTCGGCAGGGCCCGCGCCGCGAGGTGCGCGACGTCCGCGCGCTCCATCGCGCGGCGCACCGCGGCGTGGTCCGCCGGCCCGAACGCGCGGAACGGCCCCACGTGGGGATAGCGCCCCAGCCGCACGACGTCCGCGACGGTCAGGCCGAACTCGGTCCAGGTCTCCTGCGGCAGGTAGCAGAGGTCGCGCGCGAGCCGCCGCCGCGGCGCGCGCGCGAGCGGCGCGCCCTCGAGCTCGACGGAGCCCTCCGCGGCCGGCAGCACCCCGGCGAGCGCGCGCAGCAGCGTCGTCTTGCCGGCGCCGTTCGGGCCGACGACCGCGGTGAGTTCCCCGAAGCGCAGCGTCAGGTCGAGCCCGCGCAGGAACAGGCGCCCGCCGAGCCGCACGCCGAGGCCGCGCGCGACGAGCGCCGGCGCGGTGGCCGCTGGGGCCGGGAGGACGGCGGGCGTGGGGGTGGGCGTCGGCGGCACGGCGCTCTTGCTATCACGACGCGTCGGGCGCACGCCAGCCCGGGCCGGTGAGCAGCAGCGGGGGGACGGTCACCGGCACCCCCACGGCGTCGGCGACGGCCGGGCCGCAGGACGCGTACGCCGCGGCGAGCAGGTCCGCCGGCGCGCCCGCCGGCCAGGGGCCGAAGCGGCCCTCGTCCGGGACGTGCCCGAACAGGACCGCCGTCCCGCCTGCCCCCGTCGTCCCCGCGGCCCCGGGCAGCAGGACCACGCGGGTGACGACCGGCGCGCGCGGGGGAAGCGCCGCGGCGCGGGGCGCGGTGAGCACGAGCGACCGCCAGCCCGGGGCGGGGGCCGACCGCCAGGACGACGAGACGGCGGACCCGGTGCTCCGGCCCCGCCCCGCCTGCTCGTCCGCGAGCCCCCGCGGGCGCATCACCAGCAGGCCGTCCCGCACCGCCGCCAGCGGGCGCTCGGGCGTCCCCTCGTCGTCGACGCCGCCGGCGAACGGCGAGCCGGGGTCGTCGAGGTCGAAGCCGCGGGCCAGCACGCGCCGGCCGGCCCGGGCGCCGGGGTGCAGCCACGCGGCGGCGGCGGCGCGCAGCAGGTCGGCGGCCGCGAACGCGTCGAGGACGGCCTCCTGTCCGGCGCGCGGCGCGGCGCCCCGCCAGGGGAGCGCCCACGCCTCCACCTCGCGGACGAGCGGCGCGAGCCACGCCGGCTCGATGCCGGTATCGGCGCGGGTGCCGGCATCGGCGTCCGCGCCCGCGGGATCGGGGAGGAGGAGCGCCCGGGACCAGAGCGGCAGCCGGGGGTTCGGGCCGAGGAGGACGCGCGCGAAGGCCACCCGCCGCCGGCGGGCGCCCTCGACGACGTCGGCGGACGAGACCTCGACGGCGACCCGGTCGGCCCAAGCCGGGAGCCGGGCCGCGACGAGCTCCCGCAGCCGGGCCGCGAGGGGCTCCCACCCCTGGTCGGGGGCGGTCCACGGGGGCGGCTCGGAGGGCACGGCCGACCCCGGCACCCCGCTTTCGACGCCGCCACCGAGCGCGTTCCCCGTCGCCGTGACGAGCGCGTCGAAGCGGCGGGACGCGCGCGGGGGCGGCGGACCCCCGGAGGGGTATCCGGAGCGTTTATCGCTCCCGGGACCAAGACCGCGGTCAGCGTGCACGAAAACGCCGTCCTCCGCGCGCGGCGCGGGTTTCACGCGGCCAGACCTGTGCACGGGTGAGCATAAGCGTCGGCGCGCCGACCATGACTCGGAGCAGGGATCCCCCCCGCGCGCAGCGCGCCGTGCCCGCCGGGCCCCGGGGGAGGTCCGCGAGCGCGTGGAGGTCGGGCCACCCCTCCTCCAGCCGGAGGACGACCGTGACCAGGCCCTGGGCAGGGTCGTCGGCCGGTTCGTCCGCCCGTTCCGCGAGCCTCCCCTCGAGCACGACGGACGCGGACGGCGGGTCGAGCCGGCCGGAGCGGCAGTCGAGGAGCGCGGGCGCGGTCCCGAGCTCGCGGACGGAAACCCGGGGGGCGCCCGGCGCGAACTCCAGGCGGGTCGCCGACAGGGCCGGTAGCGCGGCCTCGCGGACGGAGCCGCGCCGCCGGGCGGCGCGCGTGCCCCGGTCGAACAGGTCGCGGGCCCCGGCCGGGCCACCGGCGTCGTCGACGTCGAACCCGGCCGGCCAGGGGGCCGCGGCGGGATCGTCGAGGAGGGACCAGCCCGTCGGGCGGCCGCCGACCAGGTCCTCGAGCGCGGCGTGCGCCAGCTCGTGGGCGAGCCACGCGGCGGCGTCGGGGTGCAGGACGAGCGGTCCCTCGTACGGCTCGCCGGGCCGCCCGCCGGCGGGGAGGGCGCCCCGTCCGGCCGCCGCCGCGAGGGCGGCGCCACGGGCCTCGACCCAGCCGCGGGCGGCGCGCTCCGCCTCGGCCGGCAGCGGATCGGCGCCGAGCAGCAGGTCGGGCCCGACCTCGACCCCGCCCGGGTCCCGCCAGCGGGCGGAGACCCCGATCCCCAGCTCGAGCGGGCCGGCGTGGACCGCCCCCGCGCGCGACCAGGCGCGGACCCGACCGAACACCGCGGTGCGGACCTCCGCGCCCGGGGCGGCCAGGCTGTCGGCCACCGCGCGCGCGGTCCGGGCGGCCGGGGCGGCCCGCAGGGCGTCGCGGAGGGCGTCGATCGCGGCGTCCCACTCGGCCCGCGCCCGTTCGGGCCACGCGGCGCCCGCGGCGAGCGCGTCCAGCCCGGAGGCGCCGAGCCCGGCGGCGAACCCCCACCGGCCGGCGGCGCCGTCCAGCGGCTCGAAGCGGCAGCCCCCGTCGAAGACGCCGCCCGGCGGCCCCTCGGACGTCAGCTGGCCGCGCGCCTCGAACAGCGCGAGCACGCCCGGGTCCCGGGCCACCGCGGACGAGGCCAGCGCGTCGGCGGCGCGGGGCAGGAAGGGACACGACGCGGCGTTCACGCCCCCGATGGTACGCGGACCCGGCCGCATTCCGGCGGCCGTCGACGGTTGGTCCGTCCCGGGCGGGGGACCTATGTTCCCCGCAAGGCGGGACGGGTCCCAATCCCGATGGTGGGTGTGTGACGCGGCGCGTACTTCTGATCGACTTCGAAAAGAGGTCTCTCGAGTCCACCCGCTCCCTTCTCGAGGGCGCCGGGTACGACGTCGCCGCCGCGCGCACCGGCGCCGAGGCGATGGCGTCGATCGAGGAGATCCGGCCGGCGGTCATCGTGCTGGAGCCGATGATCCCCGGACAGGACGGCTTCAAGCTGTGCCAGAGCCTCAAGCGCGGCGACCACGGCCCGGTGCCGCACGTCATTGTCGCGTCGCGGATCTACCGCGGCCCCAAGTACCGCAACATGGCGCGCGAGGTCGGCGCGGATGCGTACCTCGAGCGTCCCCAGCAGGACGGGCAGCTGATCGAATCGGTCGCGCGCGCGCTGCCCCCCGAGTTCGGGGCCCTCGCGCTGCCCGGCGCGGCCGCGGCCGCCGCGGCCGCCGAGATCGCCGCGCCCGAGCCGATCGGTCTCGACGACCTGCTGTCCGCGACGCTGGCCCCGCCCACCGCCGCGCCGCTCCCGCGGCGCGCGCCGCACGCGGTTCCCCACGCGGCGCCGCCGGCCGTCTCCCGCGCGCCCTCCCGCGCCGTCGCGCACGCGGCCCCGCAGCCCGCCGGGGTCCCGCAGCCCGCGGCAGCTCCGCAGGCCGCCGCGGCCCCCGAGCGGGGTCCCGCGGTCGCGCTCGCGGAGCCGGAACTCGCCGACGCCGACCTGCTCGGCGAGCCGGCGTTCGACCTCGCCGCGGAGCCGCCCGACGCGCCCGACTACGCGCTCGCCTTCCATCCCTCCGACGACGAGATCGAGTCCGCGCTGCTCAGCGTGCTCGGCCCCGATCCCGTGGTCGCGGCCGGCGCGACGACCGGTTCGTTCACGCGGGACCGCGGCCAGGCGCTCGCCACGGCCATCGAGGCGCAGGCGATGGCGGTGCTCGACCTGACGTACGCCGCGGAGGATGCGGCGACCGGGCCCGCGGAGTGGTCCGCGGACTCCCCGGCGGACATGCCGCTGGACACCGGCTTCGTCGTGGTCGACGCCGCGCTGGCGGAGTCCGGCGCCTCGGCGCCCCTGGCGTTCGACTTCCCGGTCGCGCGGCCGCCGCTCCCCGGCGGTCTCGAGGCCGCGCTCGACCGCGTCGAGCTGCCCGCGCTGGCCCCGGCCGACGCGGCCGGCCACGGGGCGTCCGCGCGTTTCGAGTTCGACCTGCTGCCGGAGAGCGAGTTGTCGGGGCCCGCCGAGAGCGCGCCCGTCCCGTCGACGCTCTCCGAGTCGACGCTCTCCGAGTCGACGCTCTCCGAGTCGTCGCCCCTCGAGCCGGCGCTTTCGGAATCGGCGCTCTCGGAGTCGGCGCCCTCCGAGTCCTCGCTGCCGTCCCTTCCGCCGAGCCTGCTGGACGGCTTCGAGCCGACGTCGCCCGGCGACGGCCTGTCCGATCCGTTCGGCGGTGCCGGCGAGCCGGACTGGGATCGCCTGTTCCCTCCGACGACGGGCGCCACGCTCGAGCCCGCCGCGCCGCTCGCGTCGTCCGCGCCGTCCGCGCCACCCGCTCCGCTCGGGTCGCCCGCGTCCCTCGCGCCGCACGCGCCGTCCACGTCGTTCGCGCCGCACGGAATGGCGCCGGCGCCGGTGCCCGCGCCGCCGCAGGGCCGCGCGCCGGAGAACCTCGACGCCGACCTGGAGCGCGCGTTCGCGGGGCTGTCGTTCGACCCGCTGCCGGCGTCCGCCGCGGCCATGCCCGAGCCGGGCGCCACCCTCGCCGCCCCCGCGGCCCAGGTCGAGGCCGCCGCCGTGGAGGCCGGCATCGAGGTGCCGACCGGGCTGCGCGGGATGGACGCCGGCACGGCCGAGCTGCTGTCGAGTCTCGAGGAACTCGAGAACAGCATGCCGGACGACGCCCCCTCGTACCTCGAGAGCGGGTGGGGCGGCAGCACGGGACTGACCGGCGTGGCCGCGGAGGTCGAGCCGAGCATCCCGCACACCCCGCCGCCGCTGCCGGCCGACCAGCAGGGGCTCGAGGACGCCATCTTCTCGGCGCAGTCCGCGCCGGACCCGCTGCCGCCGCCCCCGGACTGGGCGCCCTCGCGGCCCGACCTGGAGATCGAGCCGCTCGCGGGCTCCCCGCCCGAGCCGTCCCTGGACGCGATCCGCGCCGGCGAGCCGTACGCGTCGCGCCGCGTCCGGCCGAAGGCGCCGGAGCCGACGAAGCGGGGTGGCGGACTGACGGGCTGGCTGTTCGGCGCCCTCGCCCTCGTGATCGTCGCCTCCGGCGCGTCGGCGGCCTACCGTCACCTGGCCGGCGGCCGGTCCACGCCCGCCCCGCGCGCGGCGGTCGCCGAGGCGGCGCCGCCTCTCCACGCCGGCGACGCCGACCGGCCGAAGCCGTCGGCCCGGCGGCCCGCGGCGGCGGTGGCCGCCGCCCCCGTCCCGCGGCGGGCGCTGCCCGACCGCGTGCGCGAGATCCCCGGGGCCGGCGCTCCCCACTTGAATCGGCCCCGCCCGCAGGAGGCGTCTTCCTCGGCGTCCCCCGAGGGCCGCACGGCACCGGAGCCGGCCCGCGAGGAGGCGGACCGGGAGCCGACCGAGACCGAGCCGTCCGCCGCCGCGGAACGCGGGCCGTCGAGCGGCTCCGGCGCGACGGCCGCGGCCCCGACGACGCCCGAGCGGCGCGCCGAGCCCGACCCCGAACCCGAACCCGATCCGCCCGCCGCCGGCGTGGCCGCCGAGGCCGCGGCCCTCGCGGCGCCCGCGGCAGCCGGGTCCGCCGGGTCCGCCGGGTCCGCTGCCGCCGAACCCGCCGAACCCGTCGGCCCAGCCCCGCTGGTCCGCTCGAGCGAGCTCGACGCGCCCCTCCGGCCGGTCGAGGCTCCCGCGCCGGCGCTGCCCACCGCGGCGGAACGGGACGGCGCCCTCGGCAAGGTCTACCTGAACGTCCTGGTCGGCCCGGACGGCACCGTCCGCGAGACGAAGGTCATGATCGAGCCCGGGCACGGACTCGGCGAGGCCGCGCGCGAGGCCGTGCAGCGCTGGGTCTACACGCGCCCGACGCGCGCCGGGGCCCCCGTCCGGGTCTGGAAGGCCGAGGTCATCGAGTTCCACCGCTGAGGGCCTGAGGTCCAGGGCCACGACCCTTCCGGCCGGGCATGCGAAAAGCGACCCTCGCGGGTCGCTTTCGTGCCTTCAGGACGCGTTCAGGAGATGGGCGGGGCTGCGGCTCTGCCGCGGCGGCCTCGCGCGGTCGCGAGGTCCCCGGCGGCGGACCGGACCGGGACGTTAGGCCTGGACGGCCTTGCGCTCGGCCTTGCGACGCTTGCGGTCGTTCTCGCGGCGGCGGCGGCGCCGGCGCTCGGACGGCTTCTCGTAGTACTCGTGCTGGCGGATCGCCTTCCGGATCCCGAACTTCTCGACCTTGCGGCGGAAGCGGCGGAGCGCCTTCTCGAGATCGTCCTTCACGACCACGTACGTCGAATCAGGCATCGGACTTCATATCTCCTGGTGGTGCTCGCCGGCAGCCGCCTGAGCCGGGCTGAGGGGCGCCTGAGCGCGCACGAGCCACGGCACGGGACACCCGGCCCCGCGGACCCGGGAGAGAGTAGGGGCGGGACCCGCCCCTGTCAACATGGTCTGCCCTCGCGGGTTCGTCTCGGGGCCGCCCGCCGGCAGCGCGCCGGGCGGGCCGCGGCGGCCGGACGGAGCCCGGGAGGGCCGTGCTACGCTCCCGCCGTCATGGCCTGGTTCCGCAAGGAGAAGAAGCCGAAGGTCGCGCCGGTCGAGCGCCCGTCCCAGATCCCCGAGGGGATGTGGGTCAAGTGCGCGCAGTGCCGCGAGATCATCTACCGCAAGGACGTGGTGAAGCTCTTCTGGGTCTGCCCGAAGTGCTCCTACCACTTCACCTTCCCCGCGCGGGAGCGGGTCGCGGTCCTGCTCGACGAGGGCAGCGTCGTGCACGACGACGGCGCGCTCGCCTCGGTGGACCCGCTGCGCTTCCGGGACAAGGTCGCCTACCGGGACCGCCTCCGCGAGTACCGCACCAAGACCGGGCTCAACGACGCGATCGTCAGCGCGCGCGGCACGCTCGACGGCGTGCCGGTCGTGCTCGCGGTCATGGAGTACGGGTTCATGGGCGGCTCGATGGGGAGCGTCGTCGGCGAGGTCCTCACCCGCGCCGCGGAGCGCGCGCGCGAGGAGCGGCGCCCGCTGATCGTCGTCTCCCAGTCGGGCGGCGCGCGGATGCAGGAAGGCGCGCTGTCGCTGATGCAGATGGCGAAGATCTCGGCGGCGCTGGCGCAGCTCCACGACGAGCGGATCCCGTTCATCTCGGTGCTGGCCGACCCGACGACGGGCGGCGTGACCGCGTCCTACGCCATGCTCGGCGACGTGCACCTGGCCGAGCCGGGCGCGCTCATCGGGTTCGCGGGGCCGCGCGTCATCGAGCAGACGATCCGCCAGAAGCTGCCGCCCGGCTTCCAGCGGTCCGAGTTCCTGCTCGAGCACGGGATGGTGGACATGGTCGTGCAGCGCGCCGAGATGCGGGACACGCTCGCCCGGCTGCTGCGCCTGCTCTGGGTGCCCGCGAACGTCCCCGTCGCCGCGCCGTAGGTTCGCCCGTGCACCACGACGCCCTGCTCGAGTGGCTGTACGGCCTGCAGGGTCCCGCGCTGAAGTGGGACCTCGAGACCGCGCGCCTGTTCCTCGCGCGGCTCGGCGACCCGCAGCGCGCGTACCCGTCGGTGCACGTCGCGGGCACGAACGGCAAGGGATCGGTCGCCGCGATGGTCCACGCGATCGCGCTGGCCGCCGGGCTCGACGCGGGCCTGACCACGAGCCCGCACCTCGTGCGTCCCGAGGAGCGGATCCGCCTCGGGGCGGGGGACATCGCGCCGGCGGCGTTCCGCGGGCTCGTCGAGCGGCTGCGGGACGAGGCCGCGCGCGCCCTCCCGGGGCTGCCCCGCCATCCCTCGTTCTTCGAGATGCTCACGGCGGCCGCGTTCGTCGCGTTCGCCGAGCGGCGCGTGGACCTCGCGGTCGTGGAGACCGGGCTGGGCGGGCGGCTCGACGCGACCAACGTCCTCGAGCCGCGCGTCGCGGTGATCACGACGATCGGCCTCGACCACGTGGCGACGCTCGGCGGCACGCTCGCGTCGATCGCGCGCGAGAAGGCGGGCATCGCGAAGCCGGGCGTGCCGCTCGTGCTGGGCTGGATCGCCGCGGGCCCGCGCGCCGCGATCGAGGAGCACGCGGCGCGGGCCGGGGCGCCGGTGCACCGCGCCGCACGCGAGCTGCGCCTGCGCCGCGCGCCCGGCGGGGGCTTCGACCTGCGCACGCCGGTGCGCGCGTACGCCGGGCTCGCGTGCGCGCTGCCCGGGCCGCACCAGGCGCGCAACGCCGCGCTCGCGGTGCGCGCGGCGGAGCTGCTCGCCGGCGACGGCTTCCCGCTCGACGAGGCCGCCGTCCGGGCCGGGCTCGCGTCCGTCCGCTGGCCCGCGCGCCTCGAGCGCATCGACGCCTCGCGCGTCGCGCGGCCGCTGCCCGCGCGGGCGTCGTTCCTCGTGGACGGCGCGCACAACCCCGAGGGGGCGCGGGCGCTCGCCCGCTTCCTTGCCGTCCGCGAGGCGGACCGCGAGCGCCGCGTCGTGCTGTTCGCCGCGACCGAGGGGCGCGAGGTCGCGGACCTCGTCCGCCCGCTGGCGACGCTCGTCGACGCGGTCGTGGTGACGCGCGCGCCGATCGCGAAGGCGCAGGACCCGCACGCGGTCGCGGCGCGGCTGGTCCGCGCGCTGCCGGCGCACGAGGTCGTCGTGGTCGAGGAGCTGGACGAGGCGCTCGCGGCGGCGGCGGCACGCGCCGGCGACGCCGGCGAGGTCGTCGTCTGCGGGTCGCTGTACCTGGCCGGCGCGGCCCGCGCGGCGCTGCTCGGGCTCGGCGCCGCCGCGCACCCCGCCCGCGAGACGCACGTCGCCGCGGCGGGGGTGACCCCGTGACGCGCGGCAGCGGCCACATCCCCGACCTGCCGATCGCCGGCCGCCGCAACGACGACCTCGTCGACGTGCGGCTCGAGGCGCTGCCGCCGCAGATCGACTTCGCCGCGCTGTTCGGCAACACGCAGGACGTGGAACTCGAGGTCGGCATCGGCAAGGGCCGCTTCCTCCTGCTCGCGGCCGCGGCGCGCCCGGACGTGAACTACTTCGGCATCGAGATCGCGCGCCGCTTCTACCTGCAGGCCCTGGACCGCGTCGCGAAGCGGGACTTCCCCAACGTGAGGATGGCCTGCGGCGACGTCGTGCCGCTGCTGAAGGAGCGGCTCGCGCCCGCCTGCCTCGGCGCCGCGCACGTGTACTTCCCGGACCCCTGGCCCAAGAAGCGGCACCACAAGCGGCGCTTCTTCCGGCCCGACGTGCTCGAGGCCCTCGAGCGCGCGCTGCGCCCGGGCGCGCTGCTGCGCGCCGTGACCGACCACCCCGAGTACGCGCTCGTGATCCGCGACGAGGTCGGCGCGCGCGCGGCGTTCGAGGACGCGGGCCGCGACCCGTCGCTGTGGGAGCTGCCCGGCATGGGGGACTACACCTCGCTGGGCGTCACCAACTTCGAGATCAAGTACCGCCGCGAGGGCCGGCCGATCCACCGCTTCGCCTGGCGCCGGCGCTAGACGCGGCCGATCGCGGACGCTGGACGCAGCCGATCGCGAGGGGCTCGTCCCGGGGCGGCAACGGGCGCGCCGTGGCGTCCCGTCCACGGGACGAGGTCGCGCGCGATGCTGCGTCCATGGCAGACCCCGACATCGAGACCCGCGGCTGGCTGCGGCTCGCCCGCTGCCCCGGCCTCTCCGCGCGCGACGCGGCCGACCTGGGCCGCGCCTGCGGCGGGACGGCGTTCGCCGACGGCGCGCCTCCCCCGCCCGTGGACCACCCGCGGCTCGACCCCGCGCTGCGTGCGGCGCTCGCGGACGCGGGCCTCGGCGCCCAGGTCGAGGCCGAGGTCCGCCGGGCGGCCGGCGCGGGGTGGACGCTGCTGCCCCTCGCCGACCCGCGCTACCCGCCGAACCTGGCCCGGCTGCCCGCGCCGCCGCCGGTCCTGACGGTGCAGGGCGACCCGGCGGCGCTCGCCGGGCCCGCGGCGGCGATCGTCGGCAGCCGCTACCCCTCGGGCTACGGGCTGCGGCTCGCGGAGGAACTGGGGGCCGGGCTCGCGCGGATGGGCGTCGTCGTGGTCAGCGGCATGGCGCGAGGCATCGACGCGGCGGCGCACCGCGCCGCGCTGGCGGCCGGCGGCGCGACGGTCGCGGTGATGGGCACCGGCATGGACGTCGTGTACCCGCGGCACCACGGTCCCCTCGCGCGCTCGATCGCGGTTCAGGGCGCGCTGGCGACCGAGTTCCCCCCCGGGGCGCCCCCGCTCGCCGCCCACTTCCCGCAGCGGAACCGGGTCATCGCGGGGCTGGCCGACGCGGTCGTCGTCGTCGAGGCCCGGGCCAGGTCCGGCGCGCTGATCACGACGCGCTACGCGACCGACTTCTTCAGGCCCGTGCTCGCGGTCCCCGGCCGCTCCGGGGATCCGCTGGCCGAGGGGCCGATCGCGCTGCTCCGGGACGGCGCCGCCCTCGCCTGCTGCGCCGGGGACGTCCTGCTCGAACTGCCTCCCGACCGCAAGCCGCCGGGCCTCGACGGCGTCCTGGCGGAGCGGGAGCGGGAGGCCGGCGTGCCGCTCGCCGCCCCGGGTGGCCCGGGGGACCCGGTGACCGACGACCTGCTGCGGCGTCTCCCGCGGGACGACGAGGTCACGCTCGACGACCTGCTCGAGGAAACGAAACACCCGCCGGAAGACGTCCTTGCGGCCCTCTTCTCGCTCGAACTGGCCGGCCTGGTGGATGCCCTCCCGGGGGGCGCGTACCGGCGGGCGCGGCCGCGGTCCGCGAAGGGCGCGGTTTGACACCGCCGGAGGGCGACGTTAATGCTAGCCCGGCCTGAGGGGGGGCCGGTCGTTAGTGGCGACTGGAACCACGGCATTCATGGGACGCAGTTGGACGAGGTCGTATCGGGGTCGTCCGCGCCCGTCGCGGGCCGCCAAGGGTCGGGAGTCAACGTGGCGAAGCACCTGGTCATCGTCGAGTCGCCTGCGAAGGCCAAGACGATCAACAAGTTTCTCGGGCGGGACTACCGGGTCAAGGCGTCCCGCGGGCACGTCCGCGACCTCCCGAAGAACCCCAAGAAGAAGGGGGACAAGGACTGGATCGGGGTCGACGAGGAGCACGGGTTCAAGCCGACCTACGAGGTCCTGAAGGAAAAGCAGAAGACGATCGAGGAGATCGTCGAGGCCGCCCGGGACGTCGAGTCCGTGCTGCTCGCGGCCGACCCCGACCGCGAGGGCGAGGCGATCTGCTGGCACCTGGCCGAGATCCTCAAGGACAAGAAGATCAAGAAGCCGGTCCAGCGCATCCTCTTCAACGAGATCACCAAGCGCGCCGTCCGCGCCGCGCTCGACCAGCCGCGGCCGATCGACGACCAGAAGGTGGACGCCCAGGAGGCGCGCCGGATCCTCGACCGCATCGTCGGCTACCGCGTGTCGCCGCTGCTCTGGGACCGCGTCCGTCGCGGGCTGTCCGCCGGACGCGTTCAGACGGTCGCGCTGCGCATGATCGTCGAGCGCGAGCGCGAGATCCGCGGCTTCGTGCCCGTCGAGTACTGGACGGTCGCCGCGCGGCTCGAGCCGGAAGGACGGGCGGCGTTCGAGGCCAAGCTCGTCTCCTGGCGCGGCGAGGACGTGCCGTGGCGCAAGGGGTCCGGCGACGAGAGAATCGCCGCGCTGCCCGACGAGGCCGCCGCCCGCGAGGTGATCGAGCACTGCACCGGCCGCGCGTTCGACGTGGTGTCCGTCGAGGCCAAGCGGAGCCGCCGCAACCCGCCCGCGCCGTTCACCACGAGCAAGCTGCAGCAGGAGGCCTCGCGCCGCTTCCGCCTGCCGGTGCGGCGCACGATGAGCCTCGCGCAGTCGCTCTACGAAGGGAAGGACATCGGCGACGCGGGCACCGTCGGCCTGATCACGTACATGCGAACCGATTCCACGCGCGTCGCGGGCGAGGCCCTCGAGGCCGTCCGCGAGCACATCGGCGCGACCTACGGCGCCGAGTTCGTGCCCGAGGAGGCGCGCGTCTTCCGCCAGAGCAAGTCCGCGCAGGACGCGCACGAGGCGATCCGGCCGACGTCGCTCGAACTGACCCCGGAGCGGGTCGCGCCGTTCCTCGACAAGGACGAGGCGGCGCTCTACAGCCTGATCTGGGACCGCTTCGTCGCGAGCCAGATGGCGGCGGCCGAGTTCGACGTCACGACGATCGACATCAAGGCCGGCGTCGCCACGTTCCGCGCCAAGGGCGAGGTGCAGCGGTTCGCCGGCTGGCTGGCGGTCTACCAGGAGACGCGCGAAGAGGACGCCGACGACGAGAACGGCGTCACCGCGCTGCCCGCCGTGCGCGAGGGCGAGCGGCTCGAGCCGCTCGCGGTCACCCCGGCGCAGAACCACACGCAGCCGCCGCCGCGCTTCACCGAGGCGATGCTGGTCCGCGCGCTCGAGGAGAACGGCATCGGCCGCCCGTCCACGTACGCCGCGATCCTCGGGGTGCTCTCCGAGCAGGACTACGTCGAGAAGTTCGAGGGGCGGCTCAAGCCGACCGACCTCGGCGAGATCGTCGTGGACCTGCTGGTGAAGCACTTCGGCGACATCTTCGACGTGGCGTTCACGGCCAAGATGGAGGAGACCCTCGACGAGGTCGAGGGGGGCAGCGAGAACCGCACCGCGGTGCTGAAGAAGTTCTCGTTGCAGTTCCGCGACGACCTGGCGCGGGCCCGCGCCGAGATGGAGAACGTCAAGCAGCGCGCGGTCAAGACCGACATCCCGTGCGAGACCTGCGGCGCGATGATGGTCAAGCGCTGGGGCCGTTTCGGCGAGTTCCTCGCCTGCGAGAAGTACCCCGAGTGCAAGAACTCGCGCGACCTCGCGACGGACGCGAAGCCGCTGCCGGAGGTCGAGGCGGCCTGCCCCAACTGCGGCAAGCCGATGGCGCTGCGGCGCGGCCGATGGGGCCCCTTCCTCGCGTGCACCGGTTACCCCGAGTGCAAGACGACGCAGAAGATCAAGGTCCAGGGGGACAAGGTCGAGGTCAAGCAGGAGGTCGTCCTCGACGAGAAGTGCCCCGACTGCGGCAAGCCCCTGGCGAACAAGCACGGCCGCTTCGGCGAGTACGTCGGCTGCACCGGCTACCCCGACTGCCGCTTCACGCGCCAGGAGGAGACCGGCGTCCCCTGCCCGAAGTGCGGCAAGGCGGTGGTCGCCCGCCGCTCGCGGCGCGGCAAGACCTTCTACGGCTGCACCGGCTACCCGAACTGCGATTTCGTGCTCTGGAAGAAGCCGATCGCGAAGGCCTGCCCCAAGTGCGCGGCCCCGTACCTGCTCGAGTCGATCACCAAGAAGTACGGCGCGCGCCTGATCTGCGGGACCGAAGGCTGCGGCCACACCGAGCTGATCGAGACCGCCGCCCCCGCCGAACTGTAGGGGCGGCCCTCGGGCCGCCCTACGCTTCGAAACGCCTCGAGCTCATCGCCGCTCGAGGCGTTTCGTTTGGGAGGGCGGCCCAAGGGCCGCCCCTACGATCACGGTCACGATCACGATCACGGTCACGATCTACGGTCAGGGTCCCGGTCACGGGCAGGGGTGCGTGTCGGGCCGGACGGTTCCCGCCGAGTCCGTGCCGAGCGGCCCGCTCGCGACGCCGAACGCGTCCGCGACCTGGCCCGTCGCGAGGTAGTAGAACGCGCGGCCCGCGGCCGGCACCGCCGGGTCCGTGACCGTCGGCCCGGGCAACTGCGAGGCCAGGCACGCGTGGTCGTAACCGCCCCACGGGCCGGGCCCGATCGCGCCGCGCTGCACACCGTAGCTGGTTGCGCCCGGGGCGGGGTCCCACGCGAGCGTCGTCGAGGACGGCGCCGCGAACCGGAGACCCTGGACGTCGAGCGCCGCGCAGAACGCGTCGGCGAGGTCCGCCGCGCCGTTGCAGTTGTTGTCCACGGCGTCCCCGCACAGCTCGCGGGCGCCGCCGAAGACGGACCCGTTGCGGTCGTCGCAGTCGCCGCCGCACTCGGACACGCCGTCCGCGTCGCCGTCGTCCTGCCCCGACGAGCCGAGCCAGCCGCCGAAGTCCGCCGCGCCGAACACGGCGTCGCCGCTGCCGCTTCCCGCGCCGCCCGGGCCGTTGGTGGCGCCCCACCAGTTCCCGGTCGCGTCGAGCGGGTCGACGGCGATGTTGCGCACGCCGACCGTGTTGGCCACGAAGTCGTTGCCGTGCGCGGCGGCCGCGTCGGTGCCCGCGCCCACGAAGTCGGTCAGCAGCCCGTTGGCGCTCTCGCGGATCGTGTTGCAGGTCACGAGCGTCGCCCGCGGCGCGCCCGAGCCGGGGCCGTTGCGGAAGTTGCGGATTCCGGCAAACGTCGCGTGCCGGATCGTGTTCCCGCTGATCGTCGTCCGCCGCGCGTCGAGGCGCTCGGTCACGCAGGAGTCCGCGGCGCGGCCGGAGACCCGGACGCCGTCCGTCTGCTCGGCGCTCGTCATCGAGCTGGTCGCGATCAGCGTGTCGTCCGCCATCTCGACCAGCACCCCCGCCGCGTAGCCGCCGCCGTCCCAGGCCGGCGCGCGCGACACGAGGATCGTGCTGCCCGACAGCTCGGTGCCGGTCGCGAGCCGCACGACGGCGCCGCGCGTGATCCCGATCATGTCGAAGCCGCGGAACACGTTGCCGTCGGCGGACGCGCCGGCGCCGCCCTCGCACGCCGCCCAGCCGTCCAGCAGCACGCCCTCGCGCGAGCGGTGGCCGCAGATGTCCTCGCCCGAGACCGTGCGGACGACGCCGTCGATCGAGACGTTCTCGAAGACGTTGCCGTCGGAGTCGCCGCGCAGGCGCAGCTCGGTCACGCCGTTCTGCCGCAGGCAGAGGTCGCGGAAGCTCGACTGCCCGACGTCCAGCAGGTCCAGCCCGACCTCGTCGCCGCTCGCCTGCCCGCAGTCCGTGCCGAGGCCCGCGTCGCGGATCGTCAGCTGCCGGACCACGAGGCCCGACACGCCGGCCGCGCGGAACGCCGGCAGGTGGCTGCCCTCCGACTGCGGGGCGGACATCACGCTCGCCGAGCAGCCGCCCGGCGCGGGCGCGGCGCCCTCGATCTCGAGCGGCTTCTGCAGGAACGTCCGGCCCGAATACACCCCGGGACCGACGAGCAGGAAATCGCCCGGCAGCGCCGCGTCGTGCGCGTGCTGGATCCGCTGGAAACAGAAGTCCGCGGACGAGTCCCAGCCCGAGTTCGTCGCGACGCGCACCAGCAGCG
>JADHED010000621.1_pt1 | contig 39336 bp, 23 predicted proteins | sample 8952041 | NCBI WGS metagenome assembly JADHED01 (sample SAMN16124423, study PRJNA663239) | bioreactor sludge metagenome | isolation source: sludge (control) | place: India:Bengaluru | collected 2018-09-08 | reverse complement strand
CACTGCCGAGCGACGAGCGCGCCGCCGGCCAGCTGCGCGGCTTCATCGACGCGTTTGCGGCCTGGGTCGAGCGCTTCGCCGCGGCGCCCGCGCCAGCCGCGGAGGCCGCGCGGTGAAGCGTGGCGCTCGTCCAGCGATGGGCGAATTGATGCTCGGGGTCCAAACGTGAGTCGAGGGTTCAACGATGGTCCCGTCGATGAGGTTCGCGAAGGACTGGCCACGCCGAACCGGGCGACGCATCCGCGAACGAATTGACTAGGGCGCCCGGTTTCGCTTATACGAACAGTGAAAAACCGGGGGGCTGCCATGAAGAAGCGATCGGCTTTCCTAATCCTGTGCATCGTCCGCCTTGCGTCGTGGTCCGCGGTGGCCGGCGTGGACTACTGGCCCGCGTGCGCCGATCCGCAGCCGCTGACGGTGGCTCAGGAATCACCGATCGCCGCCGCTCGGTCGAGTGCCGTCGCCTCGAATGGCCTTACCTTCGGCGTGGTTGCGATTAACTCCTCGGGAATGATGCTGTTCTCGACTGTCTACGCCGACGGCAGTGTGGAGCGCCTCCCCGTCGTGGTCCCGGTAGGGGAGATCTACACGGACGCGGTGGAACTTGTGTGGAACGGCGCAGGGTATGCGGTCGCGTATCAGGCCATCGACGACTACCGACTGCCCGTGATCATGCTGGCGCGGCTGGATCAGAACGGATCGCTTGTCGGCCCAGCGTCGCTCGCGGCAGGCTCGCCTGCCGGCCTGCCGTCGTTGGCTTGGAGCGGTTCCGGTTACGGAGTGGCATTCGGCCGGAACGGGAGCACGTACGTGACCACCTTCGACAGCCTGGGCCAAGTTCTGCGCTGGGAGATCGAGATCACCAGTTACAGCGCAGCCGATTCGGACATCGCCTGGTCCCATCTCGGAAACCGCTACGTGGTCGCCTATCGCTACTCGGACTGGTCGGGCTTGCACACTCTATGGACCCGGACGGTCAGCGCCGATGGCCAACTTGGTCCTGCAAACATGGTCTGTAACGGAAACTCCGGTTTGTCCTCCCCGAGCCTTGTCGATACAGGCACGTCTCTCGGCTTGGCATGGGTAGACAACCATTACGGGCTCGAAGATATCGTCTTCTGTACCCTGGCCGGTGATGATGCTCGCCGGCTAAGCGGGGATCTGTGGATCACGAATGCATCCGGCTGGTCCGGCATCCCGGAACTCGTATGGACAGGCGCAGAGTACGCGACCTTTTTCGGTGACAGCCGTGGTGGAAAAGGGGACGTGTTTCACCAGAGAGTCGCAAGGGATCCCGCGCTCCTTGGCGCGAACTACCGGGTTAGCAGCGGCGTGGGAGTTCAGGCGCTCAGCGCAGCGTTTGCTACACGGTCATTCTTGGTGGGTTGGAACTCCCTGGGGGGTCCCGTCACGACCCAGCCTTGGGGGTGCCATGCCCCGGGGATCCCCAGTTGCCCAGAGGGCCTCACTTCGTTCGGTTTGAGCGGGTCAACGCTCACCATCGGATGGCTGCCGGCGCAAGACCCCACCGTAGAACTCGCCTACTACCAAGTTTACCGAGACGCCGCTTTAATCGGCGTCACCGCGAAGCCGTACTTCACGGATACCGCGGTGGATGCCGGTCGCACGTACACGTACATCGTGCGAAGCGTCAATGCTGCGCAGTATTTCAGCACCCCGTGCCCGAACTCTCAGATCGACGTGACCGCTGACGGCAACGTCTTTCTCACGTTGGGCCGATCAGAGTCTGATCTCGCGCTGTCCTGGGTCGATAGATCTCCCAGAAGCTACCGAGTGATGCGGGGACTGTCGCCGCAGGACATGATCGAGATCGCTCGCACCTCAAACACAGCGATACAAGATCAAGGCGCAGCCCTTGGAGCTACTTGTTTCTACTACTCTATCGATCCCGCGGTAGACGGCGCTCGGTGACGGGACCGGCGCGGTGGCTCCGACGGGAGCCACCGCTTCGAAGGCAGCATTCAGTCCCGGCGATCAGAATCCATCCACGACCGTACGGACCGGCGAGGATCAAGCCGCGGTGAGGTCGCCGTCCTCAGTGCCCGTGCCGACCGTTCGAAGCGCAACCCGGCCGGCTGCGTCCTCAATGGCCCGACGCAGCTTCGCTTCCTGGAGCGCCCGCGTGCGGTACCACGCGGGGCCCCAGATCCGGTACAGCCGCCAGCCAAGGCCCTCGAGCACTTCCTGACGGAGACGGTCGCGGTCCCGGGCCACCTTGGACGAGTGGTACGCGGCGCCGTCGCACTCGATCCCGAGGATGAAGCGGCCGGAGTGGGACGGGTGCCTGATCCCGATGTCGACCCGGTAACCGGCAGAACCGACCTGGGGAACGACCTCGTAGCCCCAGGACCGGATCACGCGGGCGACCTCTTCCTCGAAGGGGCTCTCGGGATCGCCGCCGGTCTGGTCGATCGAGGTCCGGAGCGCGAGCAGCTTGTTCTCGGTGCGGGCAGCGAAGTCCAGGTAGTCCCGGAGGGCCTTCGCACCGCGGTTGGAGACGCCGGCGGGGAAGTCTTCGGCCGTGATGGAACTGACCACCTCGACCCGCCGCCGTGCGCGCGTGATCGCCACGTTCAGACGACGCCAGCCGCCGTTCTTGTTGATGGGCCCGAACGCCAGGGCGAACTTGCCGTCCTCGTCGCGTCCGTAACCCACGCTGAAGATGATGATGTCGCGATCGTCGCCCTGGACGTTCTCGAGGTTCTTCACGAACAGCGAGGTGAGGCGGTCCCCGGAGAACATCCGGTCGACTTCCGGGTGCTCGGCGCGCGCCTGCTGCAGGCGGGCGTCGATCAGGCTGGCCTGCGCCTCCGAGAACGCGACCACACCCAGGGTCAGCGTCGGATGGTGCTGGGCGTGGAAGACGACCCGCTCGACGACCTTCTCGGCCTCGATCGGGTTGTCGCTCGACGTGCCCCGGCGGTAGATCCCATCCACCTTGAAGAGCTCGACGCCCACATCTGGACCGGTCGCGTGCGCGCCGGGGAAGGTGACCAGCTTGCCGTCGTAGAACGCGTGGTTGCTGAAGCTGATCAGATCTTCATGCCGGCTGCGGTAGTGCCAGCGCAGCGGGATCGACTGGACGACGCCGGACGCCTTGGCCAGGTCGAGCACGGACTCAAAGTCCTCCGTCTGCTCGTCGTTCCAGTCGTCGGTGCCTTCGTCGGTGGTTGCCTTGGCGAAGAACTCCGTCGGCGGCAGCTGCTTCTGGTCGCCCGCCACGATCAGCTGGTGCCCCCGGTAGATGCAGTTGACGGCATCGGCGGGCCGGACCTGAGACGCCTCGTCGAAGATGACGACATCGAACTTGATCTCCGAGTCCAGGAACTGGCTGACGGCGAGCGGGCTCATCATGAAGCACGGCTTGAGGGCGAGCGCGGCCGGCGCCGTATCGGACAGGAGCCGCCGGATCGGCATGATCCGCCGCTGCTTCTGGGCCTCGCGGCGGATGACGTTCAGCGCGGCGCTCATCCGGGGAGTCACGCGCCTGTTGCACGCGTCGATCACCCTGGCAGCCGCCGTGGAGATGCTTCGCCGATCCAGGCTCGCGAACTCGCGGACCAGTTCGTCGCGATCCTCGGGACGGCGCACGGCCAGGCGCCCGTCGGAGCGGAGGATCGAGTCTGCCCACCGCTCGAGGGCCGCGCGCTCGATCACGCCGGGCACCTCGTGCGAGGCGACCTTGTGGTCGATGCAGAACCGGCTGGCCTCGGCGAGACCGACCTCTTCCAGTTCGGCGAGGGCCCGACGGTACGCCTCCCACGTGGGAAGGTCGTCGATGCGTTCCCGGAGCTGGCCGAGGAAGTGAGTGCCCGATGCGAACGAGGATTCGAGGGCGGATCCGACTTCGGCATCCCGGCCGGTCTCGAACAGCGAGGCGACGGCATCCCGGTTCCGGTCCCAGCGGCCGAGGGCCTCTTTCAGCTTCGTCGGATCGAGGGTCTCCTCGAGCAGGCGAGAGGCGGCGTCGGCCGGCAGCCCTGCGCCCGCGCATGCGCAAGCACGGACCGCGTCGGCCCAGCCCAAGGCCTCCTGCAGCTTGCTCCAGTCGGTCCGGAACCCCTGGAACAGCGGTCCGAACACGCGCGCGTCTGATTCCGCGGCGTTGGCCATCTCGTCCGCCAGGTCCTGCGCATGAGACCGGAGTTCCAGCGCGGTACCGACCCGGCTCACGTCGAGCCGGCGCCCGCACGCGGTTTCCACCGCATCCATGATGTCGGCCAGCGAGGCCAGGGCGGTGCTGATACGGCCGCAACGCTCGGAAGCGTCCGGCAGCGGGCGGGTCGTGATCACATCGGCCCGATCCGCGAGGACCTCGGTAGCGGAGGCCTGGAGCGCCGTGATCGCGTCACGGAGGTCACGGGCAAGCGCGACCCGCTCGGGAGAGACCGGCGCGGTCCTCCCGATCTGGCGGCCGAGAAGCTGCGCATCGAGCTGGCGTCCGGCGATGGCCAGCGCTCGGGCGGCGACCTCGACGGCATTCCCCAGGGCGGCGAAGTCGGAGTCCGTGCGCTGGTAGTAGTGTTCTCCGATGGCGACTGCATGCCGGCGCTCTGCCTGGGCGAGACGCGCGGAGGTCTGCTTCCACGCGAGGGCGTCCCGCAGCGCGCCGACCGCCTGCTTCGTCACGCGGCCCGCACGCGTGCAGGAAGCGACGGCCCTCTTGTCGTGCCAGTACGCCCGACGCAGCTTCCCGAGCCCCCGATGGACCGTCTCGAAGCGGACGCAGAGTCCCTCGAGGTCCAGGTCGAGAATGCCGGCGGTGAAGACCTCACCCAGCGCCTGCTGACGAGTCCGAAAGTCCTCGACAACCGTCTGCAGGACGCCGGCGCCCGCCTTCACAGCCTCGAGCACGGAGGGGTCGAACCACTCCGGCTCGGGACGGTCCGGCTCGACCGCGAGGAGGGCGAGACTCGCGACGTCCGACGCCCGAGTAAGGCCCATGTCCCGCGTGCTCAGGCCGAAGGTTCTCGCCAGATCCGCCGAGGGAGCGACGATGGCGCCCAGCGTGGCCGATGCCTCCCCAAGGTAGTGAGCCAGCCGGCGGAGTTCGCTCGCGGTCTCGTGGCCGGAGAGCTGCCACTCGGCCGAAGCTCCCCGCAGGACGCGGCGGATCTCGTGCAGAGCGCCGAGGCCGGACGGATCGATCTTGGCCCAGTCCGCTCCGGCAACGTCCGTGGCCCGCCCTTCAATCTCACGCATCAGGCCGGCGAGCCGGGCCCGGTCCTCGAGGCGGGTTCGAAGCGGATCCAGCGATGCGGCAGCAAGCCAGTCAGTAGGGACGTCCGGGCGATCCGACGCCAGATGAAGCAGGGCGACCCACCGCCGCGCGTCGGAGACGTCGGTGACCCACTCGAGTCCGACCAGGTTGGCCAGCATGCCGCAGCACGCGGCGATCTCCTGAGTGTCATCGATGCTGGACTCGAGCAGCCGCGTGACGGCAAACCTGCGGGCGCTATCCAGATCGACGGGGCGCACGTCCCGCCACGGAAACTCGACGCCTTCGACGGCCGGCGTCCAGGCCCGGGACAGGGCAGCGGCAGCATCCCGAAGGCGAGCAAGCGTGCCCGGAGTCAGCTCCAGGTCGGTTTCGCCCTGGATGGCCTGCGGCAGGTGCTGAAGCCGGGCGATCATCCCGAGGACGGTCTGCAGGCTGTAACCGAGGGGCTGTCGGTGCTCGTTCAGGGCCTCGGCATACTCCGAGAGCGACCGGCGACGGGACTCGAGCCGCCCCGATTCGACAGCGCTCATGCCGGGGACCGCTCGCGGGCGCGTGAGCAGCGCCTTGCCGAGTTCGTGGGCGACCTCGCGCCGGGTGGCCTTGTGGCTGTGCAGGGCCAGCAGGTACGGTCCGAGTCCGGCGCGCTCGAGGCGGGCCTGAACCACTTCCAGCGCGGCTGCCTTCTCGCTGACGAAGAGCACCGTCTTCCCGTTCGAGAGCAGGGAGGCGATCATGTTCGCGATCGTCTGGCTCTTGCCCGTTCCCGGGGGGCCGTCCATCACGAAGGTGTTTCCGGCGGCGGCAGCCGCGATGGCCTGCCGCTGGCTCGCATCCGCGTCCAGGATCGTGGGCAGGGCGCCCACGGGAGCCCGCTGGTCGAGGTCTTCCTCCGCGATGACGTCGAACTCGCGGTTGACGCCGCTCGCCGTACCGGCGGCGATGGCCTGCACGAGCTCGTGGTTCGCGATCTTGTCCACGTTCGCGAGCAGGTCCTGGTACATCGCCTGCTTGTGGAACCCGAACAGCGTGAGGACTACAGTCGGATGGACCGCCCAGCCGGCCTGGTCCGCGACGGCGCTGCGGACGGACTCGAGGTACATCTCGATATCCAGGTCCTCGGCGTCCGGGAGCGGCGGAAGAGTCAGTCCGAAGTCGTGGCCGAGCTTGGCGATCAACGCGGGGTTGACGACGATGTCCTCGTCGCGGCGGCACAGCTGCACAGGGTTCTGCGGGCCATCCCTCCTGAGGGTCACGGGAACGAGCACGAGAGGCGAGCGAACGGAGTCCGCGTTCTCACCCTCGACCCACTCGAGGGAGCCCACCGCGGCGTACAGGATCCAGAGGCCCTTGTCGTTGAACTCCTCCGTCGAGCGGCGCTCGAGACGGCGGATCGAGGCGGAAAGGCGGTCGGCGTCGGCGGCGGAGGTGACCAGGTCACCCGGCTCGGGATACTTCTCGACGCCGTCCTGCGCTTTCTCCGGCTCGAAGAACGGCAGGCCCTTGCCGTTGGTCTTGCTCAGGCGAACCATGAACTCGCCTGCGCCAGGCTCCGTGATCTCGAGCGTCGACGTGCGCGTCGGCTTGAAGTACAGCAGCCGGTTCCGGCGGGTGAGGTTGATCAGTTCCCGGCGCCAGTACTCGATCTGGTCGAGGACCTTCTGCTGGATCGCCGGGTTCATGCGTCGTGCTCCTTTCGTGCCGTCCGTCGGCTCAGCGAGGAAAAGCAAGCGCGGTGCCAACACTTCAGGCCCCGCGTGCGGAGCGCGCGCGAGCGATCGGAAAGTGCCGGACCAAAGAAGATACGAGGCGCATGGGGCGCGGATTCCGCTGCGGCCTCGAGGCAACGACGAACGTCACCCCGTCGCAAGGAAGCGCGTGTTACACAAGAGTAGTTATGCGGTCCGATCAGCTGGCTACAGCTGCGGCAGGTAGGGCAGCCGGGCAAGGACGGCCCGGGCAGTTGTGCTCAGCCCGTCAACGTCGAGTGCCCGCTCCAGTTCGCGGGACGCGACCTGCGCGTCGAACGCCAGGTCACGATCGTCGGGTGACAAGTCCCACCATGCCGGAGATGGGAGGATCCGGCCGAACGCATCCCGTTCACGATACGAGGAGCACACCGCCTCGATCAGCAACAGCCGGTCGTGCGCGTTCATGGAACCAGTCCCTTAAACTCAACTCCGTGGCCAGACAGACACTTGGCGATCGCCGTGCGCGCCCTCACGACGTTCTGAAGAAACGTGTTGAGGGTCATGCCGAGGGTGCCCGCGAGGTCGCGGTCGTGAGTGGTTCCATGAGTGGTAAGGCGCAGCAGCAGAGCTTCCCGCGGGCGGCCGGATAGACGGGCGAAGCAACTGAGGATGAGCGAACGCAGCCAAGGATCGCCGAGGGGGGCACCCTCCACAGGCGGGTCGTCGCGATCCTCGATCGGGTCGAATCGGCCGCCGCGGCGGATCTCGGCCTTGGCGAGGTTTGCGGCGATAGTGGTCGCGTAACGCAGCGAGGCGTCGTCACCTTGGAGGTGGAGGCCGGGAGCCAGCCTCCACATCCGCAGCAGGGATTCTTGGAGGACCGCCTCAACGTCCGCGCCTCGCGCGAACCGTCTTAAGGTCCCGCGAAGCCGGACTTCAACTAGGCGGACCCAGTCCGCGAAACCGTCATGGTCTCCGGTCCGCGCCCGCTCGAAGGCAGCGTCGATCGCCGTCACGGGTGCCCTTCAAGGACCACCACGACGAAGCTGTTTCCAGCCTTCCACCTAATCGCGGGGGTGAAGATGGCAGCCAACCGCTCTGCCGCGGCGCCGCGGATCCGATCCCATCGTTTGCTCGGTCTGGATAGCGTCAGTTGCAGGCGGACGGTCAGTCCGGCGTCTGTCGGACCAGGTCGAGTGCTGCCTGGCGCAGATATTTTGGCCTGGCCAAGCCGTTCGTCAGAGAGGAAGATCTCGACCGACCCCGCGGGAGTGTCGAAACTCACGGGCGCCTCGAATTCGACAACGAGATGGTCCCGGCCAACCTCCACAAGCCATCCATGGATAGCCTGGGTGAGGTCGAGTGTGTGACCAGGAGCGGGCGAGGATGCTGAAATCCCGCAAGCAGGATAGAAATCGGCAGTTTCGCAGTACGAGACGTCCGAGGCCTCCTCGACGGAGAAGTGGATCTTTGATTCTGAATCCACCGCCCCGAAGTCGGCGTGCAGGCGTCGTGGCGCTTGGGCGAGATGTTGTGTGATCTCGTGCATCGCCATTCCGGAGTAGCCAACCCCCTCGGCCGAGACGTCCGCCGGCATCTCGATGCACAGCCGCTGCCGTCTCCGGGGCTCGCGGGGATCAACAAACGGCTCCTCGGAAACAGCGACCAGGCTTGTCTGCCGCGACGGGACTCTGTGCCGCAGACCGAGCACTTCGATCTCGCGAAGGTGATCTCTCGTCTGGGAAGGCGGCGCGGCCGCCAGCCGCATCTCGCAGTCCTCGATCCGCTCCCGCCCGAAGAGCGCTCCGACCGGCAAGGAGGTCCCATGCGCAGGTCGTGCGGCAGCGGCTTCAGCCAAGGACAGGCGCTGTTCCCAAGGTTCCACCCCCGAAAGGGTCCCCGAAACGACGATTTCTCCGCCGTCCGGCCGGAGTTCAATCGCCGTCACGAGCGGAGAGCCGGCGTAGACGTCCATGGGGCGCTCGGGTGCCGAGACAAGCACGGCCGTCCCCGTGACCGAAACGTTCGTCAGTATGGGGGCCACTGTTGCCCGGCAGAGTCGCCCTCCCGCGGCCACAACGTCATCCCCGCTATTGACGATCAGTTCGAGTCCGCGGCCCGCGCGGGCGGCGCCGCGGGTTAGCGACCGGTTCGGTGCGGCCCCTATCCCGACGACGTGTAGGCGTGCCGACGCGGGGCGCAGGTCAAGGACCTTCGCGATCGCCTCCTGCTCAAACCCGATGTAACCATCCGTGAGCAGGACGACCTGCCTCTGCGATCCCGCCCGCAGTCCTATTAGGGATGCGTGCAGGGCATTCACCATTTCTGTCCCGCCCCCGGCAGTGAGTTCGGTCAGTCGGCGACGGGCGCGGTGCAGGTTCTCGACCGTGACGTCCACGATACCCGGTGTGAGTCGCTCGACGGAGGATGCGAACGCCAGGATCTCGAAACGATCGACCGGTCCGAGACTGTTCACCAACTCCGCCGCGATCCGCTTGGCGCACTCCAAAGGCGCCCCCACCATCGAACCGCTGGCATCGATGAGCAGCGTGAGATCACGCGGGACGACCACCTGCGGCATCTCGGGCGGGGTGACCGTCAGCAGCGCGTAACGGCCGTCGTCACCCGGCAGGCCGGGGCCCTCGAGGAGGGTCGCCGCCACCGTGGCTCGGGCAGCGCGCCAGCAGACGACGAGGTCGCGGTCCAGGTACGCGGAGGTTGCGAGCGAGGTTCGGGTGCCGCCTTCGGCGGGCGCGAACAGCAGGTCGTGGCTCGAGGACCGGGGCTCAATCGAATCGTGCGAGCCATCGAAGATGAGCAGGTCGAGAGACGCACGGACGGGCGTACCGGCGTCGTCCGCGCGATCCACATCCAGGAGCTCGGCATCCGGGACCCTTCCGGGCGCCCCCTCGTAGCGAACACCGACGACCGTGGGGAAGCGGTACTCCCACTGGGGTCGGTCGGAATCAGGCGATCCGCCGCCGGTCAGGAACGCCAGGGGGTGGAGGACCTCGATCTCAACGGAGACCGGGACTCCCGGCGGCAGGCTGCCGAGGGACTGGGTGAAGGTGTCGGAGCGCTCCTGCTCCAGCAGGCCGGCCGTGCGCCCTTCCATCAGCGCCTGGCGGTACTTGTCCCGGGCGTCTTCGCGCCGCTCGATCTCGCCGCGGATCACGCGTTCCCCAAGCCGGATCGTGTAGGCCACGACGGCGCCGTCCGCCGGAAGCGGCAGCGTGTAGAGGACCTCGAGCGGCACTTTGTACGGGTTGCGGTAGCTCTGGGCCAGGATGGTCCAGGCGATCCCGGCGCCCGCTCGGGACCGAATCTCGACCGCTTCGAGCGGGAAGACCCGGCCGTCCACGGCCACCAGTCCCTTGTGGTCCAGGTGAATGGCTTGGGCTGCGGAACTCATGGGCATCAGCGTGTCCTCTCCTGCCGTGCCGTTCCGCGGAGTCTACCCGCGGGTGTGCTGTCGGCGCGGCGTCGTACGGGTAACTCGCGAGGGGCGCAATCGGTGACACGCGTTCTCCTGGAAATAACTGCGCATTCGAGGCTGTTCGCCCGAAACCTACTCCGATCCCATGTCACAAGTCCTCCCCCTTCCGCATTGACTCGGTGAGCGGTCCGAGCGGGCGGGAGGAAACGAACATGGCCCGAATGAAGTGGCACTTCGTCGATGTCGTGAACCGTCAGCCCGGGGCCGGCCCGGCGTACCCCTGGTACTTCGAATCACCTTCCCGCGATGGGCGCGCGACGGCCGACTGGGAGTGGCACATCCACGCGGGCCGGTATCCGGAGTCAGGGCGCGGCGAGCAGAAGGCGCCGACCGGAGGCACCGCTGTGAGGAGTGCCACCTTCGAGTTCACCGATCCACGCGGGCCTCGCAGGCAGGTCCGCGGCGAGGTCCGGTACGGCCCCGGCCGTTCGATGACGCTCCTCGTGCCCTCCCTCGGCATGGAGATCCGCGGGTGTCCGCGATCTCCGGGCACTTGGGAAGGTTCGACTGGGCCGGAGTTCGAACGGGCACCGGTGCGTGTCCGCTGGACGGCTTACGGGGATCAGCAATTGATGGGCTGGTGCGAGGAACGGGAGCGGCGCTACAGGCTGACGGTCCAACTCGCGAGTCCGATGCCAGGCATGCGGCAGTAGCAGCACAAGAAAGATTGTGTAACACAACAATCACGACCATCGGCCATTTCAGCGACCCGCGATCCGCTGGCGGGCGTAGCCCCCGCCATGACAGCTACTTACGTCCGATGGCGGCGCATGCGGGGCGATCTGGCACAGGCCGTGCTTTAGGGATCCGCACGAAGGGAGCCACCGATGACCGACGCAGCCGCCAAGAAACTCTGCCTTGCGCTCATCGCCGCCAACACCGAGGCCGAGATCGTCCGGCTGCTCAAGGCCGAGGGGCTGTGGGCCGCGTCGGACGCCTGGCTCGACTACGGTGGTGAGGAGAGCAACTTCTCCAGCATCGGGAACCAGCAGTCCCGCCCCGATGCCGCCCTCGTCGAGAAGATCGTCAACTCCGTGGATGCGGTGCTGATGGGCGAGGCGCGCGCCCGGAAGATCGATCCGAGCGGGCCGGACGCGCCGCAGAGCATCCAGCAGGCGCTGGAGGCGTTCTTCGGGATGAAGGACGGCAGGGTGACCGCGCTGTCCACGGCGAAACGGGCGGACCTCGCGCGGAACATCGCCGTGGTCACGTCCGGCTCGAAGGCCGCCCCGTGCATCACCATCATCGACCGCGGGGAGGGCCAGAGCCCGGCGTCGCTTCCGGCGACCATCCTCTCCATCAATCGGTCCAACAAGCTGCGGATTCCCTTCGTTCAGGGGAAGTTCAACATGGGGGGGACCGGCGCGCTCGGTTTCTGCGGCACGCGGAACCTCCAGGTCGTGGTCTCTCGCCGGCGGCCGGACATCGCAGACCTCGCTGCCGACCCGACCGCCGACCGCTGGGCGGTGACCGTCGTGCGGCGCCTCGATCCTACCGGCAACGTGCGCAGCTCGAAGTATCAGTACCTCGCGCCGGCGGGGAAGATCGCGTCGTTCCATGCCGAGTCTCTCTCGGTGCTCCCGGGCAAGTACCCGAGCCCGACCGGGCAGCCGCTGGAGTATGGAACCTACATCAAGCTGATCGAGTACCAGCTCGTGCCGGCGCGCTACCGCACGAACCTCGTCTTCGACCTGAACTACCGTCTCGCGGTGCTGATGCCGACGCTCGGGCTGCCGGTCCGCCTCTTCGAGCGCCGGCCCGGTTTCAGCGGCCACACGTTCGAGTCGACCCTCGCCGGCCTGACGGTTCGGCTCGACGACGACACGCGCGGGAACCTGGAACCGGGTTTCCCGACCAGCGCGACCGTGGCGGTCGCCGGATCGAAGCTCAGCGTCGGCATCTATGCCTTCAAGGACGGCGCCAGCGACAAGTTCATCGACAGCGAGGGCGTGATCTTCACGATCAACGGCCAGACCCACGGCAGCCTTCCGCAGACGTTCTTCACCCGAAACTCCGTCCGGCTGGGATACCTGGAGGACTCCGTCCTCCTGATCGTGGACTGCTCCGCTCTCTCGGGCCGCTCCCGCGAGGACCTCTTCATGAACAGCCGTGACCGGCTGCGCGAGGGTGCGCCGCGGCAGGCCATCGTCCGCGAACTGGAGGACCTGCTTCGCAACCACGCGGGCCTGCGCGAACTCGCGAACCGCCGCCGGCAGGAGAAGGTCAAGAAGCAGCTCGAGGCGGATCGGCCCCTCGAGAAGACGCTCAAGAAGATCATCCGCAAGTCGCCCGCGCTCTCGCGTCTGCTCGGTGGCGGGACCCGGATTCCCAATCCGTTCCGCCTGGTGCCGACCGGGCCGGACTCGGTGTACGAAGGGAAGAAGTTCCCGGAACTCTTCGAGCTGGCCCGGGCGTACAGCGCGGATTCCCCGAAGTCCTGCCACGCCAACATGCGCTTCCGCGTCGAACTGCGCACGGACGCTCGCAACGACTACCTGGATCGGGACGCGAGCCGGGGGACGGCGCAGCTGACTGCTAACGGCCGCGTGGTCGAGGAGTTCGCGCTCAATCTCTGGAACGGCACCGCGAACCTCACGGTGGAGCTGCCGGTCGGAGCCAAGGAAGGCGATCTCCTGGACTACCGGCTCGAGGTGACCGACGAGACGCGCATCGAGCCGTTCGTCAACCAGTTCCATGTCCGCGTGATCGCCCCGGCGGAGCGTGGCGGCGGCCCGGCCGGCAGGCGCAAGCCTCCGGGCTCTCGCACCAAGGGACCGGGTCCGGAGAACGAGGACGGGCTGAGCCTGCCCAACATCGTGGAGGTCGCGAAAGCTGACTGGGACGCGCAGGGCTTCGACAAGTTCAGCGCGCTCAAGGTCCGGCCGGCCGCGGACGAGGGCTACGACTTCTACGTGAACGTCGACAACGTTCACCTGCTCTCGGAGATGAAGCGCACGCCGAAAGCGGACGCCGCCCTCCTCAAGGCGCGATTCGTGTACGGACTCGTGCTCGCCGGCCTCGCGCTGCTCCAGGACGATGACGAGGAGAACGAAACGGAAGACGGCGAGGAGCGCGACAAGTGCGCCGACGTGGCCCGCTCTGCCCGCGCGCTCGCCCCGGTGCTCCTGCCGCTCGTCGGGCTGCTCGCCGAGCTCACCGCCGACGCCGAGAAGGACGAGGACGACGCCGAGGAAATTCCGACCGGGGCCTGACGCCAGGGGGAGGTAACGATGGCTGAATGGTGGATCGAGGAGCCGAGAATCCTGGGGTGTGCCGATCCGAGCTCGGAACAGCTTCGGGGACTCTATGAGCGAGGATTTCGGCTCCTCATCTCGTTCCTGAACGAGCCTGAGGAGCGGCCGGCGTGTCCGCCCTCCGCAGCCTGTGCGCTCGGATTCGAGCGGATCTGCGTACCGGTCCGCGACATGACCGCTCCCTCTATCGCTGACCTCGACCAGGTCGTCGGTCTACTCGAGTCGGTCCGCGGTCGGGCTGGCGTGGTTCTGCATTGCCGGGGCGGGAAGGGAAGGACGGGTACGTTCGCGGCTGCCTACCTGGTGTCACGGGGCGCAACGGCCGACGCCGCGATCGCTGAGATCCGGCGCCGCCGCCCGGGGGCCATCGAAACCCCTGAGCAGGAACGCGTCATCCACGACTACGCCAGCCACCCGCTCGAACCTTGAAACTCGGAGGGAAGCAACCCGTGACGCAGACGCGAGCCCGATCGCTCGGCGACGAACTCCGACTTCGCCTCATGACCGTGTTCCCCGGCCCCGAACTAACGGACGCGGTCTGGAACGCAGAAGTCATGGCGCGGGCCGAGGGGATCGCCACCCCGGAGGATCCCGACTTCGACCGGTTCGTTGCCCGGGCCGTCGCGGAGACCCTGAACGCGATGCTGCCCCGCATCCCGAAGGCCCGGCGGGCCGCCCGGATCCGGGAATTCATCCGGGCGGCATGACTCACCGGCTAGTGACAATCACCATCCCGTCGGACGACAATGAGCGCCGACCGAAAGGGCCAGGGGGATCGTGCGAAACCCATTCGCCTACCGGTGGTTGGGGGCCCCGGCGCTCGTCTCGGGAGCATCGCTAACGCATCGCGACTGCACTGTAAGGACCGCGCCATGAGGACGGTATTCGAGACCTGCAAGCCGCGGCCGGAGGTCCTGTCCGGCGAACTGCGCGACGAGATGTTCGCGGCCCGGTTGAAGGACGTCGTCGACGGCACGGCGGACGCGATCTACCAGGACGCCCGCCGCTTCTTCGAGAACACCTACCCGACCGAGGGTCTGAAGACCCTGATTCGGGAAGTCATGGGCCGCCTTTCCGGCAAGGAGCCGGCGAACAGCCCGTTCGTCCGCCTCGAAACCTCCTTCGGCGGCGGCAAGACCCACAACCTGATCGCCCTGCACCACCTCGCCCAGGGACACAAGGACGGTGTGCCGAAGTCCCTCGTCGATCACGCTTGGATTCCGAGCAAGCCGTGGCCGACGGCTGGACTCGTCGGGTCCGACATGGATCCAGCCAACGGCATCGACCACGACGGCCTCCGGACGTGGACGCTCTGGGGCGAACTGGCCTGGCAGATCGGACGTTTCACCGTCGGATCCGCGGCCGCCTACGAGATCGTTCGCGCCAGCGACGAGCAGCGCGTCGCGCCGGGCACCCAGGTCCTCGAGAAGCTCCTCGGAGGCGGTCCGGCGCTCGTCATGCTGGACGAGGTGGCGCACTACCTGCGCAAGGCGAAGGCCGTCTCGACCGCGAACGGGAAGAGCGACGTCGCCGAGCAGTCCGTCGCGTTCTTGATGACGCTGATCGAGTTCGCGGCGAGCAAGCCGCAGATTGCCGTCGTCGTCACCCTCGCGGACTCGAAGGATGCCTTCGCGGAAGAGACGGACGTGCTGCGCCTCGAACTGTCCGAGGCCCGGCGCGTTTCGGCCCGCCAGGAGCGGGTGATCACGCCGACGGGCGAGACCGAGATCTCGAAGATCGTCACGCACCGGCTGTTCGAGTCGATCGACCCCAAGGCCGCGGCCGAGACTGCCGATGCCTATCACCAGCACTTCCTGAAGCTCGACAGCCAGGGCGTCGAGATCGCGCAGAACGCGCTTCGGGGTGAATACGCCGCCGAACTGCGCCAGGACTATCCCTTCCACCCCGAACTGCTCACGACGCTGAACCGCAAGACGGCCACGATCCCGAACTTCCAGAAGACCCGCGGCGCCTTGCGGCTCCTGGCGCGGGTCGTCCGCCGCTTCTGGGAACAGCGGCCCAAAGACGGGTGGCTGATCGCCGTCCACAACATTGATCTCGGCAAGGACGACATCGCGAACGACCTCACGAGCCGGCTGGAGCGCCCCGCGTTCCGCTCGGTCATCGAGGCGGACATCGTCAGTCCACGTCCGGGCTCGATCAGCCACGCCCAGGCGATCGACCGCCGGTTCGAGGAGGCCGGCCGGCCGCCGTTCGCCCGGCGCGCCGCGACGAACATCCTCCTGCACAGCCTGACGCAGGGGACCGCGACCGGCATCGAACTCTCCGAACTGGTCCTCTCGGTGCTCCAGCCCGGCGACGATGCGAAGCTGCTCGAAAACGCGCTGGCGACGATGCTCGGAGAAGGCAAGGGTGACCCGGGCACGGCCTTCTGGTTCCTGCACTGGGATGCCCAGCGTTACCGGTTCAAGACCGAGCCGAGCCTGGAGAAGGTCGTCCAGGACGAGATCCCACTCGTCGGTCGGATCAAGGCCAAGAACGAGCTCGACGAGCGGATCGCCAAGATCTGGAAGAAGGGCACGTTCAAGCCGGTCTGGGCGCCCTCCGAGGCCGCCGACCTGGACGACGATGCCCAGCTGCCGAAGCTCGCCATCCTGCACTACGACGCCGCCTCGACCACGCTGGCCGCGTCTGACGCACCCGACCTAGTAACGAAGCTCTTCGATCACGCCGGGTCGATGCAGGGCTACCGAACGTACAAGAATAACGTCCTCTTCCTCGCCGCCGACAAGGACCACGTCGATCGGATGGTGGATATCGCGCAGCGTCACTTGGCGGTCGCGCGGATCGTCAACGACTCGACGCGGATGTCGGAGTTCTCGGAAGACCAGCGGAAGAAGCTGCGCGGGATCCACGACGCGTCTGAGATGGACGTCCGGATCGCGATCACCCGCGCGTACAAGTACCTGTATTACCCGAGCGCTGACGCGCCGAAGAAGGCCAACGGGCTCGCGCGTGAGGTGCTGCCGGCGCAGGAGCAGGGCGACATCAACAAGGACCAGGGTGCAGTCGTCCTGCGCGTGCTCAAGCAGCTGGACAAGGTCCTGACCGCCGATGACCCGGCGATGCCGCCGGCCTACGTCAAGGCCAAGGCGTGGCCGCATGGTCAGCCGAGCATGACGACGGAAGACCTGCGCCGCGAGTTCGGTAAGCGGATCGGGCTCAGGATCCTGCTCGACGTGAACCAGCTAAAGAAGACCATCCGCACCGGGTGCTCGAACGGGGCCTGGATCTACTTCGATGCCACCGAGCAGATCGGCTACGGGGCGCCCTCGCCGGCCCCCATGGTGGAGTTCTCGGAGGACGCCGTCCTCTACGAGCCGGACGAGGCCAAGCGGCTCGGCCTGCGGATTAAGGGCGACGAGGCACCTCAGGCTGCGGCCTGCCCGCTGTGCGGCAAGGCCGAGTGCGAGTGCGGCGGAGAGGGGGCGGAGGCGGGTGAGGGTGGAGGCGGCACGGCGGGCGCGCCAACCCGACTCAAGTTCAAGGAAGAAGGACCGCCCGCCCAAGTGTTCCAGAAGATCGCCGATCACTTCCACGACGCTGGACGGACGACGATCCGCCGCCTCGTCCTGCGCTGCGAGGGGATGGGCAAGGAGTCCGCGGCCGATGCGCGCGCGATCGGCCTCGCCATCCCGCAACTCGGCAAGGGCTCGTTCCGGGTCGAGCAATCGATGACGGCGGAGTTTGGCATGCCGCCCAACGCGGACAGCTTCAGTGTGACGTTCCAGGGCGCGTGGGACCGGTACAAGCGGGTCAAGCAGCTGACCGACGCGTTCGGCCAGGAGGCCAGCAAGGTCACCGTCCGGACCGTGCTTAGCGCGACGTTTGAAGAAGGCCTCATCGTCACCGGGGACCAGTTCCAGTCGCTGCGGGACATCTTCACGCAGCTCGCGATCGGGAAGATGTCGGTGGACGTCGAGGAAGCGTTTGAAGAGGTCAAGCCGTGAGGGGATTTCCGGGCGGCGAACGGGCGTTCGAGCTGCGGGTCGTGCCGCTGGAGCGCGAACGGTACGGTTTGGCGCTCTTTCAACAGGCGGTTCGGTCACGTGGCAAGGAAGACGTCTCCTTTGAACGCGTGATCCAGGTCCGCGGCGACGCGCTTCGCGCGGTCATTGATGACGTCCTCTCCGCGCTTCGTCGCGCCGGATACCGCGCGACGGACCTTGCTCGCAATCGACGAGCGCCGTTCTCGCTGCCCGAAGAAGACGCGGTCCGCTTGGGTCTGCTTCTGGCGGCCGTGCAGCCGCTGCGGAAGCTCTCGCGGATCGAAGCCATCGCGCGCGAGGTCCGGGGCATGGAACCGGAAGAGCTCTACTACTGGTACAGCAAGGCGACTGCCGCCGAGGGGGGCCGGCGTGCGCGTCGAGCGTTCCGGCTTCTCGCTTCCGAGGAGTAAGGGAATGGGATCCCGACCCGAAGTGTTGATCGAGAAGTGGTTTCCGATCGAGACAATCGGTGCCGAGTCGATGCGTGAACGCGGGGCATCGAGCGCACTACCACCGCTCTACTTCCTGCACGTTTGGTGGGCGCGTCGCCCGCTCCTCGTAAGCCGCGCGGCAATCCTGGCGAGCGTTCTGCCGGTGTGGAGAGCGGATTGGCCGAAGCCGCTGCGGGCGCAGTTCCCGAACGAGGAGAGCTATCACGCGTGGTTCCTGCGGCTGTGCGGGATCCTGGGGGATCCGGTCGCTGGACGGAAGCTGATCCGATGGGCAAACGAGCGTGGAATCAAGCTCGAGTCCCCTCCCTACAAGCACAAGCGCGCGTTCACGGTCAGTCCATCGGTCGAGGATCGCGCGCTGCTCGGACAGTTGCTCGAGCACACTTGGGGGTCCGACGTCCTAGGCGTGCTTGATCCGTTCGCGGGTGGGGGTTCGATTCCGTTTGAAGCGCTTCGATACGGATTCAAAACCTATGCGAACGAACTCAATCCCGTCGCCGTGACGATTCTTAAGGCCACGCTGGACTATCCGTTCCGCTTCGGGCCTGCACTTGCAGAGGAAATTGCCAGGTACGGTGCGGAGATCTGCGCGCGAGTACGGGCGCGACTTGAGCCGTACTTCCCGACGACGCCAGGAGAGTCCATCTTCGCGTACCTCTGGGCACGAACCGTCCGCTGCCCGTACACCGGGAAGCCGATCCCGCTCTCGCCGAACTGGTGGTTAGTCAAAGGTACCGACCCTATCGCCGTGAATCCCGTGTTCGACCCCAACGCCGATGAGGCCCGCTTCGAAATCGTGACAGGTAAGCGCGCGACCGCCCGTCTCAAACCGGACCTCGGTACAGTGCGGAAGGGTGATGCGGTGTCCCCATGGGCTCATGGCCAACCAGTTGACGGGGACTATATCAAGGACCAAGCCCGGCGTGGGCTGCTCGGGCAGCAACTGATCGCTGTGGCGATCAAGCGAGCAGGCGGATTTGAATTCAAGGCGGCCGACAAGGAGCATGTTCGGGCTCTCGAAACGGCCAATCAGGAGTTCGTTCGTTCTCGCCCTCGACTGGAAACGGAAGACCTTATCCCAAACGAGGAGATTGGCGAGGTCTCCAACTACGAACGCGGGCACAGACTCTACGGAATCTCGCACTGGTCGATGCTATTCACATCAAGGCAACTCTTGTCGTTGGGGACCTACGTAGCGGAGCATCGAGCAGCAGTCGCCCGGCTTCAGAAGAACATAGACGACCCAGTCCGCGCGGGCGCGGTGGCAACCTATTTAGGCTTCGCTCTCGACAAGGCCGTCGACTACAACTCCCGAATGGCTCGTTGGGACGGCACCCGCAACAAGATCGCTAACACCTTCGACCAGCACAACTTCACGTACAAGTGGAGTCACGCAGAGTTTGACGCGGCACGAAATCTCTTCCCTTGGGCTGTAGAGCAGGTGGCGGACGCGGTATCCGGGTTGACGAAGCTGGCTACGAATGGCAACGCACTCTTTCAAGCAGAACGAAGGACGGAGCCCGTCACAGTTGTTAAGGGAGATGCTAAGGACCTTCGTCAACTCAGCCCCAAGACTGTTCACCTCATCTGCGTGGATCCGCCGTACTACGACAACGTGATGTACGCGGAGCTTGCGGACTTCTTCTACGTCTGGTTGAAGCGAACGGCCGGTCCGATTCACCCGGGTGTGTTCGACGAGCACCTTACCAACAAGGACGACGAAGCAATCGCAAACCAGGCCCGGTTCAAGGACCACGGGAAGAAAAGGAAGGAACTCGCGTTCACGGATTACCAGAGGAAGATGCTCGCAGCCTTCCGGGAGATGCATCGCGTTCTCACGGATGACGGCGTTCTGACGGTGATGTTCACGCATAAGAAAGTCGAGGCCTGGGACACGCTCGCCACGTCGCTCATCGGTGCGGGATTCGCGATTCGCTCGTCCTGGCCGGTTCACACAGAGAGCGAGCATTCGCTCCACCAGGCCAAGAAGAATGCCGCTCAGTCAACGATCCTGCTGACCTGCCGCAAGCGCGAGCCGCGGTCGGAGGCGGTGTGGTGGGATGACATCAAGGGGGAGATTCGGAAGGTCGCCCGTCAAACCGCCGAGCAGTTCGAACAGGTGGGGATTCGCGGCGTCGATCTCTACATCGCGACGTTTGGACCGACCCTCGCCGTCCTGTCGGAGCACTGGCCCGTGCTTACCGCGGAGACCGACGAGCGGACCGGGAAGCCGAAGGAACTTCGGCCCGAAATCGCGCTTGACCTCGCTCGAGAGGAGGTCATCCGCCTGCGCAAGGATGGCCTGCTCCTTGGTCGTGCAGTCGAGTTCGACCCGGTCACCGACTGGTACCTGATGGCGTGGGACGCGTTCAAGGCGGAGGAGTTCCCGGCCGACGAGGCACGCAAATTGGCGCTCGCGCTGGGCCTGGATCTGGAGGCGGACATCGTCCATGCGGCGCGCGTGGCGGCGAAGAAGTCCGCCAGCGTCGTCCTTCAGGAGCCCGCGCTTCGTCGGCGGAAGGGCGCCGTAGATCCGGACCAGAGGACCTTCAGCCTGTGGGTTGACGCCGCACACACGGCGATGCTGGTATACCTCGAGGACGGCGCGAAGGCTTGCGAAGCGTTCCTGAAGCGGTCAGGTCTGCTCACCGAAGGAACTTTCCGTGCACTACTCCAGTCATTGATCAATGCGGTTCCACGGGTGAAGCGCAACGGTGAGTTCGTTCGCCCCGAGGCGAGGGCACTGGATGGAGTCTGTGTGGCCTTCTTCCCTGACATCGAGATCCCGGTAGAGGAAGAGCCAGAGATCGAGCCCTCCCAGGGCACGCTCTGGGGCGAGACGGATGCAGACGAGGCGGAGACAGGCGACGAAGAAGACGAGGAGGAGTCATGATCAGGCGCCTATCGCTCTCGAACTTCAAGCCGTTCGGACGGCCGCAGGACGTTCGACTGGCGCCTGTCACGCTTCTCTACGGTCCGAACTCGGGCGGAAAGAGCTCGATCATCCAGTCACTCCTGCTGCTCAGGCAGAGCTTCACCGATGCCGATGCCACCTCCGTCGGCCTGGTCACACGTGGTGAGTGGGTGGACCTCGGAGACTTCCGGTCTCTGGTGCACCGCCACGATACCAAACGCGAGGTGACGGTAACTGTCGCATTCGATCGGCCTGACGTCGCACGGCCGGCGCTGCACTTCAGGCTCCAAGGTCTGCGCGAGCTTGGAGTCACCTACAAGCTGGCGAAGACGTCAAAGAAGAGCGAAACGGAAACTGCAATCCTGGCAAGCATCACCTATGGGTTGACGCCGGAACATGCGCAACACCCCATCCGACTCACGCTCAAGCCATCGCAGTCAGGCGCCGACGATGAGTGGATCACCAGCCAGGTACCTGGCGTCCCGACAAGCTACTCGTGGAGCACGGGGCACGATAGGTCCGCGTTCGCGGACCTGTTCCTCCGGGAGTTCAAGGATCGCGACGCTCGGCTGAGAAAGGCTCGGAGAGGCGAAGAGACAGAGGACCGAAACTGGGCCATCGACGCCGGCACGCTTGACAACTGGCTGGGCGGCTGCAGCTTCGGTCTCCGTCAAGGGCTCCCTGCTCGACTGATTGCGGAGCGCGAGTCACGGCAACAGACGGAACTGTTCACGGTGCCTGTCGGCGTCGTCGGGTCCGTCCTCGAAGGCCTGGTGGACCAGTTTCGGAAGGCCCTCGCCTTGACTGAGTATCTGGGTCCGCTTCGCAGTCATCCGGCCCGTTTCTACGTGGTGTCCGGCGGTCCTCGTGTCGGTGTCGGCAAATCCGGTGAGCACACACCGCAGGTTCTGTCACAGCGATTCAACCGGGACCTATCGATAGTGAATCACTGGTTCGACCAGTTCGAGATTCCGTACGAACTGAGGCTGTCCAGGACTGGCGACGAGGTAACCGGGACGCTCATCGTCCTGCAGCTCAGGGATCGTCGCGTTGATACCGTGGTCGGCCCGTCAGATGTCGGGTTTGGAATCGGTCAGTTGCTGCCGATCTTAGTCGAGGGCCTTGCATCGAACGGCAGAACGATCTGCGTCGAGCAACCGGAAATTCACCTTCACCCTCGGCTTCAGGCCCATTTGGCCGACTTCTTCATCGAGACGGCCGGCCTCAAGGAAAAGACAAGTCTCCGCACGAGTTGGTTCCCCAACCAATGGATCGTGGAGACCCACAGCGAAACCCTCATTCGACGGATCCAGCGCCGGATGAGAGCGGGCGACATCTCTCCCGAGGACGTATCCGTCATCTACGTGGATCCCGGAGAGGATGGCAGCCGGGTACTGGAACTCCGCCTGGACGAGCACGGAGAGTTCATCGACGAGTGGCCGGACGGCTTCTTCGAGGAGGCCTTCAACGAGCGGTTCGAACGGAACAGCCCATGATCGTCCGATTCGCAGTTGAGCCAGCTGCAGTCACCATGGATGACGTTCCTGCGCATTCTCGTGGCGCGGTGCTGGATCGCCTGATCGACAGGTGGCAGCACCTGGGAGTGCTCGTCATCAACGGCGATAAGTTCGCCGACAGCGAGCTGGCGCCGGCCCTGAACCGACTCAAGGACAGGCCGGCACTATGGGATAGATGGCAGACCGCCTTGTCGAATTGCCGTGTTGCGTCATCGACGCGAAGTTGGCGGGGCTTCAGTGCTGCTCGGACCGACGAGGAACTGAAGAGGCTCGGCGAGTGCGCGGGGTTGGCGTGCTGCTGTGGTGAGCGGGCCCACAAGCTCGGTGTCAAAGCCGACCAGCACTGCAGCTATCGCGAGGACCTGAATCTGGAAGTGGTGCGGTTCGATGCCGCCGATCAGGCGAAGTGCTTCCGAGCCGCGCATGACCTTGCGGGCAAGATGATCGAGATCGGCGACTCCACCACGGAACTCTGGGCGGCACGCTTCGCTGGTTTCGCCGACATGAGCCGTACGATCGCGCTCGTGGACCGATTCGCAGGGACCAAAGACAGCGAGTCTTGCGGCGTCCGTCGCCTACTCCAAGGTGTGGATCGGGCCACAGGTGTCGCGTCGGTGGTCAACCTGTACTGTGAGGTGACCACCGAGGCGAGCGAGCACAATGTCGAGGCGAACGTGCGGGAGTCCGTGGCCACGCTCTCGCGTGGAGGAGTGTTTGAGGTCGTCCTGTATCTCGTGCCGAAACCAGACTTCCAGATCGAGAGCCACGGCCGCTATCTTCGCTTCGAGCGGGCGGTGTTCGAGCTGGACTACGGAATCGAGGTCCTGGCTGGAAAGGCGGTCCAGCACCGATCCTCGTGCAGTTTGAAGGTCCGTCAGGAGGGGCACAGGAAACTGGAGGGCGCGTTGCAGCGGAAGGGCCGGCGTATCGTAATCAAGCCGCCTGCACGATCGAGATGACCTTGCGGTTGCCCGACTTCCAGTTCCGCTTGTCCTACGGCCCAGGGGATGATCGCCTGCATGCCCTTTACTTGCCGGCGCTCGAGCGGAGCGTCCGGTACGACCGGGCCACGGGCTTCTATTCAAGCGCCTCCTTGGCCATAGCGTCTGCGGGGATCGTCAGGCTGATCAGGAACGGCGGCCGTATGCGGTTCCTGTGCGGCGCCCAGCTATCGCCAGCTGACGTCGAGGCGATTCGTCGAGGGGCGGAAGCCGGCGAGATCGTCGGCGCGGCCATGGCGGGCTGCCTCGCCGAGCCTTCGGATCACTCGGTCCGGGCACGCCTTGAGGCGCTCGCCTGGATGGTGGCGAACGGCACTCTCGAGATCCGGGTCGTTCTCCCGCGCGGCAAGGATGGGCTTCCGATGCCTGCCGCGGAGGCTGAGGAGTACTACCACCCCAAGGAGGGGGTCTTCGTAGACGCCGCGGGCAACAAGCTTGCATTCACCGGCAGCAGCAACGAGTCCCTCGCGGGCTGGGAGAAGAACTACGAGTCGTTGATGATCCTCGCCTCGTGGGATCGGCAGGAAGGCGATGACCTCGTGCCGTCCTCGCGTCCACACATCGGCGTCATCGAGCGCCGGTTCAACGAGCTGTGGGGCGGACACAACGACGCATGGATCGCCATGGACATCCCCGCGGCGGCAAAGGCCAAGCTCCTCAGGTTCGTGCCGGATCGCGCACCGGACCGGGACCCCCTCGAGAGGGAGGGGAGGAAGCCGCCGGCGCCAGGACCCGACAGGGCGGAACTCGAGCGGGAGCGGATGGTCTTCCGCTTTCTCAGGGAAGCACCGTTCCTGCCCAATGGCGGCCGGCTGGGGACGGTGACGAGCACGGTGCAGCCGTGGCCCCATCAGCTGCACGTGGTTACCGACGCCGTGGCTCGGTTCCCGAGAAACTACCTGTTCTGCGATGAGGTTGGGCTCGGCAAGACCATCGAAGCGGGGCTTGCCCTCCGGGAGTTGGTCATCTCGGGCCGGGTCCGGCGGGCGCTCATCCTGTGCCCCAAGAGCGTGCTCCGGCAGTGGCAGGAGGAGCTGTACGAGAAGTTCGCGCTCAACGTGCCCCGGTACGATGGCGGGCAGGTGCTCGACCTGTTCGAGCGGGAGCTACCGGTCGAAGGCAGCATCTGGTCGAGCCTGCCGATTCTGCTGGCCTCGAGCCAACTGGCGAAGCGACGGGAGCGCCAGGAGGAGGTCCTGCAGGGGGGCCCGTGGGACCTGGTCATCGTCGATGAGTCCCACCATGCCCGGCGCCGCGACTTCCTCAGTGACAGGTTCCGGCCCAATCGCCTGCTCGAGTTGCTTCTCGGGACCAACGGGCGGCCTGGACTGCGGGATCGAACCCAGTGCATCTACCTACTCACCGCCACCCCCATGCAGATCCATCCGGTCGAGGTCTGGGACCTGCTCAAGGTGCTGGGGCTCGGCGGACGATGGGGCGCTTTCGAGGAGAACTTCCTCGACTTCTTCGAGGAACTCCGGAAGCCGTTCGACAGCCGGCGCTGGGACTTCCTGATGGGGATGCTCCGGGACCACCTCGACGCGGGAGGCACGCTCGACGCGAACTTCTGCGCGGTGGCCGAGCGCGAGCTGGGGCCCGTGGAATGGAGCGCCCTGCGGGAGCTGCCACAGTCCACCCGAACCCGCGCCGTCGTGTCCCAGCTCAGTCCACCCGCCCGCAAGTTTCTCGACGAGATGGTCCGGCGGCACACACCCCTCAGGACCTTCCTCTGGCGGAACACGCGGCGGCTGCTGCGGCGGTACAAGGAGCGCGGCCTGCTGAAGGAGAACGTCCCGCATCGCGATCCGAGGAACGAGTGGATCGCTCTCAAGCCGGACGAGGCTGCCCTTTACGAGCGGATCGAAGAGTACATCGCCGACTTCTACCGGAGGTACGAGGCGGAGCGGAAGGGGCTCGGCTTCGTCATGACCGTCTACCGTCGGCGGCTGACCAGTTCGTTCTACGCGATGACGCGGAGCCTGGAGCGGCGGCTCGAGTACCTCAAGGGCCGTGCCGTGCCGAACGGCGGCCTGACCGATGATGACATCGAGCAGGAGGATTTGGAGGCTGACATCGGGGAGGTCCTCGCGGAGGAAGACCGGCGACTGTTCCTGAGCGAGATCGCCTACGTCGAGGATTTTCTGCGCGACCTGTCCCGCCTGGGGACGGACTCGAAGCTCGAGCGGCTCGTGACGCAGGACCTGCCGGAGATCTTCGCGCAGCGCGAGACCGTCATCATCTTCACCCAGTACACCGACACCATGGACTTCCTGCGTGACGAGCTGCGGCATGTCTACGGACGGCAGGTAGCGTGCTATTCCGGAAGAGGAGGGGAGGTCTGGGACGGGACGGCCTGGGTGCCCCGCCCGAAGGAAGAGCTGAAGGAAGCCTTCCGGCAGGGTGACGAGATCAAGATCCTCCTCTGCACCGAGTCCGCCAGCGAGGGTCTGAACCTCCAGACCTGTGGCGTGCTGATCAACTACGACATGCCGTGGAACCCGATGCGTGTGGAGCAGCGCATCGGCCGCATCGACAGGATCGGGCAGCGTTACGAGCGGGTCTGGGTGAGGAACTACTTCTACCAGGGAACCGTCGAGGCCACGATCTACCAGCGCCTCGGAGACCGCATCGGCTGGTTCGAGGACGTGATCGGGGAGTTGCAGCCGATCCTGCAGCGGGTCGCGAAGACCATCGAGCGGGTCGCGATGGCCAAGGGCGCGGAGCGGCCGCAGCGGCTCGAGGACGAGATCGCCGAACTTCGGCGGCTGCTCGAGGCCCAGGAGGAGTCGGCGCTGGACCTCGATTCGTTCCTGGACCAGGACGTCGTGGACGAGAAGGTCGGACCCGTGCCGGCGACGCCGCGCGAGATCGAGACCGCCCTCGTGGGATCGGCTCGATTTCGGGACCTGTTCGAGCCGCACCAAGAGATCCAGGGCGCTCATTGGCTCGAGTGGAAGGGCGTGCGCCAGGCGGTCACCTTCGATCCCCGCGTGTTCGACTCGCACCCGAATTCGGTTCGATTCCTGACCTACGGCGATCCGGTCTTTGCCGAGCTGCTGGACCACGGCGCGGGGTCCGATGCCGCCCTTGGCGTGCGCGAGGCCCGGGGCATCGGCTTGTACCAGGCGGCGGGCGAATGCCGCCTCAGTCTCTTCCTGGCGGGCCGGGATGGCGCTGACGGTGCGGCGCCGGTCGGGTCCGTCCAGGCGCTGGCGAGGGAAATGGAGGCCGAGCCGTCACCCTGGCCCGAGCCCGTCGTGCAGACCGCGGACGCGGCCTTCGAGGGTGCGCTGCAGACCGCCAAAAGCGGGTACACAGCCGGCCGGGACGAGCGGCGGCGGGCCGAGCGGCTCGCCTTGCGTGAGGCAGCCCGGACGATCCTGGTGCGGACTGCACTGATCGAGATCGCGCGCGCGCAGAACCCCGGCCTGTTCGAAGCGCCGGCGCAGCCGGCCTTCTTCGGAGCGGAGGTGGTTGCCCGTCTCAAGGACCGCGGCGTTCCATACAGAGGATTGTGGACTCTCGTCGGCCCCGAACCCCTCGAGGCGCTGCCGACGGATCCCTATTTCGAGACGCTCCAGCATCAGCCTGCGGACACCCTGCGGCGGCGCTGGGACGCGCTGAAGTCGGAGGGGAGTACGGTTCTGGCTCGGGTGGCGGCGCTGAACAAGGCTGCGGCCGAGGAGTCGGCGGTGGCTGCCGAACAGGTCAACAGGTTCTGGTTCAGCAGTTGGGCGACAGGCGGACAGCGGTTCGAGCGACGCCGCTAAACAGCCTCAGCGGCGTCGACGGCGGGTGCGCGGCGCGCTCACCCCGTGTTTCTCGAGCCAGCCGGTCAGCGTCTGGTAGCTGGGCAAGCCAACCAATTCGGCGGCCAGCGACTTGTTCCCGTCGGCCTCCTGCATCGCCCGCTCGAGGTAATGCCGGGCGACATCGCCGAGCAGATCCCGGATATCGAATCCGCCGCCGAGCGGCCGCCCGAGGATGGCATCGCTCCGGCGTTCAGGGGCGGTCGTGAGGGCCGCGCGCACGTCCTCCGGTGTGACCGTCTCGTTGTCGCCGAGAACCAGCAAGCGGGTCAGGGTGTTGATCAGTTCGCGGACGTTGCCCGGCCATGAGTGCTTTACGAGCACGTTCAGCGCGCCCGCTCCCAGCTGCTTGGGGACGACGGATTCACCCGCCGCGATCATCTCGCCCCGCCGCGAGTCGAACAGCCAAGTGATGAGCAGGTTGAGGTCGCGCCCACGCTCACGAAGCGGCGGCAGCTTGATCGTGATCACGTTCAGCCGGTACAGCAGGTCCGCACGAAAGCTCCCGTTCGCGACCTGCTCCACGAGATCGCGGTTCGTGGCCGCGATCACCCGGACGTCGACGGCGATCTCCTTGCTCGACCCGACACGCGTGACTTTCCGCTCCTGGAGCACGCGCAGGAGCCGCGGCTGCGCGGCGAGCGGCAGTTCTCCGATTTCATCAAGGAAGATCGTCCCACCCGCGGCCGTCTCGAAATGGCCGCGGCGGTCGGTCGCGCCGGTGAAGGCGCCCTTCACGTGGCCGAACAACTCCGACTCGATGAGGTTCTCCGGGATCGCGCCACAGTTGACGGTGACGAGCGGTTTGTCCTTGCGCGGGCTCGAGTCGTGAATGGCGCGAGCAAAGAGCTCCTTTCCCGTACCGGACTCGCCCTCGAGGAGTACGGGCACACTCCGGACCGCAACGCGGGCCGCCTGAGAAACGACGCGCCGCATCACGGCGCTCTCGTGCAGGATGTCGCTGAAGCCGGCGACCTGAGGGGGCAGGGCTTCGCCAAGCCGCATGAGGGCGTCGTCTGGCCAATCGACGGCGATCTCAAAGGGGAGAGTGACCGAGCGAACACCACGTTCTCTCGACGACTGAACCAGCTCGGCAGGGAATCGTGACTTCGACAGGAGCAGCCAGACCGAGGCCATGGCGGGCGTGCCGGGACTCAGGTGAAACGTCAACTGCAGGTCCTTGCCGTGCCGCTTCCTCGCCTTTTCGACCGCATCGGCCGCGGCCTGATAGATTTCCAAGTGATCCGTCGGATCGGAGAGGCGGACGTGCACGACCACCGTCTTGGCTGAGGTCTTCGTCCGAAGCCACTTCAAGTACCCGTCGACCTTCGAGTCGGCGTCGTAGTTCGAGAGCAGGACCGTTTCGTCGAACGGGCGCTTGGCGAGGACGTTCAGGATCGGTCCGTCGCCAGCCTTCGGATCGCCGGCAGCCGCGTTGAGGTCGGTCTGCCCCAGCCAGCAGAAGAGTACGTTGGGCATAGGTCTACAGTAGCACAAGGAAACTTGTGTGAGAGAACAGAAGTGCTGTGCCGAAGGTGCGCTCGCTGGCGATATCGTAACGTCTAAGCGGTTGTAACGACAGGAATTCAGGGCAGTTCGGGCGAGCGATCTCGGGGCACGTTCCTTCGATAAGAACCGTGGCACGCGTGTTGCTTTTAGGAGAGACGCGAGGCCGGCCCCGTCACGCAGATCACGCGATCGGCAGGGGGGATGCGGGGCCGGCCCACGCAGGGAGGGTGGGGCGGGCGCCAGTTAGGTTCACCTGGTGCCTCGCCAGGGCTGCAAAACCGGCTGATCGGGCTGACCCGATACCGCGAAGCAGAAGCCGGGCTCCGCGGCGGATCCGGCTCGCTCGCCAAGGCTCGACTTCGCCGTCTCCTGCCGCGGCGCCCGGCTTCTGCTCCGCGGCATCGGCGGCACGTACCCGCTTCTTCAGTAACGAGATGCCCGCCCCACTTTCTCAGGTTCGCGCCCGACGATGGAGGACGGTGGATGAACGCTCGGCTCGGACAGGACGCGATCGACGCCAGCAAGCTGCCGCGCGTCCCGGACGAGTTCCAGCACCTGCTGGACCAGGTCGACTGGACCGCCGAGGGTGCGCAGGAAGAGGCGCGGCTCCTGGTCCGCGGCCTCGTCTCGAACGTCCTCTACTACTGGCGCAAGCGGGGCCGCCGGTTCCCCATCTCGTTCGTCGCGCTCGTGCGGAACATCTGCGCGACGGCGCCGCGCAGCGCCGTGCCCGCGCTGCGCGTCTTCCTGAACCGGCTGGTCGCCGACTCTCGCGGCGCGGATCGCGCCGCGTTCCAGGCAATCTTGGAGGCTCTGCCGGCCGGCCGAAGCGGCGTCCACGCGATCGCCCTCAAGCTGGCGCTCACCGAGGAGCCGCTCACAGGTGCGGAGCGGCGCCGGCTGCGCGACCGGCGGTTCCGGCTGCTGGCGCTGGCGGCGATTCAAGAGCGGCGGTTCGACGATCCCGATCTGGCGCACTACCTCCGGCTCACGTCGCTGAAGCGCGAGCGCAGCGCGATCCTGAAGACGCTCCGCGACTCGCGTCCGGCCCCGGGTGCGCCCGATCCCATTGGCGCCGGTGCCCTCCGCTGGTTCCAGGCGGAACTGGTGACGAGCGGCCTCGCCGCCCTCGTGCTCGTCTCGCTCGAGAAGGCCGACCGGGCCCGCTTCGTCGCGGGACTGGACGACGGCGAGCTGCGCGGCGCCCTCGACGCGCTCTCCGAGGACGAAATCGACAGCCTCCTCCTGAGCGCCGAGGACCTGACGCTGCGCTATCGCCTGCTCAAACTGGCCGATGCCCCCGCGCGGCGGCGGACCCTGGTCGGAAAGTGGGTCCAGCAGCGCGCCGGCAAGCTCACGGGCGAGGAAGTGCGCGCTGTCCTGGCGGCGGGCTGCGCGAGCGAGTTCCTCGCCTGTGCGGCGCGGCTCGACGCGCCTGTCGTCGCCGAACTCGAGTCCCCGCTGGTCCGGGAGATGGTGCATGCGGCGCTGCGCGGACCAATGGCCGCCGTCGCAACGCTCTCCGTCTTCTCGGACGCGTTCCTGACCGAACTCTTCACCCTGTATCCGGAGCTCGCCCGGAAGGCCGCGACGGCTCCGACCCGCACGCGGTGGGGCGTACGGCCCCCGCCCTACGCCGAACGCCTCCATCAACTCGTGATCAGGGTGGCGCCCGGCGCGTACATCGCCGAGCACCCGGATCTGAGCCCGGCCGAGGAGGATCACTTCGTCGGCCTCATCCTGTCCGGAGAGCGGCTGTCGCTCGAGCCGGACGTGGAAGCGCGGCTGCTCGGCCGCGTGTGGGCGCGGGCGCTCGCGGCGGCAGACTGGTTGCGGGCGGCGCAGATCCTGGTGGCTTGCCGTCAAGCCCCGGGGCCGCGCAGGCTCGACCTCCGGCTCGTCAGAGCCGATCGCGCCATCCCGTTCCTGGATGCCGTCGTGGCGCTGGATGCGGACATCGCCCTCGACCTGCTGAGCGCGGTGCCGTGGAAGGAAGGGGCGCGGCGCGTCGCGGGCAGCCGGGCGCAGCTGCCCGACTCCGTGAGGGGCCTGATCCTGACGGCGGGTGGGCCGGACCTGAAGGCGGCCGCCGACGTGTTCCCCCGCGTCTTCGGGGAGGCGCTGGTCGACGCATTTCCGCCGGAAGAGATCCTCGACCTGGCGCTCCGGCATCCCGCGATCGGCCGGCGGCTCGAGCACGCGGTCCCCCGATCGGAACTGGTTCGACTCATCCCGCTGGCGGTTCGTCGCGCGCCGAACGCCATCGCGGCCGCGGCGCACGAGGTCGCCCTCGCGTTCTCGCTCGCGGACGCCCGCTTCCTCCTGGCCGCCGCGTACCGCGTCCTTGGGCACGTCCGCGAAGGATCGCTGAAGGAAATCCGGGGCCGCCGCTTCGACGACCTGTACCACGTGCACGAGCTGCCGAAGAAGTGCGGCGGCAAACGCCGGATCACCGCGCCGGACGGCCGGCTGAAGAAGCTGCAGCGCCGGATCGTGGAGAACGGGTTCCGCCGGCTCGAGCTGCCGGACCCCGTCCACGGCTTCCGGCCCGGCCGCTCCATCGTCTCCAACGCGATGCCCCACGTCGGCTGCGCGATGGTGGTGAACGTCGACATCGACGACTTCTTCCCGACGACGAGCTATCGCCAGGTGGTCCGCGCCTGCTACAAGCTGTGCGACCTCGGCCTGTCGGAGCGTGCGGCGCTGTTCGTCGCGGACCTGTGCAGCTTCCAGGGTGCCCTGCCGACGGGAGCGCCCACCAGCCCGTACATCGCGAACCTGGTGCTGGCGTCCGTCGATCGCGCCCTCACCACCGTGTGCGAGCGTGCCGGATGGCACTACACCCGGTACGCCGACGACCTGACGTTCTCCGGGCAGGAGCACGTCACCACCATCCTCCCATTCGTCGGGCGGATCCTGGGTCAGCTGGGCTACCAGCTAGACCCCGAGAAGACCAACGTGTTCCGTCGCGGCCGGCGGCAGATGGTCACCGGCCTCGTGGTCAACGTGCGCCCCAACCTGCCGCGGACGATCCGCCGCCGGATCCGGGCGGCCGTGCAGCGGGTCGCGAGCGGCCAGCCGGCCACGTGGCACGGCGCGGAGATGAGCGACGCGGCGCTGCGGGGTCGCCTGGCCGTGCTGCGCATGGTCAGCCCCGCGGAAGCGGAGCGTCACCTGGCGCGCCTCGGATGGTCCGAGCCGCCGGCGGGTCACGCGGGCTCCGAGCAGCTGGCGGACCTGGCGAGCCAGGCATGATGGGGCCACGCGCATGGACGGTCGTCAGCGGCGACGGCGCGCAGATGGACCTCCTCCGGACGGGGGAAGCCGACCTCGTCCTGACGGGGCCGCCGTACTTCGACGACGCGGTCACGAAGCCAATGCTTCAGGCGCCCGCGCGCGGCCAGCGCGCGTGGTCGACCGTGTACGACCAGGTCCGGGCGACGGCCGCGTCGTTCCGCGGCGTCTTCGTGGAAATCGCCCGCGTCCTCCGGCCCGGCGGGGCGGCGGTGATCCAGACGAAGGACCTGCGTTACGGAGGGGGGCTGATCCCGCTGGCGTCCTGGCATCGGGAACTGGCGGAACAGGCCGGCCTGCGGCTCGTCACCCGGGTCTACTGGAGGAAGCTCTTCGACTGGCGCACGTCGGCCATGGAATTCCGTCGGACCCGGACGGTCGGGAGTTTCCGCGCGGACGACGTCGAGGAGTTCCAGGTCTTCAGCCATCCCGTCGGCCTCGACCGGCGCGGCCCCGTGCCGGACCTGTGCCCGGAGGACGTGGGGGCGCTCGCGTCCCCGCTGTGGACGTTGCGCTCGCCCGGCGGAGCCCACACGCACCCATACCAGGCCCCAGCCGACGTCCTGCGGCGCCTTCTGGACCTCTTCAGCCTGCCCGGCGACCTGGTCGTCGACCCGTTCGCCGGTCACGCCACGACGCTGCGGCTGGCCATCCAGAGCGGACGCCGGGCGGTGGGCTACGAGCTCGATCTGGCGAGGGCGGAAGCCTGCCGCGCCTTCCTGCGCCGCACCGAGCTGAGGCTGCGCCGGCGGGCCCGGGCCCAGGAGGGGGAAGCATGACGATCGCCGTGGACACCGCGAGGCGGGTCAACCCGACCGCCCTGGTGCTGGCGGCGGCCGCCCACCACCCCGACGCCGCTTTGCGCGCCGCCCTCGAGCCGCTTGTCCACAAGTGGCTGCACGACGTTCGGCCGCTGCATTCAGCGGAGCGGATCCAGAGTCTCCTGGACGCCGAGCGGGGCACCGTGCTCGAGCCATTCAGCCTCGATTCCGCTCAGCGCACGTTCGTCACTTGGTCGCTGATGGCGGCCTTCTCGGAGCAGGCGGACGCCGATGCCGTATGCGTCGTCGGCCGAGAGGTCGTCGGGACGACGGGCGGGCTCGTAGTGCGGCGCGACCTGCAGGCCCGGTACCGCTCCGGTCGCGAGCACGGCCGTCTCGAAGACGGAGAGAGCTACATCGCCCCGCTCGCGCTTCCGAAGCCGGGGGCCTCGAAGCCGAAGTCGTTCGGCCCGGCCAGCGCCACCATGCTTTGTACGCCGCAGGGAATCGAGGTCCGGGTTCGCTGCGCGCAGCTGAACGGGCGCGCGCGCGAGCTCGCTCCCGTCTTCGCGGACAACAGCTACATCGTCGGCGCCAGGAAGGGCTTCAACGGCCTCGGGTTGCGTGTCCAGGGCATGGGAAATGAGCTCCAGATCTCCACCGGCAGCCCGGAATCCGTCATCCGGTTCGCGACCCTCGCGGCCGCGCGTCCCGCGCTGGTGCTCCAGGCGAGGACCAAGGGTTGCTTCAGGCCGGCGCTCGTCGTCCGTCTCGAGGATCCGTCGGCGGACCCGGTTCCGCTCCGCGCCGCCTACGTCGCCGCCGTGGATGCCGACCTGCCGTGGACCAGCCTCGACTACCCCGACTTCCCCTTGGAGGCGGAACTGCGCTACCAGATCGCCTGCTGGTACCACACCCCGACGCCGTGGCTCGACGACCTGATCCCGCACATCGTGGGGGACGCTGCGTGAAGCCCTCCCGCGTCGCGCACACGCTTTCGCGGCTCCTCAAGGACCGCTGGCCGGCCTTCATCTGGGGGCCGCCGGGGTGCGGCAAGTCGTCCGTCGTTCGACAAGTCGCGGCCGATGGGAAGATGGAACTGGTGGACATCCGGGCGCCGCTGCTCGATCCGACGGACCTCCGCGGCATTCCCGCGGTCGACGGCGGGGTCGCCCGCTGGTATCCGCCCAGCTTCCTCCCGAGCCAGCCGTGCCCGGGCGTCCTCTTCTTCGACGAGCTGAATGCGGCGCCTCCGCTGGTGCAGTCCAGCCTGTACCAGCTGGTGCTCGACCGGCGGATCGGGGAGTACGTCCTCCCGGACGGGTGGCACATCGTCGCGGCCGGCAACCGGGCGGAGGACCGCGCCGTGGTCTACCGGATGCCGTCGGCGCTGGCGAACCGGTTCATCCACCTCGACTTCGAGATCGACTTCGACGACTGGAAGGACTGGGCCCTGGGGGCCGGCGTGCATCCGCTCGTGATGGGCTTCCTGGCGACCCGGCGCGAACTGCTGTTCGACATGGACGAGGCCGAGCGGGCCTTCCCAACGCCGCGGTCCTGGGAAATGAGCTCCGACGCGCTGCGGACCATGGGGAGCCTCGAGGAGATGGGCGACGTCCTGCCCGGGATCGTCGGTGAGGCCGCGACGATCGAATTCTTGGGGTATTGCCAGTCGGCCATCACGGAGCGGGACATCGCGGCGATTATCGCGGACCCTCTCCGGGCGCCGCTGCCCCAGAAGCTCGGCGACCTGTACGCGCTGGTGAGCTACCTGGCCGCGGACGCACGCCGTGCCCCGGTCAGGGCGGCCGCGGGCGTCCTCCTGGAACGACTCCCGGTGGAGATGGCCGTGCTCCTCGTCCGGGACGTGGCGCGGGTGTGGCCGGCGTTCGTCACGGCGCCGGTCGCCAAAAAGTTCCTGGCGCAGCACCAGAGCCTGATCCTGTGAACAGGGACATCCCGGAGCCGGTCCGCCGTGCCCGCATCCAGCTGATGCTGGCTCATCCGTACCTGGCCAGCGCGGCGGCGCAGCTCCCGTTCGTCAAGGCGTCCGGGTTCGACCTGCCGTTTCCGATGGCCACAGATGGGCATTACATCTATGTGAACCCTGAACAGGTGGCCGGGCGCAGCGACGACGATCTCCTTTTCATCGTCGCCCACGAACTCCTGCACTGCGTCCTCGGCCACATCGACCGGCGGGGAGACCGCGCACGGCAGCTCTGGAATTTCGCGATCGACTACGCGACGAACGCTCTGCTCGTCGAACTGGGGTTCACCAAGCCGGAAGACGCCCTCTACCACACGGGCTACCAGGGCCAGGCCGCCGAGCAGATCTACGATGCTCTGATTCAGCTCGCCGGAAACAAGCCGATCGAGCAGGTCCCCCTCCCTGGGCTTCCGAATGGGCCGCGGCTGGGCGCGGGGGCCGGCCCCGTCCTGCGGCAACTGCGCAAAATGGGCTCTTGGCCCACGAGCGCAGCCGCGCGCCGCGCGCAACTCGACAAGCATATCGAGCCGACGGACCTGGATGGCGCCGAGACGCGCCGGCGCCAGTTCCCATCGCTGCTGGAGCGGAACCGCCTACGCGCAGCGCTGAGCGCCGGCATCGCCAAGAAGCTCCGCGGTCGCCTGCCCGGCGGCATGGAGTCGGAGATCCGCGCCACCGAAAGCGCCAAGGTCCCGTGGCAGGCTCTTCTGGCGGGCTTCATCTCCGCGCTGCGCCCCTCGGACTACAGGCTCTACCCGTTCAATCGCAAGCACCTCTGGCGAGGCATTTATCTACCTGCTATCGGCATCCCAGGACCGGAACACCTGGTCGTTGCGATCGACACCTCAGCGTCGATGAGTGACAACGAGATCGCAGCGATACTCGGCGAGATCGACGCGCTACGATGTGCATGGGAGTGTCGGCTATCCGTTATTCAGTGTGATGCAGCGCTGCAGCGAGTCCAGCACTACGAGCACTACGAGGCGCCCGAATTCACTCGAGCTGGTGGCCGGAGCGGCCTCCGAATCAAGGGCCGGGGTGGAACCGACTTCCGACCCGTCTTCGCTTGGCTCGAGGATCACAGCGGACCTGACACCGCGCCGGATGCACTGGTCTACTGCACTGACGGCGAGGGGACATTCCCGGAACGAGCACCACACATCCCCGTGATCTGGCTTCTCTCAAGCCCGGTTTCGGTCCCATTTGGATCCACGATCAATGTCGGCGACGCCGTGATCCGAAGGTGATCGCTTGTCTGGCACTTGCTGCTCAGCCGTCCAACCCAGGAGAGCCGGTGCCCAGGCGGGAGAATTTAAGAAGTGACGTGAAGTCGGCGTCCGGCGCTGAAAAAGAGTGGCACGACACTGGTCCCATTGATAAGAGCAGAAACCCGCTCAGCGTCCTTCCTGAACGTTTGTCGAGAAACGGTCAAGTAACGCCAGGGGCTAAACTCACTCTCGCCAGCCTCGTCACCGTGTCCGCACGGCCGAGCGGCGGTGACCAGTTCTTTGGCTCCCTCAACATCCCCAGCCCAGTGATGCGCGATGGCGAGGCACAAAGACATATTGGCACTGTCGACAACTTCGGCTCGTGGTGGTTCAAGTTGGACGCACGTGGCGAAGAGGTCAGCGGGGGGCACCCGCGTCGCCCCCCACTCAGCCATCGCGTAGTTGAACACAGTGCGAATGTCGCGTGATAGTGATCGCCGGTCAGTGGCAAGCGATCGCATTGCCAACTCGAAGCGGCCGCATGCAATCAGCCCGAGTGCGAGTTCATTTCTCGTCGACTCGTCGATCAGCGAGTACACCTCCCCAAATGGCTCTGGGATGATGGCATCGAGAACCCGTGCCGCGATTGCGTGGGTTCGCGGATAAAGAAGCTCCGCCACAATGGAGACCTTGTCTGCCAGTCCGAAGCTGCGAAAGTTCGCCGTCCGCTCAAGACCCGCCAAACCGCGAGGGTCCGACTCCCGGAGGAGGCGAATCGCGTACCGAAAGTCAGTTGGAACCGCGTCGGCGGAGCGGAGCGCTTTGCGAAGGTCAGCAGGAACCGAGCGTTTCGACGTAGCGCCCGTCTCCCAGCGCGAGAAGTAGGCGCGCCGGATGTACAGCTCAGCGCTTGCGTACCCAGCTTCCTCGGCAGCTGACATAAGGTCCCGCGTCTTTGCGATGTCGCCAATTTCCTCGTACGCGCGACTAAGTGCATAGAGCACTTCCCCGTCAGCGCTGTGGGCTTCTTCGATGTCCTTGAACTGCGCCGTCGATGCTTGTTCGCTCTCCTTCGCGCCACCGGAACGACGAGTGGTCGTGAATAGCTTCAGGAAACGCAAGGCACCGTATCGGTCCTGTGCGTTCGCGCGACGAATGATGTCGAGCAGCGCAGAATACTCACGCGCAAGACGACTGCGGGGGCGTTCGACTGCGAAGACTACCTGGTTCAAGAGCGCAAGACTGCTGTAATGGTGAATGGATCCTGCGAGTCCGACGATGCCAAGCTGCTTTTTGAAGCGTGACATTCGCTCTGCGAGAATTTGGTCTTCGTCGTCTAGGTCTGGAATATTTGAAGTGACGAAGTGAAGCACAATATCACGCTGCTGCCGAGTCGATTCGGCCCGTACGTCCTCGACGACTTTGGCTAGGCCCAGCAGATTCTGCTCGTTTGGGAAGAAGAGAACCACGACGGCGTCTGGGAGTTGGCGCGTGCAAATACCGCCGACGTCGGTATGACCGGTTCTGGAGTCGATTAGGACGTAGTGTGGGGAGAACGTCGTCGACCACTGTGCCTTCAAGTCTTCGAAAAGGAGATAGCCGTCTCTTCTCGAGTAGAGATCCTGCCAATCAATATCGTTGAATCGTGAGCCATACAGAGCGTCACGCCGGCCGGATGGCATTATCCAGATGTCAACGTCCTTTCCCACCAGGCTGCTTACGCGATAGGTGTAATCGCGTACGTCCGGCGCCCGCCCGGTCGTAACGTAATCCGTTATGAAGTCGACGAGTCCCGGCGAGTCGTGCCGCGGCTTCAGAAGGTCGAATGTCTCGATGCCTGTCGCCTCGAGGTCGAAGTCAACTAGCAGAACCCGTTGACCGGACAAGGCGAGTTCAAGCGCATTGTTCACGAGGGCCATCGTACGTCCGACGCCCCCTTTGAAGGAATAATATGTGAGTACGTACATCGTTCCCCGAATCAAATTGCGTTCGAGCGAAGCCGAAAATGTCGGCCCTCCTCTCGCTTGTGCCGCTGGTCATCTAGCGAGAGTGCGCGAAACTGAGGCGAGGACTCTGACTCGAGACCATTCTGCTGAAACCGACGCTCAAGGGCTGCGAGGTTCTGAGGATTGCGTAGAAGAAACAGTAGCGAGTCGTTTGCTGCGTTCTGTAGGAGTTGTCCTTTCTCCCAACGTTGTAGGGAAGCTGCTCCAATTCTAGTGATCGCAGCGAAGTCACTCCTCGTTAAGCCATAGCCTTCGCGGATCGCGAGGATCTCTCTGGGCATGAGCAACTGCAGGTGACGGCATACAGCTTCATGCCTGGCGACTTCCGCCTGGTCTGTAGTGTAGGAGAATCCACAATCAGGGCAGTTGTATATGAGTATGCGAGCGTGCAATTGCGCTTGTGCTTCATCGGCTCCAAACGTGAATTCTTCATCCGCCCAGCTAGACGCAACGTGTCTGCCCGTGCAGGACGGACATTCCGTCTGAGTGGGTATCGGAAACTGGACAATGTTGCCATCGTCGTTCATTCGTCACCTGCGCTGCTTACCGCGGGTCGTCGTAGTGAAAGCTCCGACCAATCACGAATCGGGCTGTCAACTCGATCTTGATGTACAGCGGCACTGAACTGTCCGACATTGCCACCCGGAGTTCGATGCCGCGACCGCCTGCCGGAGTCTTAAGCGTCACATTTCGATGAGGGTGTCCGGCGTCCAAGAGAGAAGCAATGAACTCCCAAGCTCCAGCTTCCGTGAAAACCGCGTAGCCTTCCGCCGAGGGATTGGTCACCGTCCATGGGCGCCACCGGCTCGGGTGTTCTGGCCACTGGCCAACGATCCTCTTGCCGGTGTCTCGGCAGTAACTTGCAAGAAGGCGCTGCAGGGCCGCATTGTTCTGAGCCACGGGCGCTCCGGTCATTTGACCGCACGCAAGCGCCAAGTGACTGACGCAGTGATCATATGATCAACGCGATGTCGGGCGCAAGCGGCTTAAAGGCGATTATGCACAAAGAGCCGCTATGGCGAGTTGCGTCTCGGGGCTGTAACTGAACCGGACGCGACCCACGGCTAGCCTACACAGCGCCAACTTTCGGGGACTGTTGAAGACTGGCTGAATTGGCTAAGTGATTGATTTGCTTGGTGCCCGGGGCCGGAATCGAACCAGCGACACCGTGATTTTCAGTCACGTGCT
>JADHED010000619.1_pt1 | contig 39356 bp, 32 predicted proteins | sample 8952041 | NCBI WGS metagenome assembly JADHED01 (sample SAMN16124423, study PRJNA663239) | bioreactor sludge metagenome | isolation source: sludge (control) | place: India:Bengaluru | collected 2018-09-08 | reverse complement strand
ACTCAAAGCCTTGAAATCACGTCATTTACTGCCACCATGTGCCGAAGTCGGGTTAACGACCAGAAGAAACTGTAGGGCCATTCTGACACCAGCGGATTCCCATCGCCGCTCTGGGTGGCCTCGAGAGGGAATCCCTGCCGTCAGGACCCATCAAAAGGGGTCGAACGTCTTCAAACCTTAACGCCGACCTTAATTTCACGACCTTAACGCGCTGGAAAGAGAAAAGGCGCCGGTCGAAGTGACTGGCGCCTCAGGACTTTTTTGGTTGCGGGGGCAGGATTTGAACCTACGACCTTTGGGTTATGAGCCCAACGAGCTACCAGACTGCTCCACCCCGCGTCAGGGAGGAGGATAGTAGTGAGGAGGCGAAGCGTTGTCAACAGGTTTTCTCTTGGGGCTGATTCCGGCGGTCCCCAGGTTTCTGGGAGAGCCTCCACGGTTTCCTTCCGGGTGGAACTGAGGGAAGCTAGGCACGCCCTTGAGCGAGGGGGGCTGCTGATGACGGCAGGTTTGCGCGTTTTCCTGGTGCTCCTTTTCGCCGTGACAGTACTTTTTGCAGCTGGCCCGGCGCTTTCCCTGGATCCGGACGTGCCGCCTTGGCGCAACGTCATGGACGTCTGGGACATGAGTCAGGGGCTGCCGAACGACTCCATCAACACGCTCGCTCAAACCCCAGATGGGTATCTCTGGATCGGAACTTACGATGGCCTTGCGCGTTTTGACGGGTTTCGTTTCAGGCTTCTGCGCCCAGGCAGTACTCCAGGGCTCAAGAATGCCTCGATCCGGGCTCTCAAGGTAGATAAGCGCGGCCGGCTGCTGGTCGGGACCGGCGGCGGCGGCATCAGCATCCTGCAGAATGGCAGGCTCGAACACCTTCCGAGTACACGCGGCTGGCTCGTTCGCTCGATCACCGAGGCTCCTTCTGGCGAACTCTGGGCCGGCACCTCGAACGAAGGGCTCTTCCGTTTGTTTGGCGGCGGGCGTGCCGAAGAGGTCCCCATCGCTCCCGGTGTGAAATCTGTGACAGCGGTCTTGGCAACGCGAGGGGGGGATCTCTGGGTTGGCACGGGCGGGCAGGGACTCTGGCGGCGCCGGGAAGGGGGCTCTTTCGAACGCCATCCGTCCGTGGATCGAGAGCTGATTCTCAGCGCTTTTGAGGACTGGCAAGGCGCGCTCTGGTTCGGGACCGCCTCGTCTGGTGTTTTGAGGATTCACGAAGGAAAGACCGAGCGCTTTTCGAACTCTCAGGGAATCGCGGTTCACAGTGTATCGGCAATCACCCAGGACAGGGCGGGCTCCATCTGGCTGGGGAGCGCGGGCGGGGGGCTTGTGCGCTACCGGGGCGGCCAGTTCGAAAGCCACACCCGGCTGACGGGGCTTCCCAACAACGTTGTGGCAGCCATTCTCGAGGACGCCGAAGGGTCCCTCTGGGTAGGAACCGGGGCAGCGGGTCTGGTCCGTCTTCAAGGCGGAAGCTTTTCGGCGGTGACCTCGAGCGACGGTCTTTCGGACAACGTCATCTATTCCGCGGCGGAGGATCCCAGTGGCGAAACCTGGGTTGTCTCCGCCGGGGGATCACTCAGCCGGGGGCGAGAGTCTCGGTTCCGTACAGAGCACGTGTCAGGCCTTCCGAAGGGGACTCCCTTACGTTCCGTGGTCGCGGCTCCCTCTGGAGAGATTTGGATCGGCTCTTACGGGGCAGGGGTCTTCTGCCGGACCAGTAAGGGCTGGAAGCAGTTCACGCGAACGGATGGGCTTCCGAGTGATTCAATCCGGGCACTTTTCATGGATTCCCGGGGGACGATTTGGGCCGCGACCATTGACGGCCTTGCCTGGCTGAACGGAGCCCGGTGGGACTCTATTGGGCAAGAAGATGGCCTTCCATCGACGTCCCTCCTGGCGCTGACGGAGGGGCCGGAGGGGTCTCTCTGGGTGGGAACCGACGGCGGCGGGCTTGCGCGGTTGCGGGGAGGCCAGTTTCAGACTTTCGAAAAAGCAGATGGCCTGGCGAGTGATGTCGTCCTCTCTCTCCGAATGGGCGCAAGCAGTCTCTGGATTGGCACAAACGAGGGGCTTTGCCGGTTTCGAGACGGGAAGATCAGGTGCTGGACGACGGCAAATGGCCTCCCTTCGGACAACGTGGGGCAGATCATCGAGGATGGCCGCGGTTACTTGTGGATTGGAACGGCCCGCGGGACAGCTCGAATTTCACTGGCTTCTCTGGAGAAGGACGGATCAGAACCCCTGGAGATTCGGAGTTTCTCCCGTTCAGACGGAATGGTGGGCACTCAATGTTCCGTTCCAACAAATGGTCCGCTGATGACAAGGGCCGGCTTGATCCACTTCCCGACCTTCAACGGCCTGGCGGTTGTCGATCCGCGGAAACTGACGCGCGATGACGTCCCTCCCATCATTCACATCGAGGAAGTCCTGGCTGACGGGCAGCAGATTCCTCCCGGCCAGATGGTCTCGCTGCCGAAGGGGGCCTCGCACCTGGAGATTCACTACACCGGGATTTGTACACGAGCGGCTCATCTCGTCCGGTTCCGCTACCTTCTCGATGGGTTCGACGAAGGCTGGTCCGATGCGCAGAATCGAAGGGCGGCGTATTACACGGCGCTTCCTCCGGGCACCTATCGGTTTCTTCTCGAGGCGACAAATGCGGATGGAGCCAAGTCTCGAGGGAGTCTCTCCCTCGTCTTGCCGCCCCGGTTCTGGCAGACGCAACTCTTTCGATTCGGTATTCTCGCGGGCGCTGGCCTCCTCGTCCTCTGCGCCTTTCAGTTTCGCACGCGCGCCCTTCGCCGGCGGCAGAAGGCGCTCGAGCAGCAAGTCGAGGAGCGCACGGCCGAACTGAGCGCGGCAAAAACCCGTGCCGAGAGCGCGGCGCGCACCAAGTCCGAGTTCCTGGCAACCATGAGTCACGAAATCCGCACGCCGCTAAATGCCGTCATCGGAATGACGAGTCTCCTTCTGGAAGAAGGAGGCCTTAGCGAGAAGCAGCGTGACTACGTCAAGACGATCCGGGGGTCCGGCGACCTCCTTCTCTCCGTTGTGAACGACATCCTCGACTTCTCCAAAATCGAAGCAGGGCGCGTCGAACTCGAGGAGGTCCCCTTCGATCCCCGCGAGTGCATGGAAGAAAGCCTCGACCTCGAAGCGTCGAATGCGGGCCGAAAGGGAATCGAGCTTGTCTTTTGCGAGGATGCGTCCTTGCCCCGGCGGGTCGTTCAGGATGTCACGCGGCTTCGGCAGGTTCTTGCCAATCTGCTCTCCAATGCGGTGAAGTTCACCTCCCGGGGTGAGGTTGTCGTCCACGCGAGACTGGAACCTGCCTCCGGTGAGCTTCTTCCCCAATTAGTGGTGGCCGTTCGAGACACCGGGATCGGCATGCCGCCTGATGCAGCTTCACGGCTTTTTCAGCCGTTTTCGCAAGTGGACGCATCAACGACGCGGCGTTATGGCGGGACTGGCTTGGGCCTGGCCATCACGCGCCGCCTGGTCGGCCTCATGGGAGGCACGATCGAAGTCCACTCTGAAGCGGGCCGGGGATCCACATTCACGGTCCGCCTCCCAGTGACCGTGGAGAACAAGCTCCCGGGCGAGGCGGAGGCAGAAGAGCCAAGACTCACGGGGTACGGCGCTCTCGTCGTGGACGGGAACGGCGCGGCCCGCACGGCCCTCGTGAAACGGCTGCAGTCGCTCGGTCTTTCTGTTCAAGAGGTGTCGACTCTCGAGGAGGGGCTCTCCCTGGTGGCTGACTCTATCCAGGTGCTGCTCGTCGATGTCAGGGAATTCGGTCAAGACCCCGAACGGCCCCTCCGGGACCTGACGGAGGCGTTTCCGGCATCCCGCATCGTGATCATGAAACCACTGGGGATGTCCGCCCCTCCCTCCCAGGGGTGCTCCGTCTTGAGTAAGCCCGTCCACCGCGGGGTTCTGACTCAGACAATGGTGTCCATTTGCCAGGGAGGGCTCCCAACCCCAACAGATGACCATTCTCGCGATGTGGATGCGGTGCCGCCCGAGACTGGCAGATCAATTCTCGTTGTCGAAGACAATGCCACCAACCAGAGAGTCGCGGTGCTGATGCTCAACCGCCTGGGTTTTACTCCAGATGTGGCTGCCAACGGCCTCGAAGCTATACAGGCCCTGGAGCGCCGCCACTATCCACTGATCCTGATGGACGTCCAGATGCCGGAAATGGATGGCCTGGAAGCCACTCGCCGGATCCGTGCCCTTGCGCGAATTTCACAGCCGCGAATCATTGCACTCACCGCGGGGGTGCTGGCGGAGGATGTCTTGCGCTGCAAAGAGGCTGGAATGGACGATTACCTTTCCAAGCCGATCCGTTTTGACGACCTGAAGGCCACTCTCCAACGTGTGAACATCCCGGAAGGGCCTTCCCAGGTATTCCACCAGGCCGAACCCGAGCGGTTCCCGGGTGTCGACGCGGAGCCCACCCTGGACGCTTCGGCTGTTCGGATGCTCGAGGAAATGATGCCCGAGATGATGGAAGAGCTTCTTCTGGGATTTTCACGGGAGTTGCCAGAGAGAGTTGCGGAGATCGCCGAGAGCGTGCGAGCGCAAGACCACAAGAACGCCGCACGGCTCGCCCATGGACTCAAGGGCTCGGGCGCAACACTCGGAGGCCGCCGGATCGCGGCTCTTGCGCGGCTCCTCGAACTGGAGAGCAAGGCGGCGAATCTGCCAGGGGAGGAAGAACTGGTCTCGAGGATTCAAGAAGAAGCGTTGCGTCTCATGGAAGCCCTCGAGAAACAGGCCTCGCAAAAGCCGCCTTCCGATAACATCGCGTCGCCATGAATCCGACAAGGAAAGAGCGCGAACTTTCACGAGTCTTCTTCTCGGCCGTGCCCCGTTACGAGTACCGCGGTGTTCTGGGGTCTGGCGGAATGGGAACGGTGTTCGAGGCTTGGGATACCGACCTCGATTCGGAAGTGGCCATCAAGGTGCTTTCGGTCATTGATACTCGCGAAAAGAGATGGGAAGAAGATCTTCGAAGGCTCAAGAACGAGGTCATCGTCAATCGCCGGCTCAAGCACCACACGATTGCCAGGACATTCGACTACTCGGAAGCCGCCGGGATGCCCTACCTCACGATGGAACTCATCCACGGTTCAGATCTTCGCCAGATCTTGGGTGAACGGCGTCTGTCTTTATCCGAGAGTCTGGAGATCATGAGGCAGGTGGCGCAGGCCTGTGCCGCGGCCCATTCAGCCAGCGTCGTTCACCGTGACCTGAAACCAGAGAACATCATGGTGCAGCCAGATGGCCGAGTCGTCGTGCTCGATTTCGGGCTCAGCCGCTTTCTCGATCAAGAGCGGCTGACTCCACACGGAGGAATCGCGGGAACGCCAACCTACATGTCGCCCGAACAGTTGACCGGCGCGCCTTCCGACGTCCGGGCTGATGTGTATGCCTTCGGGATCGTCTTCTACGAATTGCTCACGGGCCACCCCCTTTTCCTCGGGGGGACTTCCACGGAAGTCGGACTGCGCCATATCAACGAGGTCCCAAACCTCGAGCCGCTCAGGCAGACCCAGACGCCGGAACACCTGATGACCTTGATCAGCCGGTGCCTGGAGAAGCGGCCTGAGAACCGTCCCGCAAACGGAGCCGAGCTTCTGGAAAAACTCGAGGCGCTGCCGGAGGCGATCGAGTTCACGGAGGTTCCACTCGAGAAAAGAAGTGTCCTCATCGTCGATGACGACCCGCTGATTCGCAGAATCCTCTCCACCCTGGCCTCTAAACTGAAAGCTGAAGTCATCGAGGCCCCCAACGGCGAAGCGGCACTCGTGCTTCTTTCAAAACGCCTTCCGAATCTCGTTCTTCTGGATCTCGTCATGCCTGTCATGGATGGTTTCGACACGTTGAGTGTCATTCGATCGACCCCGGGTCTTTCTCGTACGCCCGTCGTTCTCGTCTCTGCTTTCGACGACCGGCAGAACCGGGCCTTTGGAAAGAACATAGGGGCAAATGGGTTCCTCGAAAAACCTCTCGACCTTCCCCGTGTCAAGAGGGTCATGGAGCAGTGGCTGGCCTGAGGCGCGTTTTTCGTGCCAGGATTTGACGTATGAACTTCAGCGGCGTCTTCCCCCCGCTTCCAACCCCTTTTGACGAGGATGGTGCCCTGGATCTTTCGCTCTTGACTGATCTCGTTTCCCGCTTGAACGCCTCTCCATTGGCGGGGTACCTGGCCCTGGGATCGAATGGCGAGGCACCGCACGTGTCAAGGGATGAAGCGGAGAAGGTCTTCCGGGCAGTTCGCCGTGCCGCGCCGCCTGAAAAGCTGGTTCTGGCCGGAACAGGTCAGAATTCGACGCGCGCGACCGTTGAGTGGACAAAAACCGCCGCCGGCTGCGGCTGTGATGCCGCCCTCGTTGTCACGCCGTTCTACTTCAAGGGCTTGATGCAGGCCGATGAGCTGACGAAGCACTTCGAAACCGTGGCCGGTCACTCTCCCATACCGGTCCTCCTCTACAACGTTCCTCAAAATACCGGTCTGAACATCGCGCCGTCTACCGTTGCCAGAATCGCCGCCCATCCCAATGTGGCGGGAATCAAGGACAGCTCCGGAGACATCGCGCAGCTTGCCGAGATCATCCGGACGCGCCCCCAGGAAAAGCCGTTTTCCGTTCTCTCGGGAAGTTACCCCGCGGCGCTCCCCGGATACGCCGTGGGAGCCTCTGGCGCCATCCTGGCCGCCGCCAACATCGCCCCGGCCGAGTGCGTGCAGATCCGATACCTTTTTCTTCGCGGGGAGCTTGACGAGGCCCGGGACCTTCACCTGCGTATTCTCCCCGCGGCTCGCGCGGTTACGGCCCAGATGGGAGTCCCGGGGCTCAAGGCCGCTCTCGAAATGCTCGGAATGCCTGCCGGGCTTCCCCGGTTACCGCTCTTGCCGCTCGCGCTAAAAAAACGGAGCGGATTGCGCCAGATCCTTGCCAGTTCCGGGCTTCTCGGCGGCTGAGAGATGCGGCTACCCCTCCAGGGCGCCCCCGCAAGAACTGCCCGCCCCGGCCGTGCACCCAAAGCAGTGCCGCCCCGTGGTGATGGGCCGGTTTTGCAGCGACTGGTCCTCCAGGCTGGTGATGTGAAGTGGTGTTCCACTGTGCGCGCACGCCGCAAGATCGAGCATCTGGTTGAAATCGCAGTCGAAGATCCTCCCGTCCCACGAGACGGAAAGCGTGTTCCGGCACATCAAGCCCGTGATGGTCGCCGCGTTGAAAGAGGTCACCAGGAGTTCCATATAACGTTCCAGGTTGCCGCTCTTCTCGAGCCATTCGAGAAAGCGTGAGATTGGCATGTTGTTCAACACGAGCAGCCGGTCGAAGCGGAGCCCGTGTTCCCGCAAGAGGCCCCCTCTCCACTCGCGCTCCATCGCAGCCTGATTCCCCGGCAAGAAAGCGCCTGCCGGATTCGCGACGAGCGTCAGCGTTCTCTTCGGGTCTCCCTGCCCATAACCAACCGCATTTAACCGGTGAAGCACCTCGATCGATTTCTCGTAGGTCCCATCGCCCCGCTGGGAATCGGTGTTCCGTTTTCGCCAGTGGGGAAGTGAACAGACGATCTCCACGCCCCGGCCGGCAAACCATTCGGGCAGGTCTTTGAGCGCGGGAACCAGCAGGACCGTCAAGTTGCAGCGGTCGATGACGTGTTTCCCCAGGTTGACGGCCCCGTCGACGAGGTATCGGAAATTCGGATTGAGTTCCGGAGCCCCGCCGGTGATATCGACGGTGTGGGCACCCGTTCGCGCGGCCGCCTCGAGACAGAGCCTCGCTGTTTCGCGAGACATCATCTCCCCGGTGCGGTCCGGGCCCGCATCCACATGGCAGTGCCGGCACGTCATGTTACACAGCTTGCCCATGTTGATCTGCAGGATCTCCACGGCCGCCGTGTGAAGGCCAGCCCACCCGGTTGCCCGAAGGGCCGCCTCGAAGTCCCCTCCAGACGGGAGACGAGAGAGGTCCACTTGCGAGAGAAGCTGTCTCTGACTTTCAGGCAAGGCGAGGGCGGAACCGCGAGAGCGCAGCGAAAAAACGGACTTGGCTGGCTCAACCGGCGGCTGAGTCCAGGAGGGAAGCGGGAGATTACCCGGGGCCAATCGATGAACCTCCAGAAGCCCTCACTGCGAGACTTTCTTGGCGTGCGAGAGCATCTGGACACCATGTACGAGAGAAGCACCGCCCCGGATCGCAACAGCGACATGAACCGCTTCTGTCATCTGCTCGAGGTCAGAACCATTCTTCAGGCATTCCTGGCTGTAGGCATCGATGCAGTAAGGGCACTGCACGGTGTGCGCGACCGCGAGCGCGATCAAGGCCTTTTCGCGCACCGAAAGGGCCCCGTCAGCAAACACAGCGCCGTAGTAGTCGAAGAACTTTCGGGCCAGCGTCTCGTTGCCTTCGGAAATCGAGGAGAAGTGAGCCAGGTGTTCGGGTTTGTAGTACGTGTCCATTCTTGTGCCTCCAGGGGTTCATCCGAGCCAGGCATCGGGAACTCGCCCCGCAAGAGCTTGCTTTTGTGCAGCGAAAAGCTGGGCGAGTCCTTTTCGCCCGGCATCCAGCATTTCAAGAAGACGTTCCTCCTCGAACGGCTCCTTCTCGGCTGTTCCCTGAACCTCGACGATACGGCCGGACCTGGTCCCGACGAGGTTCATGTCGACCCACGCAGTCGAGTCCTCCGGGTAATCGAGATCGAGAGCCACGGCGCCGAATCTCCTCGATTCGTCTTCCGCGAGGATGCCGATGGAAATCGCGGCCACCCAATCGCGCGCCGGGTTCTTTCCTAAAGAGCCCTTGAGCCGCAGTTTCTGGAAAGCCATCATCAGGGCCACGAAAGCCCCAGTGACGGAGGCACACCTCGTGCCGGCGTCCGCGATGAGGACATCACAATCGAGCGTGATGGTCTTGTCGGGGATGAGCTTGCGGTCGATGACCCCCCGCAGGGCCCTGCCGATCAGGCGCTGGATTTCGAGGGTGCGGCCGGACTGCTTTCCACGGGCGGCTTCCCGCGGGTTTCGATCCTGCGTTGCGCGAGGGAGCATTCCGTATTCGGCCGTAATCCACCCCTCTCCGGTGTCTCGCAAGAACGGGGGCACCTTGTCATCGACGCTCGCGGTGATGAGGATTTGTGTACGCCCCTGGCGGATCATGCAAGAGCCTTCCGCGTGCGGGACGGGATCACATTCAATGGAAACAGGTCTCAAATCGAGCCAGGAGCGGCCATCTTTGCGGGGCATATGTTCTTGACGCTGATCCTTTCTCAGGGAAGGTCGACGAGTTCGAGGCTCGAGGCTTCCCGGCCCAGAAACCTCGAGGCCACGCGCCGCAGCCTTTCGGACGCGTCGGTCACCATCAGTTTTGTCGTCCCGGCTTCCGGACCTTTCCTTCGCAGTTCAAGCGGGAGAATGCGGTCGAGTTCGGCTGCCGCGGAGTCGGCTGAGTCAACGAGCAGAGTCTCTTTTCCGAGGGCTCTTGCGATTGTTCTCTTGAGGAGAGGGTAGTGCGTGCACCCGAGCACGGCGATGGGGGCCCTGGCCCTTATGACGGGGTCGAGGTATCTGACCGCCGCGGCCTCGGCAACGTCGTTATCGGTCCAGCCCTCTTCCGCGAGGGGGACAAAAAGCGGGCACGCAACGTTGAGGACGCCGTAGGACGAGTCGTGACCGCGGATGGCCGTGCCGTACGCATCAGACGTAATCGTGGCCTCTGTTGCGAGAACGGCAATGGGCCCCGTCCGTCCGTGGAGTTTTCGCATGGATGAAACGGCGGCCCGGGCCCCGGGCTCGACAACGCCCAGGAGCGGAACGGAAACGAAATCTCTGATGGTGGGGAGGGCGAGGGCGCTTGCCGTATTACACGCGATGACGAGTGCCTTGGCATTGCGGGCCAGAAGAAAGGAAACGGCCTTGAGCGCGTAACGCTGAACGGTCTGGGGCGATTTCGTTCCGTAAGGGAGGCGGGCCGTGTCGCCGAGATACAGCAGGTTCTCGAACGGCAAGCGCCGTGCAACTGCGTTCAGAACCGTGAGGCCGCCGACACCCGAGTCGAAAAGGGCTATGGGCCGGTCGTCGCTCAATAGCCCTCCACGGGAGTCTCGAGCGGGTCGGGAGTGGGGAGCGCCGTCTTTTTCGGTTTCGGCGTTGGTCCCGGGGTGTTCGTCGGGCTCGGGGTGACTGGGGGAGCCGGTGTTGCCGTCGGAGTTGGCGTCGGCGTCTCCGGCGGGAGTCCAGGGGCTTCCTCCGACAGCAGGGTGAAGAGCGGCGCGATCGGATGAGTCAAATCGATGTGTCCCGCCAGGGTTTCCACCGGTTCGCCCCCGACTGTGAAAAGAACCTTCTTTACCTCGGGGACGTTTCGTGCCACGGCAATGCAGACGGCCTGGATGGCACTCCACTCCTCCCGTGATCCTGACTCCCACGCAGGGACTGGGCGGGGGGCCGCCCCCGGAACTGGCGAGGGGGCCGCAGCCGGTTTGGGAGGCTTCGGAGCCGTCAAGTCGATGACGACCAGCCCGTGCGGCAACCGGTAGGCGGCCCGGGTCGTCCACCCTTGCGGGAAGGGAGCCAGCAGGTCTTTTCGGTAAGGTCCCTCGAGGACGGCAGCCGTGACGGTCCGGATGAGTGCGATGTCATCTGCGGAGGATGCAATGTCACGGGTCTCGGGATGAAAAAGTTCATCCTCGGGGGATTCGAAATAGAGGAGCACTCGTTTCGGAGGGATGGGTGTTGGGGGAATGACGGGTGTCGGGATTTTGTTGGCCGTGAGCGTGGCCGGCTCCTGGCCCCTCGATTTGACGAGGAGAACCACCGTGAGCCCCGCCGCGAGGAGCGCCAGGACGGTGAGGAGCAAAATGGCAAAACGTCGTGGCATGCGGCCTCAATTAGAACGCGAGAGGGCCGGCGCCGGGTTGGAGAGCGGCACGGGGGCTCCGCTGTCCGCCGCGCGGAAGTAGTTGTCGAGGCTCCCGGCCAGCGTTTCGGCGACTTCCTTGCGGAACTCCTCCGAACTGAGCTTCTTTTCTTCCTCTGGGTTGGTAATGAAAGCCACCTCGACGAGTACCGCGGGGACATTCGTGCCGATCAAGACTCTGAAGGGGGCCTGCTTCACGCCTCTCGTCGCAACCCCAAGCAGGCGGTTGAAGTCTGCCTGGATGATCTCCGCAAGCCTGGAAGATGCGGCCAGATGCTGGTTCTGTGCGAGATCCCAAAGGATGAGTTCCAGATCGCGCAAGGCCGCGTTGGTTTCGGCGCTCGGGGTAACGGAAGGTTCCGGCTGGCGGTTTTCAGCCTCGGCGACCGTGGCGGCGGCCCGGTCGGTCGCGTCGAGCGACAGATAGTAGACCTCGGTTCCGTGCGCCGAGGAGGCGCGTGAGGCATTTGCGTGGATTGAAAGGAAAAGGTCACCTTTAGCGGCGTTGGCAAAGGAGACGCGGTCTTGCAGTGCCACCGAATCATCCCCCTCGCGGGTCAAGAGAACTCTGTATCCCCTGGCTGTCAGCGTTTCCTTGATGATCTTGCAGAGAGCGAGCATGGCGTCCTTTTCCAGGAGCCCGCCCGGGCCGCGCGCCCCGTTCTCCGTACCGCCATGGCCCGGATCAAGGATGACCGTCTTGGCTTCGGGGCCGGGTGTCGGGGCCGGGCCAGGGGTCGAGCCTGGCACCGTGCCAGGGCCTGGCGTCGTGCCAGGGCCTGGCACGGTGCCAGGACTTGACAGCGGGGGGACTGGTCCGGTGGGCACCGGAGACGGTGTCGCCGCCGTAATCGCTGGCCGGCTGACATCAACGACGAGCCGCGGAGGCGATGCCAGCGAGTAGACGTTGGCCGAGACCCCCTTATCGCGGAAGGTGACGGAGATGTCCGTCCCACGTATGTAGAGCCGGGAAACCCGGCCCGTCTTCAGGATCTGTTCGGCCGGGGAAGCCAGGAGTTTGACGCCCGGGAAGCGGATCAGAACGTGGTCGTCGAACTTCTCGACTTTGTAGGGCGGCAGGCCCGAGATCTTGAGAACGACCTTGGTGCCTCCCTCGAAATCAACAACCGTGGCATCCACTCCAAGTTCGGGGGTTTCGATCTTCTTGACGCTCAGGCGGCGTTCCGCCTTTTCCCAGATGACGGTCGCCCCAAGCACCGCGGGAAGAACCTTCTGAAAGAACTCGGGCTCGGCGTACGCACTCGGGCCATCGCCGAAAACGGGAGACGAAAGCGAGATGAGCTTGGTATCCACGACGGCAAGCGGAGCTTCGACGCCGAACACCACGGTGTGGCCGGCGAGTTTCATCTCGTAGGAGGCCGTTGATTTCTCGAATTCGACCGATCCCCCCAGAAGGCCGGCCACCTCGTTGACCGAGATCAGGAGCCGGCCCTCCAAGTCGAAGGTCTTGACCATGACGGAAGGACCGGAGGGCGGGACGAGAGCGATCGCGGAGAGTCCCGAGGTGCTGCCGGGCTGAGGGGCCGAAAGAGACGACATGGCCCCAGTGAGCGCGAGGAAGAAGAGAGTGAGGCGGCGGAACACGGGGTGGATTATCTGTCTTTTGGGGCAGATGGATGCCGGTTCTTCGTTTCCTGGATGGTCACGCTGGCGAGAGATTCGCAAAGCGGGCGAGAAACTTCTTTCTTCCCGCGCGCTCGAAGTGGATGGTCAGGCGTTCAGTGTCCCCCGAGCCCTCGACCGACAAAACGACCCCTTTCCCGTACTCCGGGTGCGTCACCATGGACCCGCGCCGGAAGCCGGATGCGGAGGGCGGCGCCGGAGTCTTGAGCATTCTCGGAACCACGGCAGCGGGTACTGGAACCTTTCTTCCGGGCTGGGCACGTTGCTTTCCGAAAGGTTTGACATTTGTGTGGACTTCTTGCGATTCCCCCTCGTAGTCTGGAAAGAGGGCCTCGCCCGAAGTTCCCTCGCCACTGTCAAACCCAGTCCAGGACCGGTTGAATCTGGAGGCCGTATAGTCCTCGACGGCGAGAAGCGCCGGCGGGATGGCGTCCACGAACGGGGACTCCTCCCGTTTGGCCCACTCCCCGTGGAAGAAGCGCCTCCGGGCGCAGGAGAGCGTCAGGTTGTTTTTCGCGCGTGTCATGGCGACGTAGGCCAACCGCCTCTCTTCCTCGAGTTGCTCGGGATCATCACGGGAAGAGATGTGGGGCATGAACCCTTCTTCCATCCCGACAATGAAAACCGAGTCGAACTCCAATCCCTTGGCGGCGTGGACGGTCATGAGAAGAACGCCCTTTTTCTCATCGGCATCGTCCGCGTCGCTTCTCAGGGTGACGGCGTCGAGGAATCCGGCGAGTCCTGGATCCGCCTCGTCGCCCATCATTTTCGCCATCTTTTCGTGTTCTTGCGAGGCTGCGAGGAGCTGGTCGAGGTTCTCGTGCCGCGAGATGTCCTGCGGGTCCTCGGAATTCGCATAGAGTGCCTGTAAGCCCGTTTTCCGCAAGACGGCCTCGACGGCATCCCCAGCGCCGCAATCTCCCGTCGCCGTCTCGATGGCCAGCGCGGTGACCAGTTGGCGAAACTCCGTCAGAGCCTTCTTGGCCCGTTCCGACAGCCCCGCGGGAAGGTCCTTGAGAGCCCGGAAGAGCGAGATTCCTTTTTCTTCCGCGGATGCCGTGAGGACTTCAAGGGTCGTGGTGCCGATTCCCCGGGCCGGGACGTTGACGACTCTTCTGAAGGAGAAATCGTCGTTCGGGTTGACGAGCAACCTGAGGTAAGCCAGAGCATCCTTGATTTCGGCCCGTTCATAGAACCTTATGCCGCCCACGATCATGTAGGGGATCTTGTTCCTGAGGAGTTCGTCCTCGAAAAGCCGTGACTGTGCGTTCGCGCGGTAGAGAACAGCGATTTCGCCTTGCGGGTTCTGACGCTTACTCATCGCGATCCGGGAGACCACTTCTCTTGCTTCGGTCCGGTCATCCTCGAGGATGACGAGGCGAACCTTGTCTCCTCCCGATCTCTCCGCCTTGAGGGTTTTGCCCAAGCGCTGTTCGTTTTCGGCCACGACAGCTCCGGCGGCTCCCAGAATGGGAGCGGTGGAGCGGTAGTTCCGTTCGAGCTTGACCACCTTTGCCCCGGGAAAGTCCCTGGCGAATTCGAGGATGTTCGAGACCTCCGCCCCGCGCCAGCGATAGATCGACTGGTCTTCGTCCCCCACCGCGAATACGTTGCGCCGTTCGCCGGCCAGGAGTTTCACCAGGATGGCCTGAACCTTGTTCGTGTCCTGGTACTCGTCGACGAGCAGGTGCTGCACCGATTTCTGCAGGCGCTCGAGAATATCCGGCCGGTCGTTCATGAGCTTCAAGGGCCGGAGCAAGAGGTCATCGAAATCGAGCGCCGATGACGCGGCCAGTCCTTTTTCGTACGCCCGGTGAACCTCCACGAGCCGGGACCCGAAGAAATCGCCGTAAATGCGCGGGTACGAATCGAGTGAGAGGCCCGCGTTTTTTGCTGACGAGATTTTCGCTTGAACGCCCTTCGGCGTCATCGTCTTGTCGTCGTAACCGCACTTCTTGAGAGACTGCTTGATGAGCGAGAGCTGGTCGTCCGAATCGAAGATCAAAAAGCTCCGGGAAAGTCCCGCGTCGTCCGCAAAGCGCCGCAAGAGCCTCACGCCAAAAGAGTGAAACGTGCCGACGAACGAGCGCGGCTGGGGCGAAGCGAGAAGGTCCGCCACCCGCTCTTTCATTTCACCCGCCGCCTTGTTCGTGAAAGTGAGAGCCACGATCGACTCCTGCGCGGCCCCCTGCGCCACCAGCCAGGCCAAACGGCGTGTCAAGACGCGTGTCTTGCCAGACCCGGCACCAGAAAGGACGAGCAAGGGCCCGGTGCCGAACGAAACGGCCGTGGCCTGCTCGGGGTTGAGCCCCCGCAGCAGGTCTTCTTGACTGTGCCGGACTCTCACTCGACGGTCACCGACTTGGCCAGATTTCGGGGCTGGTCGACATCACAGCCACGCCGCCGCGCCTCGTGGTAGGCCAGAAGCTGCAGCGGAATCACCGAGATGATGGGTTGCAGCGCCGGGTGAGTGACCGGCAACTCGAGGGTCGCATCGGCGAACGAGGCGACGTCCGTGTCCCCCCTGGAAACGAGCGCGACGAGAATGCCCTCCCGGGCTTTGACCTCCCGCAGGTTGGATGAGACCTTTTCGTAGAGGTTGTCCCGGGGTGCAAGACCCACCACGGGCATCGACGGGTCGATGAGAGCAATGGGGCCGTGTTTCATCTCTCCAGCAGGGTAACCCTCGGCGTGCATGTAGGAGATTTCCTTGAGTTTCAGGGCACCCTCGAGCGCCACGGGGTAATGCATGCCCCTCCCGAGGAAAAGGGCGTCTCCCTTGCCGTGCAGATAGGCCGTCATCTTCTCGATCTTGGGTTCCAGCGATAGGGTGTGCGACATGGCGGCGGGGAGCTGGGAGAGCGCGGCCAGGAACGGGTCGTTCGGAGCGAGGGACTCATTGGTCCTCACCGAACGAACATAGTGGGCGAGAAGCGCGAGGACGACGAGTTGAGTGGTGAATGCCTTGGTCGAGGCAACGCCAATCTCGGGTCCAGCGTGCGTGGCCAGAACACCGTCGACGAGCCGCGCAATGGCGGATCCTGGCACGTTCACGACCCCCACCGTGCGCGCCCCGAGCCTCTTGGACTCTTGTAGCGCGGCCACCGTGTCGGCGGTCTCGCCCGATTGCGAGATGCCGATCACGAGAGTCTTTTTGCCGATGATGGGCGAGCGGTAGCGGAACTCGGACGCATAGTCCACTTCCGCCGGCACGCGGGCGATTTCCTCGAGGAGGAACTTTCCGACGAGTCCAGCGTGCCAGCTCGTTCCGCACGCCACGATGTGAATCCGGTCGATTTCCTTGAGCAGATCCGCCGGAACGCCCATGGCCTCTTCGCTGAACGTCCCGGTTTCAAGCGAGATCTTGTTGCCGATCGTCTCCACGACGACGACCGGCTGTTCGGCGATCTCCTTGAGCATGAAGTGCGGGTAGCCCCCTTTTTCGGCGGAAATGGGGTCCCATGTGGCGCGGCGTAGCTTGCGCGTGACGGGCTGTCCCTCAGCGCCCCAGATCTCGATTGACTGCGTGGTCACCCTGGCAATGTCGCCGTCCTCGAGGAAGATGAGGTCCCGCGTGTAGGGAATAAGGGCCGTGGGGTCGGACGCGACGAAGTTTTCGTTCGTTCCGCGTCCCAGAACGACCGGGGGCCCGCTCTTCACGACATAGAGAACGCCAGGTTCATCCGCGGAAAAGAGTACGAGGGCGTACATCCCCCGTAAGGATGCGATGACGTTCCTCACGACGAGCGAGAACTCCAGATCTGGGTCCTTCTTTCGCGCGGACCCAAGAGCCTGGGCGACAACTTCCGTATCCGTTTCGGAAACGAACGAGACCCCTTCGTTGATGAGAGCCTCCTTGAGAGGAAGGAAGTTCTCGATGATGCCGTTGTGGATGACGGCGATCCGGCCCGACTGGTCGCGGTGAGGGTGCGCGTTTTCTTCCGAGGGCCGCCCGTGAGTGGCCCACCGCGTGTGCCCGATGCCAAAAGACCCGGCGGGCGGGTTGCCTTGAATACGGGACGTCAAGTTCCCGAGCTTGCCCTCGCTCCGGGCGACGCGCAGAATGCCGTCCTCACCGACGACAGCGATCCCGGCGGAGTCGTAGCCGCGGTACTCGAGACGTTTCAAACCATCGATCAAAATGGGGGTCACCGGGCGGTAGCCCGTGTATCCAACGATTCCGCACATTCTTTTAGTTCCCTGATTTGGCCGCGTTCTTCTTCCGCTGTTTACGCTCCCGGAAAGGTTTGGCTGCGCCTTCTCGATTCTCCTGGGGCACACGGGAGGTGGTGATGGTGTCGGGCGGGATGTCCTTGGTCACCGTCGTCCCGGCCCCGATCAGGGCACCGTCCCCGACAGTGACCGGAGCCACGAGCTGGACGTCTGACCCAACAAAGACGTTCTCTCCGATCGTCGTTTTGTGTTTGAAGTACCCATCGTAGTTGCAGGTGATGACCCCGGCGCCAACATTGGTCCGGGCGCCTACTTCGGCGTCACCGAGATAGGTGAGGTGGTTGGCCTTGGCCCCCTTGCCGAGCCGGGCTTTCTTTGTCTCGACGAAGTTCCCGATGTGAACCCCTTCCGCGAGGTCCGTCCCCTCGCGCAAACGGGCAAAGGGCCCGATGAGGGCTCCCTCGCCTAGGCGGCTCTTCTCGATCACAGAATAAGGACGTATTTCTACGTTACGCTCAATTTGCGTGTCGAGGATGACGGCTCCCTGGCCGATCGTGCACCCGGTGCTGATACGTGTCGTTCCCAGGATCGTGGCGAATGGTTCGATCACCACATCGGATTCGAAAACGACGGTGTCATCGATCGTGACAGTCTCGGGTTTGATGATGGTGACGCCGGCGGTTAGTGCGGCGTCAACGGCTCTTTCTCTGAGAACGCGGTCCGCCTCGGCCAGTTCCTTGCGTGAGTTGACGCCCAGGATTTCCCGGGGGTCCTTCACGATGATTCCCGTAACGGTTTTTCCTTCAGCCGTGGCCATTCCGAGGACATCCGTCAAGTAGTACTCCCCCTGGGCGTTTTCCGCCGTGAGGCGGGGAAGGGCTTCCTCGAGAAAGGTGCGGTCGAACGCGTAGATACCCGAGTTGATCTCCCGGACGGCTCTTTCTTCGGGGGTGGCGTCCTTCGCCTCAACGATGCGCACCACATCCCCGGTCTCGTTCCTGATGACACGTCCATACGAGCCCGGATCTTCCAGGATGGCGGTCAAGAAGGCGACACACGGCTTCTGTGGGGACCCTAGAGCCGCGAAGAGAGCGGCCAGGGACTCCGCGCGGAGCATGGGGGCATCTCCGGCCAGAACGGCGACGTGGGTAGCGGCGCCGAAGTGCGGAGCTGCCTTTCTTGCGGCATCTCCCGTACCGAGGGGGGGATCCTGGACCGCGATGACGATGCCCGGGAAGAGGCTTTCGAGGTGTGAGGCGACAAGTTCTTTTCCCGAACCGGCGACCACGATGGGGGGGCCGCTTCCTCCGGTTTCGAGAAACTGACACGCCAGCCGCACAACGTGCGAAACGAGGGACCGGCCTGCCGCACGGTGTAACACCTTGGGCAAGCTCGATTTCATGCGAACCCCCTTGCCGGCGGCCAGAATGACGATGGCTGTCTTGCCGGAGAGGGAGGGGGGAGTAAGGGAATCGGGCACGGTTGAAACCTCGCCCGATTCTCACGGCCGGGGCATATCGCGTCAAGGCAGTCGCTGGCGATCACTCGCTGGCGATCACTCGCTGGCGATCTGTAACCGCGAGCCGCTTCCCGGCGTCTTCTCTTGTGTGCAGGGCCCGGCACCCGAGAAACAGGAAGAAGAAAGGACGGCTCCCGTGATTTCAAAAAGACACTCATACCTGGCAACGAGCCTTTTCGTGGCCAGTCTTCTCGCCGGGCCCGCATTCGCGCAGAGCGCGGGTTCGAAAAACGTCGAGGCCCAGCCTTCTCCAGCCGTTTCGGGGTTCGTGGGGGAGTTTCTCGACTTCCTTGACGCCCTGGATCTGACGGACTCCCAGAGAGCAGAGATCAAGGCCATTCTGAGAAGTCACTCGCGAACGCTCATTCCCATCCTTCAGCAGGAGGCACAGGCGCGAGAGGCGCTTTTTGCCGCCATTCACCATGTCCCGATGGAAAACACGGCCCTTGAGCGGGGCGCCCGGGCCGCCGCCGCGGCAGACAACCTCCTGGCTCTCGAGAGGGCGCGCATCTTTTCAGAAATCTATCCTGTACTCTCCGAGGAGCAGCGGGGAGTCGTGGCCGCGTTTCTCGAGAAAATCAGGGGAATAATCCTGGAAAGGGCTTCAGACATCCGCGGGCGGATCGAGGCCGCCATCATGACTGGACAGCCCCTGCCGGCGCTCGGGAACCTCGGCCTGACGGAAGCACAAAAACAGGCCCTTAAAGAGATCTACACGCGGCACGAACCGGAGATCGAGGACATCCTGGCAAGAGAGAAATCGGCCCGGACGGATCTCGTCGCGGCCATTCGGCGGCCAGTGGCAAATCTCGCCGCGGTCTCGGCGGCTTCGGCCTCGGTGGCCACTGTTGACCGGGACCTCGCCTTCTTACGCGCCCAAATCTGGAACGAGGCTGCACTGGTCTTCACGCCAGCTCAGCATGAGAAGATCAGCGCGACTCGAGACCGGGTCCACACACTGCTCGCCTCCGGGCGCAAGGCTCTTACCGTCTTCATTCTCGATTTGCTTTACTAGTTTGGCTTGTTAACTGATTGACGAAAGGGTGAGGCACATGTGGACTTCGGACCTCGTGGCTTCGACCCGCATGGAGAGGACCACGCCTGATTCCGATGTGCTCGAGGGGGACCGCGCCCTGGCCAGGCGTATAGCAAGCCGGGACGAGGCCGCCTTCGAGCTTTTCCTGAATCGCTTCACCTCCCACGTATTTCGAGTGGCGGGGCGCTTTTTCAGACGTGGGGATGTCGTGGAGGACATCGCGCAAGAGGTCTTTCTCAAGGCTTACGTTTCGATTGCAACTTATCGAGGTGAGACACCTCTCGAGCACTGGATCAGCCGCGTGACCGTAAATGCTTGTTATGACCGTCTGAGGAAGAAGAAGACGCAGCCAGAAATCCGCGAGGCGGATCTTCTCGAAGAGGGAGAGCGGTTCGAGGAAAAGCTCTTTTCAAAAGAACAGGATCAAGGTTTCTGGGAGAAGGAGGACGCGCGTTTGATGGCAGAAAAACTCCTGAGTGCGCTCGGAGCCTCAGAGCGCGTCGTCCTGACGCTGATGATTCTCGAGGAGATGCCTGTTGCCGAAGTGGCCCGCATCACGGGCTGGAGTATCCCTAACGTCAAGGTTCGTGCCTTTCGTGCCCGGAGGAGACTACGAAAGCTGTTCTTGGCGCAAAACGTCTGAAGAGTGAGAAGGGGAATGAGAATGACTGCATCGAATCGCGATGAAGATCTCCGGAGGGCCGCCGAACGGTTGTTGCGTGCCGCCTCTGCCGCGGAGTCTGTCTCTCCATCTCCGTTTTTCAAGAAACGTGTGTTGAGCCAGCTGCGAGCGATCCAGACGGACCGCCGGGCTTTCGGCTTTTTTGCGTGGCGCAGCTTGCCAGCTGCTCTGATGGTGACCCTTCTGCTTCTGGGATGGACCGCCTACGAGAGTTCGCTGACCGAAAGGACGCGGAAGGAAGCCCTGTCGTCGATGATGACCCCGCCGGCGGCGGGTGCGGATGTCTTTTTGGTGGCGGCGTTATTCGCGCCCGACACCGGGCCTGGGGGAGAGAAGCCATGAGTCCCTGGAAGGGCCGGCTGGCGGTAACGCTGGTGTTTCTCCTCGGCTTCATCTCCGGCGCGGCCACGGCCGTTCTCATCGTTCAAAGGAAAGAGCGCGAAGTCTTTGGCTCGAGGGACATCATCGCCAGAATGACCGTTTATCGGCTCTCGAAAGACCTGAACCTCACCCCGCTGCAAGAGAAAGAGGTCTTTGACGCCGTGCTGGAGAGTAGACGTGAACTGTTGACTCTGAGAAAAGACCTCTTGCCCGTTTTCCTGGGGGTTCTGGACAGGACGACGGCGCGCATTTCAAAAGTGCTCGACCCCAAGCAAAAAGAGAAGTTTGACACGATCCTCAAGGAGCGCCGGCGGGTGCTGGACGGGATCGTGAAGGAATCCGAGACACGGCCCTCACCCGCGGTGCCGTGACCCGCGGGTGAGAAGACCCGTGTTTGCTTGAGGTTCAGAGCTTCAACGGGTAGTCTCTCTCGTGGAGCTGTCTCTTGGGCCATGAACACGCGGTTGGTTAGGATTCATCCAGTGCATTCGGACGATCATCAAGAAGTCGAGATTAGCCGCCTCCCGGAGAAACTGCGGCGCTTTTTCCTCTCGCGCGGTGTGCGCACGGAGGACGAAGCGCGAGAACTCGCGCAAGAGACCGTTCTGCGTGTTTACCAGCGGATTCAACGGGGGGAAATGCTCGAGTCATCGGAGGCGTACGCACTCGGAATCGCCAAGAACGTCTTTTTCGAGTATTGCCGGCGGCTGACGCGGGCCGAAATGCACGATGGGCTGTCGGGTGTCGTGGAACTGCCAGCCGAGGGGGATCCCCTGGCGGACGCCTTGACGAACAGCCGGCGTCTCACCATCCGCAGGGCCCTGAATCTGCTGCCGGAGAAGATGAAGTCCCTGCTCGTGCGCCGCTTCATTGACGAGGTCCCGTCCCGGATCATCGCTCGCGAGGAAGGCATCACGACGGATGCTGTGGACATGAGGGTCTACCGGGCCAAGCGCGAACTCCGGAAGAAAATGGAAGAAACCAGGAAGGGGACGGACCATGACTCCCCCGGTTCGAGGAGTCCCCGGGGGTCGCGATGAGTCAGGCCTTGAACCTCGAGAGCAATGAAATACGAGATTATTTGCTGCGCCGTCTCTCGGAAGCCGCGGCGGACCGGATCGAGAAAGCCTATTTCGAGAACGATGGTCTCCTGGAACGCATAGAGGCCGAGGAAGACCGGATGATTGCCGAGTACGTGCTCGGCAACATGCCGGAGAGCGATAGAAAACGCTTCGAGAACTCGCTGCTGGGCGCCCCTTACTATCGCGAACGCGTCGAGACCACGCGAAAGCTGAAGCTACAGCATTTGGAGGTGCGGTCGGAGTTTTCCCGGCGGGGGCGCTTTCGCGACCTTTCAAAAGACCCCAAAAGTTCACCTCACGGCCACATTTTTCCCGGACGAACGGGCTGGATCGTTGCCGTCTCGCTGCTCACGCTGCTTTTCGTTTCTGCCGTGGTTTCCGCGGTTTACCTCAAGAGTCAGGTCAGAGGTTTGGCGTCAGAACTCGAATCTCTCAAGGAAACTCATGCCGGGCCTTCGCTTGACGGCATCTCCATCCTGGACGCAGGGACCTTGGTGGGTCCGCCTTGGATTCACGTCCGGTTTTCGTCCGAGGGGACCGCGGCAATCGTCTTGCCGCCTTCGCTCCTTTCCGGCATCCGGGAGACAGACGCTCTCGTGCTGCTGGATGGTGGCGGAAACCGGGTCTGGAGCAGCCCACTGAACGGGGTGGACGGCGCAAATAAGTCGCAGGGCCTTGTTTTGCGGCTTCCGAAGGCTGCCGGGCTCAAGGGAACGATGACTATCCACTTCATGCGAAGCGGCGATGAAGGAGACCATCTTTACTTCTTGAGTGGAATCCAGTTTGATGGTTAATTTGAGTTGGAAATGTTTCCCCGGAGTCACTTCCAGGATGAATAAGGGGTGACCCGATTTGCCCTGCCGCCGGTGCTCCTCCTCCTTGCCGGCGGCAGACTTTTTTCCTTCTGGGGAGTTTTCCCGCCCCCCGGAATCAGCGGTTCTTCCAGACTGGCTCGCGCTTGGCCAGAAAGGCGAGAATGCCTTCCTGGGCGTCTTGAGTGGGCATCAGCTCTCTCAGGAATGTCTTTTCAACGAGTGAGAGCGCGGCCAGCGGATCCATCGTGGCCCCTTGCGTCATGGCCCGTTTGGCGATGCGGAGGCTCGACGCCGAAAATGGTTCGAGCCGCTCACGGATCAAGTCCAGCGCGTTGATGAGGTCTCCGGGGTTGACGAGGGCGTTGATGAGCCAGCGTCCCTCGGCAGCGGATGCGCTGATGGCCGCTCCACAAAGAATCAGGTCAGCTGCCTTGCTGCGCCCGACGCGCCGCTCCAGAAGGACGGAGGCAACGGGGGGAAAAAGGCCCAGCCGGATCTCGGGGAAACCGAACGTCGCCGTGGTCTCCGCGAACACGAAGTCGCACGCGAGAGCGATTTCCGCTCCGCCGCCAAGAGCGCGTCCCTGAACCAGCGCGACTGAGGGGACATCGAGGGTCAAGAGAAGGCGAATCAGGGAATGAAAGGTGCGAATGAGAGGTTCCAGCCGGGGAGGACTCATCTCGGCGGCGTCAAGGCCAGCGCTGAAATCCTCGCCGTAAGCAGCCAGCGCGATGAGTTTGGTCTCGCGACGGCGGGCGGATTCACGGATCTTCTCTTCTAACTCCGCAAGCCCCGCGCGGTCGAGCGCGTTGACGGGCGGACGGCTGAAAGTGACGACCGCGGATGGTCCATCGAAAGTCAGGGCGACGCCACCATTCCCGTTCACCCCTCACCTCCCTCTCGGACAATCCTCGCTTTTCGCACTCGATAGCCCTCCTCACCCAGATCTGAAACTCAAGATTACCAGCCGCCCCTCTCGAAAGGGGAGGCAGGGTGAATAATTTGTGAGCTTGAAATTGGTCGGGGCGAGAGGATTTGAACCTCCGACCCCACGGTCCCGAACCGTGTGCGCTACCAGTCTGCGCTACGCCCCGACCAGAGGCGAGGGAGCGATTTCTACCACGAAACTCGTCCGAAAGCCAACCACCGTGAGGAAAACTTCCCGGCATAATCCGCGTGCGTGCTTCTGGACTCGAGTTCGTCCTCCTCGTCACAGCCTCTTCTCGACCCGGGTGCCCGGGCGAAGCTTCTCCCGGACAGACGAGGTGTGCCCGTTTCAGAAAAGTCTCTCGCGAAAAACGTTCTCGTCGTTTTCGTGAGCTGGAATTCGGCGCATGTTCTGGGCCGGGCTCTTGGTTCCCTTCCCAGGAGTGTCCTGGTCACGGTTGTGGATAACGCCTCCGGCGACGGTACCGGTACCGTCGCCCGAAACGCCGGAGCCCATATTCTCTTCCCGGGAAGGAACGCCGGGTTTGGCCCCGCTTGTAACCTTGCGGCCGCGCAGGCTCCTCCGGACGTCGATGCCTTTTTGTTGCTGAACCCGGATACGGAATGGACTCACGGCTCTGAGGGGTTAAGGTCACTCGTTGAAGAGCTTTTCAGCGAGTCTGATATTGCCGCCGTGGCTCCGGCGCTCACGGGGGATGGCCAGGAACTCTTTCAACTGCGAAAACTTCCGTCGCTCGCATCGCTTGCGCGCGAGGCCTTTTTCATCAACCGCATCTGGCCAGGGAATAAAGGACTTTTGAAGGAACGGTACTTGCACCATTCACGCACGGAGCCCTTCGATGTCGAGCAACCTGCCGCGGCCGCGCTCCTGGTGCGCCGCGATGTGTTTGAATCGCTGGGAGGATTCGACCCGGATTTCGCTCCCGCCTGGTTCGAGGATGTCGATCTCTGTGCCCGGATCAAAAAGGCCGGCTGGCGCATCCGGTTTCTTCCCGGCGTGAAGGTTCACCACTCGGGTGGCGTGACGATGCGGCAGCTTGCCTACTACGATTACTTGCCGCTTTTCACCCGAAACCTGTTTCGTTATTTGAGGAAACACCATTCCCGCCTCACGGGATTCGTTGCAAGGGTCATCATCGGCTGCGGAGTGATTCTGAGGATGACTCTCTTGTTCCTGGTCCGTGGCGACCATTCGCGCCTGGAGGCGTGGAGAGCCTACGGCCGGGTTCTGCGCGGGCTTGCGGGTCTGGGTTGGAAGACGGCGCTCGGTCCCCTGGAGCGCCGCTGAAGATGGCGGACCTCGCCATTTCCCTTGTCACCTATAACGAGTCTCGCGATGCCGGCCTTTTTCTTGCGAGCCTCGCCCGGCAGACCTTCAAGGATTTCCGCGTGGAAGCGACCGACAACAACTCGGAAGACGGAACCCGTTCCGTTCTCAAGACCTGGGAAAGGTCAACGGCAATCCCGATCAGAGTTCACGCTTCCCGGGAGAACCTGGGGTTCACCGGAGGACACAACGCCGGCATCTCGAGGGCCCTCGAGCAGGGGGCGAAGTGGGTCCTTGTCGCCAACGCGGACATCATTTTGGCCGATGACTTTCTCGAACGGCTTCTTGCGGAAGCGACGGCTCCCAAACACCAAGACGCCGCGTCCTTCACGGGAAAGATCCTTCGGGCCACCGGTGAAGCGTTGACGCCTTCTTCCGTTATCGACACGGCCGGAATCTGGATGACCCAAAATGGACGTCACTTCGATATCGGCAGCGGCTCCCCGGACCGGGGTCAGTTCGACCGGCCAGCCGAGGTCTTCGGTGTCTCAGGGTGTCTCGCCCTGTATCGCCTCTCGGCCCTTGCCGAAGCCAGAATCTCGACTGGCTATTTTGACAACGACTTCTTCATCTATCGCGAAGACGTCGACTTGGCCTGGCGTTTGCGCGGTCTGGGCTTCTCCGCCCATCGCATCCCTGGCGCCGTGGCCTGGCATCGTCGCAGAAACCTCCCCGAAAGGCGCCGTTCCATGAGCCCGGCTGCCAACATGCACTCGGTGAAGAACCGCTTCCTTTTGAGAGTCAATAACGCAGGGAGAACGCACCTTTTTTCCACCTTTCCCCGTACCGCCGTCCGCGACCTCGCTGTCGTGGGGGCCTGCCTGACGGTGGAACCCAGTTCCAGAAAGGCGTTGACGTGGCTCCTGGCGAACCGGGAACGTTTGCTCCAAAAAAGGGAGGAGATCCAGAAGAAGCGGCGGGTCTCCGACGGCGGCCTGCTTCCCTGGTTCACGCGGCATGAAGAAGATGCCGTAAGGTCTTTGCCTTGAGAATCGCCATCCTGGGAACCCGCGGAATCCCGGCTGCCTACGGCGGGTTCGAGACGCTGGCCGAACAGCTTTCGTGGCGGCTGGCAGCCAGGGGGCACGACGTGACCGTCTACGCGCGGCCTCACGGTGTGAGGTTCCGCGTCCCCCAGTACCGGGGTGTCAGGGTTATTCATCTCCCCACGATTCCTCACAAGTACCTCGACACGGTCGTTCACGGCGTGCTTTCTGGAATCCACGCCGCATCCCAGGATTTCGATGTGGTGCTCTTCTGCAACGGGATCAACGCTCTGGCCTGCCGTCTTCCAAAGCTCCTTTTCAGGGGCACGGTAGTCGCCCTCAATGTCGATGGACTGGAGAAGAAACGGCGTAAGTGGAATGCTCTCGGGAAGCTGGCCTATTCGATGTCAGAGCGCCTCTCGTGCGTGCTGCCGGACGCGGTCGTGACGGATGCCCGGCAGATTCACCGGTACTACGCCGAGAAGTACGGGGTCGCATCGAGTTTTGTCCCCTATGGTTCAGATCTTCCCCGGCCCGAGACGGTCGAGTGTCTCGAGCGTCTGGGTTTGAGGCCGGACGGTTATGTTCTTTATGTTTCCCGGTTTGAGCCGGAAAACAACCCCGATGCGGTGATAGAAGGGTTTTCCCTTTTCAAGAAGGACATCCCGCTCGTCCTCGTGGGGTCCGCCCCGTACTCTTCCAGACTCATCGAAAAACTGAAACAGATGGCCAGCAAAGACCCGCGAGTCCAGATGCCCGGAGCCTTTTACGGAGATGCGTACCACCAGCTCTTGAGTCATGCCGCCGTCTACGTTCACGCAACCGAAGTGGGGGGAACGCACCCGGCGCTCCTCGAAGCGATGGGCGCGGCGCGCCCGGTGCTCGTGAACGACACTCCCGAAAACCGGGAGGTCGCCGGTGAAACAGCTCTTTACTTTGAGGCCACGAAGCCTAAGACTCTGGCCCGTGTCCTCTCGGAAGCCTTCGAAAACGAGGACCGGCGCCGCCAGTTCGGGAACGCTGCTTATTCAAGAGCTTCGCGTGACTATCGCTGGGATGACATCACTACTCTTTACGAAAGGCTCTTCGAGCAGGCCCTGTTCCTTCTAAGATGAACTCCTTGGTCTAGAGACAACATGCTCAAGCAGCGCGCTCGCACCGTTGCCGCCCTCCTTTACGCGGCCGATCTCCTGTCGATACTCACGGCATTCGTGACGGCGTATTTCATCAGGAGCGAGATCATCACAGACATCTTCCCTGAGCGGCTGACCCGGCTGGCTCCGTTCTCGCTCTATCTCGCCCTGGCCGGTCCCATCGTCCTGATTTTCTCGAGCCTGCTTTTCCTGTTTCACGGCTACCGCAGCCGGCGGACATCAGGGTTAAAAGACGAACTGACGCTCGTTTTTCGCATTTCACTGACTGGTACGGTGTTCCTGGCCCTGGTCGTCTATGCGGCCCGCTGGGACTTCATCTCTCGCCCCTTCCTCCTGATCTTTGGCGTTCTCTCCATGGCTTTCCTGGCCTTGGAGCGGCTCACGATTCGCATGACGGCCCGGCGCGTCCGGTCTCTCGGCTTTAACTACCGGACGGTGGTCCTGGTCGGCGACACGCCCCGCGCGAATACGATGGCCCGGCTCATCCACCAGCATCCCTGGTGGGGCTACCGGCTCTTGGGCCTCATCAGGGAACGGCCGGCGGAGTCACCGGCGGGGACGACGGCCGGGGGCATTCCGGTTCTTGGCACCCTGCAAGACTTTCCCGCGATCTTGACGTCGTTTCCGATCGACGAGGTGATCCTGGCCGTTGACCGCGGGGACCTCGAAAGACTGGAAGAGCCTTTTCTCTTCTGCGAGGAGATGGGGATCAAGACACGTCTCGTCCTGGACTTCTTCCCGCACGTCATGGCCCGGCTCGAACTGGAGGAGTTCCAGGGAACGCCCCTGCTCGGCTTTTCCACGATTCCGGCTGACGATTTCGCGCTCTCCTTGAAACGGGCGGTGGATGTCCTCCTGGCGTTCATCCTGGGGCTCATCTACCTGCCAGCCATTCTCATCTCGGCGCTTCTCATCAAGCTGAGTTCCGCGGGGCCCGTGTTTTTCCGGCAGACGCGTTGCGGCCTCAATGGGCGAACCTTCACGCTGTTCAAGCTGCGCACGATGGTGGATGGTGCCGACGAGAAACTCGAGGATGTGGCTCACTTAAACGAACTCGATGGACCCGTTTTCAAGTCTTCCCAGGACCCGCGCGTCACGCGCCTCGGCCGTTTCATCCGGCGCTTTTCGCTCGATGAGGCCCCTCAGTTTTGGAATGTCCTCAAGGGAGAGATGTCACTCGTGGGCCCCCGGCCGCCCATTCCAGAAGAGGTCAACCGCTACGAACGGTGGCAGCGGCGGCGGCTCTCGATGAAGCCAGGCTTGACGGGACTCTGGCAGGTCTCGGGACGAAACGACATTCCGGATTTCGACCGCTGGCTCGAACTCGACCTTGCCTACATCGACAACTGGAGCCTCGGGCTCGATTTCAAGATCTTGCTCCGGACGATCCCCGTTGTGATCAGCGGCAGGGGAGCGCGGTAGCTGCTCTACCGCGCCGCCTTTTCAGGGTCCTTGCACGAATGACTTCCAGAGAACCAGGAGCCGGGGGGCGGTAACCCCCCGGCCAGTACCCTGGAGTTACTTTTCTTTTTTCGCGGGCTTCTTTGGAGCTTTCTTCGCGGCCTTCTTCTTCTCGCCCTTGGCCGCTTTCTTTTTCGGTTTGGCCTCCTTGACCTGCGGCTTGATCTTGCCCAGCTGGGCCAGTTCCTGGAAGTACTTGGCAAAGGCGATCATGCCGCCAGACGCCTGTTCCCAGTCGTAGTTTTCGTTGGGCGCATGGTAGCCGTGTTCGGGAAGCGAAAGCCCGAGGAAAAGAACGGGGCACTTCAGAACCTTTTCCATCGTGACAACGGCTCCGATGGATCCGCCCTCGCGCACGAAGACCGGTTCCTTTCCGAACGCGAAACGCATCGAATGCCTTACGGCATCCGCCAGCGGGCCGGTGGTGACGCCCTTGTAAGGTGCGAGGCGGTTGACGGTGTGGACCTTGATATCCGGGTTGACCTTCTTGATGTGCTCCTCGACGAGTTTGACGATCGTGTCCGGGTCTTGATCCGGCACGAGCCGGCAGGAGGCCTTCACCTCTGCCTTCGGGGGAACGATGGTCTTGATTCCTGGCCCGGTGTAGCCCCCCGTGACCCCGTGGATCTCAAACGTGGGTTCCGCCCAGATCTTCTTCATGATCTCGAGAGGTTCCTTGTACCTTATGGACTTGAATTGGTGGTCCTTCATGAAGCCCTTGACGGTGAACCCAGACTTTGCAAAGTCCTCGAGTTCCTTTTTCGAGGGTTTGGTGACGCCGTCGTAGAAGCCCTTGATCTTGACCTTGCCGGTTTTCGCATCGAAGCACTCACTGACGGCCTGCATCAGTTCCGCGACCGGGTTGCGGGCGGCGCCGCCGGTAACTCCCGAGTGCTGGTCCGTTGTTCCGGTTTCGAGGGTGAAGAGGAAGCCCTGGAGCCCTCGCAAACCAGCTGGAGCAGCGGGTTTTCCGCGGGCGATCCAGATGGTGTCAGAAACGAGGATGGAATCTGTAGCGAGGTCCGCGGTGCGGCCCAGGATTCCCTTTTCGAAACTGGGCGAGCCGATCTCTTCCTCGAATTCCCACAAGACGCGCAGGTTGACCCCAACCCCGGTCTCCAGGGCGGCCTTGATTCCAAAGAGGGCGGAGAGCGCCGGGCCCTTGTCATCGGTAGTGCCCCGTCCGAAGTACTTGTCGCCCTTCACCGTAAAGACAAAGGGTTCCGTCTCCCAGGGTTCCGTCTCGCGGGATGCCGGCTGGACATCGAGGTGGTTGTAGACCGTCACGGTGGGGAGGTTCGGGTCAGTTCCCCACTGCCCGGAAATGATGGGGTGGCCCGCCGTCTCGATGACCTCTGGATGCCCGCCGAAGTTCCGGATCGTGGCACAGGCGAGCCGTGCCAGTTCCTGGATGGCAGGTTTCTGGCCAGGGTCCGAGGAAACGGATGGGATTTCGACGAAGGCCTTCAGAAGGTCCTCGAAATCTTTACGATGGGCACTGGTCCAGCTGACCAGGGCCTCCTTGGTCAATGCATCTTCTTTCATGTGTAATAGTTTAGCGTCCGGGGGAAATTTTCACGCGCCCGCCGCGCGGTTTTTGCTCATGGTTTGCCTGGAGTTCAAACTAGATGCCAGGCTCCGGCTCGCTCCCTCCAGATGGCGGTTCGTACCCGCTGCGTTCGTTCCGTGCGCGTTTTCTGCGGAAGAGGCGCTCCTCCTCCTCCTTGTACATGTACTTGATAGCGTGTTTATGCAGCAGCAGGTTGGGCGCGTTATCGCGGTTGAGCTTGATGACGTCCTTGTCGTACCACTCGATCCATCCACGCAGCTCTTCGCCGTCCATGAGCATGACGACGACGGGCGTACGGGTTTGCATCTGTTTGAGGTAATAAAAAGCCTCGGCATTCGTCTGCTCGGGAGGAACGGCCTTTCGTGAAAGAGGAACCCGTCCGGAAGGCTGATCCCTCCGAACCTCGGCTAGCGAGGGTCTGATCAGTTTTCGGGGACCGAGTTCCGAACGCTCGCCTGACTCGGCCGGAACCGGGGCCGGGACCGGGGCCGGGACCGGGGCTAAGGGGAGCGGTGGCGCCGAAGGCTTCTTGGAAGGAGGCATGGAACTAGCTCCTAAACCGTAAAGGAAATATCTCTAGAATCGTGGCCAGGGTGGCTCGTAATGCCGAAGTGTACCGCGCGAGCGTCTCCGAGAGAAACCTCTCGTCAGCTGGGACGAGGTGGGGCCGGAGCCTCGGGTTTCTCGGCGGTCTTGGCTCCCAGTTTCCGTGCCGCCTCGATTCCGCCCTCCAACTCGTAAGCCAGACAGCACTTGAGGCGCCCGCACATACCGGTCAGCTTCGCGGGGTTCGGGGTGATGCCCTGCAACTTTGCCATCCGGATCGTCACGGGGTGGAAGTTCTTCATCCACGTCGAACAGCACAGGGTCAGCCCGCAAGGCCCGATGCCTCCGGTCATTCTTGTTTCGTCCCGCACTCCGATCACTTTCGCCTCGACCCTGAGCGAAAAAGCGTTGGAAAGATCGCGTGTCAGTTCCCGCAGGTTGGCTCGTTCCTCGCTGGAGTAGAGGATGGTGACTTTTCGCCGTTCAAACCCGGCGGTACAGCGTAAAAACTTGATGGGCAGTGGCTTACCCTGAAGCCAGGTTCTCACATAGGCATCGGCGCGCTCCTCGAGCGCGAGCCTTGCGGCAAAGTCCTCGGATTCCTCGCTCGAGGCCCGCCGGATCAGTCTCTTGGATTTGCGCGAGGAACAAGGCTTTGCCAGAACGGGATTGAGCGTGGTGACTTCGGCGAACTCCGGCCCATGGTCGGTCTCCACGATGATGTGGTCGCCCTTTTCGAGGGCGACTTCGCCTGCCAGAACCACGGTGACACGGCCATCCTCGGACCCGGCAAGCCGAACACCAACAAAATGACCTCCCGGATTCGCCGGAAATTCGAGAAAGCAGCTGGAACAACTCATACCAAAAAGAAGACTCCCGTTTAGGATGTCAGAAGACAAGGTCTCGATGCATTGCTAGTCTATGCGATCGATGTCCTTCGAGGAGGAAGCCTACATGAACCGGTACTCGTGGGCCCGCTACCAGAAGCTCAGTCTTGCGCTTCCCAGCCTGCCGCTCACTGTTGACCTTTCTCGCACCTCGCTGCCGGATGAAGCTCTCGAAAGTGATCCGCTCCTTCTCGATGCCTTCCCGAGAGCGTTCGAGGAAATGGAGGCCCTGGAAAAGGGGGCCATCGCTAACCCGGATGAAAACCGGCAAGTCGGACACTACTGGCTGCGGAATCCGCCCCTCGCTCCCAGTGCCGGTCTCAGAACAGCCATCGAGGAGACCCGGGACAAGGTCATGGCCTTCGCCGAGGCCGTGCACTCGGGAAAGATTGCTCCCGAAAAGGAAGGCCGTTTCGAGAACTTCCTGTTGATCGGAATCGGGGGGTCCGCGCTCGGTCCACAGCTCGTGGCGGATGCCCTGACCTCGGCCGAGGACAGGATGCGTGCCTTTTTCTTCGACAACACCGATCCGGACGGAATGGAACGGGAACTGGGCCGCATCGAAAGATCTGGAGGCCTCGGCCGGACGCTTTCGGTCGTCATTTCCAAGTCTGGCGGGACGAAAGAAACCCGCAATGGGATGCTCGAGGCCGCCGCGGCGTACCGGGAGAAGGGGCTCTCCTTTGCCAGACACGCCGTCGCCGTCACACAGGACGGCAGTCAGCTCGACCGCATCGCCAGGGAAGAGGGATGGCTCGAGCGTTTCCCGATGTGGGACTGGGTTGGGGGGCGGACGTCCGTGCTCTCGGCCGTGGGGCTTCTGCCCGCGGCGCTGCAAGGAATCGACATCACGGGGCTTCTTGAGGGAGCTGCTGCCTGTGATGCCCTGACGCGCGCGCGCGCCGCCGAAAAGAACCCCGCCGCACTCCTTGCACTGGCATGGTTCCGGGAAACCGGCGGCCGGGGAGCCCGCGACATGGTCGTCCTGCCCTACAAGGACCGCTTGCTCCTTTTTTCGCGTTACCTTCAGCAACTCATCATGGAATCCCTGGGCAAAGAGAGAGATCTGCGCGGAGAAGCCGTGAACCAGGGAATCTCGGTTTACGGGAACAAGGGGTCCACCGATCAGCACGCGTTCGTCCAGCAATTACGAGATGGAGTGCCCAACTTCTTCGTCACGTTCATCGAGGTTCTCGAGGACTGCGCCGGAGGCCGCCTGTCGATCGAGGTCGAGCCGGGTGTGCGTTCAGGAGACTACCTTCAAGGTTTCTTTTTGGGGACGCGGCAGGCTCTCTCTGAAAAGGGCCGGCCTTCGATCACGCTGACGATTCGCGACGTCACGCCACGCTCGATCGGTATCCTCATCGCCCTCTATGAACGTGCTGTCGGGTTCTATGCGTCACTCGTGGGGATCAACGCTTACCACCAGCCAGGGGTGGAGGCCGGAAAAAAGGCGGCGGGAGAGATCTTGGCCCTTCAACTAACCGTGGCCAAGGACCTCGATAAACATCGCGGCCAGTTCCGGAATGCCGAGGAAATCGTGGCATCGGCCGGAGCCCCGGGCCAGGAAGAAATGGTCTTCAAGATCCTCGAACACCTTTCGGCAACGAGTGCGCGTGGCCTTTCCAAACTGCCAGCTGATCACGTCTTCGCTTCCCGGTATGGTTATCCGGAGTAAGGACACGCCACACCATGGTCTTTGGTCTCTTTCGCAGGCGCTCTCCCGATACTCGAACGGGTGAGGGGGAGCCCTCGCCGCGAGACGGACGGCCCGGTCCAGAGGCGCCGCCTCCCCGCTCGAAGAACTCGCCGGGGATTCGCGTGCTCCCTTCACCGGCCCTTTTCAGGACCGGGACAGAGGGATTTGCCGCCCAGTCCCTGGCGGGGGATTCAAAGGGCGCGCCACGCGCTCTCATCGTTTCCGTGGAACCGGGGGCTGCGCTTCCGTTCGATGCAGCATGGGCCGCCGTCGTGCTTTCTGGAACACTCGCGGGCCCGTTACCGGCCGCTGCCGGGGACTTTCTCACGGGAGATGCGGCTGGGGCCCGGCTGTTTTCTGGCGGGGGAGCGCAGCCGGCGTACCTGATGGCCCAGCATCTGCGGGGCGCGGAGACGTCCTTCTGCAAAGTGGGCCGGGATGACCTTTTTGGGACAGGTTTCCGGGGAATCGCGGGGATCCGGGCGATTCACAGGGGGCCGGACTTAACCGTTATCCGGATGGGTCCCCCGCCGGGGGCCCGCTGGGTGATCGTGGGTCTCTGCTCGCTCGCCGTCTTGTCCGGGAAGCTCACGCTCATTGACGGAGAGACCCCTCACACCGTTATCGCGGGCCAGTGCGTCCTCGTAACGGACCCCGCGGCGACCCTCTACCTGCAAGCTGGGAATGATTCTGCCCTGGCCCTCGGCTTTGCGGGGGAGTCGCCAGCCGTGGCTTTGGGATAACACTTTGGGATAACACTTTGGGATAACACGGGTGGTCTTTCCTGGAAGTGCGGGCGTCTCGCCCGCCCCCGGTCGCCCCCGGGAGCGGGCAAGGGGTTGCCGCTCCCAGGAGGTTACCTATCCGGAACCCTTCGTGGTGGGAACGGTTCTAGCCTTCGTGCTGATACTTGAACGAAACCTTTACCTTGGCGCGGTAGGCAGAAATTTTGCCCTCTTCGACGATCATGTCGAGTTCGGCGATCTCGGCGACCCGGAGGTCGCGGAGGCTCTTGGAAGCCACTTCGATAGCGGCGGCCGCCGCCTTCTCCCAGGATTCCGTGCTCGTTCCAATGAGTTCGATGACTTTGTAAACGCTGTCGGCCATGTGATCTCCTTTCATCGGATGTCCTGAACGTCCGACACTTCGAGTTTACTCCTCTCAAATAGCCGTGGAACGGAAGAGTGGGGGAAGGGTACAGTTCCGGCGAAACTCTAAGTGGACCATGGAAAAGAATTCGTCTTTCTTCTTCCCTTTCCCCTCTCCCCGGTGAACGTCCCGCTGGCGGGGGTAGGTTTAGATGCTCAGACACTCTCGTAGGGGCGCACCGAGGTGCGCCCTTGGGCGTTTCCCGGAAACGAGCCTTTTGCAGCATGAAACGGCTCACGGGCGCACCGAGGTGCGCCCTTGGGCGTTTCCCGGAAACGAGCCTTTTGCAGCATGAAACGGCTCACGGGCGCACCGAGGTGCGCCCTTGGGCGTTTCCCGGAAACGAGCCTCTTGCAGCATGAAACAGCTCACGGGCGCACCTCGGTGCGCCCTTGGGCGTTTCCCGGAAACGAGCCTCTTGCAGCATGAAACAGCTCACGGGCGCACCTCGGTGCGCCCCTACAACACCAGGGAGTGCGGAATTCTCGAGACTACCTACCCCTGTCAGGCCGGGAACGGGGGAGAGGGGTTCTTGGGGAAGCGAGATTGAGTTAGAAGCAAGATTTTCTTGGGCCTACTTAGCTGGCTTTCGAGGGCGTGATCCCGTGTTTCTTCAGTTTCTGGTAAAGGGCGCTTCTGGAGAGCCCGAGGGTTTTCGCCGCTGAAGGGACATTCCCGCCCTCAGCGTGCAGAACCCGTTCGATGTGGAGTTTTTCGGCTTCGTCGAGTGAGAGAGGGTTTCCTGCGCCGAAGAGGGCCCCCTGAGCGGGTGAGAGCATGGCGGCGATGTCAGTTGCCTTGATGGCCGGTTCTTCCGTGAGCAGCGCGGCTCTCTCGAGCACGTTGCGAAGCTCACGGATGTTGCCTGGCCATGTGTAAGCCTGAAGTTCGGCTGCCGCACCTTCGGAGAGGTGGAGATGGGGACGGCCCAGATCCTTGGCAATGCGATCTAGCGTGGATTCGGACAGAATCCGGATGTCTTCCTTTCTCTCGCGCAGGGGCGGAACGAAGAGGGGAATCGTACTGACCCGGTAGAAGAGGTCTTCGCGGAACCTTCCCTCAGCCACGAGCTGGCGCAGGTCGATGTGGCTGGCCGCAATGAGGCGGATGTCCACCTGCCGGTCCTTCACGTCGCCCAGCTTGCGGAACCGCTGCTCCTCCAAGAACTTGAGCATCTTGGGCTGAACCTGAATGTCCGAATCGCCGATCTCGTCGAGGAAAAGGGTGCCGCGGTGAGCTGTTTCGAGGAGCCCCGGTTTGTTTGAAAACGCTCCCGTGAAGGCCCCCTTCTTGTAGCCGAAAAGCTCGGATTCGAGAAGTTCTCGAGAGAGTCCGGCGCAGTTGAGGTCCACGAACGCCTCTGCCCGCCGGGGACCGTTCCGGTGGAGCCAGGCGGCCAGGAGGCCCTTGCCGGTACCCGTTTCTCCCTGGATGAGGATGGGGCTGGCCGAATGCGCCACGCGAGCCGCCTGGTCGGCGAGCCGTCTCACCAGTGTGCTCGTGCCGGCAAACGGGTCAATCAACTCCCGCTTCTCGTGGAAGATGCGCGCCATCTTCATCTGGCGGTTGCGCTGGTTCTCGATGAGCCTCTGCACCATGACGAGGAGTGCCGGGAGTTCGGCCGGTTTGGTGAGGAACTGGTCCGCCCCGGCCTTAATGGCGCGGACCGCCAAGTCGATGGAGGCGTGGGCGGTGAGGATCAGGATCGGAAGGCCACCGTCTTCTTCCCGGAGCAACTCGAGGAGTTCGAGCGCATTTCCATCCGGTAATTCGTGATCGAGAATGGCGGCGTCCATGGATCCGGCTCGCTGCGCCTGAATAGCGCCGGCAACGGTCGTAGCCTCGACGACGGCGAATCCGCGACTGCGGAAGAAGAGCGTGAGCATGCGGAGGAAGACCGGGTTGTCTTCCACGATCAAGAGACGTTGTGGCTCTTGTCCTTCTCCAAACTCCGAGGCCATGACTCGAGATGATAGCTTGAGACTAGAGCTAACGAAACAGGCTGGTCTTGAATCCTGGATTCAGGATTCTTGAAATCGAGACGACGAACGCCAGGGAACGAGTTTCTTGGGGGCCCGAAAGGCTGTTCCCAAGACGTCCATGGCCGGCGTTTATGAGGCAGGCGTCTGAAATGATGGTACTGAGTAACAAATAGCCTATTTTCAATGTGATACCCGTGGTTTCCGTCTCATTGACGGCAAAACCCCAGGTTTCGGCATAACCCAGCCAAAAGTTTGATTCCAGGATATTTGTTGGAGGAGCGCCGTCCAGCTCCACGCAGAAGGTGATGTGGAAGAGAAGCCCGGTCCGAAGCAGGAATACGGCCCCCAAAGGGACTTGATTCTGGGATTATTGCGCCTGGCACACGGTTTGCATAGTTAGCGTTTGCAAGAAAAGCCGAAAACGGCGGTCCGCGTTCAGATAAAGACAGAAACAATGACTGGTTGGCGTGAGAGGTTGCGGTTGGATCGACAGATGAACTTCAGGAGTTGCGGTGAGGGTGCTATGAAAACGATGACGAGGCTGTTCCATCAGAGGATATTTGGGGTGATCGCTTTCCTGGCGCTTCTTGGGGGGCGAGGGGCGGCTCAGGCCCAGACGACAACTTTGACGGTCACGCCGATCACGTGGAACGTGATTGGGCTGGACAGTAACAATGTGAATGTGGGGCCGAACAAGTTCCCGATCGGGGCCCGGGTCTGCAATACAGGGGGCCTTGCCGCAACAAACGTGAGCGCCACGCTGGTGTGGGATACTTCCAACACATATGTGAACCTCCGGTCTGGCTCGCTCAATCCGATCAGCCTGACCTCCCTCGCCGCTTCGGCATGCTCGGACTTCTATTTTGAAGTCGAGGTGACGAGGAATGCGGCCGCCCACAACACAACACGCCGCTATCACATCGAGGTGACGGCAACTAATGCCTCCATGGTGCGAACACCCGCGGGACGTGAGCTGTTTGTCGAGAAGCTGATCTCTCAGAACCGTAATAGCGTCACGCAGATTCAATTCGGAACGAATCCGGCCGCGCTGACCACGGTTGACCCGGCGGGAAGCCTGGCTCTGGCCGTCGGCGGCGAGTACTATGTCAAGCTCTTCTGCTCGACAGCTACCCAGGGTTACGAACAGATCGAAACGTTCATCTACTTCCCGAATACGGTTTTCCAGGTGCTGGAAGTTCAAACCACCTATTCGGCGGAGTCCTCTCCGACCCTTCTTCCACCGTACGACAAGCTTTACGGGGATGCCTGTGTATGGGAGAACGACGTCAACAGCCCGAACTACCGGTCGTGTCTCGGCACGGGAAAAGCGGGCGGCACGATGACGATCCAATACAAAATCCGGATTCTCCAGGCGCCGGCAGCTCCGCTGATCAACCCTGAACCGCTTGTTTCGCTGGTCTATGACTTCTCCGGTTCCAGCTACCACTATAACGCGGACTTTGGACCTTCCGCGCGGAACCTCGGTTTCGTGGACCCAGCTTCCGTCAGTTTCTCGAAGAATTTTTCTCCTGATCCCACGGTGGTGGATGGTGTTTCTGTTCTGACCTTCACGATCTCGAATCCGAATCCCGCGCCAATGAACAACGTGAGTTTCTCGGATGGTTTCCCCTCCGGGATGAAGGTCGCTGCCGTCCCTGGAGCCGGGGCCTCGGGTTGTGGAACGCCCGTATTCTCTCCAACCGCCAACGCCACGTCCATTTCATTTTCCGGCGGTACCATTCCAGCCGGTTCCGCCTCATCTCCAAGTGTTTGTACGGTGCGGGTCAATGTGACGGCCAACGCAGCGGGAACGTACAACAACGAATCCGGAAACCTCTTCATTGACGGGGCGAATACCGGAAAGAAGGCGACGGATAGTCTCACCGTCAACACGGCGCCCACGGGACCGGCCTGCACGACGGGGCTCGAATTGGCGCGATGGGAAATGGGGAGCGGCAGTTCCGGAACCCCGCTGGCCCCGAACGTGACCTTCAAGTCGGGCAAGGTCTCGACAGCGACAACGGCGGCGGCGTTCGGTACGGGAGCTACATCAACACTGAGCGCAACTTACGGTAATCCAACGCCTGGCTGGTCGATAGCTGATGCGTGGCCCAAGGCGTCGACTGGCTATCCGAACTCTGGAGCCTCCCCCTTTTTTGAGTTTACTGTCGATACGAGTAGATTCACAGGGGTCAGCGTCAGTTTTAACTACCTTCTGAGGGGAAACTGGGCGAACGGACAAGACAATGCTATCTACACATACTCTGCAGCGGATGGAGGCGGTTTTTCAACCATTACCCCAAATATAGCAGCAGCGAAGAACGATCCATGGGGGAGTGCCTCAAGGGCTGCGGGAGCCACGGGCTCGGCCACAACCAGTTTTCGGTTCAATGCCACAGGCGCTCAGGGCAGTGGAACTTCTCAGGAGTTTGTGCTCGACAACGTCTCCATCACGGGTTGTGGCGTTCCGGAGTACCCCACTCTCACCAAGGCCTTTTCCCCCAATCCGATCGCTGTGAATGCCACGTCGACCTTGACCTTCACGCTGGGTAACGAGAATAACGTCGCGTTGACGGGCGTGACCTTCACGGACTCCCTGCCTGCCGGTGTTCAGGTCGCTTCTACCCCCTCAGCCAGCACGACGTGTGGAGGAACCTGGAGCCCGTCCGCCGGGTCGACTTCCCTCTCCTTCAGCGGTGGCACGATACCGGCGAGAACGGGAGCCACGAACGGCTCCTGTACCGTACGCGTCAACGTGACGTCCACAACGGCGGGACCGCACGACAATGTGAGCGGGTACATCTATTCGACACAGACCTTCACGAACAACACGTCGACCGGAAGCGCGCGCGCCACGTTGACGGCCGTCGTTCCCCCCGCCATCAAGAAGCTTTTCAGCCCGAACCCGATTCTTGCTGGTGGTACGTCGACGCTGACCTTCGATCTCTCCAACCCCAACACAGATAACTCCCTCGGTGGCGTGGCCTTCTCGGATACCTACCCTTCTGGCGTTCTCAATACCTCCCCGTCCGTCACCACCACAAATACGTGCGGCGGCACGCTGACGGCTGCAGCCGGTGCTGGGTCGGTGAGCCTGTCTGGTGGAACCCTTCCCGCTGGAGGGACGTGCCGCGTGACCGTCTCCGTCCGGGCGGCCTCAGCCGGGACGTACGCAAATACCTCCGGGAACGTTTCTCACATCATTAACAGTGTGGCCGTCAACGGGAATACAGCATCCGACACGCTCCAGGTCAATAATGTGAGGCCTGGCATTGGGTTCAAGAAGTACATCGGCACGACGTCCTCTGGTCCCTGGTTTGACAAAGTGCTAGAGCACCGATCGGTTTGACGGACGGGCATTTTAGGCAGCTTCCTGCTCGG
>JADHED010000617.1_pt1 | contig 39386 bp, 29 predicted proteins | sample 8952041 | NCBI WGS metagenome assembly JADHED01 (sample SAMN16124423, study PRJNA663239) | bioreactor sludge metagenome | isolation source: sludge (control) | place: India:Bengaluru | collected 2018-09-08 | reverse complement strand
ATGTCAAACTTTTTCAGTCCCCCGGCAGAGCCGGGGGTTTTCCCAGGATAATAAACTTATCCACAGGGGATCCACGCCTTGCGGGAGACTTTTCCCGCGGTTGTAGCGATCCCAGCCAGTTGTTCCAGCTTATGATTTAGCCAATACAGGCCTTATCCACAGGCCTCATCACCATCTTCATTCTTATATTTGTTTCTTGATTATGATGAAGCGCGGCCATCCCGTGGGCTACCCGGGTGCCTCCGGGCCGGGACCCTGGCCGGTGAAAGGGGCGCTGGGGAGATTGCTGGCGGTCCTTCCCCTACGGCGATCAGCGCAAGAGGGGGGGATCGCTATGCAGGCGCCAGCCGCCATTCGACTCCTCATAGCGCCAACGCTGATGATCGGTCAGGCTCCGGACGACCTGGGTGTCGTGACGGACGTAATCGATCCGTACCTCCTGTTCGGCCTGATCCTGTTCCTCGTCGACCAGCAAGGCGGGTTGTACGACCTCATAGGCGGTCACGCGAATGTGCTTCAGGGTCAGTTGCTCCGGGGCGAGGCGACTCCGGACGGCGGGTGCCAGGTAATTCCAGGCCGTCTCCGGGTAGCCCCAGCGCAGGGCATTGCCATAGGCGGTGGTGGCGGCCTCCAGGCCGCGGGCCTTCTTCTCCCGCTGGACCTGGCCGCAGCCGGCGGTGACGAGCAGTGCGAGGGCCATCAGCAGGGCCAGCCCCTTGTTGATCGGCATGGTGCTTACTCCTCGGATCCCGAGGATCCGGCGGGAATCGATATTGGTTTTTCCCGGCCCTTCCCAGCCAGGCCAACATTGAAGGACAGTGATTGTTAAGTCGGCGGCTGGAATCACTTTAGCAGGGGAGGACGACAGCCGCCTTCTAGCTGCCAGTTAGTGGTCCTTACGCTGGATGCCGTGAGAATGAGCGGTTTTGCGGCTGGTCAACGAGACGCGGGGTGAAATCTACCTGGTTGCGGACCGGGGGAGATACAGCTTATGACAGGATGCGCCCATCCTCCATGTGGACGACCCGATCGGACAGGTCACCGATGCGCGGATCGTGGGTGACGATGATCGCTGCCCGCCCCTGGTCGTGGACCAGATCGGCCAGGAGCCTGACCACGGCCCGGCCATTGGCGGAGTCCAGGGCGGCGGTGGGCTCGTCAGCCAGCAGGATTGCCGGATCCCCCGCCAGGGCTCGGGCGATGGCGACGCGCTGCTTCTCCCCCCCTGAGAGCTGGCGGGGATAGTTGCCCAGGCGCTCGCCCAGGCCGACCCGCCGCAGCAGTTCCCGACCTTCCTGGAGATCGCGCCCCTTCAGCTCCAGGGCCAGTTGCACATTCTCCAGGGCGGTCAGGGCAGGAAAGAGGTTGTAGCTCTGAAAGATGAAGCCCATGCGCGTCAGGCGGAGGTGGGACAAGGCGGCCGGGGGTAAGTGGGCGATCTCCCGACCCTCGACCCGGACCCGGCCGGCGCTGGCCTGGAGCAGACAACCCAGGACCAGCAGCAGGGTGGTCTTGCCGCTCCCCGAGGGTCCCATCAAGGCCAGCATCTCGCTGGGGTGGACGGCGAGGTCGACCTGGTTGACGGCGTGGACGGCCGTCGGCCCGTTGCCGTAGATCAGGGAGACGCCACTGGCCTCCAGAGCGGGGGCGGAGCTTTGGCCTCCCATAGGCGCTCTTTCCTGCCGCGCGCTAGCGCTCGTGGGCGGCGATGACGCGGCTATCTGGCTCATGTCTCATGACTGGGAAATGATTTTGGGAAGCTGACAGGGGATGGCACTTGATTACAGGGGGTGACGCAAGATGGCGCCCTTGCCTGGCATTTGTCATCACTTCTGGAACACCATGGCCGGATCGATGCCCATGGCCTTGCGGATGGAAATGACCGAGGCCAGCAGGCACATGCCCAGGGTCACCCCATAGAGGCCAAGGGCCAGTTCCCAGGGGATGATCACCACGGCGGCGGAGTATTGGCTGAGATAGGCCAGGGTCAGGGCGATGCCGATGCCCGGCAGATGCCCTAGGGTGGCGCTGATGGCCGCCTGCCCCAGGATGACCCGGTAGATGAACTGGCGTGGGGCGCCCATGGCACTCAGGGTGCCGAATTCGGTCAGATGGTCGACGGTGGTGGCATAAAGCACCTGGGCGACGATCACCGCGCCCACCAGCAGCCCCAGCAGGGCCGAGACCAGCACCGCCGCCCCGGCCCCGGTGGTGAACATCCAGTAATCGCGGGTGCGGGCGGCGAAGTCGGCGCTCAGGTAGACATCGCTACGCGGCAGGGCCTGGGCCAGGGCGTCGCGCACCCGCTGGGGATCGGCCCCCGGGGCGAAGGTGCCGATGACATAGTTGGCCTCCTCCGGCTGCAAGCCCGCCAGGCGCTGGGCGTTGCGAAAGGAGGTGAAGACCCAGGGCGAGGTGGTGAAGGAGCGGATCCCCTGGGTGATGCCGACCACCCGCGCCCGCAGGCCGCGGATCTCGGTCTCCGTGCCGACGCGGTCGATGCCGAGCTTGTCCAGATAGACCTGGTCGATGATGACCGCATCCGGCAGGCGCAGGTCCTCCAGATGGCCTTCCCGCAGGTTCCAGGGGCCTGCCAGGCCGGAGTTGAGGTCGAAGCCGATGAGGATGATGCTCTCGTCGCCGCCGGTGGGTTTCTTCCAGGGGACGAACTGCACCAGGAAGCCCTCCGCCTGGGCCACGCCGGGGATGGAGCGGACGACGTGCAGTTCGCGCTCGCTCATGGGCAGGGCGATCTCAAAGTTTTGGGTGCCGCGGGTGACGACCCAGAAATCCGCCTGGGTGTGGCGGATGATGACGGTGGCCGAGTCGGTGAAGCCCAGAAAGAGCCCGAGCTGCATGGCGATCAGCACCACGGCGAAGATGATCCCCACCAGGGTGACGGCGAAGCGGGAACGGTCATGGGCCAGGTTGCGCCAGGCCAGGAGCCAGGCCATGCGGCTGCCCCAGGGGGGACCAGGGCGGGGCGAATGAGGGGGATGTGGATCAGGCGATTGTGGCGAACCATATGCTCCATACGATTTAGACGAATCGGGAGCGCCAGGCGGGACAGGCGGAATAGGCGGATCAGGCGTATCAGGCAGGGCAGGCGACGCGAGGGCCTCTGCCCCGGAATCGTGAGCGGTCTCCCCCTCAGGTGCGAGGAGGGTTTCACCCCTGGGGGAGTGCCCGCGCCTCATCCATCCTCGCCCGGGTCGCCCAGCTCGATGAAGGCATCCACCCGCAGCCCGGCGGGGAGACGGGTGTCGGGCTCCAGGTCGATCAGCACCTCCAGCACCCGGGTATCCTGACGCTCACTCGGGTCGTCGGAAAAGATCTGCTTGCGACCCATGAGATTGCCGATGCGGCCCACCGTGCCGGGAAAACGGCGCTCACCATAGGCGGCGGCCTGGACATAGGCCGCCTGGCCCAGGCGCAGCAGGCCGATGTCGGCCTCGTCCACCTCGGCCCGCACCCGCAGGCGGGACATGTCGCCCACAGCGAGGATGGGGGTGTCCCCCAACTCCGTTACCTGCTCCCCGGCGCGGCGGATGCGCTGCAAGACCTCGCCGTCGATGGGGCTGCGCACGAAGGATTTGTCATGGACCGCCTGGGCCTCCGCCAGCCGGGCCTCGGCCAGGGCCACCTCGGCCTCGGCCTTGGCGCGCTCGTCCTCCCGGGCCGGGGCATCCACCACCGCCAGGCGCTCCCGCGCGCGGGTGAGGCGGGCGCGGGCCGCCGCCATCTCGGTGGCGGCCAGGTCCAGGTCCTGGCGGCTGCCGAGCTTTTTGGCTGCGAGGCCCTCCTGGCGGGCCAGTTCCTGCTGCGCCCGGAGGAGCAGGGCCTCGGCCTCGCGCACCGCCGCGGCGGCCTCGGCCCGCTCCGCGGGCAGGGCCCCATTGAGCAGTCGTTGCAGGGCCGCCTGGGCGATGGCCAGATTGGCCTCCGCCGCCTTGACCCGCGCCAGATGGTCGGCGTTCTCCAGGGTCGCCACCACCTCGCCCGCCTTGACCGGGTCCCCCGCCTCCAGGTGGACATCCGCCAGGCGCCCGGTCATGGCCGCGGCAATGCGGATCTCCTCGGAGATGGGCTCCACCCGCCCCAGGGCGGCGATACGGGTGCGCGGGACGGGGACGGGCAGGCTACCGGACCCGGGGGGCTCCGCGGCTGTCACCTTCCCGGCCGGGACCAGGGTCATGGTGATGGCTATGAATAACGCGGCAGCTAAATGCCTTAAGCAACGGGAAGAGGGCGGAAGGCAGACCGATCGGTTGCTGATCCACTTGGGGAAGCTACTGCCAAGGTTCAGTGCGTCTGCTGCGGTCATTACCGGGCCTATAGAGAGATGACCAAATCAATTCTCAGTCTTCCCGGATCCCCTACTCCCTCCTTGGTCTCATGAGACGACGTGTATCCGCGCTGTGTCATTTCAAACCTGATCATCACGTCTACTCTCGATCACTCTGGCGCCGCTGCGACGATGCTTTTTGAAGGGATGGAGGGGTCGAGGTCGCCATACTCCTCCGCCCGGCGGGCATCGCCCCGTACCCGCTGCGCCGGATAGCGTTGTTCGTTGCGGGCGATCTTGGCCTCGGCGGCGGCGATCAGGTCGATGTCCAGGCGTTCGGCCAGGCGGATGAGATAGATGAGGATGTCGGCCAGCTCCTGGCCAACGGCGGCCTTCTTGTCCGCCTCCAGGCGGGCGCTCTGGGCCTCGCTTAGCCATTGGAAGTGCTCCAGCAGCTCGCCGCACTCCCCGGCCAGGGCCATGCTCAGGTTCTTGGGCGAGTGGAACTGCTCCCAGTCACGCTCCCGGGCGAAGGTCAGCAGGCGGCGGTTGAGATCATCGAGGCTGTCGGGCATGGTCAGTTGATCGACTCTGATGTATCCAGCATGGCCAGGGGGCAGTCACGGTACTGGAGCGTACTGCGTCATGGTTGGGGGCAGCGTGGTTTACGGAGCTGAGGTTGGGGCAAGTTGAGCCAGCTAAGCGGCAGCATCAACACACTCACCAGTAGCCTCGATCATCCGCTGACGGGCGCGCGCCAGGGCGGCTAGCACCTGATTGGGCGCCGTGCCGCCGATGTGATCGCGGGCGGCCAGGGAGCCCTCCAGGGTCAGGCAGGCGAAGACGTCCTCGCCGATCAAGGGTGAGAAGCTCTGCAACTCCGCCAGGCTCAGCTCGGACAGGTCGCGCCCCTCCCGCACCCCCAGGGCCACGGCCTTGCCGACGATCTCATGGGCGTCGCGGAAGGGCACCCCGCGTCGCACCAGATAGTCCGCCAGGTCGGTGGCAGTGGCGAAACCCTGGCGGGCGGCGGCGCGCATGCGCTCCCGGTTGCAGGTCAGGCGCGCCATCAGGTCGGCGAAGACCTTGAGGCAGCCCTTGAGGTTGTCGACGGTGTCGAACAGGGGCTCCTTGTCCTCCTGGTTGTCCTTGTTGTAAGCCAGGGGCTGGCCTTTCATCAGCGTCAGCAAGGCCATCAGGTGGCCGAAGATGCGCCCGGTCTTGCCGCGTACCAGCTCCGGCACGTCCGGGTTCTTCTTCTGCGGCATGATGGATGAGCCGGTGCAGAAGGCGTCCGCCAGGTCGACGAAGCCGAATTGGGCCGAGGACCAGAGGATCAGTTCCTCGGAGAAGCGCGACAGATGCATCATGAGGATGCTGGCGGCGGCGGTGAATTCGATGGCGAAGTCCCGGTCGGAGACGGCGTCCAGGGAGTTCTCCGCCGGTCGGTCGAAGCCCAGCAGTTCGGCGGTCAGGTGGCGGTCGATGGGATAGGTGGTCCCGGCCAGTGCGGCGGCGCCCAGGGGCATGACGTTGACCCGCTTGCGGCAATCCGCCAGGCGCTCCCGGTCCCGGGCCAGCATCTCGAACCAGGCCAGCAGGTGGTGGCCGAAGCTGACCGGCTGGGCGACCTGGAGGTGGGTGAAGCCGGGCAGGATGGTGTCCACCTCCCGCTCCGCCAGCTCCAGCAGGGCGGTCTGCAGGCGGGCGATGGCCTGGTCGAGGGTATCGATCTCGGCGCGCAGCCAGAGGCGCACGTCCGTCGCCACCTGATCGTTGCGCGAGCGCCCGGTGTGAAGCTTCTTGCCCGCCTCGCCGATGTCGGCGGTCAGGGCGGTCTCCACGTTCATGTGCACGTCTTCCAGGGGGATGGACCAGGTGAAATCGCCGGCCTCGATCCGCGCCCGGACCCTTTCCAGACCGCTGACGATGGCCTCCCGCTCCCCCGCGGTCAGGATGCCCTGGCGTGCCAGCATGGTGGCATGGGCAATGGAGCCCTGGATGTCGAAGGCATATAGCCGGTGGTCGAAGTCCACCGAGGCGGTGAAGGCCTCGACGAAGGCGTCCGTTGGCTCGTTGAAGCGCCCGGCCCAAGGCTTAAAGGCGTTGGCGGCCGTGGAGCTGGAAGCGGTAGTGGCAGGGGAAGAGGATGGGTCCGTGGGCTGAGTCATCGTGGTGTCAGTTGGCTGTGGCAAAGCGGCGGTCAGGGGAAGTGGCGCGGAGGCGGAGACTACCAGGAATGAGCCGTGAGGAAGGTAGGGAATTCTAAACCCAACCGCTCCGGTCAAGGCCAGTCACTCGCCTTCGTTCGCCGTGCGGCTCAGCAATCCCGCCAGCTCCCGCAGACCGATCGCCTCGATGCCCTCGGAGATCGGGTAGCTGTCCTCGCCCGCATGCACGACGAAGGCCCTCGCGGGCTGGACGTCTTCGAGTGCCTGGTAGAAGCCGCGCTGGGGCTTGGCCGAGAGCCCGCGCTTGATCTTGACGGCCCAGGTCCCGCGCTGTCCTCCCAGCTCCAGGAGCAGGTCGATCTCGGCGCCGGCACCCAGGTCAGTCAGGGCGCGGTTTAACTGATCATCTATGGCACGGCGGTCTGGTGACAGCCACAGGACAGCATTCGCCGGGGTGAATGTTTTGATACGGTCCATGCCTGTTCCTTGTCTTAAACCTGCCTCTCTAGCCAGAAGCCCTCGTCCATGATCGTGGTGATGGACCAGGGATTGGTCGGAGGGAAGGTCGCCTCGCTCAGTCCACTTTCCCGTGCGGCCAACAGGATGGCGTCGCCGTAAGCTGCTTCCAGGATTTCCGGCAACTTGGCCTGGAGGCTGGGGTTGTCCGCGAGATGCCGGCCGATCTCGCGTCGTTGCACCTTGATGGTCGCCTGCCAGGAGTTGCCCCTCAGCATCGGCTGCGCCTGCCACTTGAGCAGATGCATCAGCAGGATCGCCAGGCGGCTCAGCAACTCCCGTTTCTCGCTGCGACCCATGCTCTCGATCTCCTCGGCGATGTGTTCGATGTCAGCCTCGGTGAACTGGCCGGTCCGCAGCAAGAAAGCCTGCTGGTTGGCCCAGGCAAAGAAATCCCGCTCATAAAGGGGAGCTATCGCCTGGGAGCCGCTTGGGGCCATCGTTGTAGTCATGGGTCATTCCGCCTTCGCGTCTATTAGTAGCGCAAATTCATTATCGGCTTTTCCATATCCACCGTGGCCAGGTGTAAAACCGGAAATGCCTCGGCAGTGCTTACCCTTGCGGATTGATGATACCGGTATCGATTTGCATGGTGAAATAGCCAGCCACCTGGGCTTGTTAGCGGTGTTGCCAACGCCATGCTTCTGGTCATTAACTTCAGCCGCCAGGCTAATTCTCCTGAAACGTCTCCTGGATGGCCGCGCGGAAGAGCAGTGCCAAAAGGGGCATCATGTTTAAGTTCGGGCGCAGCCTGAGTTGGCAATGGTATGTCATAATGACGTACAGAGACCCATGCCGATCATCTCACCAAGACCGCGAAGAGACACCCTTATGTCCACGTCCACCGCCAGCCTCCCCGTCACTGAAGGTGCGCGTATCAACCTGCGCGCCAGTCCAGAGGCTAAGGCCCTCATCGAACGGGCGGCCGCTTTGCTGGGCACCACGGTTTCGGCCTTCATGTTGCAGCATGCCTACGAGGCGGCTCGCCAGGTCGTGGCCGCTAACGATAGCTTGATCCTTTCCCAGCAGGCATTCGAGGCCTTCGTCGCCGCTGGCGAGAATCCGTCGGAGCCTAACGCTGAGCTGCGGCGTCTCCTGGCCCGTTAAATGGCTGTATGCATCGAGCTGCTGGAAAGCCGTCATCACCGCGCCCGTTTTGATTGCGGCGATCCTCAGCTCAACGACTTCATCATCCGCCTGGCGGGACAACAACAGCGCCGAGGCTTGAGCAAGACCTATGTCGCTCTGGCCAATGACGGCCCGGAAGTGCTGGGATTCGTCACTCTTAGCGTCGGTCAGGTGGCGGCTCAGGTGATGCCTCCCGACCTGAAATTGCCCCGCTATCCGATCCCCGTCCTACGCATCGCCCGCCTCGCCGTTGCTTTACAGGAGCAAGGCAAGGGAATCGGTCAGGACTTACTGGCCTCCAGCTTGCGGCTGGCGTTGGCTTTCTCCGCCAAGGTCAGCCTCTTCGCCGTGCTGGTCGATGCGAAGCACGATACAGCCGCGGCCTTTTATCGCCGGCTAGGTTTTCAGGCCACCCTGGATGATCCGCTGTGTCTCTTCTTGCCCCTCTCCCAACTCGCCAAGGCCGCGGAGGTTGAGAAAAAGTAAGCGGGAGCGGACCTGTTACGCGGCCAGCGGCTGAATCCGGGGCACTACCTGGGTGAGGGGGCTGCCCTCTCATTGCAAAATTCAGCATCGACGTGGACACCGGACGTTACACCAACGTCCGGCGGTTTCTCACGCAGGGTCGACTTCCCCCCAAGGATGCGGTGCGCACCGAGGAACTGATCAACTATTTCGATGATGCCTATCCCCAGCCCCGCGACCGTGCCCAGCCCCTGGCCCTGGTCACGTAACGCGCCCCCACGCCCTGGAACCCCCACACGCTTCCCCGGTCCAGTTGTAGCCGTTATACCAGGCGCGGATCTCCTCGCTATCAAGTCCGGGCAGTTCCGAAGCAAAGACCTGGTCCAGGCCGGCCTCGGTATAGCCACAGATGGCCGAGTAGCGGCAATCGACGGTGATATCGTTGAGATTGTTGAGCCCGGAAAAGAGGCTGACCTTGCTGAACTTGGAAGCTCCAGTCTTGGGGGATGGGGGCGGCGAGCACCCGGTCCTGGATGGCGCTCCAGAAACCGGGCTGATCCTTGAGCAGGGCCAGGGTCTCCAGCTCCCGCGAGTGCGCGCCGGCCAGGGCCAGGGGGCTGATGTCGGAGGGGATGATGCAGGCCATTGTCCTCATGCCTGGGTCGTTTTCACCAACGTTGGGCGCCATTCTTCTTGTTGATTCCAGGTCCAGCCGTAAGCTGGGTATCCAAGGAAACCATCACTCACTTATATGCCCCCTGGCCCGCATGGGGTTACCAGGACCGTGACCTGACCGGGACTCCCCCCCTGTGACCAGAGGAGGATGGTCTCCTCGACGCCGCCCTTGGCGGTGGGGGGATGGATCGCCAGGCACCCCAGGTGGGGCGCTTCCACCGCCAGCCTGACGCCGCAGACCACGTCACGGTCCCCGGGGCCATACTCGGCCACCAGGACGGCACCGCCCGGGGGCACCTGGCGGTAATCGTAGCCGTCGTCGTCAGCGGCGACCTGGAGCCGCATGCGGTCCCGGAGGTGATAGCCGTAAGGTTCCGCCCTGACCGCGTGCAGATCGTCGCCGCTTTCGTTGACGAGCAGCAGGCCTTCCCGGCGCGCCAGCCATAACAGGGGCCGTAGGGGGTCTTCTACAGCAGAGGTTGCGGGTGGGTTAGCGTCCGCGGAGAGATGGTTGCGCGTCTTCCCGGCTCGTCCTGGCTGATGGTCCGGCGCTTGCCAAGGGGGGAAGTTCAGGATGAGTCGCTGACGCTCACTGGCAACAAGCATAGGGTGGTCAGGCATGATCGGGACCTCCGTGCGGCGAGAGCTTCATTGGATGACACAGACGCGTCAGTGCCTGACGCATTGGCTGCCTGAGCGCATGCCGGCCATGGGGTAGGGATAGGCGAGGTAAGCGTCGGCACGGGCGGGGGTGGAGGGATTGGTCGAGGTGAGCGTCAGCCCTGGCGAGGGGAGGCGGGATTCATCGAGGTGAGCGTCAGCCCTGGTGGGGGGAGGAGGGATTGGTCCAATTGAGCGTCACCCTGGCGGTACGAGTTGGGGGGAATTTGCAGGCCGCCCCCGGGCGGCTTAGGATGCCGTTTTCCGCTGGAACCGAACACGATGTCCGACACCATCCGTATCGCCACCCGCAAATCCCCTCTGGCCATGTGGCAGGCCGAACACGTCGCCGCGGCCCTGCGCCGCGCCCACCCGGGCCTGGCGGTAGAGATCCTGGGCATGACCACCCGGGGTGACAAGATCCTCGATGCCCCCCTGGCCAAGGTCGGTGGCAAGGGGTTGTTCGTCAAGGAACTGGAGCAGGGCCTGCTGGCGGGTACGGCGGACATCGCCGTCCACTCCACCAAGGACGTGCCGGTGGAGTTGCCGCCGGGACTGCACCTGCCGGTGATCCTGGAGCGCGAGGACCCGCGTGATGCCTTCGTCTCCAACCGCTTCGCGCGCCTGGCCGACCTGCCCCCGGGGGCGCGGGTCGGCACCTCCAGCCTGCGCCGCCAGTGCCAGCTCACCGCCCGCCGGCCGGACTTGGACATCCAGCCCCTGCGCGGCAACGTCAACAGCCGCCTGGCCAAGCTTGACGGCGGCGAGTTCGACGCCATCCTGCTGGCGGCCGCCGGCCTCATCCGCCTGGGCTTCGCGGAGCGAATCCGCTCCCGCCTGACCATCGAGGAGAGCCTGCCCGCCATTGGTCAGGGGGCGGTGAGCATCGAGTGCCGGGAGAATGACGCTCCCACATTGGAACTGCTGGCGCCACTGCATCACCCGGACACGGCGGACTGCATCCAGGCCGAGCGGGCTATGAACCGCCGCCTCCAGGGTGGCTGCCAGGTGCCTATCGCCGGTCATGCCCTGCTGGAGGGGGACGACTTGCGACTGCGGGGCCTGGTTGGCACCCCGGACGGTAGCCGGGTGCTGATCGCCGAGCATTGTTTACCCCGGGATCAGGCCGAGGCCCTGGGCACCCGGGTGGCGGAGGACCTCCTCGCCCAGGGGGCTGGCGAGATCCTCAGGGCCCTGGCCATGGAAGAGGCAGTGACGAGTTAGGACCTTGCCCGTGGTCCCTTGGCTTGCAAGAGTCCAAACCTCTCATCACCACTGGTGTGGCGAAACCCCTTATGAAAGTCAGCGCGAAAGACATCACCCACAACTGTCAGCCTCTGGGGTGCGTCGAGACCCCTCATGAAAGTTGTGGTGAAAGTCCCCGCCACTTTCAGTACCCGAAGTGGCTGCATGCCAGCCTTGAGCCTAGGCTTGGGTTCATCTGAGGATGGCCATGCCCGAACCCTGTGATCTCGCCGACCGGGGGGTCCTGGTCACCCGCCCCAAGGATCAGGCCGCGGCCCTGTGCCGGCTGATCGAGATGGCTGGGGGCCGTCCCATCCCTTTCCCGACCATCGATATTGAACCGGCTGGGGATCTGGAGGCCGCCCGTCGCCTGCTGGCCGCGCCGGTGGATCTCTTGTTTTTCGCCAGCCGCAACGCGGTGGACTATGCCCTGCCCCTGTTCCCCGGGGGTCGCCTGCCAATGGGTCCGCGCCTGGCGGCCATCGGCAAGGCCACCGCCGATGCCCTGGCCGCCGCGGGTCGCGCGCCGGATCTGGTCCCCGCCGGGCGTTATGACAGCGAGACCCTGCTCACCCACCCCGCCTTCCAGGACCTGCGGGGCCAGCGGGTCCTCATCGTTCGCGGCGAGGGTGGCCGCCCCCTGCTGGGCGAGACCCTGCGGGCGCGGGGCGCTGAGGTGCGCTTCGCCGAGGTCTACCGGCGCGCCCTGCCCGCGGTGGACCCGGCGCGGCTGGTGGCGGACTGGGATGCCCAAGTGCAACTGGTCACCGCCACCAGTGGCGAGATCCTCGACAACCTGCTCCAGTTGCTAGGTGAGGCCGGCCGGGCACCCCTGCTGGCCACGCCCCTGGTAGTGGTCAGCGAGCGTACCCGCCAGGAGGCCCAGCGTCTCGGCTTCGCCCGGGTCGAGTTGGCGGAACGCGCCGAGGACGCCGCCCTGGTGGCGGCCCTGTGCCGGCTGGTGGCGGCGTGACGGTTAGCGTGAAAGTCACGGGAATGTCTTTCATTATCAGGGGTGTGGCCTGCCGCATCATGACAGTGACGGCGGCGCCGCACTAGACCCCCATGACCCCGCCGTCGCGCATCCTGGTGATCCGCCTCAGCGCCATCGGCGACATCGTCTTCGCCTCGCCCCTCATTGCCGCCCTGCGGCGCGCCCATCCCCAGGCCCATCTCGCCTGGCTGGCGCAACCCGAATGTGAACCCCTGTTGCGCCACCATCCGGACCTGGATCAGGTCATCACCTGGCCCCGGGGGGAATGGCGCGCCCTGTGGCGGGAGCGGCGCTGGGGGGAGCTAATGCGGCGCTTCCGTGCCTTTCGCGCCGAGCTGCACGGGCAGAGATTCGACCTGGCCCTGGACCTCCAGGGCCTGCTCAAGAGCGGTCTCCTCGCCTGGCTTAGCGGCGCCCGGGAGCGCGTTGGCCTGGGCTCGCGAGAGGGTAGCCAGTGGCTCATGACCCGCGTCGTCCCCCGCGGGGGCGATCCGCGTGGTATTGGCTCCGAGTATCGCTTTCTGGCCGAACGGCTGGGCCTGCCCCTGGAGGGTTTCGCCATGGCCCTGGTACCCGGGGAGGAGGCAAGGACCTTCGCCCGGGACCTGATCCGGCGGCGGGGACTGGGCGCTGGCTATGCCGTGATCTGCCCCTTTACCACCCGTCCCCAGAAGCACTGGTTCGAGGAGCGCTGGGCCGAACTGGCGGCGCGCTTGCGGCGGGAACTGGATCTGCCGGTGCTGATGCTGGGTGGGCCTGCGGACCGCGCGGCGGCCGAGCGCATCGCAGCCCACTACCGCACCTGGCATGCTAACTCGCAGGGATACCAGCCTAGCACCGGCGGGACGATCGCACCCAGGCCTACCGAGGGAAACAGTGGTGTGCCGCTACCTAAGCCGGCCGCTGGCACGGAACGTTACGGGACGGTGGTATCCGGATCGGTTCCAGGCCAGAGCCCCGAAGACGGGGCCAGTTGGCCCGGTGTCGCGGACCTTATCAACCTCGCCGGCGACACCAGCCTGCTTCAGGCCGCTGCCCTCATCGAGCACAGCCAACTGGTCATCGGCGTCGATACCGGCCTGAGCCACATGGGCATCGCCTTCAGCCGACCCACCCTGCTGCTCTTCGGTTCCACCCGGCCCTATCTGGACCCGGGGCACGCCAATGCCCGGGTGCTCTATCACCCCCTGCCCTGTTCACCCTGCAAGCGCCGGCCGACCTGCGGGGGCCGCCACGACTGCATGCGGCTGATCGGGGTGGACGAGGTTCTGGCCGCGGCACGGGATCTGCCTTTGGCGGGCTCGGTCGAGGCAAGGCCATGAAGGGGTCGAAGGGGGTTTCCAATATCCGCTCCCGCGGGAGAGGGTGGCGACCATGAGGGTGCTGCATGTCGAGGGCGGCCGTCATCTCTATGGCGGGGCGCGTCAGGTCCTCTACCTGCTGGAGGGACTGGCCCAGCGGGGGGTGAGCAGCGGTCTCATCTGCCGCGCCGGCAGTGAGATCGCCACGGCGGCCAAACCCTGGGCAGAGGTCTTCCCGATGCCGATGAAGGGCGACCTGGACCTGGCGCTGATCCCCCGCATCTATTTTCGCACCCTGCAATTCCAGGCCGACCTCCTGCACCTGCACAGCCGGATCGGCGCCGATGTCATGGGGGGCATCGCCGGCCGTCTGGCCAAGGTGCCGGTGGTCCACTCGCGCCGGGTGGACAACCCGGAGCCCGCCTGGCGGGTCAAGCTCAAGTACCGGCTGCACGATCGGGTGATCGCCATCTCCCAGGGCATCGGCGAGGTGCTGCTGGCCGCCGGGCTGCCCCGGAAGAAGCTACGGGTGGTGCGTAGCGCGGTGGACTTTCAGGCCTTTGGCGGGCCCCGGGAGCGCCACATCCTGCGGGACCGTCTGGGGGTGCCCCTGGAGGGGCCGGTGATCGGGGTGGTGGCCCAGCTCATCCCCCGCAAGGGCCACCGTTTTCTGCTCCAGGCGCTGCCGCCCCTGGTGGCGGAGTTTCCCGACTTACGGGTGCTGTTTTTTGGCCAGGGCCCGGAGGCGGCCAACCTGGAGCGAGCCATCGGTGCCGCCGGGCTGGCGCGGCAGGTCCGGCTGTGCGGCTTCCGCGACGATCTGCCGGAGCTGCTGCCCTGTCTGGACCTGCTGGTCCATCCCGCTACCCTGGAAGGGCTGGGCGTCTCCCTCCTTCAGGCCTCCAGCGCCGGGGTGCCGGTCATCGCCAGCCGGGTGGGCGGCATCCCCGAGGCGGTGCGCGACGGCATCAACGGCCTGCTGGTGCCGCCCGGCGACGTCGCTGCCCTGGGCGCGGCCATCGCCCGCCTGCTGCGCGACCCGGATCTGGCCCGGCGCCTGGGCCGCGGGGGGCGCGTGCTGATGAGCGCCGAGTTTTCCATCCCGGCCATGGTGGAGGGCAATCTGGCGGTCTATCGGGACTTGTTGCGGCGCCATGACTGAACCGCTGAGTCTGCAGATCATCGGCAGCAAGGCCCTGGGCGGGGCCGAGCGCTGGTTCGCGCGCTTCGCCCGCGCCCTGGCGGAGACCGGGGCCCCGGCGGAGCTGGCCATCCGCGCCGGCAGCGAACTGGAAGCGCTGTACCTGGGTCCCTTGCCCCTGCACCGCCTGCCCCTGCGCACCGTCTGGGACCCCTGGTCGCGGCGGGCGGTGAGCCGGCTGCTGGCGCGGGTCAAACCCGACATCGTCCAGACCTACATGGGCCGCGCCACCCGTCTCACGCGCCTTGACCCTCCCGGTGGTCTCAGCGGAGCTTTCTTGCGCACAGCGGGCGGCGCGGTTGGGGGCACGGCCGTGAGCCAAGGCGCTGCATCCGGGAGGATGCCAGGAGCTATCTCAGGGGGCGGGTTCGGGGGGTGGTCGGGGCTGGGTCCGGGCCGGGACACGGTGCATGTCGCCCGCCTCGGCGGTTACTACGCCCTTCATCCCTACCGCCATGCCCATGCCTGGATCGGCAATACCCGTGGCCTCTGCGACTGGCTGATCCAGAATGGCCTGCCGGCGGCACGGGTGCACCATATCTACAACTTCGTCGATCCCGCCCGGCCGGTCCCGTCGGAGCGGATCACGGCATTGCGCGTGGCACTTGATCTGCCCGCGGAGGCCTGGGTGCTGGTCACCGCCGGGCGCTTCGTCCCGGTCAAGGGCCTGGACACCCTGATCGCCGCCCTGGCCAGGCTGCCGGCGGCCATCGCCGAGCGCCCGGTGCGCCTGGTGCTGCTCGGCGACGGTCCCCTGGGGCCGGCCTTGCGCCACCAGGCCGAGGGACTGGGGATCGGCGAACGCATCCACTGGGCCGGCTGGCAACAGGAGCCGGGTCCCTACTTCCAGCTTGCGGACCTGGTCGTCTTCCCCTCCCGGGAGGAAGAGACCCTGGGCAACGTCATCCTCGAGGCCTGGACCTGGGGCAAGCCGCTGGTCACGGCCGGCTTTCGCGGCGCGCGGGAGATCGCCCGCCACGGTGAGGACGCCTGGTGCGTCCCGTGCGATGATGACCAGGCCCTGGCCGCGGGCATCCGGGCGGTCCTGGCGGACGCGACCCTACGCCAGGACCTGGCCCGGGCGGGCCAGACCCGGGTCCAGACCGAGTTCGCCCAGGGTCCCATCATGGCCCGTTACCTGGAACTCTACCGCCATCTCGCCAGCCGGGGGCCCTGAGCCGTACCCGCCGCTTATGCCGCCTCGCATCTCCATCCTCATGTATCACCAGGTGGGCCAGTTCCCACCCATGCGGGCGCATCGGGCCAACTATTGCGACCATCGGCGCTTCGCCCGCCAGATGGGGCTGCTGCACGCCCTAGGCTGGGCGGTCCTGGACCTGGATCAGGCCCTGGCCGGTCTGCATGGCGCGGGGCCCCTGCCGGCCAGGTCGGTGGTCCTGACCTTCGATGACGGCTACGACAACTTCGCCGATTTCGCCCTGCCAATCCTGGCCCGCTATGGCTTCACCGCCACCGTCTACGCCATCAGCGGCTGGCTTGGCCAGCCGATCCAATGGTATGGCGACGAGCCCGGCCGTCCCCGCCCCCGGCTGATGGATGCCGGCCGGCTGCGGGAAATCCAGGCCGCCGGCATGACCATCGGCTCCCACACCGCCACGCATGCCCGCCTGGCGGAGGTGGCGCCCGCGGAGCAACGTCGCGAGCTGAGCGAGAGCATGGCGGCCTTGGAGGACCTGTTGGGGACCCCGGTGCGCCACCTCTGCTATCCCTTCGGCAGCTTTAACCTGGAGGCAGTTCGCGCCGCCCAGGCCGCCGGCTACGTCAGCGCCACAACCTGCCTGCGCGGGGCGGCCACGGCGGGGGACCATCCCCTGGTCTTGCCGCGCAAGGCCATCTCCTTTGGTGACAGCCTCCTGGGTTTTGCCTGGAAGCTAGGCTTCAAGCATGCCCCCACGCCCGAGCTCACCACCTGGCGACAGCGCATGCGGGGCAATGAGATTCTTTAATGCCAGCCTGTCCGGAGCTTGATCCTGCCCGTCAGGATGACGTGCTAGACTGGCCCCGATTCTCGCGTGAAGGATGGATGCCCGCTCTTGATCCGGCTCTACAGCCTGCTGCTCTACCTGCTGCTGCCCCTGGCCCTGCTGCGGCTTCTCTGGCGCGGTCGGCGCGCCCCGGCCTACCGCCGCCGCTGGGGCGAGCGGCTGGGCTTCTATGGTGACCGGCCCCTCGCCGCCGGGCTCTGGATTCACGCCGTCTCGGTGGGGGAGACCCAGGCCGCCGCGCCCCTTATCAAGCACTTTCTCGATCAGCACCCTGACCTCGGGGTCATGGTCACCACCACCACCCCCACAGGGTCCGATCGCCTACGCGCCCTCTTCGAGGACCGGGTGCGGCACGTCTATGTCCCCTACGATCTGCCCCTGATCCTCAATCGTTTTCTCGACCGGGTCAGGCCGCGGCTGGCGGTGGTGATGGAGACGGAGATCTGGCCCAACCTGCTTCGGGTCTGTGAGCACCGCGGTATCCCGGTGATCCTGGGCAATGCCCGGCTCTCGGCCCGCTCCGCCCGGGGCTATGCCCGCCTGGGCGGCTTGACCCGGGAGACCTTCTCCCGCCTGTCCCTGGTGGCGGCCCAGGCCGAGGCCGACGCCGAGCGCTTCATCGCCCTCGGCGTGCCGGCGGAACGGGTCAGGGTGACGGGCAGCATCAAGTTCGATCTGCGCCAGCCCGCCAGTCTGGAGGACAAGGCCGAGGCCCTGCGCCGCCTCTGGGGTAGCGACCGGCCGGTGTGGGTGGCGGGGAGCACCCATGAGGGGGAAGAGGAGTCCCTGCTGGCGGCCCAGCGCCACGTCCGGGAGGCCCTGCCCCGCGCCCTGCTGGTGCTGGTGCCCCGCCATCCGGAGCGCTTCGACCGGGTCGCCGCCCTGGCGCAGCGCTCGGGACTGGGCCTGGTGCGCCGCTCCACCGGGGCCCTTTGCGGGCCGGAGGCCAGCGTTTTCCTCGGCGACACCATGGGGGAACTGCCGGTGCTGATCGCCGCGGCCGACGCCGCCTTCATCGGCGGTAGTCTGGTGCCGGTGGGGGGGCACAACCTGCTGGAGGCGGCGGCGGTCGGGGTGCCGGTGGCCATTGGTCCCCATGCCTTCAATTTCGCCGAGATCACCCGCCTGCTAGTGGCGGAGGGGGCCGCGGTGCAGGTGGCGGACACCGAGGAACTTACCCGTCTGATGATTACCTGGCTTGGCGACGCGGCCCTACGCGCCCGTATCGGCGAGCAGGGTCGGCGGGTGGTGACGCGCAACCGTGGGGCCCTGGCCCGGCTGATCGCGCTGGTGGAGGAGTCGCTGGCGCTCAGGTCGCGGTGAGCGCGGTCATATGCCTGCCGATGCCAGGCTCCTCAAAGCATCGGCGTTGGCAACCGAAAACAAGCGGCATGCGTCCAGTCAAGCCACCTGGACGCGACATTGGCCTCAAGCGTCCCGGCAAGCCAGCTTCAGAAGACGAACCGCTCCGGTTCCGGGGCCTTGGCCAGGGCGGGGGCGGAGGTTTCAAAGAGGGACTTGCGGTTGAAGCCTTCGGGGCCGTGGGTGATCAGGGTCGCGGCCATGGCGGGGTCCTCGCCGAGGATGGCGAAGAGGCGGCCATGGGGGGCGAGCTGGGATACCAGGTCAGAAAGGGCGCTGGCATCGGGCAGGGAGCCGGTGATGGCGATGACGTCGAAGGGACCACCGTCGATGTGGCCGGCGAGGCCATCGGCGACGCGGATCTCCAGCCGGCGCGGGTCGCTGTCGCCCAGATTGCGTTTCGCCAGCTCCGCCAGCTCGGGCTCGATCTCCAGACTGATGACGGCACCGCCCAGGTGGTTGAGACAGGCGGTGACATAGCCGCTGCCGGTGCCGATCTCCAGGATGCGGTCATCGGGTCCGATGCTCAGGGCCTGGAGCAGGTGGGCGACCATCTTGGGGGCGAGCATGACCTGGCCCTGGCCCAGGGGGACCTCGATATCGGCGTAAGCCAGGCCGCGATAGGCGTCGGGGACGAAGCGCTCGCGCGGGATGGCGGCCAGGGTCGCCAGCACCCGTTCGTCGGTGACGCCCCAGGGGCGGATCTGCTGCTGGATCATGTTGAAGCGGGCGGTATCGAGGCTGGTGTCCATCGCGGGTCCTGTCTTGATATGAATGGCCTGAGGGGGATGGGTGCGGAGGGGAGAAACCGGGTCCGGTCGGGTTATCCCCATCGCTGATCTATGGTCGGTTCTACCGGCTCGGGTGGCCTCAGGCGGGGGATAACCTGAACCTGTACTTAAGGCTTGAGGACCGCATCCCTGTGGTCGGTCCTGCTCGCCAGAGGCTACTTGATCCTGCTCAACTCGGCTGAACAAGGTGACCCAGAGTGTCATTTTCCGGATCCGCCGCTGCCAAGTCCGTACAAGACTACGGATTTGACCCTTGTCCGGCAAGTTTGATGGCGTGCTCCATATGCCGAAAATTGAATCGCGCTCGACAGGGTGGTCAGCCCCGGGCTGCGGCATAGAAGGCCAGGGGAAAGCTCTCGGTGATCAGGATCACCGGCTGACCGGCAATGAAGATGCGATAGGTGCGGTAGACGCGCTCCTCCCCCGGGTCCGGCTGGTCGATGCCGATCTCCATGACCTCGCGGTAACTCTCCAGGCCACTGTCGCGGATGAGGACGCCGATGCCGATCTCGCGGTCGATGAGGCGCTGGCGGAAGGTCGCTGGGATCAGGTCGGGGCGGATGACGGAGAAGGCCTCGGCATAGGTCCGCCCGCTGTCCGTGCCGGTGAGATGGGCCAGGCGTATCAGGACCTGCTCGCCGGCCCCGAGGCCCAGCCATTCCACCGGCCGCTCCGTGGTCCAGAAGTCCTGCTCCAGGGTGCGCACCGCCACCGGCTCCCAGAAATAGGCCTCGAGGATCTTGGTCACCGTGCCATCGGTGACCAGCAGGGCGCGCAGGAAGGGGGGGAGTTCGGCCAGGGGCAGGTGCCCGCCGCCCTCCCGGGCCAGGGTACCGTCCCGCAGGAAGCCCTCAGCGCGGAAGGGTGAGTCCGCGCCGGCGAGGAGGGATTTGTCGTAGTAACGCTCGACCAAGTTGGGGTGGCCAGACGTGGGATGGGACTGGCCGGGGATTATAGCGGGCGTGGGCTGGGTATCACGCTTCGCTGGGCGCGATTTGTCCGCGAATCCCGGCCCGGCCCGGCCCGTACCGTCCCGTCCCGTCCAGGCCCGCGCCTGAAATGCCTAGCTCCTCGCTACATCCGGCTGTTTTCTTAAGGCGAGATTGACCGGGGTGGTTTTCTGGGCTTCGGGCCTACAGAAGCAGGCGCCGGATGTCCCCCAGCAGTTCGCCCAGCAGGTGGGTGAAACGGGCACCGTCGGCGCCGTCGATGACCCGGTGGTCGTAGGACAGGGACAGGGGCAGCATCAGGCGGGGGACGAAGGCCCCGGCCTCTTCCCGCCAGACCGGCTGGCGAGTGGCGCGGGAGACGCCGAGGATGGCGACCTCCGGGGCGTTGACGATGGGGGTGAAGGCCGTGCCGCCGATCCCCCCCAGGCTGGAGATGGAGAAGCAGCCGCCCTGCATGTCCGCGGGCAGGAGCTTGCCGGCGCGGGCCTTCTGGCTCAGGTCCGCCAGTTCCCGGGCCAGGTCCTGGAGGCACTTGCGGTCCACGTCGCGCACCACCGGTACCATCAGGCCCTGGGGGGTGTCCACTGCCACGCCGATATGGGTGTAGTGCTTCAGTACCAGCCCCTCGCCGTCGGAGGTGAGGGAGGCATTGAAGGTGGGCATACGCCCCAGGGCCGTGGCTACGGCCTTGAGCAGGAAGGGCAGCAGGGTGAGCTTGACCCCCCCGGCCATCGTCGTGGCCTGCTGGGCCTGGCGGAAGGCCTCCAGGTCGGTGATGTCGGCCGCGTCGAACTGGGTGACGTGCGGGATCGACAGCCAGGCGCGATGGAGGTGGCGCCCGCTCAATTTCTGGATGCGGGACAGCTCCCGGATCTCAATGGGTCCGAACCGGGCGAAGTCCACCTCGGGGGCGGGTGGGAGGGCGAAGGGCAGGGCGGTGGCGGCGGGTGCCGGGGCACCCTGGGTCAGGGCCTGCTTGACGTAGCCCTGGACGTCTTCCTTGAGGATGCGCCCCTTGAGCCCCGAGCCCTTGACGAAGGTCAGGTCCACGCCCAGTTCCCGGGCGAAACGGCGCACCGTGGGGCTAGCATGGGCCTTGCGGCCCTTGGCGATGGCGGCCAGTTCCTCGGGGCGGGGCAGGACCGGGGCCAGACGGTACTCGGCCTCGCCCGGGGCCCGGGGCCCGGTAGTGGCACCGCGCGGCGTGCCCGGAACCTGGGCCTGGGCCTCGGTTCCCGTCTGCTGGAGAGAGGTAAGCGGTTGAACGGTTGTAGAAGCCAGCGCAGTGGCGGATTCACCAAGCGCGCTGGGGATTGCCGATCCCCCCCTGTCCAGGGCCACGGAGACGGGGATCGTCAAGCCAGCAGGCGTGGTGGTCCCTGTCAAGGTGCCGGTCTCGCCCGTATCTGTTCCGGTCCCGAACCCGGCTCCGGCCATGCCCTCATTCCCTGCTCCCGCTCCAATCCCAGTTTCAGTCTCAGCGGCATGGCCACCGGCCTCGTCCTGTTCCAGCAGCAGGATCAGGTCTCCCCGGTTCAGCTTCTGGCCGATGGCGACCTTGATCTCCTTGACCAGTCCGCCCGCCGGGGAGGGAATGTCCATGGTCGCCTTGTCGCTCTCCAGGGTGAGCAGGGACTGCTCCGGCTCCACCCGGTCGCCCGGGGCCACCAGGACCTCGATGATCTCGACATTGGCGAAATCGCCAATGTCCGGCAGGGTCACTTCTTGCATTGTTGCCACGTCGATTGTTCTCCAGGCCGCGAGGACGTACGGATCAGGTGCGGGCGGTGTCAAGGCCCCATCAGGCTGTCGCCGGATGGGTTCAGACCGTCACCGGGTTGGGCTTGTCCGGATCGATGCGATATTTCTCGATCGCCTCCCGCACCCGGCTGGCGGGGACCTCGCCCTCGTCCGCCAGGGCCTTGAGGGCCGCGACGGCTACATACCAGCGGTTGACCTCGAAGAAACGGCGCAACTGACTGCGCATGTCGCTGCGGCCGAAGCCGTCGGTGCCGAGCACCAGGTAGGGCTGGGCCAGATAAGGGCGGATCTGCTCGGCGTAGGAGCGGATGTAGTCGGTGGCCGCAATCACCGGCCCGGGGGCCCCGGCCAGTTGCTGGCTGACGTAACTCTGGCGGGGAGGTGCCATGGGGTGAAGCATGTTCCACCGCTCCGCCGCGATGCCGTCCCGTTTCAACTCGCTGAAGCTGGTGACGCTCCAGACATCGGCGTGGACGCCGAAGTCCGCCTCCAGCAGGTCAGCCGCCGCCAGCACCTCCCGCAGGATGGCCCCGGCACCCAGCAGCTGAACCCGGGGTTCACACTCCGCCCCGTGCCGAGGCACCGTCGTGACTGATTGCAACGCTGTGGGGTTGTCCGTGGACTGATCGGTCGCGCCGGCGTCCCTGGGGTTGGCCCCCGCGCCCGATGGTTGCCCGGCCCCGGCGGCAACACCGACCTCATTTGCGCCATCGGGTTTACCCCTTTCCCCGATCTCCCGCGCCCCGGAAACATCCGCCGGGTCCCCGGTCGTGCCTGCCATCCGCACCCGGTAGAGACCGCGCAGGATGCCCTCCTCGGCCCCCGTCGGCAGGGGCGGCTGGACATAGTTCTCATTCATGGCCGTGAGGTAGTAGAAGCAGTTCTCCTGCTCCTGGACCATGCGCCGCAGGCCGTCCTGAATGATGACCGCCAGCTCGTAGCCATAGGCCGGGTCATACACCAGGCAGTTGGGGATGGTCGCGGCCACCAGGGGGCTGTGACCGTCCTGGTGTTGCAGGCCCTCGCCGGCCAGGGTGGTGCGGCCGGCGGTGCCGCCAATGAGAAAGCCCCGGGCGCGCATGTCCCCCGCCGCCCAGGCTAGGTCGCCGATGCGCTGGAAGCCGAACATGGAGTAATAAATATAGAAGGGGATCATGGCCTCGCCATGATTGGCGTAGCTGGTGGCGGCGGCGATCCAGGAGGACATGGCGCCGGCCTCGTTGATGCCCTCCTGGAGGATCTGCCCCTGCTTGTCCTCCCGGTAGTACATGACCTGATCGGCGTCCACCGGCTCGTAGAGCTGGCCCACGGAGGAGTAGATGCCAAGCTGGCGGAACATGCCCTCCATGCCGAAAGTCCGCGCCTCGTCGGCGACGATGGGCACCACCCGCTTGCCGATGGCCTTATCACGCAGAATCAGGGAGAGGATGCGCACGAAGGCCATGGTGGTGGACATCTCCTTGTCGCCGGAGCCCTCCAGCAGGGGTTTGAAGACCTCCAGGGGGGGCGTTTCCAGGCGCGGGGCCGTCTCATAACGGGCGGGCAGATAGCCGCCCAGGGCCTCGCGCCGTTCCTGCAGGTACTTCAACTCCTCGCTGTCCGGGGCCGGCTTGTAGAAGGGGGCGGCGCCGATCCGCTCGTCGGGGATGGGGATGTTGAAGCGGTCGCGGAAGGCCTTGAGGTGGGCCTCGGCCATCTTCTTCTGGGAGTGGGTGATGTTCATGCCCTCGCCGGCCACGCCCATGCCGTAACCCTTGACGGTCTTGGCCAGGATGACCGTCGGCTGGCCCTGGTGCTGGACGGCGGCCTGGTAGGCGTTGAAGACCTTGATGGGGTCGTGGCCGCCCCGGTTCAGCCGCCAGATGTCCTCGTCCGTGAGGGTGGCGACCAGCTCCGCCAGCTCCGGGTACTTGCCAAAGAAGTGCTGGCGGGTATAGGCCCCGCCCTTGGCCTTGTAGGCCTGATAGTCGCCATCCACGCACTCCTCCATGCGCTTGAGGAGCAGGCCCTGCTTGTCGCGGGCGAGCAGCGGGTCCCAGTAACTGCCCCAGATGACCTTGATGACGTTCCAGCCGGCGCCGCGGAAGACCGCCTCCAGCTCCTGGATGATCTTGCCGTTGCCGCGCACCGGCCCGTCCAGGCGCTGCAGGTTGCAGTTGACGACGAAGATGAGGTTGTCCAGCCGCTCCCGCGCCGCCAGGGAGATGGCGCCCAAGGCCTCGGGCTCGTCCATCTCGCCGTCACCGAGGAAGGCCCAGACCTTGCGCCCGGCGGTGTTCACCAGTCCCCGGTCATGGAGATAGCGCATGAACCGCGCCTGGTAGATGGCCATGAGGGGCCCCAGCCCCATGGACACGGTGGGAAACTGCCAGAAGTTGGGCATCAGCCAGGGATGAGGGTAGGAGGATAGGCCGTTGCCATCGACCTCCTGGCGGAAGTTATAAAGCTGCTCCTCGCTGATCCTCCCCTCCAGGAAGGCCCGGGCATAAATGCCGGGGGCGGCGTGGCCCTGAAAGAACACCAGATCACCGCCGTGGTCCGGGGAGCGGGCGCGGAAGAAGTGGTTATAGGCCACGTCCACCAGGGTCGCCGAGGAGGCGAAGGAGGAGATGTGTCCCCCCAGTTCGCTGGACAGGCGATTGGCCTGCACCACCATCGCCATGGCGTTCCAGCGCACGAGGGAGCGGATGCGGCGCTCCATGGCCCGGTCGCCGGGGAACTTCTCCTGCCGGGTGATGGGGATGGTGTTGAGGTAGGCGGTATTGGCGCTGTAAGGGAGATAGGCCCCCGAGCGGCGCGCCTTGTCGATCAGGCGTTCGAGCAGGAAGTGGGCCCGCTCCGGGCCTTCGTTCTCCAGTACGGCCTCCAGGGCATCGAGCCACTCCTGGGTCTCCTGGGGATCGATGTCGGGTTTGTTGCTCATGGACCTACCTCAGTGATGTCCCTCAGTGATATCTATTACCGCCGGCTGGGGCCAGGAACGGCATGGCCGGGATTATAGGGCCTGAGCTAAATCCAATATTTAAAATTTATTTGATCAATAAGTAACTATCCCCCGGCAAAGCCGGGGGCTTTCGATCGCTGGCCCCTAAAAGGGGCCTGTTCGCGATCGGAAAAGAAACGGATTCACGGCATAGGCACGAACCTGGCGCCATCTCAAACAATGGGATACCACGCTGCCGCTCGCTCTTTCAGCGTAAGATCCCATTATCTGCTGAAGCGAATTCATCGAATCCCGGAAATGTCAAACTTTTTCAGTCCCCCGGCAGAGCCGGGGGTTTTCCCAGGATAATAAGGCCGGCCGTGGGTGTGGCTGTAGCCGCGGCGGTGGCGGCGGGTGAGGACAGGGTGGATGGGCGAGATGGGCGAGTGGGCGAGGTATCCGGTCGGATGCCTCGATCCTTGGCCATGGCTGCGGAGGCTCGGTCAGCAGTTCGGAGCCCCGGAAAACCTTGCAATCCTGGCATGTCATTCCACGATTGCAAGGTCTGGGCATCCTGGTGCGCGTATCCAAGCCGTGACCCTGGGCCCGGTTTGGACCATGCTGGGTCGTAGCCGGGGTGGCTCGCGCTACGCCGCCAGCCGCCACTGCGCCCTCGCCCGAGTCCTCGCCGGAGCCCTTGCGGTCGAAGGCCAGAGTCCGGCACCATCAGCAACTCCCAGCTCATCCCATCCCATCCCATCCCATCCCATCCCATCCCATCCCCATCCTGTCCCTATCCCATCACCATGACCCAGGCATCTCCGACCTCGTCCGCCAAAGCCCCAGACGCCATTGAACCAACAGCGGACCCGCTGCTGCTCGACAACGAGCAGATCGAGGCCCTGGCGGATGTGGGCGTGATCCGCGCCGCGCTGCGCCATAGCACGGACCATCGCGTCACCGCGCTGGACCGGACCGACGACGGCCTCTGGGCCGAGGTGGAGGACGAGGAGAGCGAGCAAAAGCTGCATGTGGAGATCGCCGTCGATCTGGACGGGCATTTGCTCAGCGGTTGCGAGTGCCGGTCGTCCGACCCGGACGGCGGTGCCCACCTCGGCCCCTGCGTGCATGCCATCGCGGCCCTGTTCAGCTACGCCCGACGCCAGTCAGAGGCCGCCCTCGACGACCGGGCCCGGCTTGCCGACGCCGCCCAGACGGCGCTCACCGAGCGCCTGGCCAAGGCGCGGGCGGAGGTCGGCGTCGAGCCCCTGTCCAAGGACGCCGAGAAGGTCGGCTACGGCCGCTGGCGCGCGCGCTCGGTGCAGTCCAGCACCCACTACCCCGTGGAGTACCGGGTGCATATCCGCTCCCTGGAGCGCCGCGCCAACTACTGCACCTGTCCGGACTTCGCCACCAACGAGCTCGGCACCTGCAAGCACATCGAGGCCGTGCTGCACCGGCTGCGCAAGCGCCCCAACTACAAGAAGATCAAGGCCCGGCCGGCGCCACGGCATTACGTCTTCCTGGACTGGGAAGGCGACGAGGCGCCCCTCATCCGCCTGCATCGCGCCGCCGAGACCGAAGCCAGCCTGAGCCCGCTGCTGGCCGATCACTTCGACGCCGCTGGCCGCTTCCGCCTCCGCATTCCCGACGACTTTCTGCGCTTCGCCGACCTGGTGGCCGAGCGTGGCGACCTCGAGGTCGGCGATGACGCCCTCGGCTACGCCCGCCGGCTGGCCGAGGACGCCGCCCGTGCCCGGCGCGCCGAGGAGATCGGCGCCCTGATCCGCGCCGGCGATGGCCGGCTGCCTGGCGTCCGCGCCAAGCTCTATCCCTACCAGGTGGAGGGCGTCGCCTTCCTCGCCGGGCGCGGCCGGGGGCTGCTGGCCGACGACATGGGTCTGGGCAAGACGCTCCAGGCCATCGCCGCGGCCTACTGGCTGCACCAGCATGATGCCGTCGAGCGCGTCCTGGTGGTCTGCCCCGCCTCGCTGAAACTCCAATGGGCCCGGGAGATCGAAAAGTTCACGGGTCAGGAGGCCCAGATCATCCAGGGACCGACCGAGAGCCGCGCCACCCAATATCGCAAGGGGCGCGGCTTCTACGTGGTCAATTACGAGCTGGTCATGCGCGACCTCTCGGTCATCAACAGCGAGCTGCGCCCGGATCTGCTGATCCTGGACGAGGCCCAGCGCATCAAGAACTGGCGCACCAAGATCGCCAGCACCATCAAGCGCATCGGCTCGCGCTACGCCTTCGTCCTCACCGGCACGCCCCTCGAGAATCGCCTCGAAGACCTCTACAGCCTGATGCAGGTGATCGATCCGCGGGTGCTGGGCCCCCTGTGGCGCTATTTGGTGGATTTCCACATCACCGACGAGCGCGGCAAGGTGCTCGGCTACCGCAACCTCTCCGAGCTGCGCCGCCGGCTGGCCCCGGTGATGCTGCGCCGCGACCGCTCCCTGGTGCGCGACCAATTGCCCGAGCGCATGGTCACCCGCGTCGACGTGCCCATGTCCGCGGCGCAACAGGAGATCCATGACGACGCCGTGTCCATGGCCGGCCAGCTGGCGCGGATCATGAAGCGCCGGCCTCTGACCCCAAGCGAGCAGAACCGCATGATGGCGGCCCTGCAGCGCGCGCGCATGGCCTGTAACGCCGCCGGCCTCATCGACCCGGTCCTGCGCGAGACGCCTGGCGACAGCGCGCCCAAGCTCGACGAGCTGGAGACCATCCTCGACGAACTCTGCCGCCTGGGGGGACTCAAGGCCGTGGTCTTCTCGCAATGGACGCAGATGACCGAACTGGCCGAGCAGCGCGTGCGCCGCCTCGGCCTGGGCAGCGTGCGTCTGCATGGTGGCGTGCCGACGTCCCGGCGCGGCGAGCTCATGGACCGCTTCCGCGAGGACGACGCGGTGCAGGTGTTTCTGTCCACCGACGCCGGCGGCGTCGGCCTGAACCTGCAGAATGCCGCGGTGCTGATCAATCTGGATATCCCCTGGAATCCGGCCGTGCTGGATCAGCGCATCGCCCGCGTGCACCGGCTCGGCCAACGACAAAAGGTGCAGGCCATCCTGCTGGTGGCGCCGGCCTCTTACGAAGAGCATGTCCTGAACCTGGTGCAGGGCAAGCGGCACCTGTTCGACAACGTCGTCGACCCCGAGGCCACCGAGGACGTGGTCGGCGTCTCCAAACGCCTGGCCGAGGTGCTGGCGGAGGACCTGGCGGCATCGGCATCCGATGTGGATCTCAGTCAACCGGTCCCACCGTCGCCGGAACCCGCGCCCGAGGAGCCGGCGGAGTCGGAGCAGCCGGCCGTGCCCGCACCGTCAGCCCCCATGAAGGTCCGCTGGAGTCTCTCGCCCGAGCTGGCACAGGCGGTGGAGGATTGCGTGGTGGGCCTGCAGGAGCGGTTTGGGACGCGGATCCTACGCATCCTCGGCCAGCACCGCGGTCGCGCGCGCGATGGCGACCATTCCACCGGCGGCCTGCTGGTGGTCCTGGACCGGGTCACCGAGGAGGACGACGTGGCCATCCAGGGCCTGCCGGACCAAGTGCCGATCGCCTTGATCGACCGCCGCACCCTGGCCAGTCTGAGCCGCCTCGGCAGTGCCTCGCCGTTGGCCGAGGCCGAACCGCTGTTCGAGCCCCCCGGCGAGCCCGAGTCGGGGGTGGCGGTCCCGGCGGAGCACCCCCTTGCCCGCAAGGCCGCGGAGCATCTCAAGGCCGCCCGGCTATTGCTTCAGCAGGCCTGCCCGGGCGCCGCCCTGGATCTGCTCCTCGGCGCCCTGCTCGCCAGCGCCGCGCAACGCGCCGGCCGCGACCAGCCCCCCGCCATCAAGGAAGCGGGCATCTGGCTCTACGCTGAGGCCCTGCCGGGGCAAGCCCTGGATCCGTCGGACGCGGCCTTGCTGATGCGCGCCCTCGCCCTGAGCCAGGGCGGCGACGCGGTCCCCGAGCCCCTGCTCACCAGCCTGGCTGACGACACCGCCGCCTTCCTGGAGCAAACCCGGGCGCGGCTGGGCTGAGCCGGGTTGACGTGAAAGTCACGACAAAACTTTCATTTTCAGGGGTGTGGCGCCCCCCCTCATGACCGTTAGAGCCTGACGGGCATGAGGGGGGCTGCTCACCCTCGCGGAATGAAAGTCATTGGCCGTGACATGCACGAAAAAAAGGCACCCCCACTGGCGTGGGGATGCCTTGTAGTAGTGAACCTGACTTTAACTCGGGGAGCCGGGCGGCAAAAGAACCGCCCGAGCTGTCCCGGTGTGTTGGGCTTCGATCGGCTCCAAACGGTGTCGATTGGATCAGGCTAAAGGATTAAACCTTGGGGGCGACCGAACCCAGGCTGGCGCGACGCTCCTGGCTGGCCTTGAGGGCCTCGGCGCGACGGGTCTCGGCGGCCTTGCGGGCCTCCTCGTGGCGGCTTTGGGCGGCCTTGCGCTGTTCGTCGCGGCGGGCCTGCATCTGCTCACGGCGCTCGGCCTGCTTGGCGGACAAGGGGTGGACCGGGCGATTGTGACCATGGACGGCGGGGAAGACGGGCATCTCCGGGGCGCCAGCGAATTCCGGCATGGCGGGGAATTCAGGCATGGCCGGCATTTCGGGCATCTTGCCGAATTCAGGCATGGGGGGCATTTCCGGCATCTGGCCGAACTCGGGCATGGGCGGGAATTCGGGCCGCTGGCCAAACTCGGGCATAACCGGGAACTCGGGGGCTTTGCCAAATTCCGGCATCGGGGGGAATTCGGGCCGCTGGGCGAACTCGGGCATGGCCGGGAATTCGGGCATCTGGCCAAATTCAGGCATGGCGGGGAACTCGGGCATCCGGCCAAATTCCGGCATGGGCGGGAACTCCGGGGCCTGGCCAAACTCCGGCATCGCCGGCATTTCGGGCATGGCGGGGAATTCGGGCATCTGCGGCCTGGCAAATTCAGGTCCCATGACCGGCGGCTGATGGGCTGCCTTCATGGCGGCGAGCCAATCGGCCTGCATCTTGGCCTGCTCTTCGGCGTGGCGGGCGGCCATCTGGCGCATCTCCTCCTGCATGGCCGGATCCATGGGGGGAGCGGTCCACCAAGCGCTGGCGGAAGAAGAGACGGCCGCCAGGGCGGCCACGGAGACAGCAAGGGCAATCTTGTTCATTTTGTTCACACCTCGAGAATCGAAAGAAAAGTGGGATGGCCGAAGCCTTGTTCTTCTTGGGCCAGGCGGGTCATCCAGGCCATGGGTGATTAGTATATTAGAAAATTCTGATTTAGCAATAGACCTGAGGTCACTTTTTTGCGCTGGCCTGAAGGGCAGATGTCGGCCAGGTTCTCCCGCCCGCCGGGTGAAGACCGCCGCGCTGGCCGGGGGATGGTGGGGGTCCCCATCAGGCAACCGGCGCGAGGGGCTGCTAGACTCCCACCCGTGATCCAGGGTTCTCACGGGGAGATTTTCCATGTTGCGTCATCGGCTGGTCATGCCTTTCCACTGGCCTTCCCTCTTGGTCTTTTTGCCGCCATTCCTGCTCCCGTTGTTGCTGGGAGTCATGGCCTTGCTGGGGGTCCTGACCTTCCCGGGAACCCTCCAGGCCGCCGAGGGCGGTGAGCGCCGCCTGGTCCTGGTCGAAGGCGTGGATTACTTCGGCCAGGATCTGGAGACCCGCCAGGATATCGACCTGGAGGCTTGCCAGTCGGCCTGTCTTGCCGACCAGCGCTGCCGCGCCTTCACTTACAACCGCAAGGCGCGCTGGTGCTTCCTGAAGAGCGACTACGAGGACGCCCGGCCCTTTGCCAACGCGGTCTCGGGCCATATCGCCACCGGGGCCACCGGCAACAAGCCCAACCAGGACCAGGACCGGCGGACCCGGCGCCTGGCCGACCTTAGTTTCCTGCCCCGGAGCGAGCTCGAGGCGGCGCGGCGTCAGGCGGCGGAAATCGCCGCCCGGCCCCGTCCGACCGGGGTCCGCTTCGACCAACTCCTGGCGTCAGCCCAGGAGGCGGAGCGCGCCCAGGACTGGCCGGCGGCCATCGGCCGCTATGGCGAGGCCCTGCGCCTGACCCCGGACGCCCCGGCGGCCTGGCTGGGCCTGGCGCGAGCCAGCCTGAGTTACCAGCTCGATGACTGGCAGGCGCGCCAGCGCCTCCTCACCGCCGCCACCGCCGCCGCCAGCAATGCCTACCTGAGCGCCGGGGGCGACGCCGACCAGGTGCGCGCCCTGTCGATGTTGGGCCAGACCCTGGCCGTCCGCTATCAGTGGCGGCCCGCCCTCCGCGCCCTGCGCGCCGCCCTGGCCATCAAGGAGGACGCAGGGGTCCGCGCCACCTATGCCCAATGGCTGGCGGAGCATGGCTTTCGCGTCACCGGTCACCGCGTCGATTCCGAGGCGGCCAGTCCGCGCATCTGCGTTGAATTTTCCGACCCCCTGGCCAAGGACCGGGCGGGTCTTACCGACTTCCTGCAAGTCGAGACCGGCCGCGGCCTGACGGTGGAGGCGGACCCCCAGGCCCTGTGCGTGGACGGGGTGGTCCATGGCGAGCGCTATCGCCTGCGGGTGCGCGCCGGTCTGCCGGCGGCGGACGGGGAGGTCCTGGCCCAGGCAGCGGACCTGGACATCTATGTTCGCGACCGCTCGCCCGCGGTGCGCTTCCAGGGGCGCGCCTACGTCCTGCCCAAGGGCGGCGAGGCGGCCATCCCCCTGGTGTCGGTCAACACCCGCCTGGTCAAGGCCCAGGTGCTGCGGCTGGGCGACCGCTCCCTGGCCACGGCGGCGGGGGCGGGGCCCCTGCTCAGGTCCCTCAGCCCCTACGAGACCCAGGAGATCCGCGACCGCCAGGGCGAGGCCATCTGGTCCGGGGAGGTTGAGGTCGGCATGGAGCTGAACCGGGAGCTGACTACTGCCGTCCCCATCGGCGCCCTCATCCAGGAACTCAAACCGGGGGCCTACGTCATGACCGCCCGGCCGGCGGAGGCCCCGGACCAGGGGGAGGAGCTGGCGACCCAGTGGTTTGTCGTCTCCGACCTGGGGCTCTCGGGCCTGACCGGCAACGACGGCCTCCATGCCTTCGTCCGCTCCCTGTCCAGCGCCCAGCCCCTGGCGGGGGCCAAGCTGCGCCTGGTGGCACGCAACGACGAGATCCTCGGCCAGGCCAGCACGGATGCCGCCGGCCATGCCCGCTTTGAGCCCGGCCTGCTGCGGGGGGAGGGCGGTAACAAGCCCGCCCTGCTGATCGCCGAGGGGCCGGAGGGGGACTTCGCCTTTCTCGACCTGGCCCAGTCGCCCTTCGACCTGTCCGACCGGGGCGTCGCCGGCAGGCCGGCGCCCGGGCCGGTGGACGTCTTTCTCACCACCGAGCGCGGCGTCTATCGCGCCGGCGAGCGCGTCCAGCTCACCGCCCTGGCCCGGGATGGCGCCGCCCGCGCCCTGACCGGCACCCCCCTCACCCTCAAGCTGCGCCGGCCCGACGGGGTCGAGCACAGCCGGGCCCAGCTCCCCGATCAGGGCCTGGGCGGGCGGCACCTGACCATCGACCTGCCCCCCACCGCCATGCGCGGCACCTGGCGCGCCGCCGTCCACGCCGATCCGGAGGCCCCGCCCCTGGCGGAGCAGCCCTTCCTGGTGGAGGACTTCGAGCCCGAGCGCCTGGCCTTCGAACCCAGCCTGGAGGCCACCGCCCTCGACCCCGCCGCCCTCCCGGACCTCCAGTTGGAGGCCCGCTTCCTCTTCGGCGCCCCCGCCGCCGGGCTGGAGGTGGAGGGGGAGGTCCGCCTGGAGCAGACCGAACGGCTCGCCGCCTGGCCTGGCTACCGCTTCGGCCTGGCGGACGAGGCCTCCAATCCGGTCGGCACCGCCCTGCCGCCGACGCGTACCGACGCCGCCGGCCAGGCCCGCCTGGCCCTGGAACTGCCACCCCTCACGGGCGGCAGCAAGCCCAGCCTGGCCCAAGTCGCGGTCCGCGTCCTGGAGGGCGGCGGCCGCCCGGTGGAGCGGACCCTGGAGCGGCCGGTCCTCGACGGTCGGCCGCGCCTGGGCATCAAGCCCCTCTTTGATGGCGCGGTTGAGGAGGGCGGGACCGCCGCCTTCGAGGTCATCGCCCTCGATTCCCAGGGGCGGCCCCTGGCCCTGTCCGGCCTGCGCTGGACCCTGTCGCGGGTCACCACCAGCTTCCAGTGGTACCAATATGATGGCCGCTGGGACTACGAGCCCGTCACCCGCCGTGAGCGGGTGGCCAGCGGCGACCTTTACCTGAGCGTCGGGACCCCGGGCCGGATTCAGGCCCCGGTGGGTTGGGGGGGCTATGAGCTGCTGGTGAGCGCGCCGGCCGTCGCGGCTGACGCTGGCGCAAGCGCCGGCTCAGGGGGGGCTTCCGCCTCCGCGAGTACCGCGGGGCTGGGGCTATCGGCAGACTCTGGCCCCGCGCCGGCTGGTGGACGGAAAGCCGGTATCGGCGTCATGGCTGCCTCAGGCGCCGCTGTCAGCAGTGGCATGCAAGCGCTCATCCCCGCCAGCCTGACCTTCGAGGCCGGCTGGTACCTGGCCCCCAAGGACATCGACACCCCGGACCTCCTCAAGGTCTCGCTCGACAAGCCTGGCTATGGGGTGGGGGAAACCGCCCGGGCGCATCTCGAGGCCCGCTTCCCCGGCACCGCCCTGGTCCTGGCCCTGGGTGATCGGCTGCTGTCCCTGCAGGAGGTTCAGGTACCCGCCGGCGGGACGACGGTGGAGATCCCGGTCACCGCCGACTGGGGGGCCGGGGCCTATGTCACCGCCCTGCTCTACCGGCCTATGGACCTGGCCGCCAAGCGCATGCCCGGCCGCGCCATCGGCCTGGCCTGGGCGGCGGTGGACCCGGGCGAGCGCCAGTTGCGGGTGCAGGTCACGCCCACCGGCCCGGTGGCGCCCCGGCAACCCCTGGAGCTGGAGCTGTCCGTGCCCGGCCTGCCCGCCGGCGCCGAGGCCTTCGTGACCCTGGCGGCGGTGGACGTCGGCATCCTCAACCTCACCCGCTTCGCGCCCCCGGACCCGGACGCCTGGTACTTCGGCCAGCGCCGCCTGGGCATGGAGATCCGCGACCTTTACGGCCAGCTCATCGACCGCATGCAGGGCGCCCCCGGGGTAGTGCGATCCGGCGGCGATGGCGGCCTGGTGCGCCTGGAGGGTCCGCCGCCCACCGAGGACCTGCTGGCCTTCCACTCGGGCATCCTGCGCCTGGACGCCCAGGGCAAGGCCCGGGTGCGCTTCAGCCCTAGCGAATTCAACGGCACCGTCAAGCTCATGGCCATGGCCTGGACCGCCACCGGCGTCGGTCAGGCGGCCCAGGACCTGCTGATGCGCGATCCCATCGTCATCCAGGCCAGCCTGCCGCGCTTCCTCGCCCCTGGGGACGAGTCCCGCGCCCTGCTGGAGCTGACCCATGTCAGCGGGCCGGTGGGACGGGTGGCGGTCAGCCTGGAGACGGGTTCGGATCAGCCCGGTGGGGGACCTGAGGCCGGTGGTGGCCGTGAGGATGCCGCAAGTCGCGGGAATCCTGTTGGTTCGCGGAATGCCCCCACTCCGTCTCTGTCAGGCAACGACAGTCAGGTCACGGGGCGACAGCCCAGTCACCAGCCCATCGAGGTACTGGCCCAGGCCGCCCAACAGGAACTGGAGCTGACTGCGAACGGGCGCGCCCGCATCGAGGTCCCCCTCCGGGCCCTTGCTAGCGGCGATGCCATCCTGCGCGCGCGTTTGCGCACCCCCGACGGCCAGGAGATCGTCAAGCGGTTGCGGCTGCCAGTGCGGGACAACCGCCCCGCTCAGCGCCTGACCCAGGTCGAGACCCTCAAGCCCGGTGGCCCCGGTCTGGTCCTGTCCCCGGTCCTGTTCCAGGACCTCCAGCCCGACTCCGCCGCCCTGCTGGTCTCTGCCAGCGGCGCCGGCCGCTTGGACCTGCCGGGGCTGCTCATGTCCCTGGACCGCTATCCCTACGGCTGCGCCGAGCAAGTCGCCAGCCGTGCCTTGCCGCTGCTCTATGTGGACCAGATCGCCCTGGCCGCCGGCCTGAGCGGTGATTTAACGGGTGGCCTGACGGGCGGCCTGGGCGGGGATCTTGGTGCAACGGGCGGATCGGGAGGCATGGGCGGCTTAAGTGGCACGAGTGGCCCTGGCGGCATAGGCGGCATGAGTGCTGCGGGCGGCATGGGCGGCGCTCGGGGTGGCAGCCAGGGCCGCGGACCGGCCGACACGGGCTCACGCATCCGGGCCGCCATCACCGACCTGATCGGGAAGCAGGGATCGGACGGCGGCTTCGGGCTCTGGGGGCCGGGCGGTGATGACTTCTGGCTGGATGCCTATGTCACCGACTTCCTGACCCGGGCCCGGGAGGCGGGGCATGCGGTGCCCCAGGTCGCCTTTGAGCTGGCCCTGGACAACCTGCGCAACCGCCTGGCATATGCGGCGGACTTTGGTGGGGGAGACAGCGACGGCGGCGGCGATGTTTACGGCCAAGATTTCGGAGGTACCGGGGGCGCCGGAGGAGCCAAAGACGCCGTGGGTGCCGAGGGTGAGGGCTATGTAAACGACAGCGAGGAGGAGGCCGGGGGTGCGAGCTATAACAATGAGAACGGCGCGGGCGCCGATGGCGATCCGACTGGCGCCCTGGCCGGGTCACTCCAGGGGTCAGGCGCCCGGGCCGGCGGCGAGGACGTCGCCTTCGCCCTTTACGTCCTGGCGCGCAACGCCCGGGCCGTCATTGGCGATCTGCGCTACTACGCCGAGGCCAAGCTCAATGCCTTCGCCACCCCCCTGGCCCGCGCCCAGCTTGGCGCCGCCCTGGCCCTCTATGGTGACCGGCCCCGCGCCGACCGCGCCTTCGCCAGCGCCCTGGCTTTGCTGAACCACGGCGAGCCCGGCCTGGGCTGGCGGCGCGACTATGGCTCCGACCTGCGCGACGCCGCCGCCCTCCTGGCTCTGGCCGCCGAGAGCGGCACCCAGGCAGTGGACCTCAAGGCGCTGGCGGAGCATATCGACCACCTGGGCGCCCTGGACGATCGGCTCAGCACCCAGGAACAGGCCTGGCTCCTGGTCGCCGCCCAAGCCCTGATGCAGGGCGCCGCCAAACCGCGCCTGGAGCTGGATGGCGGGCTGACGGAGGGGCCCTTCTTCCGCCGCTTCATGGCCAGCGACCTGGTGACCGGTCCCGCGACCCTGGTCAACCGTGGCCCACAGCCCCTGGAGATCCTGGTCACCCTTGCCGGCATCCCCCGTCTGGCCCCGCCCCCCGGCGGCCAGGGCTACACCATCGAGCGCGCCTGGTATGACCAGGAGGGCCGGCGCGTCCAGCCCGATCGCCTCAGCCAGGGCCAGCGCCTGGTCGCCATCCTGACGGTGACCGCCGAGGCCCCCGGCGCCGCCCGCCTGCTGGTGGACGATCCCCTGCCCGCCGGCCTGGAGATCGAGAACCCCAGCCTGCTACGCGCCGCCGACCTCCAGGGCATCCCCTGGCTAGGCCTGCTGGAGGGCAGCGCCCACCAGGAATTCCGCGCCGACCGCTTCGTCGCCGCCGTCGACCGCCAGGCCGACGACCCGGTCCAGTTCCAACTGGCCTACCGCGTCCGCGCCGTCACCCCGGGTCGCTTCCTGCTGCCCGCCGCCACCGTGGAGGACATGTACCGGCCGCGCCAGCGCGCCTGGACGGCCGAGGGGAGGGTGGAGGTTTTGCCGGGCCGGTGAGGTTTGAGAAGGCCCTGTGGTCACTCATCCGTGATGGTGGCGGCTGGCGAAGGACAACATGAACTATCAGCCACCCTATACCATCACCCTCGAGATCCTGAACCGGGTCGCCGCGATCAGCGAGGCCATCGGGCGGCTGACCCTGCTCATCGATCAGGCGCGAGCCTTGCGGCTGCGGCGTATCAACCGCATCCGCACCATCCAAGGCTCCCTGGCCATCGAGGGCAACACTCTAAGCGAGGCGCAGATCACCGCGCTTCTGGAGGGCAAACGGGTGATCGCCCCGCCTCGCGAGGTGCGGGAGGTGAAAAACGCCCTGGCCGCCTACGACCGGTTCGACACCTGGAAGCCGGAAATGGAAAAGGACCTGCTGGAGGCGCACCAGATTTTGATGTCCGGCCTGATCGACGAGGCTGGCCATTATCGCCGCGGCGGCGTGGGGGTCATGGCGAGCCAAGGGGTAATCCATCTGGCGCCGCCCGCCGACCGGGTGTCATGGCTGATGGCCGACCTGTTCGGCTGGTTGGCCACCACTGACGCCCATCCACTCATCGCCAGCTCGGTCTTTCACTACGAGTTCGAGTTTATCCACCCCTTCGCCGACGGCAACGGCCGCATGGGGCGGCTGTGGCAGAGCCTGATTTTGGCCCGCTGGAATCCCCTGTTCGCCGCCATCCCGGTGGAAAGCCTGATCTTCGAACACCAGGCCGAGTACTACCAAGCCCTGCGGGAGAGCACCCAGCGGACCGACTCCACGCCCTTCATCGCCTTCATGCTGCGGATGATCCTGGATGCCGTGACCACCGCGACCCCGGAAGTTACCCCGGAAGTCACCCCGGAAGTCCGACTGGTGTCGGTCCTTGCCGGAGAGATGACCCGACTACAGCTCAAAGAGGCACTCGGGCTCAAGGACGATGAGCATTTTCGTAAGGGCTACCTGCTCCCCGCCCTGGAGGCCGGTTGGATTGAAATGACCCTCCCCGACAAGCCGCGCAGCAGCAGGCAGAAATACCGGCTGACCGATAAGGGCCGTCAGGTGATGTTCCGCTAGGCACGCATCCGTCGCGGATGATCAAGTTTTCGCCAGGGTGATGCGCATTGGGATGCCAGCCAGGGTATCGAGACCGGAGAAATCGCGGCAGGCGGTGTTATCCACGGCCCCGGTCTCGCGGGCATAGATGAGCACCTTGGCTTCTTCCGGACCAAGGGTGTTGCCGGCCAGGGCGGCGCGCAATGCCTTGTGCCAGCAGATACGTTCTGTTTTGGAATTGAAAGGCTGTCTCAGCTCAACGCCGGGGAACGCGCGCGCATGCACTGAGGTTCCCTTGGTTTTTCGCCATCCAAGGGCGAGCAGCCCTTGGGGCCATTCAACCGGCGGCGAAGATCGTCAGCAATAATTCCGCATCGTCGATCAGGCGGTACTCAGGCCGCTTGCCCGACAGCCGCTCGCTGTTCTTGAAAATGATGCGCACCCCTTCCCCGCGTTTGTCCATGAAGGTGTGGCGGTCGGTTACCAGCCAATCAAGCTCGTAGGGTACCGGGCACTTGGCCAGGAGGCTGGTCAGGGTTTCATTGCGCACGGCTTGCCGGTACATCAGGCTATCGACCGTCATGGTGTTGGCGATGGTCCCTGGCGAGTAGATCTCCAGCCGATCCGCGAAGAGCCGCAGGCGGATTTTGGAACCGTAGATCGAGTAGTCCCGGTGCGCCACGGCGTTGACCATGGCCTCGAAGACCGCGGTAAGGTCGTACTGGGGGATATCCCGCCGCCCCATGGTCTTGATGGCGCCGATTTTCATGTTGCGGACGACGAAGCGGCAGGCCTCGCTGACCTGCTCATCCAGGGGGCCGGTGATGTCACGGGCATCCAATTGATAGGGAAAGCCGCTGCCGGGCGCGGGTAGCGAGGTGCCGTGGTAGGCCACCGCCTGAATGAAGGCATTGGGCATCCAGTCGCGGGGGTCCTGGCAGGCCATGAGGATGCCGGCTACCGAGGGATGGGGCTGGCCCTGGTCATCCAGGCTGACCAGCCCGAGTTTGCGGAGAAAATCGAGCTCCTCATCGCGGGTACGGCTGGTGAGGAAGCGTTCGTAAAGGGGTGGCGATAGGGCCTCGACGGGCGCTTGCGTGATCGGCTGTTCATCGAAACTCATGCGGGTATCTCCATAAACGCAGTCGAAGCTGTGTCAGCAGAGGATCGTTGCTAACTGTCATGAAAGTGCCGGCCATCCAAGAGAAAATGAAAGTCCGGCCCTGTTCGCCACGGCCCACCTGGATGCGCGCGGCGGGTATGTCGTCTGGATCGAGGATGAGCTGGAACTGGCCGCTGACAACCAGCGTCACTTGGCCGTTGAGCAGGCGGGTGGTATTAGCCACGAGCGTCTGCTGCGCTGGATGCACGACTACGCACTGACGCAGGAACGCGCCGCGCAGGCCACGTCATGGGATTTGCCCTTCGTGCCCTGAGACTTCCGCTGGCCACCCCCCAAACCCCGCGCACAATTCATCCCTGCAAGGCATAATGCCGCCTTGGGCGTGGTAGGCCACTCCCACCCCTCATCTCAGTTTCGTACCGTTACCTGAGAGAGCCGGGCCTGACTCCCCCACCCCGCGCCAGCCGGAACGCCGACCATGCCGTTATGGATACTGCTGTGTCGGAACTGGACGCACTCTGTCTAACCTGCCAGGCATTATTGCGACTGGTTTCTTAGTCCGAGGTGTTGCCCGTGTTCCGCCGTGCTGCTGTGCTTGCCGCCCTCGCCTTCCTATCCCCCCCGCTACGCACCGTGGCGGCGGACCACAAGCCCGTGCCCAAGACCGGCCCTTGTCCTCCCGGCTACTACAGCTCAGGGAACTACTGCGTCCCCAAGAAAAGCGCCAAGCCCGTCATCGGCAAGGACGGCCCTTGTCCGCCGGGGTACTACTCCAGCGGTAACTACTGCCTGGGGTGGCCCGATAGCGAGACGGTCATTGAAAAGCTCGGCCCCTGCCCGCCGGGCTACTACAGCTTCGGCAACTACTGCCTGCAGAGCCGCTAAATGCCCGCTATCTCCCCCCCTGCACCTGACTCCCCACCGGCTTCCCCGGGGGGCCAGCCCCCCGGTGAGACCCTCCACTTTCTCTAGGAAGCCAACTATTCGATACCTGTTGAACCAATCCAGCGATGATGAACTTTGACTGTAGGTTGAGCGGAATCGCTAGCTAGTGCCTGACCGAAAACCCATTAAATTCGCCAAAACCGCCCCGCCCGGCCGGCG